>SDBV01006461.1_pt1 | contig 16246 bp, 17 predicted proteins | sample 2277081 | NCBI WGS metagenome assembly SDBV01 (sample SAMN10402039, study PRJNA504765) | marine sediment metagenome | isolation source: marine sediment core GS10_PC15, 223 cmbsf | place: Arctic Ocean: Southern Knipovich Ridge | collected 2010
AATGAGTAAAGGGTAAAGGAGAGTCTAAGAGGGGCGAAGCCCCTCTATAATAAACCAGCCTCATCCTTAACAAGTTGAATGAGTAAAGGGTAAAGGAGAGTCTAAGAGGGGCGAAGCCCCTCTTCAAAAAACTCTTCCCCTTCCCCTTGATAAGGGGAAGGGGATAAAGGGGATAGGGTCGCCCCAAATAAAGAGGGTGAGTGGTTGGTAAACAAGCTCTAGTTTGCTATGTTTGAAAAAGATGCGCTTTTAAGCTATAAATATAGTGGGTTAATGTCCGGGGAAATATCTGATTTTCCCGGAGCCAGATGTTACCAAATATTATTGAAGAGGGGGGCTTAGGCTTGGCCAGGAAGAAGGTGGAGAAGCCAGCGCGTGAAGTTACCAGGCGCCAGCTTTCACGGTGGCAGCGGCAGAGAAAGAGACAGCGTATTATTAATGCCCTGGGGATTTCCGTTATTGCCGCTGTTTTGGTCATTGTTGGGTCTGGGTGGTATATTGGTCAGTATCGCCCCCTGCACGAAACCGTGATTGCGGTAAACGATACCGAGTTCAAGATGGATTACTACGTAAAGATGCTCAGGTTCTTTGGAGAAGGTCAGCCGAGTGTATATGTGCGTTCTTTGACTGACCAGGTGACCAGTATTATACAGAGAAATGAACTGGTGAGACAGGAAGCAGAAAGTAAGCTGGGTATAAGTGTAAGTCAGCAGGAAATTGATGAAGAGCTTAAGAGAAGTGACTCACCTTTAAGCGAGGACTATCAGGACCTGGTCGGGGCTCAGCTGCTGACGAGCAAACTGGAGGAGTATTTTGAGCAACAGATACCGCTATCTACAGAGCAGAGGCAGCTAACGGCGATGTTCCTTGAGAATGAGGTCCAGGCAGGCGAGCTCAGAACCAGGCTGGAAGCCGGAGAGGACTTCGCCCAGCTGGCTGGTGAATTTTCCCTGGCTGGACTTTCTGACAATGGCAGTCTCGGCTGGCAGGCTAAGGACCTCCTGGAGTTAAAGTTAGGGGCTTCCATTCCTGGAGATTATGCATTCGGTGCCGAAGTTGGGGCACTGAGTCAGCCGCTGTATGATGAAACCATGACCAAGAGTGTTGGCTACTGGCTGATTGAGGTCCTGGAAAGGGAGGAGGATGTGGAAGAGGCTAACGTTCAGGCAATACTGCTGGGGAGCGAAAAAGAAGCGCAGGAGGTCAGAGCCAGGCTGGAGGCTGGCGAGGACTTTGCCGCTCTGGCCGAAGAACTCTCTCAGCTCGATGGTGCAGAGGCAGATAGCGGGTATCTGGGTTTGCTGACTCCAGGGATGGCGACTCCGGCTTTTGATGAGGTTGTTTTTGGCGCCGAGCTGGAGCCAGGGGCGATAAGTGAGCCGGTAAGGGATACGGATATTATGACTGAAGGGGGCTATTGGCTGGTAAAGGTTGTTGATAAAGCCGCTGATATGCAGATTGCGGAGGCTGATAGGGATTTGCTGAAGGCTCAGGCTTTGAACGACTGGCTGGCGGCGCTATGGGACGACCCGGACAATATGGTTGATAGTTACCTTGATGATAAGCAAAAGGCATGGGCAGTAGCCAGAGTTTCGAGCAGCCAAAATTAACCGGGAGTTAAGGAAATGAAGAAGCGAAGCATTGGAGTAGGACTTATGGGATTGGGAGTGGTCGGTGGACAGGTAGCCAGAGTTTTAATGGATAAGGCGGAAGTACTGAGTAAACAGGTTGGTTGCCCTCTTGTCTTGCGCAAACTAAAGGTATTAGAGGCAGATTTGCCCGGAGCGCAGGCACTGGGAGTAGAACCGGGGCTCATTACCCTTGATGATGATGAGTTCTTCGACAGCCCGGAGATAGACATAGTAGTGGAAGCAATCGGGGGTGAGCATCCAGCCCTGGAGTATTTGGAGAGGGCCATATCTGGCGGCAAGCATGTGGTTACCGCCAACAAGGAGGTCATTGCCAAGCATGGTTTGGAACTATTAGCCTTGGCGGAGCAACATGGTGTTGGTCTCCGTTATGAGGCCAGCGTTGGTGGCGGCATTCCCCTGATTGCCACTTTTCAGAATGACCTGGTAGCTAATAAGATAAAGGGGGTTTATGCCATAATAAACGGGACTACCAACTATATTCTTACCCGGATGGCGAGTGAGGGCGTAGATTTTCCTTCGGCACTCAGCCAGGCCCAGAAGCTAGGCTATGCCGAGGCCGACCCCGAGAATGATGTGGAGGGGATAGATGCCAGCTACAAGCTGGCTATTCTTGCCTCTCTAGCCTTTTACACTCGGGTTCAACCTCAGGATGTCTACCGTGAGGGGATTTCACGACTTGATAGCCGTGACTTCCGGTATGCTCGGGAGCTGGGGTTCGCCATAAAGCTGCTGGCTATAGCCAAACAGAGCGACGAAGCGATTGAAGTACGGGTACACCCCGTTTTCATCCCGGAAGATTCCCTTCTGGCGGAGGTTGATGGTGTCTATAATGCGGTTCTGGTTGAAGGTGACCTCGTCGGCAAGGTGCTTTTCTTTGGAGAGGGTGCCGGTGCCTTACCTACCAGCAGCGCCGTCGTTGCTGATATCGTGTCGTCAGCTAAGAACGTTGCCATCGGTTTCAGCGGCGGAGCCAGGTGGGGATTAGAGACGGGCATGAGCATTAAGCCTATGTCCGACATTGAGACTCGCTACTACCTCAGGATGAACGTTGCCGACCGCCCCGGGGTTTTAGCGCAGATTTCCAGGGTTCTGGGTGACCATCGGATTAGCATTTCAACAGTTATACAGAAGCTGACGGATAGTGCCGCTCAGACAGCCGAAATTGTTATTATGACCCATACCGCTAAAGAAGCGGCAATGCAACAGGCTCTCGGCGAGCTGACACTCCTGGCGGTGGTTAAAGAGATAAGTAACTTCGTTCGAGTTGAGGCTCAAGACGAAGGGCAAAGATGAAATCTGGAGTTCTGGACAGGTATAAAGATTTCCTACCGGTTACATCTGAAACGCCTATATTTTCATTGGGCGAGGGAGACACTCCTCTGGTCAGGTGCGGGCAGCTGGAAAAGGAAATCGGTTGTGGTGAGCTGAATCTTAAACTTGAAGGCTGCAATCCCACCGGTTCATTTAAAGACCGGGGCATGGTGGTTGCCGTAGCTAAAGCCATAGAAGACGGTAGCAAAGCCATAATTTGTGCTTCAACCGGTAATACCAGCGCCTCAGCCGCCGCCTATGCCGCCTATCATGGGCTTAGTGCTATCGTTATTGTGCCTGAGGGTAATATCGCCCTGGGTAAGCTGGCGCAGGCTATTGTCTATGGGGCAAAGATTATTACCATCGACGGGAATTTTGACCAGGCTTTGCAAATAGTGCTGAGCCTGAATGAGCGGCACCCGGTTACCCTGGTAAACTCGGTCAATCCTCACCGTATCGAGGGACAAAAAACGGCTGCCTTTGAGATTATTGATGCTCTGGGTCAAGCCCCGGACTACCTTTTTATCCCGGTGGGTAATGCCGGTAATATTACCGCCTACTGGAAGGGTTTTGTGGAATATCATCAGGCCGGTCGGGCAAAGGACAGGCCCAGGATGATGGGTTTCCAGGCTGAGGGTGCGGCTCCCATTGTTCGGGGGCATGTAGTTAAAAAGCCGCAGACGGTTGCTTCGGCGATAAGCATAGGCAACCCGGCGAGTTGGCACCAGGCGGTTGCCGCTCGGGATGAGTCCGGCGGCACTATTGACGTGGTCAGCGATGACGAAATTCTGTCGGCTTACCGGCTTCTGGCTACCAGGACAGGCGTTTTTGGTGAGCCGGCTTCAGCCGCTTCCCTGGCTGGGCTTATCAAGCTTTCCCGGCAGGGTATGGACTTTTCACACAGGAAAGTGGTTTGCGTAATAACCGGCACCGGACTCAAAGATGCTGATACTGCATTAAAAGGTGCTGAGCCTTTTCTTGAGCTTCCGGCTGACCTGACCGCTGTAGAGCAGGCCTTGGGCTGGGGTTAATGGTGCTGGTCAAAGAAGCAAGAGTCTGGAGCGCACCGGTGAGTACTAAGGAGGGCTATGGTGATTGATGAGGCGGCAATCAAGAAAGCGGTTGCTTCTATAATTAAGGCTATCGGTGAAGACCCGGCCAGAGAAGGTATGGTAGATACGCCCAAACGCGTGGCTGAGATGTATGCTGAGCTTTTCGTGGGGCTGGGCAAGGACCCTAAAGAGGAACTGACGGTAGGTTACGAGCTGGGGCATCGGGAAATGGTGATTGTGCGGGATATCCCCTTTTATTCAATGTGCGAGCACCACCTTTTGCCCTTTTACGGCACGGTTCACATCGGCTATATTCCTGATGCCAGTGGGCGAGTGGTCGGTCTCAGCAAGTTAGCCCGGGTTGTTGAAATTATAGCTCGGCGCCCCCAGATTCAGGAGAGGATGACTACCCAGATTGCCGATGCTGTTTTTGACGGCCTTGAGCCTGCTGGGGTGGCGGTGGTGGTGAAGGCGGAGCACCTTTGCATGGTTATGCGCGGCATTGAGAAGCCAGGGAGCAACGTTATTACCTCAGCTATCAGGGGCGCCTTTCGCCGCCGGGCAGCCAGCCGGGCCGAGTTTTTCTCCCTGATACAGGGTAAATAGGATTTTTATTGGTAACCCACCCCCTTTGTCCCCCTCCCTTGCCAAGGGAGGGGGAATTATTTATAAAGAGAGGCTTCGCCTCTCTTTGACTCTCCTTACTCTGTGGTAATTAATCGGCGGGTGTAAAGAGGGGCGTAGCTCCAATAAAGGGAGTTTTAGGGGCGTAGCTTTAATAAAGGGAGTTTTAGGGGCGTAGCTTTAATAAAGGGAGTTTTAGGGGCGTAGCTTTAATAAAGGGAGTTTAAGAGGGACAAAGTCCCTCTTCAGAAATTATCTTCCCCTTCCCCTTGATAAGGGGAAGGGGATACAGGGGATAGGGTTAATAAAAAACCTACTCCCCCATAATTTGCAGGATGATTTGCCTCGACCGGGGCCGGTTGTCAAAGTCCACTACCACTATCTGCTGCCATGTCCCCAGAGTCAACCTCTTGCTGTTGAAGGGCACTACCAGCGAAGCGCCCAGTAATGAGGCACGCACGTGTGAGTAGCCGTTGCCATCTCCCCAGCGGCGGTCATGGCCGTAGGGGATGTTGCCGGGGACAATTCGCTCCCACATGTCCGGGAAATCGGAGAGCAGGCCAGGCTCATATTCAATAGTAGTTATCCCCGCCGTTGAACCGGCCACGAATACGGTAACCGTTCCATCGGTAATGTCTGCCTCGGCGACTTGCTGCTCTACCTGAGGCGTAATGTCGATAATATCGCAGTTCCCTTTGCTTTGAAAGCTAATATTCTTGGTGATTACCATAATAATACCTCCTGACAGCGGTGAATACATTATAGTAGAAAGGGGGCGATAAAGGGAAAGTAAACAGAAATTATACTGGGGTATTGACAAAGTCGTATACGAGGACTATACTCAAGCCCTGATATAAAAAACAACCTTAAAACCAGAAGTTGGTCTTGGGAAGATGAAAGTAGATAACAAGGGCACTGAAACCGCTAAATATTAGGCGGTGGCTGGTGCCATTTTTAGTTTGGGTTGGGGAAGTATGAAGCCTACCAATAAAGGAGATAACTAAATGAGCGCAATTGCTATTGGTATAATTGTTTTAGCCGTGCTTATACTCATTCCTATGGCAATAAAAATTCTTCCCGAGTATGAGCGGGGGATTATTTTTCGTCTAGGAAAGCTAGTCGGAGTTAAGGGTCCCGGCTTCTTTCTCATCATCCCGCTCATTGACCGAATGATTAAGGTAGACATGCGGGTGGTGACCATGGACATGCCGTCACAGGAAGCAACCACTAAGGACAATGTTGCGGTGAGAGTAGATGTGGTAGTATATTTCAGGGTAGTAGACCCAGTTGCAGCCACCATCAAGGTCCTTGACCATATACGTGCCACCAGCCAAATATCCCTGGAATTATTCCATAAGCTTTTAATAGAGTCAGAGCGCAACGAACTGATTAACCTTGAGAGAATAGGCAGTATATTGCAAGATAGAATCAATAGAGAAACCATATCTTGGGGAGTGGAGATTTCCGGAGTGACAATCAAACATATTTACCTTGGAGATAACCTGAAGTGTAATATCTGTGGTAAAGAGGTATCAGTGACAAAGGTTGGTGATGGCGCTCTTAACTGTTGCGGTCAAGAGATGGGGGTAATCAAGTAGATAACAAGGGCACTGGAAACGCTAACTTATGGCGGTGGCTGGTGCCCTTTTTGACTTGGGCTGGTAAAGTAACTTGTAGCAGGTGATATCTATGAACGGTGAAGTAGCTGTCGGATTTCCAGATTTATGGCTGTGGCTCGTATTCGTAATAGTGGGCCTCTTGCTTGTCTTATTGGAACTCATCGTTGGCGTGGAAACCGGCCTTGACCTGGTATTTATAGGCTCCGCCTTCATCCTCGGAGGTCTGGCCACCTGGCCGCCTCATTCCTGGCTGCTGACCGTCATTGTCACCAGCCTAATCTGTATAGCCTACGTGGCTCTTGGTAGAAGATATGTCCACCGGTGGACTATGGTAAAAAAAGCCAAAACGAACATCGATGCTATCATGGGCCGACGGGGAATCGTGCTGAAAAGTATCGCCAGAAATGTTGACGGTCGGGTTAAGGTCGGCAATGAGCAGTGGCGAGCCAGAGCAGAAGAAGACGTTAAGGAAGGGGATGAAATAGTTGTTATCAGCGTTAGCGGCGTCACTTTAATCGTCGAAAAAATAAAAGGAGGTAATTGAAAAGATGTGGGTCATCATAGTTATCCTGGTGCTAGTAGTAATTATACTCGCCAAGTCGGTGACCACCATTCACCAGGCCGAGAAGGGCATCGTGGAGAGGTTTGGCCGGTACAAAGAAACCCTTGACCCGGGACTGAGGTTCCTCGTCCCTTTTGTGGATTCCCTGAAAGCTAGAGTGGACATGCGGGAAACTGTCATCGACATCCAGCCCCAGCCGGTCATCACCAAGGACAATGTCACCGTAACCGTAGATGCCGTGGTCTACTACTATGTGACAGAAGCCAAGGCTGTCAGATACGAAGTCGCCAACTTCTTTATGGCCATCAGCAAGTTGGCACAGACAAACCTCAGAAACGTCATCGGCGACATGAGCCTTGATGAGACATTAACATCAAGGGAACGCATCAATGCTGCGCTGAGGGAAACCCTTGATGAGGCGACTGACAAGTGGGGAGTAAAGGTAACCAGGGTGGAGGTCAAAGAGATCGAGCCGCCCCGCGACATTTCTGAGGCCATGAGCAAGCAGATGAAAGCGGAAAGAGAGAAGAGAGCCGTTATCCTGGAAGCAGAGGCCTACCGGCAGAAACAGATACTTGAGGCTGAGGGAGATAAACAGAATGCGATACTGTTGGCTGAAGGCGACCGGCAGGCAGCCATACTTAGGGCGGAGGGCGAGGCTCAGGCGATAGAGAACGTATCGATGGCAGCAGATAAGTTCTTTGTCGGCAACGCGCGGTTGTTGAAACAACTTCAAGTAACTCAGGCCTCTCTGCAGGATAATACAAAGCTGGTCATGTCCGACCAGTCAAGACTGATTAATGTTCTGGGACTTGGAGAAGCGCTAGCTGGTACGCCGCCGAAATCCGGAACGCAACCAAAGTCTGAGTAAGCACTTATCTTGAGGTAACGCAGTTCTCTAGCAGGTTTATAAGGGCTAGGGAGATGAAAGAAGGGCACTGGAACCGCTGGCTTATATAGCTAAGGCTGGTGCCCTTTTTGGTTTGGCTAAAAAGTCGGCGAAGTAGACCAATAAATAAAGGAGGTATGTATGAGCTGGTATCTACAGGTACTGAAAAAGTACGCAGTGTTTGGCGGGCGAGCACGACGAATGGAGTATTGGTATTTCATGCTATTCAATATCATTATCGCCGCTGCGCTTTCTTGGATTGACAATCTGGTTGGGACTTATGTGTTGTCGGGGCTTTATTCTTTGGCTGTCTTGCTCCCAGAAATCGGAGTTGGAGTCAGAAGGCTGCACGATACTGGTCGTAGTGGTTGGTGGTTACTCATTGGCCTAATTCCACTTATCGGTACCATTATACTGATTATCTATTTTGTGTATGACAGCCAGGAGGGGACAAATCAGTACGGCCCTTCACCAAAGCTTGTTGAATAATAACCACATTCCGCACGCCCGGGGGTTCATCTCCGTTTATGGGGATATTGACAGGGACTTAACAATCTGCTTATAATGTCGGTAATTCAGTTGTATCAGCGTTTCTATTGGTATTACAAAAGCGCTCCCTATCAAAATATACCGCAACCCTTTCAAAGCCTACGCCTGAATTATATTTTGGATTTTGAGTTGGAGATAACTTAATGGGGAACGGGCAGTCAAAAGACAGTGTGATTTCACGTGTCGTACAGTTAGCTAATCCAATCTTTATTATTATCATAATAAGTTTGCCAATCGGTGCCTTAATCTATGCTATTAATTTTGGGTCGCTAAAATTTCTCAATTACGTACACATTATGACCGCGGCACCCTGGACGGGAATCGACTTATTTATGGGGGGTATTCTTGGCCCGGTTCTAGGTGGGATGGAACCCAAAGACCGGGCCGGTGTGTTCAAGCGTCTTATACCGAAGATGACTTTCCTCATGCCGGTTCTCGCCACAGTTGCGCTAACCTCTGGATTCTACCTCACTCAGCGGATGGGATACTCGCTTACCAGTCCGTGGATTCTCGCTGCGCTCATTATTGCCGGCATACTCACCTTCCAGGGGTTCGGATTACTTCTTCCAAACGAGATTCGCATGTTCCGACAGTTACTATCCGAGAAACCAGACACCGCGAGAATCGCCCGGTTGGGGATGATGAATGCCAAGCTGGGTGGCTTACAAGGTGTGTTTCAAGTCGCCATAATCATTGTTATGGTGAACATCAGGTTCTAACTGAGACGGCACTCATATTATTAAAGAGTAAGATACTGGTAATTAGCTGCTGTCACTTTCACCCTCACACCCTCCCCAAAGTCATAACCACATTCCACACGCCCGGGGGTTCACGCTATCAGTGCTTGAAAAGGGGTGATATACTGTAAAGCAGGGTGATATGACTAAGGGTGAGAGAATTCAGCAGGTATTGGGCATAGTCTCCCTGTGTCTTATATTTTTTATGATATTTGACAAGGGATTTAACGATATTTCAGCCCTTATTCAAAACAATCCAGACGATTTTTGGCGAGCTTTCGTTAAATATATTCTGAGCAATCTCTCAGCGTGATAGTGAAGTATAGTGTTTAACGCTCTCCGAGCGACTTTATATGACGACTTTTCAAACTTGACGCTACCTCTTTCTCTCAAGTCTCGTAACTACTTCCGCCCGCACCGGGTTTCACCCCCTTAAACCACCTCTAGGTCTAACTCATCCCACAGTATGTCATTCAGGTCGAAGACTGGTCCGTCGGTGCATACCTGCTTCAGCCCACTCTTGGTTTTCAGGGTGCAGCTATAACAGGTGCCGATGCCGCACCCCATCCTCATCTCCAGGGAAATCTGCACCGGCTTTGTGTTAAGCAGGTGCTGGTACTGCTTCACCATAGTGCGGTACATCGGCTCCGGCCCGCAGACAAAGACCTGGTCTGCCCAGCCGATAGAGTCGGGTAGCAGGCCGGTGACGAAACCCTTCTGGCCGGCGGTGCCATCATCAGTAGTACAAGTAAGTTCGGCTTCAGGCGGAAGCAAATGCCGGGGACAGAGCTGGTCAGCCGTTGGGGCACCCAGTAACAGCCTCACCGAATGCCTGTGGCTCGCCGCTCTCTGAGCCAGAAAGCCCAGCGGGGCAACGCCAATGCCGCCGGCTACCAGCAGCAGGTTGCGCGAATGCGACTGAATAGTGTAGCCGTTGCCCAGCGGTCCGAGCAGGTCCAGTTTATCACCGGCCTGGCGTTGGGATAGCCAGTGGGTGCCTTTGCCGACTACGGTGAACAGCAGGGCAAGTTTAGTTTTATCGGCTAGCTGGTGGATACTCAGCGGGCGGCGCAGCAGGGTATCATCTCCGCAGCGCACCATGACAAACTGTCCCGGTTTTGCGGTAGCGGCTATACGGGGAGACTCAAACCAGACCAGATAAGCTTCCGGCATACTCTCACTGGCGGAAATAATGGAGGCTATTTCCTGTTTCAAATTGGCTCCTTGCTGAGGTAGTCTGATAAGGGGAGAGCACTATAGATTTGGCTCCCGCTCAGGAGCACCTCGGCCGCCGCCTGCCCGATGACAATCGCCCCCGACCCAATAATTAATACTTTAGAAGGTTTGGTCATAACTTAAGTGTCTCCAGCCTTCCAAAAATTGATAGTTTCAATTAACAAACTTGCAAAACCTAATAATTTCAAAGCTATATATGGGTTATTCTGAATAATATTTTCATGTGCTTTCGGATTTCGTATTCCTTGCATTGCCCCCATGAATAAGTACATAAAGCCTTCTTGTTCATCTTTATCAGTCTGAGTTTCTAGCGAATTGAGCTTAATTAGAGGATTTTCTGAACTAAAAACTGTGGACATTAACCCTTTTCCGTCAAGTTGACGCTTAGGCTTAGCCTTAAGTTTAACAAAGTTATTAACCTCTACAAATGCTCTATAAATCGCATCCCGATAGTGGCCGTCTTTGAATAGTTCCCTGCTTGCTTCAATCACTTTGGGATGTAAGCGCATTGCATCAAATATATCAAGAGGCGATTCTGCACTACTTGAGGCTAATTTTTCTGGTTTTATTAGATTTCCTTTTTCGTCTCTGATACCAGTTTTTATGTCAGCTTCAAGTTTACCAATAGCCAAATTTGTATTATCTATGCAGGCATCAAGTGTCTCGACTGTTCGGTAATCATATTGGTTCCTTAGTCCCATTTGCCACATATCCACCTTACGCGGTTTACCCATTTCGTAAATCTCTAAAGACTCATCTTTGCCGGTCAATGCCTTGATTTGAAGGACTAAATGACTGGAATTAATTAAAAGGTTTTCCCTATAGGGCTGATAGTCGGCGGGGAGCGGTTGGTGTTGGCTTTGCTGTAATTTACTTAGCAGGTTTCTATAATCTTTCAATGCTTCCCGAAATGATGACAACTCATTGTATAAATCCATTTCACTCAGCCTCCTTTCCCATCTTTTCTACCTCACCCCCTTTGGTTAAATCCCTCTCTTTCTCCCTTTAAGAAAGGGAGAGGTTTTTGTCTCCCCCTTTGAAAAAGGGGGACTAAGGGGGATTTTCTACCCCCTTTCGCAAAGGGGGACTAAGGGGGATTTTCTCTAATGATTTCTTTCTCTATGCTCTCAACCACCCCCTCGAAATGCGTCAGTACGTCGGTATTAGTAAATCTCAGTACTCTCAAACCAAGGCTACTCAAGTACTCGTCCTTTATTCTGTCATACTCAATCATCTCGCCAACAAGGTGGTGGCTACCATCAACTTCAATAGCCAGCTTTGCCCTGGGGCAAAAGAAATCGACTATGTAATCACCGATGGGTTTCTGCCGGTAGAACTGGTATCCCTTTAGTTGTTTCATCCTTATCTTTGCCCAGAGATGCCTTTCAGCATCGGTCATATTCTCTCTGAGTTGCCTTGAATACTGTTTCAGGTTTCCATTGTAGGGTAGCATAAATCCCCCTCAAGAACCAATTTCCAACCACCATAGCCGTCAGCCTTCATCCTGTTCGATTTGATTCAGTTTGGCGTCACTGATGCCAAAGTGATGGGCTATCTCATGCTTTACCACTCTTTGTATCTCGGCAGTTATCTCGGCATCGTGCTTGCAGCTGGCCTCGATAGGCTTCTGGAATATTGTTATCTTATCCGGTGTCACCAGCCCATAGTAGCTGCCCCGTTCCGTCTGAGGCACGCCCTCGTAGAGACCGAGCAGTGTTTCACCATGCCCAAGACCCGTTCTTCTCAGTTGGCTGCGGGATGGCCGGTCTTCTACCACAATATCGATGTTTTGCAGCCTGGAGTGAAACTCCTCAGGTAAATCTTCGACTACCCTTGCCACCAGCGTTTCAAATCTTACTCTGTTCATAGCGCAGAAGTTATCGCCGCCTCAGCTTGCTGAGGTTGATAAAGCTAGTGTCACGTCCGAACACGAAGGACAGTAACCAATCCATTACAATCCTGATGCGATTGTATGTTCCAGTAACCAGTGAGGAGTAGCCCACCAGCCAGATAAAACGCGCCGGCAGGCCGTAAACTCGCAGGCCGTGGAAACGTAATACAGCCTTGGAGGTGCCTAGCGAGACCATTTCCGCAGTGTTGGAATAGCGATAGGGTTTCTTATCCTTACCTCGGATTTCTGCCAGGATATTGTGAGCTACTACCCTGGCCTGGCGCACTGCCGTGTGCGCCCGGGGTGGTATGGGCTGACCCGACATCGGGTCTTCAAAGTGGGCACAATCGCCAAGGGCGTATACCCCGGGAAATCCCGGCAGTTCCAGGTAGTTGTTGACTAAAACTCGACCGATGCTGTCCTTTTCAGTATCGAGCTCAGCAATCCGCGGGTTAGCTGCCAGGCCAGCCACCCAGATAAGAGTGCTTGTGGGTATGATTTCGCCGCCATTGATTTCCACGTGGCCTTCCCGGACATGCGTAACCCGTGACTTCAATCTGACTTCAATGCCCATACGTTGAAGCTGCTTCATAATGTAGGCACCAAGCTTCATATGCAGGTCGACTACAATCTTAGGCTCTGCCGCAACCAGAATTATCCTGATGTTATCAGGGTCTATTCTCCTGTAGAATTTAAGTAAAGTCCTGTAGATGAAGTCCCTGAGTTCAGCTACCAATTGAACACCCGTGTAGCCAGCCCCGCAGACAGTAAAGGTTAGCAGTTGCCTCTGTAGTTCTGGCTCCCTGACTACACTGGCTTGCTCGAAGACGCCGATGATGTGGTCTCTGATAAGTATAGAATCGCGTAGGGTTTTCAGCTTAAAAACATTTGTAGCCATAGGTTCCAGCTTGGGAATATCGGTGACGCTCCCCAGCGCCAGTATAAGATAATCGTAGTCCAGGGGTCCCATAGTTGTCATTACCTTACGACCACCCAGGTCTATCTTCTCTACGCTGGCCTGAATAAAGCTGAACTTGTCCCTCCATTGTAATCTTCTGATGGGATAGGCGATGTGCCTGCTCTCAATTCGCCCCATAGCCACCTCATGCAGCAAAGGGGAGAATAGAAAGAAGTTCTCGTCGCTTACCATAGTGGTTTCTATGTTTTCGTTCGGGTTCAATTCAGGGACTAGATGCCGTAAAACATACGTACCGCCGAAACCACTACCCAATATCAGGACCTTTCTGCCGCCTGCGTGTAGCCTGTCGAGGCGGGCGGCTCCTCTGTAGGACACCCCCTTCAAACTTTCTTTGAGCAAGGCTACCAAAAGATTCGCCAGCGAAGCTGGGCGGAGAATCATCCGGGCGATGCTGCTGTAGCTGTAACTTCCGGTAAACATGCCCCAGGCGGCTTTGGTGAAGGGCTGCCGGCCTCTCGCGTTTTTTTGCTCATCTCCAATCAGGCGATTCTGTGCCAGAAGGAAGATGCGAGAATCCTTAACCAGGTCATTTACTGAAAACAACCGCCTTCCCCACTGATTATCCCGGTCTATGCGGCTGCAGAAGGGTTGATAGTAACGCTCAAAATCCTGGCGTGATATTCCGTGATAGGCTATGGTGCGGGCCGCCTGCCGGGCGGTTAACAGTGCGGAGCCGATGCCGTCCTTATACAATCTCGAGACTGCGGCATCGCCAATCGCCACAAATCTATCTGTATAATAATTATGGGCAGAGCTGACCACCGCCCGGGGTCTGCAGCCACAGGTGCGTTTGTACTGCTCCGGCAACACACTCTGCACAAGCTCATGCTTCAAAAAATCGGCGACTGAAACCGGGTACTTACCACTGCTTAAGACGGAAACATTTATGAATGGTCCCTTAGGCACCAGAGTTCCAAAAATTAGCCCCGAATGTGGAATTAGAAATACATGCGCCACTTTGCTCAGCTTTGACTCTACCTGGGCACTGCCGGCATAGAGCTCATCCTGGGCCATAATTTGCGTTTTCGGGGGCACGTATTCAAGCCCCGGAATTTTAACCGGTTTGGTATTCACCCCTGAGGCTAGCACCACCAGGTCATAGCCCAGCTTCTTACCGGCCGCTTCTATCCCCGCCTCCGGTCCGAGATAGATATGGGATACCCGGTGCTCTTCTATTCTGATATTGCGTTTCTGGGCCTCTCTTAATAGCCAGCCATCGAAGCTGATAGGATTCTCATAATCGTATAGGCGTGGCCCGCCTCCCCGGTAGACGCTAATGATTTGCATGCCTTTTTCAGGGTTGCTGATGGTGATTGTTGTGTAGGGGCTATGAACAGTATAATGCTCTATCTTGCTCTGGATTATTTCCTCAGGTATGGTTAGACCCAGCTCGCCCAGGTTCTTTTGCAGAGAAATAGATAGTATACCCGCACAGCCCTTGCATCCCTTTGGGCCTGGTTCGTCAAAATTCCTTTCCTGGTAAATAGTGATTTCGGGGTGAATGCCTTTACTCCCAGTGAAGCGGACAAGGTAGAGCGCACATAGACTGGCCGCGGGGCCTCCACCAATAATGGCAACCCTTGACCCGGTTTCTATTTTCATAGAATCTTTGCTCATGATAGCGCTGTACCCCGGGCTATTTAAAGCGATGCCTGAATCAGCACCGGTAATATTGTAGCTTATTTTGACATGTAAGTAGTGAAGTCCGCAAGTTATTGTCGGCGGTCAGGCATTGCTCGAACCTACCTTGGAGTGAACAGTCCGCCTCTGCTTCTGAAGAAAATCTTGCATGCTTGCTGTGCCAGTGGTAACATTGAGAACTGGGTCGATAATTACAATTTCGAAGAGCTAGCCTGGAAAATACCTGGTATCAGGATTTACGGTTCAGTGCATTTGAATATGAAGCTATCTGGAATATTCTACGGCTGGTGGATTGTTGGTGCCTGTTTCTTAATTGCGATGTATGTGGGTGGGGTTGTCTTCTACGGCTTCACCGCTATCTTTGAACCGATAGCGCAAGAGTTTGGCTGGAGCTACGCACAGATTTCATTCGCCGCTTCGTTACGCGGCCTGGAAACAGGTATTATGGCGCCACTGGTGGGGATGCTTGCTGACCGCTGGGGGCCAAGAAGGCTGATATTTTTTGGGGGAGTCATTACCGCCCTGGGCTTGGTCCTCCTGAGCTATACTACGTCACTTGGCATGTTCTACGGAGCCTTTATTCTGATTGCTCTGGGCATAAGTGGTGCCAGCCTGACCGTGCTAATGACAGCCGTGGCCACCTGGTTTCGCAAGAAAGTAGGTTTAGCGAGTGGTATTGCCGTTTCTGGATTTGGCGCTGGTGGCTTGTTGGTACCGGTAATCGTCTGGCTTATTGAGATGTATGGATGGCGCATGGCGATGACCATTCTCGCCGCAACTGTCCTGGTTGTAGCTTTACCATTATCGTTCATGTTCAGACATAAGCCCGAACAGTATGGCTATTTGCCTGATGGTGAAGCACCTGGCGCCGTTGCGGCCGACCGGAGTTTAGCCCCAGCGCAAACCGATGAGGTGAACATCGGACGGCTGCAAGCCCTTAAAAGCAGTACCTTCTGGCGCCTGACGCTGGCGTTTACGTGCCATGTTATGCTGCTAAGTGCCACTGTAACCCATGTCATGCCTTATCTCAGCAGTATTGGTGTCGACAGGGCGAGGTCAAGCCTGGTGGCTACTGCCATACCGCTGATGAGTATCGGCGGACGCCTCGGTATTGGCTGGCTCGGTGATAGGCTTAATAGAAGAAAGGTGGCCGCTGGCGCATTTGCTATGGTTGTTATAGGGTTGCTCTTTTTTGGATATGTTTCCACGGCCGGAGCCTGGTGGCTGGTGCCTTTCCTTCTTTTCTTTGGTATCGGCTATGGGGGCACCAACGTGATGAGACCGGCGCTGGCGAGGGAGTATTTCGGTAGAATCAATTTCGGAGCTGTTTTTGGCTTAATAGTAGGCCTGAGCATGTTGGGGGGGGTCGCGGGCCCGCCCCTGGCCGGGTGGGTGTTTGATAACTGGGGTAGCTACCAGGGCATATGGTTCGTCTTTGCCGGGCTTGCCCTTGTGGGTCTAATCTCTCTCTTAAGCATGCCTCCGGTCAGGACTTCAAGTATGC
>SDBV01006462.1_pt1 | contig 16244 bp, 4 predicted proteins | sample 2277081 | NCBI WGS metagenome assembly SDBV01 (sample SAMN10402039, study PRJNA504765) | marine sediment metagenome | isolation source: marine sediment core GS10_PC15, 223 cmbsf | place: Arctic Ocean: Southern Knipovich Ridge | collected 2010
AGATAAGATTCTAAAGTGGATGATCCTGTTATGGAAAAATAGGGGTGTTGTACCCCTCGTGGTATCAGATGCCTCTTGCCTGGCGATACTATTTGAGCGACATGCCGCCCTTTTCTTGTTTAGTTCGGTCAAGCATCCTCCGGAAGCGAGTATCGCGCTCTAAAAGAAAATCCTCGATGCCTGAGTTCTCACTGTATTCAATGACTGCTGTGATTTTTCCATTTTTTGCCTGAAGTTTCCAAAAAACAATGTAAAATGGAGTTGTGGCTTAATCTACGGGAATACAGATTTAAGTTTCTCAAGATGAATCCAACTAAGAACATTGGCATGTTTTCTTTTCCCGGATTTTTTGCCGGGATAGATAAGGAAGCATTTTTCAGGGCTTGTTTTGCTCAAAGATTGGTACTTGATTAGACCTTTGAAAAACTCAGGCGTTATGGTTTCTCCTGACTTTATTTCAATAGGGATAAGCTCCGGAGTCTTGTCAATGATCAAATCGACTTCATTTCCGGTACTATCTCTGAAAAAGAAAGCGTCCGGTTGGGTGCCGGAATGAAGAGCCGATTTGCAGTATTCAGCAATGATAAAATTCTCGAATAAGTTACCCCTTAGATAGAATGAGGACAAGGCTTCTCTACTTCTAATGCGCAGTAACGATGCGGCCAATCCCGTATCGTAGAAATAGAGTTTGGATTGCTTTATTACTCTCTTATTGAAATTCCTATGATGGGGGTTTAGGAGAAAAATTATATAGCTTGCTTCCAGCACAGAGATCCAGGATTTGACTGTTTTATGATCGATTCCCAGATCGTGGGCAATGGATGAGTAATTTAGGATCTGGCCGACACGGCCCGCGCAAAGCTGAAGAAATCGCCGGAAGGTATTCAAGTCGCCGATATTCTTTAAGTTTCTTACGTCTCTTTCGATATATGTTTGTATATAACTTGGATAGTAGTCATCAGGGGTAATATGCCTGTCATAAAGAGCCGGATACATGCCGATGAACGCGAGCGCTTCGGCATCGAACGCGGTCGCACGGAAGAGGACCGACAGCGGAGTCACCGCACGAACCAGGTCCTCCAACGGCGTCGCAGGTCCCTCCTGCCACAAGGCCTCGGCCATGGCCGTTCCGCTCAGGGGGAGGTTGGTGAGCTCGACCAGCGCAGCCGTCTTGTCGGAAGGCAGGTTGAGCGTCGCCCCAAGTCGCATGGGCATCACGTTCAGGGCGCAATAGCGGTTCAGGATGGCCAGTGCCGACGGCCCGGTGGTCGGATTGTGCGGTGGGATCGTGATCGCGGCGGTGGGATCGTGATCGTGCCGCAGCCGCAGACCATCGCCTCCGGGCGCCTCCTCGACGCGCGTCGGGTTGGCCGCGATGATCTCACGGGACTGCGCTTCGGTGAGCCCGAGCTCGATCGCGAAGACGGTGTCCGCGAAGACGAGCGCCCTCGTCTCGTGAATCTGACCGATGATCTCGTCGCTGACGGCCGCGGGGTCAGGCTGGTCGCTATCATCGCTGACCGGGCCGCCCGTGATTATGCCCAGATCGTCCAGCGAAAGCCCGGCACTATCTCGCCAACCGTCGAAGTCGAGCAGCGCGCTGAGGTCCTCCAGGCTCGCGATGTGGCCATCGGTTACTGCCGGTGCCAGAGCAATGAGCTGGAACAGGGCGTCGATCGACCGCCCGAGAGCACGGGCAAGAGCGGCGTGCCGATACAAGAGCGTGAGGTTCGGGATGGACAGTGCGACGCCGCGGTCGTCCTCGTTGGCCGTCCCGAGGTCGAGCCCGAGCGGATCGGCGAGGTGGACGATGAGGCGGTGGAGGCCCTCGTCCCCGACGCCGAGCGCCGCCAGCAGCCGCGGCTGCGCCGGGTCGAGCGAGATGGCGTTGCCGGGGTCGTGAAATCCCGGGTGGATGAACCGGTGGGCGGGTTTCGGGAACGGTCCATCCGTGGCCGCGAACGCCGGCGGGTTGAACGCGCGGTTGAAGAGAGAGACGCCCCCATCCAGACCTCCCATCGGAACCGTTGCCCACATGGCGACCAGCTCTTCCACCGTAATCCGAAGCCGCGCCTGTGCGGCGTGCGCCGCGGTCAGCGACTGAAGCGATCCCTCCGAGAGCGCGTCCCCTGGGAAGCTGGCCAAGACCAGGTCCAGCTCGGGAATGGACCAGAGGCTTTCGCGGACCGTCCGGGTGTCGTCATCCGGCTGGCGCTGCCGGGCGCGCTGCATCGCCCGCCACAGCCGCAGGAATCGGTGCATGCGGTCGAGGCGGTTGAGCGAAAGCTCGTGGATCCGCTCGACGTCGTTCTGGACGCTCTCGTCCGAGAGCTTCTCGGCGCGGATGAATATCACCGAGCCGCCACCTCGCACCGCCTTCGTGCGGATGAGCTGCGCAAGCTCCACACGTGTCAGGCCCATCGGCCCGAGCAGGGACTGGGCATCGAACGCCTGGACTTCCTGCGCACCGTCCAGCGTGAAGGTCCTCCGGTAGAGTGTCGTCAGAAACGGCAAGTTGGCGTTGCTCGTCGTCGTCACCAGACTGTAGTCGGTGCTCGAGAGCCCGAGGGCGGCCCTCACCAAGACGGCGGGTGCGGCATCGAGCACGCGAGCCACGCTGGCGCGACTCTCCTCGAAATGGGTGAGGTAGGTCTCCAATCGCTCCAGCGGCAGCACCAAGGGTTGTCGGACAGAGGCCGTCGACGCGGACAACGTCTGCTGGTAAACGACGTTTCCAACCGCCGGACGGTCGGTCAGCAACCCCGCGTACTCGTTCTTGACCGCTATGTAGTTCTCAAGGGCCTCGTTGACGATCTCCAGGGTCGGGATGCGCTCGTTCGTGTTGACGCAGGTCAGCTCGAGCGTCCACAGGTCGGCTCGCCGGGTCTTCAGATCCAGGGCGTGCTCTGCCCGATCACCGCTGAAATGCGTGCCTCGAACGTGCTTGTCCACAAACGCCATCAGATCGACGAAGTAGGCAGCCGGGCCCAGGATCGAGCTGCAGTGCTCGCACTTGCAGTAGACCTGGGAGCCGAAGAGATCGCTGAACCCGTCGAGCTGTTTCAGGTAGCCCAGAATGTCCACGCCGGTGTTACTGACTGAGAGAAACTCGAAGTCACCCTGGACAATCTCGTTGGCCGCCAAGACGCCGAGACTGACGATCTCGAGTATCCTCTGCGAGCGCTCGTGTAGGCCGGGCAGCGCCGGCGCGGGCACCGAGACGATCTCGCGGAGCGAGTCCAACGATCGCGTGGCGACGCCTACTCCGGACGAGAGCCCAGTCTCCAACAGCCTGCGGGCAACGTCCGGATCCCGCGAGATGGCATGTATGCGCTGAAAGGACTTCAGCGTGGACACAACCATGCGCTGCTCCTCGCTGCTCATTCTGAGAGCTGCCAGATCGAGGCGAGCGAGGTCGGCGCTTCCCGGCGTGTAGTCGAGATTCAGGAGCTCCAGGTCGGATCGCGCCTGCCGCACCTGTTGCACGAGACCGATCCGGCGAGCGATTCGCTCGGACTTCTCCTCCGTCGTCAGCGACCGGTCGTCGGCGACCTCGGCGAGGCGCATGCCCGCGTAAAGGTTCGCGAGACCCTTCAGTGCCGCGTGTGCAGCGGAGACTTGTTGACGCGAACGCTCGTCCAGCCTCCCGACCTCGAGCGCATGGAAGTCCGACCCCACGACGGCCTCGTGTCTCTCGAGCAAGGGCTCGAGATGGCGGATCTGCCCCGCCAGGGTCCCCTCGTCGGAGGTGGGGAGGCGCCCGATGAAGGCATCGGTGGGATAGAGGTGTGCTAGGCGACGCGCCAGCGACGCGGCATAGTCGTGGGCCTCGGCAGAGCCTTGCGAAAGGACCTCGGCCTCACCGAGCAGACCCAGCCAATCGCTGGCGTCCATCGCGGCGAGCTCGCGGATATCGGTCACGGTCTCCGAGTTCGGGCCGAGCCGGTCCGTCACCGCCTTCGTGAGGGTGGGGTCACCGTCTAAGATCTGGAACAGGCTCGAGTGAAGCCCAAGGCGCCTAGCCTCGGCGGCACGCAGTTTCCCGCGCTCCACGAGGTCGGCGAGGAACTGCTCGCTCATGACGGCGAGTCGAGGGGCGAGCTGCACGGCCGTCGCTGCTCGGTCATCCTCCAAGCCCGCCGACTCCGCCACGATGTGAACCTCGGCAAGCTCCAGCAGGGGGCGGAGCTCATAGATGTCTCTCACACGGGTGTCTTCGTCGTCCAGCGGATCGGCAAAGGCGCCCCGAGCCTTCTCCAGCACCTCCGCCGCCGCCACACGCTCCCGAGCGGAAAGCCGTGCCGAGCGAAGAGCCTCGCGCAGCATCTCATGCCAGTCGCCGGCAGGACGATCCTCGAGCTCCACGCGCTCCAGGACCTCGCGCGCCGCGCGCGGAGCCCGGGAGAACGAGCCTCGGGCTCGCTTCAGGGCGCGCTCTCGCACGTGAGACCTAACCTTCCCCAGAAGCGGCGCGCGGTGTTCGCCGAGCTCCGGAATGCTGAGGTTTCGCGTTCGATACAGCTCGACAAGCTCGGCTTTGTTCATTGGTCCATCTTCGCTCGCGATGGTCGACCGTCGGGTGAGTCCCTCGTCACTCCTCTCCGAATGCGTCGGACTCTGAGATTCCCTGACCAGAGTGAAGGTGGGGACATCTCCACCAGCACGCAGCCGCCTATTGAGCCGTTGGCGTTCGGTCCCACCCGGCAACCACACGTTGCCGAGGCGCGCCGAAGCGTAGTAGCGAATCATATCACCAGGCCGGGCGTCTGGGATCGACGCCTCGTAATACTGGATACCAACAATCGGGGAGCCTTGCGGACGCGCCGCTGCTCGCCTAAGGGGGCTGCCGCCAATGCTGTAGACGAGTCCAACTTGAGCAGCACTGTTCGCTGGCTTCAGTCCGATGCGTACTCTCGTGGTCGCGCTCTCTCCAACGGGACCCGGTGTATCTTCATCCAAGTACCACAGGCGATTCTCACCGCTGCTGTATTCTTCCTTCATGTCAACACCTCGCCAGATGCCCGGGTTGTTGGCGCCCATGGCAAGCGCCTAGGCCCATTAGTTCCACACACCACTCCAATCTTGGGCAAATACCGTCATGGGATATCATGTGACGTGTGTTGCCCTTATCTCGACCACATGGTCACACATTGCGCTCTGAGAAGAACTGACTCCATTGCTCCTTATCAATGCGAGTTGCCTTGCTCTACGTAGGTCCCAGGCATTGCGAGTCTGGGGGCGCTACGAGCGTCCAAGCGGTTGATGCGGAATGCAGCGAAGGCGAGCTGATTGATCTTGCGCCGCCGGCCGCGCTCCGCCTGTGCCTGCTGCACTAGTGGGATCTCGATGGCGCGACGCAGCTTCAGGGACAGCGCCTGCGAGTGGAAGGGATCATCGGTGATCGGCGTGGCTTCGGCGATCGGGGCTTCGTACACACCGTGGCCGGAGTCACGATCTCCAATGCCCGCCTCCTTGACCAGCCGCACGGCATCGCGAGCGACGTAGTCCGCGCCGATAGTGTCCCAGCTCGCACCGACCGGATCGAGGATAGCCAGTTTGTCGAGGCGCAGCGCCACCACTTTCAACAGCGGAAGCTGCGCGTTCGTGAAGGACGCGTAGGGATAGTAGAAGAGGTTATGTTCGGTCATGGTTCGTAAACCTTTGGCCTCATAATCCAGAATACTTTTCCGAAGGTCAAGTCCCGATTTCTGCGTAGAAGTATTTGAGCAAGCTCCTCGGTACGTATGTCACGCTGCCTGATCGACCTCCTGCTTCTCCAGGAGCGCTACATCGACGTAGCGCCGATCGCCCCAGATCGCCGTCGCCTTCAACGCCACCGCGGTGATCAACCGCAAGGCACTCGCGCGATCGGGAAACGCCCGCCGACAGCCCCAGATCCCAGGTTAAACTCGACAACGAGCTCCTCAACGAACCACTCTTTGAGTAGGGTTCCGGCCCCTTAGCCCATCGCAAAGGCAGCCGTGACCGCGCCGCCGGTCGCCAATGCCGCGCTAGTACCAGCAGCACGGGCGCGTCGGCCAGTCCTCTCCCGTGCTTAGGCCCGACGAAACGATGCTGGCATCGCTCCCCATTCGATGCCATTCTATTTGTTAAAGAGTCATGGGCGTTCTTTGGCCTTCTATTCTTCCTTCAATATCCCAAAACCAATCCAAGAAAATATTTACCCTTTCCCAGAATCCTGGGTCGTACCTCCAAATGGCTCGACCCGATTCTGGATCCTCACCCATATAGGTCCAATTCTGACCTATTTCCGTCCATTCAATTTCCTCCTTTGTAGGAGTTAACTTTCCGAGAATTTCTTGCTCTCGTTCGCGGTTCTTACCTCTAATGTAGGATCTGCCTAAATCGATGATCATTGGTAGCAGACTTTTCACCTTTACTCCTCTGGTCTTTGGTTTAGAACCTCCCTTGGTTGTTGATTTAGCAGTTGATTTTGCTTTGGCCGCTCGTCTCGCTTCGTGCAGTTTTCTTTTGGCAGCCCTAGCTTCTTGCTTAGCTTTTAACCTTTCTCTGTCTCTATTAATTCGTTCTCTTAACTTGCTCTTTTTCTTCGGTGGCCCGTCCCCCCCGTCACCATCTCCGCTACCGGAACTGGTTTTGTTTGGTTTTTTTCTCGTTCCATCGGTCTCAACGTCGTCTATCAACTTCTCCTGTTTCGTTTTATCTGGGGGAAGTTTAGCCTCGTCCTGAAAATCTAGGTTACCTTGCGCTGCAAACAATCCCTTAAGTACCAGAGACAACTTTCTCCCTTTACTGCCTAGCCAAGACATAAAACCGGGCGCAGCTCCTGCAGCGAGAGCCTGAGTGTGGCCTTCTCCTTCAGGAGGAGACCCAGAGGCATTTGGTGCCTCTCCAGGCCCACCATGGAAGTCGAACCCGCCCTCCGGCAGTTCGGTAACTTTAGAAAGATCTGGCTCTTCTATAGTGAAATCGTTTTCGATACTTGCCGCCCCCCAGGGGTCTATGCGCACCGTGGGGCTGTTCAGCGCGTATGCATAGAGGTTGGTTCCATCAACGGTTCCGAAAGGATCGGCAGCGATCCACCTCCCCAACCACGGCGCATAGTACCGCGCCCCGTGGTAGTAGAACCCGGTCTCCTCATCTCGCTCCTTGCCCGTGTAGCGGTAGCGCTTCAGGCTCACCTCGGCCGCACTACGCCCGGCTTGGAAGGCCGTGGTGCCATTGGGGTGGCATTCCTCATAGGAAATGAGCGCACCGTCTTTGGCCAATTCTACACCCGCGGAACCTAGGTGATTGCCGAGTTGGTAGCGCAGTAGCGGCACGGGAGCATTCACCGGATTGCCATTCCCGATGGTTGCGGCCTCTACCAGAGCAATGCGCTGCGTGTCATCCATGACATGCAGCGATTCACGCTCCAGTTTCTTAGTCGTTCCGTTTCCCTCATATTCGCGGTACACTTCAAAACCGCCAATGTAGATGCGTTCCTTCTGGCGCTTGCCGTTTTGCGATTCGATCACCTTGCGCATGCGCTGCCCACTGGCGTCATAGACATAGTACGCCACTCCACCACCGGCCAGGTCCACGTGCTGCAATTGGTCCTCATCATCCCAATGCATGTTGGGTGTTGCCGGATTCGCGTGGTCGGCAAAATGCCGCATACGCCTCATATTGCCGTGCTCATCGTAGGCGTATGGCTCAACACGACTGACACCATTTCCCAGCGTTGTCTTCGTCAGTCGATTGCTCTTCTTTCCAACCTCGGTAAGGCTATCCGCTTCGTAATCGTAGCTGCGTGTCCAGTTACCATTCTTGGCAACATGGCGCATGGTATTGATATTACCCACCGCATCATACTCGTAGGACTCCGTAAAATTGCGCAGTGCCGTTGAATCGTTGGGATGGGCCCGATTCCCAACAAATGGATATTCACGGTAATTGCCGCTGGGGGGACCAAAGTCGAACGCCGTTTGCCCGATATGTTCCCGGCCCTGGGCTTGTATCAGCCGGTAGGTGGCATCGTAGGTATAGCTGCGAACCGAATCTACCTGCTCATTGTCATGAAAGATGGACTTTACCGCTCCATCCTTGATTCGTGTGATATTACCTGCCGGATCGTAGGTATAGCGGAGGTCTTGCACCACCCTTAAGTCAACGAACATTTGTGATGCAGGCCCGTTCAATCCAGCCGGCCGCGTGGTTTTCAGATGCGTAAGCCGGAACGTGAACGGGTCGTAGTCGTACGTGGTCGTGACTCCCCGACGGTTTGGCCCTGCCCCACATCCGTATTCAATCAGCGTACGCTGCCCCTTCGCATCATAGTCAATGTTCGCCACAAAGGAGGTACTTGCTGCGGCTCCACGCAGATTCACGTCAACCTTATCCAGCAGATTGGCCTCATTGAATGACGGTCGGTAGATGGTACCATCGGGCGAAACCGCTGTAGCAGGACGGTTGAGTGCATCGTACGTCGTGTGACTTGTGAAGCTGCCACCGTTAGCGGTCGGGCTCAGCAACCAATTCACCGTTAGTTTGTAGTCTGGCAACAGATCGTGTCGACTGTCAGATAGGTTGCCCTTAAAGTCGTAGGCGCTAGTGACAACACCCGCGCCGTCGAAGACCTTATATACGCGAGTTCGATGATTAGCAGCATCACCCTGCCCCTCACCGTAGACCGTCTGTTCAGCGAGCCGTTCAGCGGCACTTTCGGTAACGTACAGGCCAGTAAGTCGACGCAGTTCATCGTAGGCCATGCGGCGTATGAATCCCCGACTATCCCATCTACGGACCGGATTGCCGGCCACGTCGTTGAGCGTCCAGCGTTCGCCTGCCTCCATGCTGGCCTGGTGGATGCGGTTGCCCAGCATGTCGTAGGCGTAGCGCATAACAATACGGCCCTCTGGGTCGCCGTTCTCCACGATAGCGTCGCGGACCGCACGGTGATTGCCTTCGATGTCCAGCTCGACGCGGGTGGTGAAACGCAGGTGCTGGCCGGGCTGCGCCGGGTCGGCGCCGTTGTCGGCCAGAGTCAGGAAAGGTCGGCCGAGTGTGTCGACATAGGCCGTGCTGGGCGTGTCGGCGTGGGCGGCCACCTTCGCCGCGGCGACCTTCTCCTTCAGACGATCAGTGGCATCGGGATAAAGTGCTGCAAACTCGGTGGCATGTAGGGGATCCGTACGGAGCTTATGCCAAGTGGGTAGATATTCCTTCGTCGGTAATCGCGGTGTGCCGTCGGGATTGAGGAGGAATCCCTTCACATCGTCGTCGCTCCCGGGATCGAATGTGGCAGTGTCGTTGACGTCGTACGTGGTCTGCTGCCATGGGTCGAACACCACCTTTTCGTATGTGTGATTGGGGTGCGCTGTGGCGACGACGCGCTCGACCGGATCGTAGAACAAGATCGGACTGACGCCGACCTCGACACCGAACTCGAAACGGTGCGTAGCGCTGAAAAACGGCTCGTACTGGCGGACCGGATTGCCCTTGTTGTTGAAGATTGTCCAACCGCTACCGACCCAGCGCGGCGGGCCCACGACCCCGTTTGTCTTCTCTGGCTCGGCCTGGATCTTCTTTTGGATCTCGCGGCCGAAGCCGTCGGAGTAAGAGAGGCTGGCCTGGATCCGCAGGCCCCCTGCGGGTACGGGTTCGCTGGCGTGTGTCTCGCGGGCGAGCGTAGCGGCGACGGCGGGTGGCTTCTTTGTCGGATCGGGCTCACGCCAGTAGGCCATCAGGTCATAGACGACGCGGGTGGTGGCGTCGTCGAGCAGCGTGGCCGCCATCGGCCCTTTGGGATTCGCGAGGAACTGGTCGATCTCAGACTGCGTCAGATCGGTGCGGAATGTTGCCGCCAGCCGGTCGCCGGGGACCGGAACCTCCTCGGGCTTTCCCATCACCGCGGTGCCGACGACCATGCCGAGGGCGTCGAAGGCCACCTCTGATCGGTTGCGGTTGGGGTCCATGACCAGCGTTGGCTGCAGAACCCTATAGTGCTCCCGGAGACGAACGGGCGGCTGGGTTGGATCGAGGTTGCGTTCCCCAGCGGTGACGCGGTTGCCCAGGGTGTCGCGCGTCTCCTGCACCAGGAGGTCGTAGGTGTCATAGCTGACGAAGCTCTCGGTACTCACCGCATTGGTGTGGAACGGGTCGCGGTAGCGGTGTGGCAGGAAGAAGTGCTGGCGCGCGTAGTCCAGTTCCGTATCGGCAGGGTTAGGGGAGTAGAAGATCAGCCCGGAGGGAATCCACCAGTTGGCGTCGCCCTCGCTGTGGACGTAGCAGCCCTCGTTCTCGATCCTGGGGTCGCTGGCCCGTCCGCCGTACACGTCTGCGACCAGCCCGGGTGTGAAGGCCAGCTTGTAGTTCTCGAAGGGCAACGCGAGCGATTGCAGCGCACCCAGCGGCAGCGGCCCAGCCAAGTCGTCGCGCCGGTAGTACGTGCGCACGTGCTCGATTAACCGCTTCTGCACCAACCCTGCGGTCGGGTCGTTCTCGTAGTCGAGGGCGATCGCCGTCGTCCCGGCGTCGAGGACTTCATCGAAGGTGTAGCGGTTGCTACCCGCCGGCAGGGTCAACCCGGTGAGTTCGTACGTGCGCGACTCGCAGGGCAGCGGCGTGCGGTAGTCGTCGGCAGCATCAATTACATCCGTGCCCGCCTCGTGACTCTCGGTAAGGCGGTTCTCGGAATAGGTAATGAGTCTTTCCGTCTGCCTGTCGCGGTCCGGCTGCGACGCGAGGTGAAGGTCGGAGTACCTACGGCCGTATCCAGCACTGGCAGACCTTAGGACGTTGCCGAAGTTGTCGACCTCAAGCGTGAGCGCGTGTGCAACTCGTGGATCGGGCAGCCACTTAACGTCAGGGTTTGCGCTTGCCGTGACTTCATCAACGATCTGCCCGTTGAAGACCGGAACGAGCCTGCGTTCGTAGTGGTAGCTGATCGATTCACGAGCATGGGTCAAGAACACCGCGTGACCGTTGTCACCGCGCCGCTGCAGCACGCGGATGGCGAAGTTTTGCTCAGTGACCGTGTAGGGATGATTCTGCTTGTCCGTGCCGTCCAGGGCGTACACCTCCTGGCGCAGCATGGAGCCCTTCAGGGCGCGGCAGGCTTCGCGCTCCTCTTCGACTGTCAAACGGTCGGGCAAGACCGTGTCGTATAAAAGGAGATCCTTCGCTTGCGCATCGTCGTACAAACGTCGTGCCTCGTCGTCGAGGCCAAGGTTTGCAGCCTCTTGGTCGGTCAGCCCCGGCTCGCGGTAGTACTCCCCGACGTCGTTGGCGTCGAGGAGGCCGGCGAAGAAGTCGGATACATGACCGCGACCGAGGTACACGCCGGTGTGGAACCAGGTCTTCGTGAGGACGGGCGGGACGTGGGAAGGCGCCTCGACGTTCGTCACGCCGGGCGCCTGGCCGCCGGCATTGAGCGCATCGAACTCCTCGGTGTCCCACTGCTCCACCATGCCAAAGCCACGGAACTCGCGTTCCTCGCCGTCGAAGTAGCCGTGGTGGTAGGCGTAACGGGTGACGAACTGGTTGCCGCTGATGTGATCGTGCGTAACGACGCGGTCGACGACATGCACGGGGAAAGGCAGACGGGTCACCCAGGGCCGGCCGTCGCGCTTGTCCGCCAGGTAGAACCGGGTCGAGGGCGCGTAGTGAACCTGCGACGCTGCGCCGAGGTTGTTGACCGACTTGATGAGCAGGTGCGGCTTGGTCCCGCCCATCAGCTCGATATAGCGCAGGGGCCGGCGTGCATCGGTAGGCAGGGGGGACGACCACACCAGGCAGGCGGTGCCGTTGCCCAGGAGGTCAGCCGTCATGACGGAGGAGACGTTGTCGACGTGCGGGAACTGGACCAGGCGGCGCGCTTCGCTCCATCGGTTCCCCGACTGGTTGAAGTAGAGACGCACGCCGTCGCGGGCCAGGTAAATGATGTCGTTGGTGCCCGATCCGTCGATGTCGGCCAGGCGGACGCGGCGTTGGTCGAACTGGTCGGAGTTGTCCAACCGCGGTGCGTTGTCCATGGTGACCTTGGCGGCGAATCGGCCATAACCCAGGTTCGGCCAGTAGCAGACCTCGCCGTTCCGGATCCGCACCAGGTCCGTGAGGCCGTCCCCACACATGTCGGCGAGGTAGATGGACTGCGTGCCGTCCGCCAGAACGAGCCGCGGGCCGCGTTCCTCGTCCAAGGGTTGGCGGACGCTTCGGGCCGGGCCAAAGCCCTCTTCCGCCAGGGACGGGTGCCAGGTAAAGACATCCTGCTCCGTGATCAGGACGTCGGCGTGGCCATCGCCGTCCAGGTCGACGAACCGGAGATTCGGTTCGTCCCATGGGATGTTGGGCAGCTGGCGGAATGCCCGGAACGGTTCCCAGCCTTCGTCATGGGTGCGCTCGTAGAAGCCCGGAGTGGCACCGGCGAGAGCCACGAGGTCGAGTTGGCCGTCGCCGGCCATATCGAGGAGTTGCTGGCGGCCGCTGCTCAGATCTGCCAAAGAGGGCTTCGCGGCGACGGTTTGGAGCGCTCCGAAGCGGCCATCTCCCAGGTTCGGTTTGTAGAACCAGGCGTTGGCCTGCTCCGTCAGGATCCCGGAGACGCCCTCGCCGTCCAGGTCGACCCACTGATACGTCGTGCCGTCGAGACCAACGGGCAGGTTCTCGAGGCTTGCAGCGTCGAGTTCGAGAACCTGATCCTGGATGGCTACCTTGCTGTACTCGAACTCGAGCGGCGGTAACGACTTCTTGAGGTAGGTGGCGTATTGGACGTCGTTGCGCACGACCACGGGCTGGGTGTCGTCCCGCACGTAGCCTGACTGCGTGATTCGGCGAATGAACGACGCGAAGCGGGTGCTGCCCTCATGGGCGAGTTCGTCTTCGATCGCGACGGCCTGCCTATAGTCGAGGTCGTCGTAATCGAACTCAGTGCACCGCACCAGGCCGTCGTAGCCCTTCTCACCCGTGGGAAGGTCGGGAATGTGATGGAACATCAAGACGCGACGGCAACGGCGATAGGTGCGCACCTCGAATCCGCCGCGATGGGAGGAGAACGGGTCGGGGCGCCCTGCCCAAGGCCGGCCCACCGACACTGAAGCTCGGGCAAAGCGATGCTGTTCGGCCTCAGGCCGGGTCGGGTCGAGACCGATTTCCTCGTAGTGGCCCTCGTCGTAGTCGAAGACCGCTTCGAACATCCAGGACGCCTGGGTCAGGTCCGGCTGGATGAGACGCGAGACGCGATTCCCGTACTTGATGCGCTTCAGGTAGCGGTTGGCCGTGCGCACACGGTTGCGTTCGTTGGCCTGGCCCCGATCTACCCTGTCGTCGTTCTCTGCTGCGTACTCGTAGACGATCGCGTTGCCCTTGTCGTCGTAGCTCTCGCAGATCAGCCAGCTAAAGATCCGGTTGGGCTGCGCCAGCTCTCGATGGGCCGGATCGGTAATCTCGGCCGGGTCGAAGATTCTGGAATTGTTGTCCTTGCCATAAAGGGTCGTGATGTTATCCCGGCTAATCGAGCGCCAATGGATCTCCCCGGTTGCTTGGGCGGTCCATCGCTCGATGCGGGCGAATAGTCCTTCAATACGGGGCCGGTAATGCTGGATGCGGTACTCAACGCCACCCACCGTCCGATCTGGGATTGCCTGGCGCTGCCATTGCCCGCCCGCTTCAACGAGTACCGGTACGAGGTCTTCTGCACCGGATAGGACAAAGACGTCGGACTCTTCGGCGTCCCGATACTGGGGGAGCCCCTTGTCTGTCTTGCGGGTGATGGCCGGGAGGGAAAGGCTCCAGCCGAAGCCGCAGGGACCGTTGCCGGAACCGGAATCATAGGAGAGCGAGAGCTGGGGACCAAATCCAGAGCGCCCCGGGCTGGTCGCAAGGGGCACGGACATGGAGCCCGTGCCCGTAACGGGATTGGCGGTGAACTTCTCGCCCATGCCGCGAATGGCGCCGCCGCCCCGGGGAAGGTTTATCGCCGGCGGGGTGAATGACGTACCGGCCTCGCTTGCGTCGGCCTTCGCGCGCGGACTCGCATCTGATGCCTGTTGCTCTTGGTCCAACGTTGGCCCTCTGCAGTTTCACTCATGAAACAGCTACAGTTTCGCTGGGCAGTCCCACCCTTCCATTCTTTCCCCGTCTACATCAGTGACGGTACAAAACAACCATGTGGTACGCGTTCGACTACTTGAGCAGATGAACGGCCTCAACAGCATGACTGTGGGACGCGAAAACTCGACCTACGTCATCTCAACCTCCAGGGACAAGGTTGCCCACTCCCGCATAACTATGGACGAGAACGTGATATGTCCCAGGCTGTGGACCGTTGATTGTGATCAACTCGTCCGATGACGCTTCCTTACGTTTTGGAGAACACGGCGTTGATTTCTCGGATTCTGGCGGCCGGTCCCGCACCGCGCAAGTAGTAAGTACAAACGGAATTGGGATGTAACCTTTTGCGGTTTAAAAGCATCTTATTAGTTTACTCTCTTGCGGATTTCTGATAGGGTTCGCAACGCTCAGTAAAGACCCGGTGATCGAAGCGGGAGACACGAAGCCCATGGCCATGTTTCACGACATCGAAGCGCGGGTGGGGGGACAGTTCTAAGTGTTCGGCGTGTACGGTCGGCTCGACTGGCGGGCGGCGACGAAGCGGATGGGCACAAACCGGGGCACATAAGACCGCAACCAGACGCAAACAGACGGGCTCAGATGCAAAAGGCCCCGTTCTTCTTTCTATGAACGGTGGGGGATTTGGGCTGGATCAAGCCATACGCAACAGCCTTTGGATAACTTGAAAGGACCTCGGCGGTCACTATTAACTGCGCGAAAAACGCAGTATTGCCCAACAGTGGCAAGGCGGAGATCGCAGCGTCATTGTGAAGGCTCTGGCGGCGATCTTGGCCTGCTACGGGTGAGCGTAGGTCAGTTCTTTAGCCCGTTCAAGGAGCTCGTCAGGCCGAAAACGCCTCTGAGGGCAGAGGACCACGAGCCGTTCGCTGCTTTGCCTCGCTGGGAAAAACTCCTCACTATGAGAATAGAGTTTCCTCAAGCCTAACGGCGGCTTGTTCCTGCATATCGGGGAGAACGTGAGAGTACGTGTCCAAGGTGAGCGTTGTACTTGAGTGCCCGAGCCGTTCTCCAACGATCTTCGGATGTTCGCCGTGTGAGAGCAGGAGCGTGGCACACGTGTGGCGCAAATCGTACAACCGTATGTTGGGCAACCCGGCTTTCGCGAGGAGCGGCTTGAAATGCCGTCTGACCACCGTTCGGTAGTCGAGCGGCTGGCCGGTCCGTGTTGCGAAGACCAGGTTTGGGGGTTCGCACGTGACATCGGTCGGGCTTCGTCTTACGACCTGGTGTGTGCGGTGAACTCGCAAAACACGGACGGCGGTTGGAGGCAGCACGATCGTTCGTCTGCTGAGCGCCGTCTTGGGCTCCTCAAACCGCCACCCGTCCTCGTCGCGCGTCAACACCCTCTGAATCCGGACCTTGTTGCCCTCGAGATCCGACCACTTCAGTCCGAGCGCTTCGGAGGGCCGCATCCCGGTTGTCAACAGAAGCACCCACAGGGCTTCGAAGGGCGTCCCGCACGCGGCCCGCAGAAACGCGGAGGCCTGCTCCGCCGAGAGCGCTTGCATTTCACGGCGAGGCTTACGGGGAAGGTCCACGAGGTCAGCGGGATTTCGTACGAGCTTTTGCCATTTCACCGCCTGGGCGAGCGCAGACCGCAAGACGGCGTGGGTGTACCGCACGCTCCGGGCACTCAATCCCCGCTCCAGCATCTCGTTGTAGACCCGCTGAATGACTGGTGGAGTCAGCTGGTCGAGGCGGATCCAACCGATCTCCGGCGTGATGTAGCGATCGAGCAGCGACCGGTAATCGCCGAGCGTGCGCGGTCGAACCCGCGGCTTTGCCGAGACCCGAAGCCATTTATCCAAGTACAGGGCGAGGGTCTGACGGCTGGGCTCAACGAGCGTATTGGTGTCCCTGGCCCGGAGCATCTTGGTCAACAGGCGTTGTGCGTCTCGTTTGGACCCGTGGACGACCTTGGCTTGATACCGCCGCTTGCCGGTCGATGCGTCCGCGCCCCGGTACACCCGCACGAGCCACCGCCGTTCGCCACGTCGAATCAGCTGTCCTGCCATCACTTACGCTCCGAAGGTGTCCCGTTCGTAGTTGAAAGTTAACATGGGCTCCCAGGGCACGATTTTATCCTGCCATCAATGCGTGGTTCACTTCGTGCTGTTCTCCGCGGTCTAGATGGGCTTTCAACATCCACA
>SDBV01006464.1_pt1 | contig 16241 bp, 9 predicted proteins | sample 2277081 | NCBI WGS metagenome assembly SDBV01 (sample SAMN10402039, study PRJNA504765) | marine sediment metagenome | isolation source: marine sediment core GS10_PC15, 223 cmbsf | place: Arctic Ocean: Southern Knipovich Ridge | collected 2010
AACTAGATTTAGAAGATTGTGAAATTCAGCATCCACAAGGAATAAAAATTGGAAGAAGGCTAAAAAATGAGAAGGATGTCTTAATTTTAGATTTCATGAGAGCAGGTGTATATTTAGGCGATGGTCTAAGATTTATTTTTCAGAACTCTCCTTATTTTCATATTACACCCAAAAGAGGTGAGGGACTTTCTGAGACTGAATTAAGCTCATTAAAATCATTAGAGGGCAAAGTTATAATTATAGTCGATTCTGTTATAAATACCGGAAATACAATGATGCCAGTTATTGAACAGATTTCAAAATTTAATCCAGAGAAAATTTTTGTAACATGCCAAGTAATGCCTTATGATACTGCAGAGATTTTGGAAAAAAAATATCCGCGCGTTTTTTTTTTTATTTTTAGATTATCATCTAATAAATATGTAGGAAAAGGAAAAACTGATACGGGAAATCGTTTGTTTGGAACAATTTAAATTTTACAAGTGGATTGGTAGAAATTCATGATTAAAGGTCTCATTTATGATAAAGAAAGGGAAAAATATTATATACGAGATCTTGAGGCTTCTATCACTAACTTGTGTAATCTAGTATGTGACCAATGTGGATTTTTTGTACCTAATCAAAGAATCCCATTTATCGAAGATCCAATAAAAGAAATCACAGAGGGAATTGGGATTTTAAAAGATTTAGGCATTTACATACATCGTTTTCCTGTTCTTGGAGGAGAGCCAACAATCAATAAAAAATTACTTGAAAGGGCCCTAAAATCCTTTAGAACTGTAAATAACTTTGATATTTTAGAGATTGTAACCAATGGACTAATCCCTCAAGGGCTAACTTCAAATAGTCTGAAGCTTATCGATGAATTAACTATTAGTTTATACTTCGAATCAGATGAACTAATATCCTTATGGAAAGAATGGCTCAAAAAAAAAGTGCCTAATGTAAAATTTAACATACGTATTCATAATTGGTATTATCAACATGGAGATTACATAGTTTCAGACTTAAAAGCACAGGAAATGTATGAAAATTGTTGGTATCGAAAACATTGTACTACCTTTGAGCGAAAAAGAATTTTTCTTTGCTCCAGAATTGCTAAATGCGGAGATGATAAAGAGTGTTTGTATCTAGATAGTACTCTTACTCTTGAAGATATACAAGATTTTTTAAATTCAGAGACATATTTTCCATCGTGTAAAAGATGCATACCTTTAATGGGGTTAAGTAAAATTAAACCGGGAATGCAGCTTAGTAATGGAATAATTCCATTAATTGACAAAGCAATTAAATATCTAAAAGAAAACCTAAATAAAGATGGTGCTTGAAATTAAAGAGCAAATAGAGAAAGTATGCATTTCTCCAAATTCAGTCTGTAATTTTGCTTGTAGATATTGTTATTTCTATAACCCTGAAAATCCCATTTTTCCACAAAAAAACTTAACAAAGAAGGATATCAGAACTATTTTAGATAAAATCTATGATTATAGTGTTAAATTCAATTTAAAAAAGAAAATTAAAATAATCTTCGTTGGAAGTGGTGAACCTCTCTTATCATGGAAAGAGATCTCATTAGCAATGGAAGAATTTAAAAATGAGGGAAAGCATAAGGAGGTTAAATTCTACATGGTAACAAATGGCTCCTTATTATCAGACGAAATAGTAAGAAAGATGAAAGAATTAGCAATAATACCCAGTGTTTCTTTAGATGGCCCTGCTTTAATTCATAAAAAAAATCGTTTTTACGCAAATGGAAATCCTACTTTTGATGCCGTTATGAAAGGGATTAAAGTTTTAAGAAGACACAATCTTAAAATTATCATAAATCCAACAATCACAAGAGAACTTATTAATAATATCGATTTATTTTTCAAATTTATAAGAAAAGAGAGGTTCAACAAGGTGATATTTGGAAGAATGGTGGATGTTCCATCATTTTATCCTCCAATTTCATATGATAACTATTATAGGATTTTAGAAGTCATTTATAAACTACAAAAAAAATATAATCTCAAAGATATTGAGATAGGAAATATAGAAGCATTTCGGAAAGCAGTAAGAGGAGAACCTGAAAGAGTATGTACATTAATTGGAAGCTGTTGTGGAGCAGGAACTTCAAATTTAATTTATCTTCAAGAAGAAGTTTATCCATGTGGAAGAATGTTTAACAATAAAAACTGGTTATTAGGTAAATTTGATCAAAACCTTGAATATTTTCAAGAAATAATGATAAAAAAATTTAAGAAATATCTTGAGAAAAATAAATGTATAAAATGTGATTTAACAAAAGTGTGTGTAAGAGATTGTATTTTAGAAAGATCTTCTTATTTATATAATTGTCAAGCTAGAAAAAAGTTCTTAAAGTTAATGATTCATGAGTTAAAATAAAAATTAGTAAAAATTTAAATTAGAATAGAGTTATAAATAAAGTATGAGTAGAGGACACGGAGAAAGAGGCCGAAGTATAGGAAGACAAGGCCGAAGTCTAGAAAGGAGAGGTCGAAGCTCAAGGACGTCTACGAGGATGAGCAGTGAGAGAGCTCGAGCCATTCAATCTCATGCAGATAAAACTGGTAGAAATCAAGATTTTAAATCCAGAGCGATGTCTGGAGCAGACAGAAATGAAAAATCCTAATACTCTTTCCCTACTTCATTAGTAAAATGAGTAAATGGCAAATATCGTCAAATCAGCTTTCTTTCAGATTACAAATTCCTGAAAAAAGTCTAGATTTATTCAAGGATTATTTATTTCATAGATTTAGAGAACTATTTTCTCAAGCAAGTAATTTTATTTTACCAGATGAATGGTCATTTATTAATAATACTCTAGTTCTAAAATTTAGAGAAACACAAGTATTAAAACTCACTAAGATAGATGAGATTGAAGAAGATTTAAGAGATTCCACTATTGAAAATTTTATAAAAGCTTTAAAGACATTGGCATCTCAGCATGCACTAAACATAACGGGGTTTTCTCAACTTCTTTCAATAAAGGGAAAGTGGATTGTTCCAATAACTTTCTTTACAAGAACACACCATAAACAAAAACTTGAAGAAGCTTTACAACGAGACATTAGATTTATGGATACATGGATTTCTTTAATTCTAAATAGATTAAATGGAAAAAATGATAAAGAGACAATTGGTTTATTTAAACTTATAAGGAATGCACTAGAAGAATATAATTATTCAGAAATTCTAAAATTAATAAAGAATTTTAAAATAAAGCAAAATCCATCCTTCCTCGATTTATTAACCGAATCTGAATTCTTTTACAAAATTCGTCAAATCTACGAGTTTAAGAAAATGTCCTTAATTGATGCTCCTTTTAAAGATATTCGAAAAAATGAAGATATATTAGAAATTGATTTATATTATAATGATTATCACTTTGGAAAAATTAAAAGACCATCTGTTCAAGAACTTTGGGATGAGTTAATGGAAAATAGTCATATTACAAGATTGTTGGTTTATTCTGATTTGAAAGTACCCCCTAATCCCTTAAAAGTCTTGAGAAATAATGAGAAAGTTGTCGAATGGATAGATTTACATCGTGATCAACAAATAATCGTTATAAAAAATCGCGGAAAACCGTTACCTAAAAGAGGATTTCTATATGTGTATGAATTTGGTGATATTGATCAAATTCAAAAAAAACGTAAATTTATTAATTTCGTAAAAAATCATCCAATTTTAGAAAAATATCTAAATGAAATTCCAATTGATGAAGATGACGATTTTACTAATAGATATAAGAGAAAAGACCTTGCTGAAATTATTTGTAAGAATGGGGGATTATTCGCAGTTCAAGGCCCACCAGGAACAGGCAAAACCTATTTGGCTGCTGAAGTTGTAGCCAAATTTTTAAAGAATAATCCATATGCGAAAATTTTAGTATGTTCCAAGGAGCATTTGGCTTTAAATTATATACTTAAAAAAGTTGTAGAGAGATTAAATAATGAGAAGATAGATTTCCGTGCTTTTCGCTCTCTTTCATATAAAAAGCAAATGACTTCAACAATTGAGTCTTATATTAAGGAATTTCTTAGTTCAAATATAATGAAAGAAATTGGCTCCTATAAATGGAAGAAGGATTCAGAAATCTGGTATCATGCACAAGAAAGCTTAGTACAAGAGTATGACCTTCGGAATCTTTCATTAACTATTAGCTCAGCTTCAATTATTTTTTGTACTACTATGGATGGAATTTTTCATCAGTTAATTAATAAAAAATCATTCGATTTAGTAGTAATTGAAGAGGCTGGGAAGAGTTACCCAAGTGAATTATTACATACTATTTGCCTTGGGCATAGAGTATTGTTAATTGGAGATCAAAATCAGTTGCCACCATATCAAATAAGAGAAACTGAAGAAGCATTAAAGATATGGGAAGATATTCTAAAAAAAGTTAAGTCAAATTCTCACCTTAGTGAAGATTTACAGAAGAGATTCGGGTATGATTATTTAAAACTAAAGAATTTTTATAATATATATTCTTCATTTGATATGCAACAATTAAGCTGGTTAAAACCTTTTGAAACTCTCTTTAATTTGCTTCCTGCGGATAAGAAATATGTTCTTGACCAACAATACCGAATGGAGCGTCCTTTATCAAACGTCATTGGTAGAGTTTTTTATAATCGAGAATTTAAACATAAGAAAAAACCTGAAAAACCTCTTATAGGCATTATCCCGGAAGAATTTGACGTTCCAATGCTTTGGATTGATACACCTCATATGACTGATTATATGGATGCTACAGAGGACCCTGAAAAAATAGGAATGCGAGTCAATTTTTACGAATTGAGTATACTAGTCACTTATTTAAAATTACTAAAACCAATCAAGAGTATAGATCTTATCATTTTAACTCCCTATAATGATCAAAAAGATTTATTTTTAGAATCCGAAGAACTTAAAAAGGTATGTTCAGAGCTGACTAATGAACCGTTTAAAGAGGTTATAAGGACTACTGACGAATATCAAGGACATGAGGCAGATCTCACAATTCTAAGTTTAGTTAGAAATAATACGTTGTATGCAGCGTCGTCATGGGGCTTTATAATAGAACCCGAACGACTTAATGTTATGTTCTCACGCACTAAATCGCGTCAAGTGATTATTGGTTGTACTCAACATATAATAAGAAATAGTCACGAGGAAAGAATAAAGATCTTTCATAATTTATATTTGGAGTATAAGAAAGAAGGTATCTTCGTATCTTCAGAAATTTTCTTAGAAAATCAAGAAAAAAATAAGGAGCGTGAGAACGACGGATAAATATATGGTAAGAATTCCAGGTTATTTCATTGAAGCAAATATTGATTTTCCAGAATATAATCCCCATACAATATGGTGGTTAGCTTATGTAATAGAATTTTTGAATGGTCGAACCATAGAGCAGGTTGAAAAGAATCCTCCCTGGCCAATCCCTAATAATAAAATAATTACAAGACAAATCTTAAAGGAATTGATTGATCAAAGCTGGCTTATCCCTAATTGGTCTAAGTCTGAATTTATGGTTATTCCTAAAATTGCTGAAATATATAAAAAAGGAGGAGAAATTGCTCTTGCGCAAGAGTTTCTAAAATATTCCACTGAAAGAGGTCAGTGGTGGGTAGATGCGTTATCAGGTACACCACTATCAGTTCAGAGGGCGATACATTATGACTATGATTTTAATAGACCGGATCCAAAAAATTTAATGAAACTAAAGTCACAATTAACCACAGATAATCTAATTGAAAATCTTAATATTGATATTAAAATTCTAATCAATTTATTTAAACCAGAGGAAATTGATGATTTTTTCAAATATAGTCGCGCTTTTCTTAGTAGTCCATTTAAATTGGGCGGAAAAAAAGACATTGAATTCGAAATGTTTGGTAGTTTCAAGGGTGAAAATCAAAGAATAATTCCTCAAGATCTTTCAATTCTAGAACCGATGCTCTGGGAATTTGCTCCAGAAATATTCGGTAAGAAACCAAAAAGAAGAAAAAATTTATTTTTCTGGACTAAATCCATAGTGGAAAAATTTGCTACTCTTTTGGAGAAATTTCCTAATTATATATCTTTAATCACTTCTAAACATTATTTTCAATATATTATTGTCAGATTACAAGAGTTAATAGACAGGAAAGAAGAGTGGATAAATTGGTACAGCACGAGTATTGACCTCTTACCATTAGCGGATGTAAGTGAGTTATTTTTCGATGTTCTCTTAGAAATCTGTGAGGGGAAGCTTAATATAAACCAAAAAAAACCCGTATCTCCTCCACAAAAAATTATCCTTTATACATCATTTCTTAACGTTAATCATCTACATACTGATTTCGGTTTAATTTACTCATTGAAAAGTACCACGACTGAAGCTAAAATCTTATTGATTTATGGTCATGCCAATGATGATCCTCCGGAACAACAAAAAAAGGATATTACAGATTATTATAATAAGGTTGTTCATTTAGCTCCAGAACTTAAAAATCGCCTCAAGATTGTCTCTTCTATAAAACGTTCTCATGAAAAAATTATTCTGAGTTCAAATGGTGATTGGTTGATAAGTAGTTGGAATCCCGGGAGTAGTAATCCAAGTTCTCAATTATTCGAAGCGGGAGTATTTGGGAGATCTTCTCGATTTTCGCTTGAATTATTAAAAAAAATTGAAGAAAATCTTGAAGGTCAAGAGATAATTGAATATCTAAACAGTTTTAAAGAGCTTCTTAATTCAAAAACTAAAATTGATTCAGATCTCCAGAAGTTAGCTAGATTTTATTTTAATAAGTTAAATCAATCCTTATCATCGTTTATTTCTCTATTTCAGGAGTGTACAGACTTCAAAGAAACTCAACAGATATATGCAAAATCGCTATATAACATCAGAATGTGCCTACTACCGTTTTTAAAGCGTAGCGAAGTGAAATTGATTAATGAACACCAATCACGGGATGTTTTAATAACACAAATTAAGGCTACGAAGGATGAGATCTTTATCGCCTCTGATAGAGTGACTAAAACTGCCTTGGATCGAACTCTCTTGAATGATCTCGAGGGAAAAGGAAATGAAAACAAGAGATTTCTAAGAATTTTATGGGGGAGAGAATGGGTTAATAAATCTAACTTAAGTCCAAGAATAAGAAACCAATTAAGGGATGCAAGAAATACAATTAAAATAGCCAAATCAATATTGGGCAATCGATTAAAGACTAGTTTTGAGCCTATGGAAAATCACGCAAAATTTGCGTTGTTTGATGGTTGTAGAGGCCTAATTACATCAGAAAATCTTTTGAGCTATGGGGGTGAGAAAGGGATTTATGAATCTCGAGAATTGGGTATTTTTATTGAATCTCTTCCAGTAGTTAGACATATCCAGGGTTGGGCGATATTTCACAGATTGAGTCAATTACATCCAGACCGAACAATCTCAGAAATGGGATATCGCCCTTATGAATGGATTGTATTCGGATCTGATTGTTACTATTCTTTTGAAATGATTAAGGATAAACTTAATTTCGACTTTTCTAAGTTAAGTTATATTCAGGGAGCAATAGAAGACTATTTAATTAATCCTAACACAGGTGAATTCGATGATTTTGATAAAAAATTGATAAAAAAACGTCTTGCTTGTTATCTGGAGAGGAATGAAATAGTACATGATTCATTTATCGAATACTTATGGAAAGAAGGTATGCGATATTATTTACTTAAACCTACATTGGATAAAAATTGGATTCCTTATACCGAATCTATAAGGAAGGATGAAATTCAAGAGATATCCAATATAGAAATTAAAAAACAAAAACATTTAATAAAGAAAATGCCGAAAACGGATCCTAGAGGCATCACACGTAAAGAAGACCCTATAATCGAAGAAATTATGAGTGACATGGTTCTTATCAAAAACGGTTCATTTATGATGGGAGATAATGATATTTTTAACGATAGACCCGTTCATAAAGTGATAATAACTCAAGATTTCTATATGAGTAAATATATGGTAACTCAAATGTTATGGGAAAAGATTATGGGTAAATTACCTGTAATCCCCCCTAAACAAAGATCTCCAAACTTTCCAGTTATTTTTATTAATTATTATGATGTCCAGGAATTTCTTAAAAAAATAAATTCTCTTCCCGGAAGTGGAGATTTTGAACTTTCTACAGATGCTCAATGGGAATATGCATGCCGGGCAGGTTCGAAAGGAAAATATTGTTTTGGAAATGACCAAAAATTACTTGATCAATACGCATGGAGTCAACTTAATTCTGATAGAAGAATACATGACGTAGGCATGTTAAAACCAAACAACTGGGGTTTATATGATATGCATGGTCTAATGTATGAGCTTGTTAAGGATGATATTAGAAAATATCATAAAATATCTGTTAAAGACCCTGTTGGACCTTTAACAACTGATATGGGGATAGCTAGAGGTGGATCATGGGGGAAATATCCTTTCCCAAAAAACATTAAAAACCAATTTTTTAGATGTGGTCGGCGTAGTCCAAATGCAAAAGGAGAAAAATCTCATCGTTTATCCTTTAGATTAATAAGGAAAATTCGAAAAGGTTAAAAGAGTAATCTCTTTTGAAAAAAATAATTAGATTTAAATTCTATGCCTAAAAGTAGTCTAAAATCCTATTTAAACTTTCATTTTGTAATTCAATTATTTTAAAGTTTTCAATTGTTTTAGGAACTTCCAATCTTGATTTATCATATGTGATAATAATTTTTATTATTTTTAAATTTCTAAATTTAGTAGATATAATATTTCCAAAAATATCTGCTGCTCTTACAAAATCTTTGATATCCTTATAGGTAGTTTGATTAAACTTGCATTCAATAAATACCAGAAAATTGTTTTTAATAGCTATTAAATCAAATTCAGCATTTTCATTACCACCAGTACCTACTCCTGAATATTGAATACTGGTATACTGTTCAAGAGAACGATAATCTATACCAATCAATTTAATTTTAAATTGTTTTAAGTAATTTAAAACTAAGTGTTCAATAATATGACCAGTTTGTACGCTTTTTTTTAAAATATCTGGAAGTATTGCAAAAGTAAATGAGATTAATGATTTTTCACAGAGACATCTATTTAATATCTTATTGGTAATATAATAAATATGACATTTGATGCAATAATATAAAAATTCGTTATTTTTGCTTAAAAATCCCTTTTGAACTGCTAAATTAAGAAATCTAATTAATTTTTTTATAATATCTTTATTGACTAAATAGAAACCAAATTGATTTTTGATTGAATGATATATTCCCTCAATTAGATTATGTTTATAAGTTAAATCTTGAAAAATGTTTAAAAAATATTTCAAATTCAGATCTTCATCTAAGGGTATAACTAATCTATTGAATTTTAATCTATTAGCATATAATATTAATAAAAATTCTTGATTTTTGATTACCAGGTCAATAAATCGATTTAAAGAATCATTATATTCTAATTCGGCTTTCTCCTCATCAATATATCGACTTAATTGAAAACTTTTAATATAGTAGATTATTTCTTCTTGGGACACACTTATACAACCAAATAAGTTATTTCCGATTTTATATCTATCTCTTTTGCTAATTTCGCTAGGTTATTTGATAACATTAATTCTGGAGGATACTTACTTGGATTTATAGGAGCATTCCAATTTAAAAATGTTCTATCGTAATATTCTTTAGTTATATCATATATAGTTTTATCTGAATTGATGATTTCAGCATTTATTTTAACTAATTTCTTGCTCCTTTCTGGCATCGAAATTTCAAAAGTACCAGAAGTACATATTATACTTTTCTTATGATTAATTATCATCATTACTCCACGATCTATATTTAAAATTTTATTATCCTGCTCTCTAAAAAGACGAGTTATGTTTTCTTCTACAGAAATTACATCGATATTAAATAAACTCCAAAATTTAATTTCTAATAATTCTTTAAGATATGTAATGATAATAGTTTTTTCAATAGATGTTATATTCCCTCTTTTATATAATACAATTCGATTTGTGTTATTCTGTTTTATAATAGGCCTTAAATAACTGAAAATTTTATCTAGTAATTCTTTTGTGAAATAATTAGTATAGTTTGAAAGATTAAATGTTTCTTGTATGACATTTTTTCCGACAGAATCACCCATGGCTAAGAAACCAATTTCTTTTCTCTGTTCTTCCATTGAAAAACCGATACCACAATAAACTGTTTTTCCTTCATTATCGGAAGGATATGCTAATATCCAAGGTGTTCCTTGCTTTTTTAATGACTTGATATATAATTGAAGGGCAAACCCCTTAATTTTTGCGGAATTGTTGTCAGATATATCTTGAAATAGAGATAATTGAAGATGTTGATCTGGTATCTTCCAGTGATTAATGATTGCTTCTTTTATTAAATAATGTGCTTTTAGTTTTTCATCTGGATTTAAAACGATTACCATAGAATCCTTATTTGGAGAGAAGAATCTAAGATTTTGATTAATTTCATCTCTTAATGCTAGGAAGTTACGATTTTTATCTCCAAAATCTAGCTGGTAGCACATTTTATTTATATCATACTCTAATTTCCCGAAAATCCTATTAAATTCTCTTTCCAAATTTCTAAAGAAGCTTTGAAAGTCTAAATTATTTAGATTGTTAGGATAGATAAATTTTGAAATAATAGTTTTTATTTTACCAGAATAACCTCCAAATTTGAATATTCTATTAGGATTATAATCTATAGACTCAGCGGGATTATTTTGAGTAAAAATTAAATAGGGAGGTAATAAAAAATGATAATCTTCAATAACATAATCTTTTAATTCATTTAAATAGAAACTACGCTCATTAAAATTAAATTCATAATAAATTGAATCACTGCTATTTAAGTAATTATTAAAGTACTCATCAATCTTATTCTTTCTCATTTTAGGTGTTAATATTTCAGAATTATATCTTAAAAAACCTAATTCACTTTCAATCCTTTCTTTATTAAAAGCAACTGTTTCCAAAGGGTATTGATATTCATCCTCATTGCCTTCAAATGTGACATTTGCAACACCTTGTATATTTTTTATATCATAATTATATTTTTCTTTCCAATATTGAATCTGATCTGTTTTAATATCTACTTTTATATCCTTTAATGTTCCTGGTCTCTTAAAAGGTAGTGTCGTTATAGCTTTATTATTACTATAATAATTTAAGAATTCCTTATAATCTTTGATATTCTTTATTTGCATCAATGTCCTTAAGTTGATGAATTGAATATACGTTGGATCTATACATATGATAAATTCTGAATCGTTGATATTTAGGATTTCATATTTAAAACCAAAATATAATTCCATGTCAAATTTAAATTTCCCTGCTTCAACATTGACTTTTTTATGTTCTGAAAAATCAATAAACCTATTTTTTAACTTTACGAGCTTTTTTTTCTTTAGGTGTTGATTGATTGATTGGGATATGAAGTGTTTTTCAAGTTCTAAACCATGAATTTCCATGTCAAATTCTTCTTTTAAATTGAATTTAAAATCCTTAATTCTTTCAAGATTTTCGTAATTTAATTTCTTGTTTGTAATTAATACGATTTTGTTTTCCCCTAATTTGTTCAAAGATTTTACATTTTTACGAAATAGATAATTTTGAATAGGCTTTATTAAATTATATCTACTTTGGAAGTCATTTTTATTTATGTATTGATTGTTCGTCAATTGATATTGAAAATAAGTTTTCTTATAACATCCCTTGTAGAAATTCGTTAGAATCGGCCAGTTAGGTTTGCCTTTCCTTGTAAGATTGTATGAGAAGATGGATTTTATCATATTTTCTAATTTTTTAAGATATTCCCGGCACTGTTTTTCATTATATGATTTTAGACGATTAAATATTGCTTTTAAATCATCGTAAAAGATCAAATATTGCTTTACTCTATTAAAATGTTGCTTTCCTTTATTGAGTAAGAATAATTGTTCATTTTTTATATCTATATACTCACTTTCTTGTGCATTTGCTATAATTACATCAAAATCTCTTTCAGACATTACATCTTTTCTTGCTAAATAGCTTATTACAATTCTTGAGCTTTTTTTCCAAATTCCTCCTAAAATATCATTACATAAACTTATAGTCGCGAGAAGATAATCTAATTTTTTAATGTTCCTCACCAAAATTGTCTTTTTGGGTATAATTTTATCTTTTATATGAAATATATAATACTCAACCAATATAAAAAGAAAATGAATCATTTATTTTTCGACCTCTTTTTCTTCATAATCTTTGAATTCTGGTTGATTTGGATATTTATTTAATTAACTAGGATTTTAATTCTAGTATATATACCTCCAACTTGATTTAGGATAAAGGAAATAACAAGAATAGTTCTTGTATTTAATAAGCAATTAAATACAATATTGAAATTTTATTAATGATAAAATTGTCTACTCTTAAATAAGTTAGACAGATGATTCTTTAATTTGTAATGGAACTGAAAGGATACAAAAAATTCATGTTTCTTGGCAAATGCTTCTAACCATTGGATTTCTCTCTCTGTTAACTCTTTCATCTTTTAATGAGAAATTACCTTTTTATTATTTCCTCTTAAATGAGACGACGAATTGATAAAATTACGGTTTTTCATTATCTCTATGCGGGATATGAAATTTGTGGAAGCACTCTTTGCATAATACGAGTAAATTATTAAGAGTCAAACATAATTCTGGTATTATTAAAAGATCATTTTTATGACTGACAAAATTTGATGAGGATTTACCGCATAATTGACAAATATATTTCGACTGTTCTAAAACTTCTATCTTGCGGCGCCCCCATCCAGAAGAATTAAAAAAATCTTTTATATTTGGGAATTTGAGATGAAAAATTTCTTTGGAATAGCCCTCCCTGTAATTCTGTTCATAATCTATTAACTCATATGATCCATTTAAGGTCTCAGGATCCAAAACTTTAAACATATTTCGGAAACTAATGTTTGTCCCTTTAAAATGAATTTCTAAATCTTCTTCGCTCATTTTGTTCAATAAAATTTGTATCTATTCATTCAATGGAATAAGATTTATCATTTTTTAAAGAAAATAGAGATTTTTTACATAAAAATATTATGTAAGAGGGAAATCAAACAAATGAAATTAAATGTTTTAATTTATGGTGGGACTAGAGAGATTAAAAAAATTAATGTTCATTAGTAAATCTTTCTAACCATAATATCTTTTGATTGGAGAATTAGTATAAGCAAAAAAGGTTAAAGTAAGAATAAAAATCTTTTTAAAAAAAAAAATTTAAATTGATATTATCTTTAACATGAATAATGAAAATTCCTTGAAAAAAATCAGAATACTTCCAAAAGCTTAAAATTATCATGAGAATAATCCATACAGCAGATATTCACTTAAGTAGTTTGGACGATGAATCTTTTAAAGCACTTGAGTGCATTCTTAATAAATGCAGTGTTGATGATTATAATGTAGATCTTCTGACAATATCAGGAGATTTATATGATAGTAAAAAAAACATTTTTAATTTAAAAATAGGGTTAAGAGAATTATTTGAGAAATATATGGAAAGTGATTCATTTTTCAAACCTAATTTTACTGTATTTATAATCCCTGGTAATCATGACGAAGATCTTTATGATGTTAAAGATTATTTAGGTAAAAACGTAGAAATATTGTATGGGAAAGATGTGTATATTTATAATTTTGAAGATGTAAGAATTGTGGGGATCCCCTTTTTTAAAGGAGATTTTGATTCAATAATTTCAGAAATAGAGGATGCAAAAGATATTTCTAAGATTAATATTCTCATGGTTCATTGCACACTAGATTTTCCTGATTTTAATAGAGCAGGATTTGGGGATGAAGTAAAATATAGATATTTGCCTGTTTCTACAGAGCAATTAATCTATCTAGATTTTGATTATGTTTTAGCAGGTCATTTTCATTCTAATTTTGTTAAGGAACCATATCAAAAAAGTCCAGATTCAAAGAAAAATTGGTTTATATACCCAGGTTCCCCAGTTAAAGTTACTAATAAAGAAAAGGGAAGAAGAAAGGCATGTCTAATTGATATCGAGGAAGAACTAATAAAGCCAATTATACTGGATACTTTATTTTATGATTTTTGTCATATAACATTTCATCCTTATAAAATGAATGAAGGATTTGATACATTAAAAGAATTTGTCAATAAAATCAAAAAGTATTGGGATATGAAGAAAGTTGATATAGAAATTGTTTTAGAAGGGTATATATCAATTTCAGAGGTAAAATTTAAAGAAGAAATTGAAAAGATTTGTGGGGGTATAAAATACAGTAATAGAGTTCTTCAAGTTATTAAATTAATAAACAAACCTCTTTTTAAAAGATTTAAGGACTTATTGGAACAAAAAGAAATGGAGACGGATAAAAAAAAGGAATTATTAAATTTCGTTATAGAGGCGTTTAAAAATTAACGAATCAAAAAACTCTAAAGAAGGGAAAAAAAATATATGGATTTCGGATATTAACGTCTGGAGTTATGGTCCACTTACCTCCATCAATTTTAATCATTTAGAGCCTAGTCTTGTCCTAATTTATGGCCCAAATGAAGCAGGAAAAACTCTATTATTGGAATCAATTTTAAAGTCATTATTAATATTATCTAGCGATTTCAAGAAGAAAGATAGGATTGAAGATAATCCAAATAGCAAAATTGTGATAAATAAAACATATGGGGATAATTTAGAAAGTTATATATTTCCAGAAAAAAAGAATATCTTGAATGAGATAATGGAAATAGAATTGGAAAATCAATCCCTGGATCAAATCTTTAGGAACACATTTATAATAAGAAATAGTGATTTAAAAATATCAGAAGAGAAAGGGTATTTTTCAACGGTTTCAAATATAGTTATGGGATGGGACTATGATGATTTAGAAAAGGTTAAAGCAGAAATAAGAAATTTAGGTAGATTAACAAAAGAATCATCTTCTACGAAAGCAAATTTGACAAACAAAGGAATAAATAAAATTAAAAAACTTAGAAAAGATGCTTTTGATTTAACCAATGATATTTCTGAATATATTAAAAAATACAGAGATGATGAGTATGAGAGTTATGAAATTAATATATTAGAAGCAAAAAAAAAAATTAAAAGTTATAAAAAAAGATTGAAAATTTTAAAAAATATTGAAGGCAAAAGTAAATATAAAAAATCTAGTAAGTACCTCGATAATTATATTAAAACCTCACATGATTTAGAACCACTTAAAGAATTTAATAACGATTCATCAAAGCAGTTAAAATTAATAAACGGTAGTATAGACGATTTTAACTCTAGATTAAATGAACTTGAAAACAGAATTACAAGCGACATAGTCGAATTAAAAGAAACTGAAATAAAACAAGAAGAAATTGAGGAAGATTTAAAAAAATTAGAAGAAAAGAAAACTGATTTCGAAATTTTATCGAAGAATCTAGATGATTGGAGGAATTTCTCTGAAAACTTAAAAGATGTCCAAAATAGAGAACAATATATTAAATTTAGTTATATCTTTGTTATTCTTGCTTTGATTACATTACCAGGATCCATTGTTTCTCTAGTTTTCGGATTTATTATTCTTGGTCTACCTTTTATGATTTTTGGAATTATTTTTGGATTAATGATTTTTTATGATTTAAGAAAATATTATAAAAACTCAACATTATTCAGGAGAATCCTAACGATTGTAAATATCTCAACTAAAATTGGCATTGAGTTATTTAATAATGAGAAACCTGAAACCTATCCTGCCGATTTAATCAATTCGGCATCTGATTCTACACTCAAATATTGGCTAGAAAAAATAGAAAAGGAATTAAAGCAATTTTATGAACTTCTGGAGGGCTTGAAATTAAATTTAAGTGGTATCAACAGCAGAATAAATGTGTTCCAAGAACACATCAATCAAAATAAGAATAAGGAAGAAAAATATCAAAAAAAATTAGATTCGCATCAAGAAGAAAAGCATTATTTCTTAATAAAACTAGTTATTATTAAGGATGAAGATTTTTATAACAAACTTGAACAGCGTAAAGATTTAGAAGGGAAAAGAGAAAAGTATGAAAGTCATTTACAAGAATTTTTTGGAGTTGATATGAAAACTGTAGAACAATGGCAGATAGAATTAACAAACAAATATGAGAAGTATAGAGATATGGAGGTAGAAACAGTAGATAATTACTCTGAAATACGTAGAGAACAAGAAGAACTTCATA
>SDBV01006465.1_pt1 | contig 16239 bp, 14 predicted proteins | sample 2277081 | NCBI WGS metagenome assembly SDBV01 (sample SAMN10402039, study PRJNA504765) | marine sediment metagenome | isolation source: marine sediment core GS10_PC15, 223 cmbsf | place: Arctic Ocean: Southern Knipovich Ridge | collected 2010
CTCTTATAAGAGAAAAAGATAATGGGGGTAGGACAACACTGTATTATGCAGCTGATAGAGGTCATTTGGAAGTTGTGGAGTGGTTGCTGCAGAAGTATCCAGCTCTTATAAGAGAAAAAGATATTGGGGGTAGGACAGCACGTGACTACACTACACGAGACAACATTAAACATGTACTGCTAGAAGCTGAGCGTAAGCTCCTTGGTCAAACCTTTTTTCTCTTATCGGGTGTTCAAGTGTTGAATAGAATAAATGGCCAAAGTTCTGCGGGAATGAGCTTGGTTCCTCAGTTAGATATGGAGAGCGCACAAGCCGTTCACAGTCAGTCAGCGTATGCAGGGTATGTTCCATCAAGGACTGTTTCGCCATCGATGATACGGTCTTCAGCAGACACTTCTCCGTTGTTAAGCTCGTTGGGGCCAGCTCAAGTACTAGTGCCTGACTTAGATTTTATTAAAGTTGATGCACGTAATGGTCAAGGTCAGACACCTCTCCATAACTATCTAGATCGAGGGATAGATGTGGTACATAAGCTATTAGAAAAGGGAGCAGATATAGATGTTCAAGATAATGAGGGTAATACGGTTCTACTTCAAGCCGTTATGCTCAAGAATAAAGAGCTTGTGACGTTATTGCTCGATAGGTGTGCTAAAATGAATTTGCAGAATAAAGCAGGTGACACTCCCCTTATATGCGCAGCAAAAAGCAGTAATATGGGTATTATGGTGCTTTTGATAGAGTGGGGTGCTGATTTTGCTCTGAAAGATGGTGCGGGTAAGACATTTATAGAGTATGTGCCAGGAGACTTGAGAGCTTTAATTGGTGCGCTGGTGGCAAGGGTTGAGAAAACAAATGGTGAAAAGAATCCCGACACCCTTTGATCAATGTTTAACATTGAAGAAAATTAAACAAAAATCAATGGGGTATCGATCTTGTGATGAGCCTGTACGTTGGTGCACAGGCTGTCGATGATCATAACAAGGGGAATGCGCGGCATTCATTTTATTATACGCCTCGGTAATGAGGAGGTAGAAAGCTCTAGAATGAGTGTGATGGATGCAGATTATATTGATCGTACTTATAGAGAAGGACGTAAAAAGATTAAGCAAGCCTGAACAGAGGTGTTTACCCACAAAACGGTTCTTGTTTTGAGATTACACTAATAAAGAGATGAAACTAGATACAATGAAGAGGATCTTATGAATAAGTATATAATAGCGTTGAGTATAGTGATGCCTGGGTGCATATTTGCAATGGATAAAACTGTTAACAGGGTGCCTATGCTTAACCACTATGAGGGAAAACTATTAGCGGCAGCGATGACCCACAAAACGTTTACCAAAGTGCAGAAGTTTATTCGCAAAGGGGCGGATGTTAATGCACACAATGAGCGTGGTTGGACAGCACTGCATTGCGCTGCATTGAAGGGGCATACTAAAGTTGTTGAAGGTCTTATTACTAGCGGTGCGAATGTAGAACTCACCAATTACGAGGGTAAAACGGCTTATGATGTTGCTCACGAAAGCGTAAAGGATCTCTTGCTAGCTGCAAAAAAGAAGCATGACTCAGTGATAGATCTTCCCAGTATTTGTAATAGTGAGTTGAGTTCAATGGATATCAGTGGTCATGATAGTGATTCGAGTTACATGGATATCGACGACAATGATAGCTATAGTGGTAGTGGGTCGGATTACCTGCCTAGATCTCGGCCGAAGAAGCGCGCAGGGGAACCATTAGGGGCGAAAAGGAGTAAGCGGTTTCGACGGGAAAAGGAGCAAACGGATGGCAGTGTGACTGCTGAACATGACGATGCATTCCCGTCTCAAGAGAGCAGCTTTCGAAACGGGCTCAATCCTCTTTTAGCTATAGTTGCCGGTAATAGCGAGTTTCATGCTGGGGAGCAAGTAGCATCTTCCGTTCCATCTGTGTCCCCTACTGGTCCCGCTATCATGAGTTCTCATAGTTCTAATTCAGGAGAGAGCGCATCTAATGATCCTCATGGAGTTGCTATGCACGACATCACAATAAACTGCTCATTTGGTGGCAGTTATGAGGGAGTGTTGCAGCAGGGCGTGCTTTCTCCGTTTGCAGCAGAGGTGGTGATTTCTGATGAAACTACGTTGAATAAGGAGCTGTTGCAAGCAGCAAAGCTGGCAAATGTTGATAAAATAGAGCAATTAATTGGCTGGGGAGCGGATGTTAATGTGTGTAATAAATGCGGCAATAGCGTTCTTCATATCGCTGCAAAAAAAGGCTCGAAAAAGGTAATACAGTATCTTATCGATCATGGTGCAAATCTGCATGCGCTCAATAATAAGTATGAAACAGTATTTGAGAAAGCTCATGATAATGTGAGAGCTCTGTTTGATCAAGCGATCGTTGCCGCAAAGCAGGGCGGTGTAGAAGGGAATCGCGTTCCTTCGGTTACAGGCGAAACGGCTAGGCATGCTGATTTAGGCAAGCATCAGTCTCATCAGCCAAACATTGAACCTTCCCACACATCAGGACAAGATATACATGAAAAGCTTGGAGAGCTGAGAAGGCTTTCACAACAAAAATTAAATCATAAGTTGTTAGGGGCTGCGAGAAAAGGGGATCTCTCTCATGTCAAGAGATTGCTTGAGCAGGGAGCTCATATCAAAGCAAAAGATGCTCTTGGTGGTATAGTGCTGCATTGTGCGGCTGATAGAGGTTATTTGGCAGTTGTGGAGTGGTTGCTGCAGAAGGATCCAGCTCTTATAAGAGAGAAAGATAATGAGGGGAGGACAGCACTGCATTATGTAGCTGATGGAGGTTATTTGGCAGTTGTGCAGTGGTTGCTGCAGAAGGATCCAGCTCTTATAAGAGAGAAAGATAATGAGGGTAGGACAGCACTGTATTATGCAGCTGTTAGAGGTCATTTGGAAGTTGTGCAGTGGTTGCTGCAGAAGGATCCTGATATTATAAGAGAGAAAGATAATGAGGGTGGTGCAGCGCTGTATTATGCAGCTGATAGAGGTCATTTTGCAGTTGTGGAGTGGTTGCTGCAGAAGTATCCAGCTCTTATAAGAGAGAAAGATAATGGGGGTAGGACAACACTGCATTATGCAGCTGATGGAGGTCATTTGGCAGTTGTGGAGTGGTTGCTGCAGAAGGATCCAGCTCTTATAAGAGAAAAAGATAATGGGGGTAGGACAACACTGTATTATGCAGCTATTAGAGGTCATTTGGCAGTTGTGGAGTGGTTGCTGCAGAAGGATCCAGCTCTTATAAGAGAAAAAGATAATGGGGGTAGGACAGCACTACATTGTGCAGCTAGTAGAGGTCATTTGGCAGTTGTGGAGTGGTTGCTGCAGAAGGATCCAGCTCTTATAAGAGAGAAAGATAATGGGGGTAGGACAGCACTGCATTATGCAGCTGTTAGAGGTCATTTGGCAGTTGTGGAGCGGTTGCTGCAGAAGGATCCTGATATTATAAGAGAGAAAGATAATGGGGGTAGGACAGCACTACATTGTGCAGCTTATGGAGGTCATTTGGCAGTTGTGGAGTGGTTGCTGCAGAAGGATCCAGCTCTTATAAGAGAAAAAGATAATGGGGGTAGGACAGCACGTGACTACACTACACGAGAAAACATTAAACATGTACTGCTAGAAGCTGAGCGTAAGCTCCTTGGTCAAAATTCTCCTCTCTTATCGGGTGCTCAAGTGTTGCATAGAAGAAATGGCCAGGGTATTTCGGGTATGAGCCCGTCTCCTAGGGCACCTGTGGCGCGAGGGCAAGCCGTTCAAAGTGGATCACCATATACAGGGAATGCTTCAGCAAGGACCGTGTCTTTGTCGATGATACCGCCTTCAGCAAACACTTTAACATCAAGCTCATCGGGGGTATCATTTTATCAAGTAAGCATTCCTGCAAGGACAGGTGCTTCATTTCATGTTGTGGCGTCCTCTGTAGGAAGTACTGTGCAGCTACATTCACCTGAGTTAAGGAGATCTTCTTTATTGGGGAGCATGCCACCCATAGAGTTTCTTGATGTTACGAGATCGGATGATAAAGGTCGAACAGCTCTCTATCGCTATCTAGCTTTGGGTCGAGATACAGTGATCAAGATATTAGATAAGGGCGCAGATATAAATGCTCAAGATAGTGAGGGAAATACGCCTCTCCATCTGGCTATTATGTTTGATCCCCAGGTTATTATGTTTAACAACCAGAGAGACCTTGTAACGTTATTACTCGATAGGGGTGCTGAAATAAATAAGCAGAATAAAGCGGGTAAAACTCCCCTTATATGTGCAATACAAAGAGGAGGTTTGGATATGATGGCACTTCTGATAAATCGTGGTGCTGATCTTGGTATACAAGATGGGGCAGGTACAACATGCATAGGTTATTTACCAAACTGGATTAAAGAAATTTTTGGGGCCTTCATGGCAAGGATTAAAGCAGGGGATGATGCCTGGGTTGAGGAGTTGCATTCGTAAATGTATACCTATGATTAGTATTGTACATGTGGGTATTAAGAAATAATTATGTAAAAATAGAGGTAAGAGGCTTGCATGAATAAGTATATAAAGGTATTAGGACTGTTTTTGGGAATTTCGCGTAGTCTTATGGCTATGGATCGGACTTTGTTGGTGGGGTTTGATCAGCGAGCACGTGCTTGATCTGTTTGCGCCAGAAAATATTCAAAAGGTGCTTCTCGATGCTAAGCATCTGGTATGTGGGCGAGGAGTACTGGTAGCACCGAGTTTTCACGGGTTTGTGGTCACTAATCTCGGCAGCGATACATAATGGCTTTCATTCGACTTGCTCTTTTCTACTCTCGATAACTGTGCCTATTTCGTATTGCATACGTGAAAAGTCTTTCTAAATTTGACTAATGTGCAAAATTATATTATAATACTATGTGTAGTTAATGTTATTGAAAAACAAAATAAAAGGTAAATCTATGAAAATACTTATGTTAACAGTGCTTCTGGTGCCTATGGCTATGATAATGGCTATGGAAACAAGAGCGCCGTTCAATGAAAAACCGGCAAATATCATCGAGCAAGCTACTCATATCATTAAAGCATCTTCGTGGTACAAAGAACGAGTATGTGACGAATTTATTCGCGCGGTAAAATGCGGTACTTTTACTGATGTTGCTGCATGTTTGAATGATGGTGCTGATATACATGTGCCATTTTCTTCCGATGAAGACACCGCACTGCATTATGCTGCTTTGCATGACTCTGGTGTCACGGTTGACTTATTACTTGCAAGGGGTGCTGATCCTCGTGCTATGACCGTGACTGGTGCAACGGCATCAGATTTAGCCTTTTCAGAAGGGTATAATGAGATGGCTGAGCAGTTGCTTGAAGCGAGTGCTCAGTATGCACAGAGAGGGATATCTCTCCAAGAGAATGATAGGCTTAGTGAGTCAAGCTTCATAATTGAGGGTGTGCTCTGCAGGGATCTGGAGGACCTGGAGGACCTGGTGTTGTGTCCTGCTCCGACGCACTCACTTGCTTCGTCAACTTCACCCGTAAAAGCAAGTCGTACAAGATATCATAGAGCTATGACCGCAACCGATGATTACGGATATGCCTATGATATAGTAGGAAATCGGTTTGGTGAGATGCCTATAGATCCTAAATAATAATACTAGGGAGTTTGCCTGTTCATTTGCGCAGGAACGGGTAAACCTAACTTTTCCAAGATAAAGGGGGCTATATCAGCGATTCCATGAAGGGGTAACTGAGTAATAGCCCCTTTTTCTTTCGAATCTATCCAGATAAAGGGCACTTTATTCGTTGTATGAGCGGTACGTGGCTGGCTGAGTTGGATATCCCACATCTCTTCTGCTTTACCATGATCGGCAGTGATATACATGGTGCCATTGAGCTGCTCTACAATACGGGTATAAAGGCGACTAAGTTCGGTATCGAGGCATCGGATTGCCTTTACCGTTGCGTTATAATCTCCTGAATGGCCTACCATATCAGCATTTGCGTAATTGATAAGATAAAAATCATGTGAATTTTTCTCAAGCGATTGCAGTACTGCCTGGGTAATCTCTGGTGCTGACATCTGTGGTATCTGAGCATACGTTGCATAGTGCCGTTTTGAGGGGATAAGTATACGAGTTTCATTTTGATGGATAACTTCTCGCCCGCCGTTGAAAAAATAGGTTACGTGGGCATATTTTTCCGTCTCTGCGATAGTAAAAATAGATTTATTCGCTCGTTCGAGTACATCAAAAAAGGTATTGTGTATGATACTTTTTTCAAGCAGTACATCTGCGCGAAAATCGGGATGATACTCGGTGAACGTTATCATCCAACTCAGAGGCAGATCGTTGGTAGCAAATGCGGTAAACTTAGGATCGGTAAGCGCGCTTGTTAGTTGACGTGCTCTATCAGCCCGAAAATTAAAAAATACTACGCCATCGCCCGGTTGCAGATGTGTGTTTTCCTGAAGGGTGATCGGTACGAAAAACTCATCCGTAATCTGCTTATCATACGAATCTGCTAAGGCTTGTCTCCAATGGGCAAAGTGGGGTCGTTGCGGTGTGGTAAGAACCTTATAGGTCCGTTCAGTTCTTTCCCAGTGATGATCTCTGTCCATCGCGTAAAAACGGCCATGCATCGTTCCGATGATACCATATTGCACCTGCTTTAGTGCATCATCGAGTTGCGCAAGATACCGAGCAGCCGATTGAGGTGGTGCATCACGCCCATCTAAAAAGGGATGGACTATGACGGTGGTGATACCCTGTTGGACCGCCAGAGTAATGAGCGCAAAGAGGTGCTCCTCATGGCTGTGTACGCCGCCATCTGATAAAAGGCCTATAATATGCAACGGTTTTTGTTGCGCTGCAAGTTCTTGAAAGCGCTTTACCAGTATGGGGCTCTGAAAAAATGATCCATCAGCGATAGCATCATGAATAATCGCAACCGGTTGCTTAAGAGTGCGGCCACTGCCAATAGCAAGATGGCCAACTTCAGAGTTGCCGATCATGTGAGGTAAGAGTCCTACATGGGTTCCTGATGCGGTAAGGTTAGTTGAAGGGTACTGGCTTATCCAGCGCAAAAAATTATCTGGATGAGCTTCCTGGACAGCGTTATGATCATGGGCATGGCGGTAGCCAAATCCATCTAAAATTACTAATGCGTGGGGACCTTGTTTCATAGTTACTTCCAGGGTGTTGAATGTTTCCTGTTCAGTGGTAGTCTATCAGAGGTGCGATGATCACATCTAGGGTTTTAGCATCGGCGGATATGATCGTTCTTGTAATGCTTGACTTGCGATCTCATATCGAGGACGCTTGTACGTACTAGTAAGGAGTTATGTATGCGCTGTATGTTGAAAACTACCGCCAGAAATCACAAAAGTGTGCGCATGGTGTGCATAAAGGTTCTGGACGATGCAGGAGCTGCAGAGGCTCTGCAAGGTACACCGGGTAGTGGCACGGCATAAATGAATGCTAACCTTCCCGTATAAAAGGATAGAGCATGATATATAAAAAGCTTTTTTTCATAGTCTTTCTTGCCTCTTATTGCTCTTTAGCTACAGAAGAGGAACAAGTGCCGCCAATAGAATCTCAATCGGATGCGCAAGAGGATATTTCTGAGGAAATAGAATACGCTGATGATCTTCTTGAGCTTGTTGCAGATGAAGACATTCCGGTGCCCGATATCAAGCCACCGTCAAAGCTTATGGAATGGGTTCGTATCTTTGGCCTAGGATGTGCAACGAGATATTATGTCCTTAAAGGATGGATCGTTAAAAAATGGTATGGAGAAACTGACGAATGAAATCATACGAGCGTGCCCATGAATTTGCTTTTTACTCTCCTGCCGTGAGCAGCATTCACCAAGAGGCGAGCTTAGATATCTATGAGCTTGCCGATCCTGAACTTGTGCATAGGATAGGAACGATTCTCCGACTGGAAAAAGGCGATAAGTTCATTCTTTTCGATAGTCATTTTCATCTCAAGGCGACGATCATAGGCTTTGATGGTAAACGCAGTCTTACCATACAGCTTCATGAGATTGAGAAAAATAAACGGCTCACACCTGAGATTCATTGGCTCTTACCGTTATTAAAGCGGGATGCTTTTGAGGAAGCATTCTATACCCTCACTGAGCTTGGCGCTACGTCGATTCAGCCACTGCTTACTCAAAAAACGACTCGCCTGTGGGCGGATAAGGAGTTTACGCGGGGCCAGAAAATAATGATAGCCGCTACTGAGCAGTCGAAACAGTTTGTGCTTCCTTATGTGTATCCTGTTATACCGCTCGATATGTGGCTTTTTAAAACACATCCACCTTTTGTAGCCAAGATTTTTTTCGATCCGGCAGGCATTTCTTTGCGTGAAGCTCTTACTCTTATCGAGGGGCAGAAGATGCATGGCATTATTGCCTGTGTTGGTCCCGAAGGGGATTTAACCTATGAGGAAAAGCTGATGCTGACCGATCAGGGATTCATTTTTTGTTCTTTGACGCCAACAATACTGAGGGCACACCAAGCTATTACTGTTGGATTGGGGGCACTGAGATCGTTCTTAGTCTAGCTTTTTATGAGGTGCAGGAGGCGTCGAATAGCCTTTGAGATAGACCGGCAGCAGCTGTGTGCTGATCTGGCGTTTGCCCCACTTTGTGAGTCCTTGCTCTGCAACACGTTCCAATGAAATTAACTCTCTTGGCTCATAGTGAGCCCGTTCACCGAACGCTGTTTTTATCGTTTGTGCATAGAGTGTAACGCCATTACCTAGAAAGGTGACGGTACCGGTAGAGGTCTGTGCAAGCTGCGTGATATACGATTCTGCCTGAGCGCATCCGTACTGGATCGTATCTGATGCAGGATCATGTAGAGCATAATAGACTTCGTGGCTGAAGGCATTTAGTAAGACTACGGTGATGGTCTGCTGCTGCTTGTATTGATCAATAAGTGTTTCTAAGCCATTAATACCTACGAGAGGAATACCGGTGGCAAAATTGAACCCATTGACGGTTGCCAAACAGACGCGCAGCGTCGTAAAGGGTGCGGGACCCTGATGGGCTACAATAAAGGAAAGCTCAGAGAATGCGAGCTTATTTTTTTTCAGCAGACTGTCGAGCATCGGTAGAAAATTTTTGCTTACCTTCTTGCTGTCATCAGTTCCTGCTTGAATAAGATCTGCATCTCTGAAAATTCCCCATTGTACATCCTTGTAGCGGGCGTGTACGGTAAGAAACACTGCCATAATTAAGCTTTATTTATTGCTACTTTTTTGTTGTTGATAGAAGATGCTAAATGCATCAAATTCTATCGTTTTTTCTGTTTTAGCGATAACTTTGCCGCAGTTGAGGCATTTCCAGCCATCAAAATTGAGAAAATGATCGAAAAAGGACTGCAATACCATGAGTCCAGAACACTTTGTACACTTCATGCCGCTTCTCTCCCTTCTTAAAAGAGGCTTCGTTACATACATATATGATATGGGTTATGTGGACAGGGTTACCTGTTCATTCCTACCTCGAGGGCAAGCTTGCTCTTGCTTTCTCCTTCAAGAGCTCACAGACGATGTACCCCACCGCCTTTTTTTGGATCCTCTGCTTCTCCTTCTTTTTTTTACTAAAAACTCCTCATTCTATTCAACTTAAAAGAGAACATCTCTCTTGTCAAGATTTAATTTGCAGCTTCCTCTTTTGATGCTTCTAGATAGCTTATATATGAGTCGAGGATAAATGCTGCCGCGCGGGCATGCTCTTTAAGCTTGTCTTCCTTCCTCTTTCGGCCTATCTGCTGGGCTCGTTTGCTGCTTAATCGTTCATCCCATAATATGAATTTCATCTGGGGGAACGCCTCTTCAAGCTTTTTTGTGTGAGCTACAACTTTGAGTGTTTGTTCGCTCTCTCCCCCCCTCATCGTTTTTGGATAGCCGACTACAATAAGATCAATAGATTCATCCTTACTTGTTTTTGTAAGAAACGCTTCTAATTCCTGCACGGGGACCGTTGTATAGGGCCGTGCCAACATACGTGAGATATCGGTGAGCGCGATGCCTATCCATTGATCTCCCAGATCTAATGCCATTATTTTACCCATCGTATTATCCACCTTGGGCACTCTTTTTCCATCTTATTTTCCTCTTACTCTAAGTATACTTTATTGATATTGATCGGCGAAAGAATTTCCCGATTTTTCTTCTGGTGGTTTTCTTGGGGAACCGTATGAATTTTGACTACTACTCACTCCTAGTGTATACCTAAAGAGTATATAAAGGAACTACTATGAACGAAAAAAACGATATTAGGGTTCTCCGCCACTCGGCAGCTCATCTCCTTGCACAGGCGCTTACTGAGCTCTATCCGGGCATAAAGCTTACGATTGGGCCTGCGACCGAAGAGGGCTTTTTTTATGATGTGTTACCGGTGCAGAATTTTAAACTGGAAGATCTTGTCCGTATTGAGCAGCGCATGCATGAGCTGTCAGAAAAAAATTACCCGATTGAGCAGAAGGACATCAGCAAAGAAGAAGCGCGTGCTCTCTATAAGGATAATCCTTTTAAGCTCGAACTTATTGATCAGATTCCGGGTGATACGGTCGGCCTTGGTATCCAGGGCGATTTTAAAGATCTCTGTCGGGGTGGCCACGTAGCCTCTACCGGTGATATTAAGCATTTTAAGCTCCTTGCAATCTCAGGATCCTATTGGCGAGCAGATAAATCCAATCAAGCCTTGCAGCGGATTTCCGGAACCGCTTTCTTTTCCCAGGCAGATCTTGAAGACTATGAGCGCAGACGAGAAGAAGTACAAAAGTATGATCATCGGCGTCTTGGCAAGCAGCTCGACTATTTTTCGTTCCAGGAAGAGGCGGTGGGGTTTCCTTTTTTCCATCCTAAAGGGAAAAGGGTTCTTAATGTGCTTGTTGATTATATGCGTCGTCTGCATAATGAGCATCAGTACCAGGAGGTGGAAACGCCGGTTCTGTTGAGTGATAAGCTCTGGCATCGCTCGGGTCATTACGCTCATTATAAAGATAATATGTATTTTACGTTTGTCGATGATGTGAGTTATGCGATAAAACCGATGAACTGTCCCGGCTCGTTTCTGATTTATAACAACAGGCCTCGGTCCTATCGTGAGCTGCCCTTAAAACTCGCCGAATTTGGGCATGTGCATAGGCATGAGCTCTCTGGAGTACTCCATGGATTAATGCGCGTTCGTGCTTTTACGCAGGATGATGCTCATATTTACTGTACGCTTGACCAGGTTGAAGAGCAGATTCGTACGATCTTAGAGATAGCCTTTACCGTTCTCAAAAAATGCGAATTTAAGACTATTGATCTGGTGCTTTCTACCAAGCCTGAAAAAGCTATGGGAAGTGATGAGGTGTGGGAACAAGCGACGCAGGCACTCCATAGTGGCCTTAAGGCCTATGGGCACCCGTATAATGTGAAAGAGGGTGAGGGAGCCTTTTATGGCCCGAAGATTGAGATCGTTATTCAGGATGCGATGGGGAGAGAGTGGCAGTGCGGTACTATCCAGGTCGATTTTTTCCAGGCTGAGAATTTTGATTTAAAGTATGTATCTGCCCAAGGCACGCATGAGCGGCCTGTCATTATTCATCAGGCTATTTATGGGTCTTTGGAGCGCTTCTTTGCGATCCTGCTTGAACATTTTAAAGGACATCTTCCTTTTTGGCTTGCTCCCGTTCAGATGAAAGTTCTTACTATTACGGACAATCAGATGGACTATGCGCGCCAGGTGCTGCAGAAATTACAGTCTCATGGCGTAAGGGTAGAGATAGATCGCTCTTCTGATCAGATCTCATCGAAAATTAAGGCGGCGCAAGAAGAAAAGATTCCGTGGATGATCGTTATCGGGCAGAAAGAGGTTGACAATAAGACGGTTAGCCTTCGTTATGCTGATGGTAAGCAGGAATTAGGAATTGCGCTCGATAAGGTGCTCGAAAAAGCTGATGAGCTGAACGTGCTGTAAAGTGAGCCTCTCCCCTATTTCTCTCATAACCGGGGGTATACTGAGGTAAAGGGCTATTGCTTATGGCCCTAATACGCTAAAAAACAGTACACTAAAAAATAGTTTTCGTATACAGAGTATCATAGAGATGAATAACATAGTTTTTCCCTGTACGTATCCTGTGACAAGCCATACTGATCATGTGCGTCCGGGATCAACCTTTGTTGCTGTCAAAGGAATGAAAGAAGATGGCATGCGCTACATCGATCAGGCTCTCGCTGCAGGAGCGACGAGGATCGTTATGAACGAGGGCAGTGAGCTTTCTGCAGATCTGCGAGAGAGGATTAAGAGCAACAACGCCGATCTTCTTTTCGTTCCCTCTACCCGCTTAGCCCTTGCTGAGCTGAGCGCAGAAGCGTATAGGTATCCGGCCCGCTCGATGCGTATTATCGGCATTACGGGGACCAAGGGTAAAACAACGACCGCTTTTTTAGTTGAGCATGTTTTAAGAGCTGCAGGATATAAAACGGCCCTGCTAAGTACGGTAGAAAATCGTATTCTTGATCAGAGATTCGATGCATCCTTAACAACTCCTCAGCCCGACTATATTCACAGCTTTTTGGATCTGTGTCGGTCTCAAGGGGTCGACTATGTCATTATGGAAGTTGCTGCACAGGCGTTGAGCCTCCATCGTGTTGCTACCCTTGAATTTGATAGTGTTGTATTTACCAACTTTAGCTTAGGGCATTCTGAGTTCTATACTTCACAGGATGATTATTTTAACGCGAAGTGTCTCATTTTTAACCAGTGTGCATCAGGGGCGCGGATCGTACTCAATGCTGATGATGAGGCCGTTGCAGGCCTTGCAAGGGGGTATGATAATGTCACACTCTTTGGCATGAAGCAGAAAGCACATATAGCTTGCACTATCGAGCAGAGCGATCTTACTGCTCTCGCCATCGAAATTCGGTCCACAGCTGCAACTTATAGTGTGAAATCACCCGCCTTGCTTGGTGAGTTTAGTGCCGCAAATATACTCGCGGCTCTGGCCATTGCGGAAAAATATGGGGTGACTCCTCCTTATGTGGAGCAGGCACTGGCCTCTTTTTCCGGTATTCCCGGTAGATTGCAGCGGTTTACCTTGCCCAACGGAGCGGTAGCATTTATTGATACTGCCCATACTCCTTCCTCCTTCGAAGCGCTTTTTATGGCCGTACGCCCCTTGAGTAAGCATATTGTAGCTCTCTTTGGTGCTGGTGGTGATCGTGATTCTATCAAGAGACCGCTTATGGGAGCTCTTGCTGTCCGTTATGCAGATTGTGTTATTTTAACGACCGATAATCCTCGCTCCGAAGATCCTGAAAGGATTATCGATGATATTCAAAAGGGAATCGATGAACAAGATAGGGCTAAGGTGCTCATTGAGCCTGATCGAGAGAAGGCGATGAAGCAGGCCTATGCTTTATCTAAGCCTGGCAGCATTATTCTCCTGCTTGGCAAGGGACCGGTTGAATATCAGCAGGTTGGTGAAGAAAAAATTCCTTTTAGTGAGATGACGATCTTGAGATCTTTTTAATTCAATGTCATAATAACTTGTAATTACCAGTTTTACCCTCTTTGGAGATATACATGATAACTCTTTCTTACTTTTTAGCGACAGTTTGTGTGGCTGCAGCAGCAGGATTTTTACTTATATACTTTCTTATGCGTAAGATTAAAGAGCAATCGGTTGATAATGCCGATGCTCAGCGTATTGCCTTGGCAATCAAATTAGGAGCGTTTACGTTCTTAAAAGAGGAATATAAGGTTATTAGCGTTGTGGTATTGCCGGTTCTTCTTATATTAGGTTTCTTTGGCAGTATAGCGTCCGCAGGGTGCTTTTTCATAGGAGCGCTCTTTTCGCTTGTGTGTGGTCTTATTGGTATGAATGCTGCTACCGATGCCAATGTGCGTACCACCATGGCGGCAAAAGAAAAGGGTGAGCATGCGGCCTTTCTCATGGCATTTTATGGCGGTGGTGTGATGGGGTTTGCGGTGGCAAGCTTTGGGATACTGGGCCTTGGCGGACTGATCTGGATTTTTTCTGAGTCACCCGACTTTGTCTTGTACCTGTCGAGCTTTGGCTTTGGTGCATCTCTTGTTGCATTTTTCGCCCGTGTTGGGGGGGGTATTTTTACAAAATCGGCCGATGTGGGTGCCGATCTTGTCGGTAAACTCGAAGCGGGCATTCCTGAAGATGATCCACGCAATCCTGCTGTTATTGCTGATAACGTCGGGGACGTTGTTGGAGATACGGCCGGTATGGGTGCCGATATTTATGAATCCTATGTGGGGGCTATGATCGGGTCGATTGCGTTAGCAACCACGAAAGAAGCTCATTTTGCTGAGTATGTTACGCTTCCGGTGGTCCTCTCTCTTTTAGGATTGGCAGGTTCCTTTATTGGGCTCTTGGCCAATAGTATCATCAAAGCAGATCCTGCTGCAATGTTACGTAATGCTACTAACATTGCTATAGGTACTTTTGCGCTCTTCGCTTTTGGTTATATGCGCTTCATGGGTATTGGAGGATTTTTTGATACGGGCGATCTTATATGGGCTGTCATTATAGGTTGTATTGCCGGCATAACGATCGGTCTCATTACCGAGTATTATACCGGAGGTGCACCGGTCATAAAGCTCGCAGAGAGTTCTCGCACAGGTGCTGCAACGAATCTTATTTATGGCCTTTCACTCGGCATGGAATCGACGGCATTACCGGTGCTTATACTTGTGTTCGGCATATGGGCAGCCTATGTGTATGGTGGGGGTAGCTTTGGTGTTTCTATAGCGGCTGTTTCGATGCTTGCTACCGTGGGGATAACGATGACGGTCGATGCCTATGGTCCTATTGCTGATAACGCGGGAGGCATCGCTCAGATGGCTGGTTTAGGCGCTCCCGTGCGCTCCATTACCGATAAATTGGATGCGTTGGGTAATACGACAGCAGCGATGGGGAAAGGATTTGCGATAGGGTCAGCTTTGCTGGCAGCCCTTGGTATGTTTGCTGCGTATGGTGAGCAGGCCCATATTACGGTGCTTGATCTCATGCAGGTTGAGGTGCTCGTTGGCGTCTTTATTGGGGGGGTCATGCCGTTCGTTATTTCCTCATTAACGATGCGTTCGGTAGGTGATGCAGCACTCAAAATGGTTATGGAAGTGCGTAGACAGTTTAAGGAGATTCCTGGCATTATGGAAGGCAAAGCGGAGCCTGACTATAAAAAGTGTATAGAAATTAGTACGCAGGCCGCATTACGTGAGATGGTATTACCCGGCTTTTTAACTGTAGCGGTGCCGGTTGCCGTTTATTACAGTTCCCTGGGCAAATATGGCTTAGGGGGTGTTCTTGTCGGTGCTACGGTCGTCGGGGTACTTTTAGCGCTGATGATGGCTAATGGCGGCGGTGCGTGGGATAATGCTAAAAAATATATCGAGGCGGGCAATCTAGGGGGTAAAGGATCCGATGCTCATAAAGCTGCGGTCATTGGTGATACCGTGGGTGATCCTTTTAAAGATACCTCTGGCCCAGCGCTTAATATTCTTATTAAGCTCATGTCTATTGTTGCACTTCTTCTTGTGTCATTAGGTTAGAAAAAAGGGGGCTTAAAAAAGCCCCCTTCAATTATTTCTTTGCCGGTTGTGCTGGCCGCGTAATCATCGGTTTTGGTTTGCCATGAATAAGCCTATACACGAGTTTATCAAGCTCATCAACTTCCATACTTCCCCGTTCTGAGCAGGGCTCTGCGCCCGGCTTGGTTAAATAGGTCGTAGGATAGCCTTTGATCTTTAGCTTTTGAGGAAGACCCTTAAAAGCATCACTCTTTAGGTCGTTAATTCTATAGAAATTTGCTTGGTTGCTATATGTTTTTGCAACCGTTTCTACCGCCTTGTTGAGTAAGTTACACGCTTGGCACGTAGAAGAGTTGAAAACGAACACCGTTGGTCGGCGAATCGCTTTACTGATCGTTTCATACTCTTTCAATGTGGTTATTTCTTTAACGACAGGGCGTGCTTCTCGCGCAGCTGTTGAGATCATCCAGCCGGTTAAAAGCAGGGCGCCGAAAAGAGTTAGTTTCTTGTTCATACTGTTCCTTTACGCGTAGTGAGATCTATAGTTAGGGTAGCATACATGCGGGGATTGACCCTCCCCGGCTTTTAAGCCGGGGATTCTTGCTTCGTTGAGCGAGCCTGTGCTCTGCTCTCTGCAAGCTAACACGGCAAGCCCTGCCGCTTTTATATTTAGCGCTGCATTCAAATCTCGATCTAATCGAAG
>SDBV01006466.1_pt1 | contig 16238 bp, 11 predicted proteins | sample 2277081 | NCBI WGS metagenome assembly SDBV01 (sample SAMN10402039, study PRJNA504765) | marine sediment metagenome | isolation source: marine sediment core GS10_PC15, 223 cmbsf | place: Arctic Ocean: Southern Knipovich Ridge | collected 2010
GGAACCAACCGACAACGACAAGGCAAGTAGAAGAATCGCGATGTTTCTCACGACGTCAGTCCTTTCTTTGGGTAGAGGGAATGTAGCCATCTCGCTCCGCGCGATGAAGCTTCGTCTCGCGGAGCGAGACGGCTACTATCCGCCGCTGGCGCGTTTCGAGACACAGCCTAATCTATCGGTGGTTGCAGGCCCGGTCAAACCGGCCTGTTGCGGACGGTTTCCCTCCAGGTCTCTTGCCTACAAGTCTCGACCTTGCCCGTCTGTCGTTCTCACCCAGCTTAACTGTCGACGCAAGTTTTTTTCAAAATTCATCCGCCGGCGGGCCGTTGGCGGGAGATGGGCCCGGAAACGCCAGAACCTCGAAAAAACAGGGGTTTGCCGTATCCTGACGTCCGAATGGTGCTGTCAACGCTAGCACGGCCGATTTGTCGCAACCCGCGGCGCCACGGGACCTTAAGCGGACTTTTGCGAACGTCATTGACCTGAGCCGAGAAAGCGGTAAACTTTGACGTTATAGCCTATATGTTGTGGTTGTCAGGGCATCAGGTACAATATATGGGTGGTATACGCCGATTTCGGTGCCCCCTGTTGGAGGTAATTGACATGGCCGATTCCCCCTTTTCGCGTGATTTCTGCTCAGATCGAGAGGTGGGGTGGCTGATATCGTTTGTATACTGATGTATACTATTTCGCAGGGATGCCCAAGGTCTTCACTGAAGAAGGAATTCAGAGGATGGACAATCTGGATAATCAAGCCGACAAGGCATCGGTCATGACGACCGACGAAGTTCACGAAGCATCGACCGGGGCCCCCGCCGGGGCGATCACGATCGAGCCCACGTTTTGCCCGGCCGACGGCACCGACCCGTTCGACTCGGTCGAGTGGGAGTTGCGGACCGCGGCCATCAAGGGCGAAGGCGGCGAGGTCCTGTTCGAGCAGACCGATTGTGAAATCCCGGCCTCCTGGAGCCAATTGGCCACCAATGTGGTCACCAATAAGTATTTCTATGGAGCGGTGGGCACCTCGGAGCGGGAAACCAGCGTCCGGCAGTTGATCCACCGCGTCTGCCGCACGATCGCCGACTGGGGCATTGAGGACGGCTATTTCGCCTCGCCAAATCCCGGCGACATTGGCGATGGCGAGCGGTTCTATCGAGAACTCTGCTGGCTCTGTCTGCATCAGCACGCGTCGTTCAACTCGCCCGTTTGGTTCAACGTCGGCCTGTATCATCAGTACGGCGTGAAGGGGGCAATGTGCAACTGGTATTGGGACCCGGAGGCGGAGCAGGCCGCCCAGCCGGAGAACCCCTACGAGTACCCGCAATCCTCGGCCTGCTTCATCCAAAGTGTGCAGGACAACATGGAGGACATCATGGAGCTGGCCCGCAGCGAGGCCATGCTCTTCAAGTTCGGCTCCGGCACGGGGACGGACATCTCCACGCTGCGCTCCCACCGCGAGCGGCTTTCCGGCGGGGGGAAGCCTTCGGGGCCGTTGTCCTTTATGCGGGTCTACGACCAGATCGCGGCGGTGGTCAAGAGCGGCGGCAAGACCCGTCGGGCCGCCAAAATGCAGTCGATCAAGGACTGGCATCCCGACGTGATGGAGTTCATCGAGTGCAAGAACAAGGAAGAGAAGAAGGTCCGGCTGCTGATCGAAGAGGGCTATGACCCCCAGGAAGCCTACGACACGGTACCCTTCCAGAATGCCAACCTTTCGGTCCGCCTCAGCGACCAGTTCATGGAGGCGGTCCGGGCGGACAAACCTTGGACCACGCGCTGGGTGACCGATGACTCCCGAGAGGGCCCTTCGTACAAGGCCCGGGAGATGTTCACTCGAATGGCCAAGGCGGCCTGGGCCTGCGGCGATCCGGGCGTGCAGTACGACACCACGATCAACCGTTGGCACACCTGTCCGAACTCGGGCCGGATCAACGCCTCCAACCCGTGTTCGGAGTACATGTTCGTGGACGACTCGGCCTGCAACCTGGCCAGCGTCAACCTGATGAAGTTCCGCTGCGACGACGGCACGTTCGATACGCGGCGGTTCCAGGCGGCCTGCCGCGTGGTGTTTATTGCCCAGGAGATCCTCGTCGACCACGCCAGTTATCCGACCCGGCGGATCGCCGCCAACAGCCACCGCTACCGGCCGTTGGGCTTGGGCTACTCGAACCTGGGCAGCCTGCTGATGGCCGGCGGCTTGCCCTACGACTCGGACGGAGCCCGCGCACTTTGCGGCGCGATCACGGCCCTGTTGCACGGCAGCGCCTGCCTGACCAGCACTGAGTTGGCTGCCGCAGTGGGGACCTTCGACGAGTTCCAAAAGAACCGCGAGCCGATGCTGCGGGTGATGGAGATGCACTTCGAGAAGGTCGAGCAGATCCGGGCCTGTCCGAAGTATCTCCAGGAGGCCGCCCGGAATCTCTGGGACGCCGTCTTGACCCAAGGCCGGCGGCACGGCTTCCGCAACGCCCAAGCCACCGTGCTGGCGCCCACCGGGACGATCAGCTTCATGATGGACTGCGACACCACGGGCATCGAGCCGGACATTGCGTTGGTCAAGTACAAGCAGTTGGCCGGCGGCGGCGTGTTTAAGATGGTCAACCAGACGGTACCGCTGGCCTTGGAGGCGTTGGGCTACGGCGAGGCGGAGATCGAATCGCTGGTGGCCCACATCGACGAGCACGACACCATCGAGGGCTCGGCCGATCTGAAGGTCGAGCACCTGCCGATATTCGATTGCGCCTTCCAGCCGCAGGGCGGCACCCGCTCGATCCCCTGGAAGGCCCATGTCCGCATGATGGCCGCCGCCCAGCCGTTTCTGTCCGGGGCGATCTCCAAGACGGTGAACATGCCCAAGGACAGCACGCCGGAGGACGTCGCCGAGGCGTATATGGAAGGCTGGCGGCTGGGGGTGAAGGCCTTGGCGATCTATCGTGACGGCTCGAAGGAAGTGCAGCCGCTTTCGACCAAGAAGAAGACGGAGAAGGCGGCCGAAGCCCCGCTGTCGGCCCCGCGCCGCGAGCGGCTGCCCGATACCCGCCACTCGATCACCCACAAGTTCAACATCTCCGGCCACGAGGGCTACATCACCGTGGGACTCTACCCGGACGGGCGGCCGGGGGAATTGTTCATCATCATGGCCAAGGAAGGCAGCACGATCGGCGGGCTGATGGACTGCTTCGGCACGGCGGTCTCGATGAGCCTGCAATACGGCGTGCCGCTGGAGGTGTACGTCAACAAGTTCTCGCACACCCGCTTCGAGCCGATGGGCTACACGAAGCATCCCGAGATCCGGATCGCCAAGAGCATCGTGGACTATATTTTCCGCTGGCTGGGGATCACGTTCCTGGGCGAATCGGGCCAGGCCGGCCATGGCGTTACCGGTTTTCCGGCCGAAACGGCCCAAGGGGGTGAACCGGACGCCGAAGCGGAGCGAAAGCCCGCCGCCAAGACGGCCGGCGGGCCGAACCCCGGGCAAGGATCCGCCCCGCCCGCCGCTTCCGGTCCATCCAACGGCAAAGGCAACGACGAAGGCAACGGCTCGGGCAACGGGTCGCCCAACGGCAGCGGCCGAACCCGACAGGCGGCCGCCCCCGCGCCGTCGGGCGGCAACGTATTGCAACTGGTCGGCACGGCGTCCGCAGCGGATTCCCCGGCCGTCCAGACCGCCCGCAGCGAGCAGTTCGCCGCCTTCCAAACCGACGCGCCCCCGTGCGACAACTGCGGCTCGATCACCGTCCGCAACGGCAACTGCTACCTCTGTCACAACTGCGGCAACAGCATGGGATGTTCGTGAGGGAGTCGGGATCGGATTGTTGTGATGATGCAGCGTCGCGAAATCGTCAAACGGGCAATTGAGTTCGGCACGCCTCCGAGGTTACCTTTCTGGCAGGACGTGATTGCGGACGTTCCCAGCGACGTTTGCGACTGCTGGGAGATGGACCGCGCCGCCCGGGGCTGGTTCTTCGACCAGCCGGCCGAGGACGACCGGGTATTCGACGACTGGGGATGCGGCTGGAAGACCACCGCCGTGAAGAACATGGGCCAGGTCGTCCATCATCCGTTGGAGGATTGGGCCCGGCTCGGTTCCTATCGGCCTCCCGACCCTCGCGACCCCTTTTACTATAATCGCATCGACGAGGTGATCTCGGCCGCCGAGGATCGCTACGTGGCGGTCACCTGCCATTTCAACCTGATCGAGCGGCTGCACATGCTCCATGGCTTCCCGCAGACGCTGGCCGATTTCCACCTCGAACCGGCCAAGATCGAGAAGCTGCTGGAGATGATCCTCGAGTTCAAGCTTCAGCAGTTCGACGAGCTTCACCGCCGCTATGGCGATCGCATCGACGGGCTGTTCTGCACCGACGACTGGGGAACCCAGCGGGGGACGTTCATCAGTAGCCCGATGTTCGAAGACTTTTTTCTGGACCGCTACCGGCGGATGGTCCGGGCGGTTCACGACTGCGGGTGGCATTTCATGCTGCACAGTTGCGGGAAGATCAACGACTTTGTGCCGTACTTTGTCGACCTGGGCGTCGACGTGCTGAACATGCAGCAGCCCCGGGCGTACGGGATCGAAGAGCTGGGACGCCGATTCGCCGGCAAGGTCTGTTTCCTCACCACGGCCGACATCCAGGCCACCATGCCCCGCGGCAATTGCGACGAAATCCGCGAGGAGGTCCGCCTGCTGGTGGAGAACTGGTCGACGCCCCAAGGCGGGCTGATGGTGTTCAACTACGGATTCGACGAGGCCATCGGCACCACCGCGGAAGCCACCGAAGCGATGTTCCGGGAGTTCGATAGAATGAAAGACCATTGGAGCCAATGAGTACAGCCACCCCCGCCGCAGAAACAGTCCTACTCGTTGATCGGCATCTGGATCTCCGTGAGATATTTCTTCGGATTGCCTTGAAGAATCATCCCCGGCCCTTTGAGGTAGACTTCGCGCGTGGGCCGAACGACCTCGTACCCTTTCTCCTTGATGTATTGAAGAATCTTGGCGTAGGACCGCCCGAGTTGTTCATAGGGGCCTTGATGCAGCAGCGCCACGCAACGACCCCCGGGCAGCTCGCGGACTGAGATCCCGGCGACTTCTTTGCGTTGGCGAATCGGCATACATGCCTCGAAGTCGGCATCGTCTTCGCGATACTCGTCGTCGTAGTGCAGGCAAAACGGCTTGCCGCAGACGTGGCGGCCGAAACGCTTGCCGATTTGGCCGAACCCCCTGCCGCATTCACGGTACTTTCCCTTGATCCGCACGCCCGCGATAAGCATCGGATCGAGCATCTTTTCTTCCACCTCGAAGGTCGAGTTTTGCATGGCGAGTTTCGCCTTCCGTTCGTTACAGATTATCTGGTCCAGCGAGACGACGATACCGCGGTATTCTCGAATCTTGTCTTCCATCACCTCCTTTTGTTGTTGAAGGTAGTCGAGGATATCCGCCTGATCGTCATAGGTATGCAGAATCTCCTTGATCTGCTTCAAGGAGAATTCCATGCTGCGAAAGCAGGTAACGACGCGGGCCTTCTCGACGCTCGCTTCGTCGTAGTATCGGTACCCGGATTGGTCGTCGACGCAGGACGGAATCAAAACACCTTTCTCGTGATAAAAGCGGAGCGTCTTGACCGAAAGACCGGTGACCTTGGAGAGCTCGCCGATGCTGAACACGCTTTCCTCCCGCGGCTCTCGGTGACTGCAAACGGATACCAGGGTCTTGCTCGATCCGTGAAGTATACGGGCTCCACCAAGGGGAGAGTCAACGGCAATAAGTCGGTCGGTCTTGTCCCGTAAACTGGTTCTGCCAATTCAGGAGGATGATTCCCGAGATGGGAAAATGGGACAGTCGGGGACCGGCAGGTGGTCAGTTACCCCCCCCGGACCCAGTTTGTCGGGATACGAACGTTTGATCGGACACGAACTCTGAGCCAATCTGGAATCGGCATTCGCCTTCCGATGGGCGGCGGCCGCATAGAATTTCGAACCGAGCATGCTGCGATTGTAGTGCGGTGGACGCCGGAGTAGGATGACGTGCAGTACGTCTGCAGTTTCGTGGAGCCCGAGGCTTTCCTGATTGCACCCTTCTTTCCGGCACAGTGTCGGCTAGAACCCTGTTGAGAACGCATTCGCGTGGCGGGGCTCGCCGACCCCTAGGGCCACCGTTGGACTGCTGCCCCCTGCTAGGAACATGTGAACATAGTTTGAGGTGCAGATGGCAATTCTACGCTGTGAGAAGTCCGGTTCGCCATCGTCATTGTTAGGCTTACTTTCAAGGCTCAGCCCTGGGCTGATGCTGTTTCTGCCTGTCGTCCTTTTGAACGTGGTAGTGCTCGGCGCCGTGCTGTACGGACTAGTGGAATCAGGACCAATACAGATGAAGGAAGAGTCGTATCTGAAATGGGCCCACTTCTACTTGGATGAAATACACTTGGTGTTTGGAGTTCGCTTTCTAGGAAGTGATGTGAGTTTGCCTGCGCTCACATTGGCCTCCAGCCAAGTCGGGCTCATTGCGACTTGGATATGCCTGGGCGGGGGCCGAGCAATATGCCGGTGGCTCATCGGGGGCGTAGGAATCGGTGTATGGAGCTATGCCATGTCCTTCGTGCATGGCTCAGCTTTCCCGCCTTCGGAATCGGGTGCCCTGTTTGCAGCTCAACTGATCATCCTATCCGGATTCTTCTTCATATTGCGCTGTATTGGCGTCGTTGATCTGAAACTGACCCGCGAGGTCTACACACACTCCGTCGCCGGCGCCGGGCCGCGGCAATACACGCTTGGCGGGCTACTACTCGCTACGACCGTGTTCGCCTTCCTTCTGGGCCTCCTGCCACACTTGTTGAATGCTTGGATTCTCTTGGAAGGGCTGGGGTGCGCAATATGCACTATCATCGCCGTGGCCGCAGTATCTGCGAGAAGGTGGTGGTATCGAGTCGTCTTGACTTTCCTGGTCCTGTTGATCTCTCCAACGATAGGATTTGCTCTGATGCGGTTCTTCGATTACCGGCATCGCTGGTGGGGAGCCGGCTCATACTTACCTCAGCATTGGGCCTTCAACCAATACTACCTGCAATATATCTGCTGGATGTTAGCCCATGCACTGCTAGTGATTGTGGGACTGCTAGCACTGGCCGTTCGTGACTGGCGGATTGTTCGCATCAAGCCTCTAACAGCGGACAAGCGACAAAGTTCGGCTCCGCCGAATCAGCCTGACGGCTGACGGCTGTTCTTTCCGCTGTCCGAAAAGACGACCGAATTGCGGGACACCAGATTCTGGGCCAACGCCCGATAATCGCCCTTTCGTTCGGCGGATGGGTTCGTGGCGACGGTCGCCACGTGCGGCTAGGGAAAGCCGTACTGTTGGCCGTGGCATAACATAAGAAAATCTGCTCTTGTGAAACCGCAAGAGGCTTGCACTTGATGTCGTGGAAGTGCAGAATGGGCAAAACACTTCCATCTTGACGGCGCGAGGATGAGGATGTCGAAACACAACAAATATCGAGACCCGTCGGGCATCCGCCGGTTCACCGCCTTGGCCCTTGCCCTGGTCATCTTGCCGGGGATTGCCATGGCCCAGCTTCCGGCCCGGGGGCGGGGGAAGTTGGGCCAGAGGCCGAACGTCGTGCTGGTGATCACCGACGACCAGGGCTACGGCGATTTGGGCTGCCATGGCAACCCGGTCATCAAGACGGCCGCGCTGGATCAGCTCTACAAGGAGAGCATCCGGCTGACCAATTTCCACGTCGATCCGACCTGTTCGCCCACGCGGGCTGCGCTGTTGACCGGGCGGTACTCGTGCCGCACCGGCGTCTGGCACACGCTGATGGGCCGCTCGCTGCTGCGGCGCGATGAAAAGACCTTCGCCGACCTGTTCGCGGCGGCCGGATATCGGACCGCCGTCTTCGGCAAATGGCACCTCGGCGACAACTACCCGTATCGGGCCACCGACCGCGGGTTCCACGAGTCGCTGGTCCACGGCGGCGGCGGCATCGGCCAGACGCCCGACTACTGGGGCAACACCTATTTCAGGGCGGTGCTCTGCCATAACGGCAAATGGGTACGGTCCAACGGCTATTGCACCGACGTGTTCTTCGACGCCGCGATCAAGTTCATCGAACAGAACCGCAGCCGGCCGTTTTTCGTCTACCTGCCGACCAACGTGCCGCACAGCCCGTACCAGGTCGACAAGAAGTACAGCGACCCATACATCCAAGCGGGTGTGGCGCCGACGCTGGCGGCGTTCTACGGGATGATCACCAACTTCGACGAGAACATGGCCCGGCTGCTGAAGCGACTCGATCAACTCGCCCTTGCCCGCAACACGATCTTCATCTTCATGACCGACAACGGCACGTCCGGCGCAGGATTCAACGTGCAGATGCGGGGCCGCAAGGGGTCGGCCCACGAGGGCGGGCATCGCGTGCCCTGCTTCATCCGCTGGCCTGAGAAGCTCGAAGGCGGCTTCGACGTGACGCAGCTTACGGCCCACTTCGACGTCCTGCCCACGCTGCTGGACCTCTGTAATATCTCCAAGCCGGAGGGCCTGAAGTTCGACGGCAAGAGCCTGCTGCCGCTGTTGGTGAAACTGGAAGACTGGGCCCCGCGGACGCTGTACGTTCAGTCGCATCGCATCGAGCAGCCCCTGCCATGGCGGCAATCGGCGGTGATGGCCGAGCGTTATCGCGTGGTCAACCGGCCGGACGAGTACGGCGTTAGGGACGAGTATCGGCTGATCGACGGCCGGGAACTCTTCGATATCAAGAAGGACCCGCAGCAGATCTTCAATCTCGCCGGAAGGGACCCCAAGCTGGTCGACAAGCTGCGTTTCGAGTATCAGCAGTGGTACAAGGACGTCTCCAAGCGGTTCGACGAGTACTGCGAGATCGTGCTCGGCTCACCCCAGCAGAACCCCACCATGCTGACCTGCTTCGACTGGCACGGGCCAGGCTCGATGCAGGTTTGGAACCAGCGTCAGCTCGCCGCCCGGCCCAAGGCCAACGGGTTTTGGGCGGTCGAGGTCGAACGGGCCGGACGCTACCGGTTCACGCTGCGCGAGCGGCCGGCGGTGGCCAAGTATCCGCTTCGGGCAAGCGCCGCTCGACTGAAGATCGGCCCACAGGTGCTCACCAAGGCGATCCCGGCCGGCACAAGCGACATCACCTTCGAGGCGGAACTGAAGCCCGGCAAGACGCGCCTGGAGACCTGGCTGGCCGAGCCGGGGCCGGTGATCCGCGGCGCCTACTTCGTCGAGGTGGAGTACCTCGGCCCGGCCGCGGAGACGAAGGACGGCCCACCGGATGAGAAGAAACCCGCGCCGAGTCGCCCCAAGCCGCGGCGACCGGACGCTTATGGACGCGATCCCTAGTACCTCATTGCAGTCGATCTTGTTGGGGGCAAAGCGCAGCGGTGCCCCAGGCATGGGCCACTGGGGCACCGCTGCGCTTTGCCCCAGCCACCCTCAAACTCAGATGCAATGAGGTACTAAGGAAGAAGGGGACAGGTCCATTTTTCTGCCCCCAGCAGGGTCACCTCTTGAAGCTGATTGCCTCTTCTATCCTCTTGGCTGCTTCCTGCGAGTATTCCGTCAGTTGGCAGAACTCCTCCATTGTGGCGTACCACTCATCCAAGGCACGTATCGTCCCGTCCCGGGTCAAGTTGGCGCCTTTCTGGAGGAGGTCGACGGCCGTTTCCATGAAAACGCGCTGCCCTGGTGGAAGGGGGTACTTCGTCAGGAAGAAATTCAGGGTCGGTAGGGCCGTATCAGAAATGTAGGCAATTCGGAATCGGAACTGGGCCTGGCCTATTCCCCGGTGATAGTGGCGCGGAATCCTCGTCAAATCCCGGACGAAAGCAGCGGTATAGATCGCGACCCTTTTGATGACACTTTTGCCGTAGCCTTTGGCCCTCCAATCGATCTCCTTATGTAGTTCCAAGGCGATGGCCTTCAAGAAGAACTTCAGGGTGTCGTCGAGCAGTTCATTCATATTCCCAAAATGGCTTTCGTCGCCGCGATCACGCTGGCCGCGTCGTCCTCCAAGGGAACCTCGCACTGGGTGGCCTGCCGAAGGTCCTTGACCCGGCAGGTGCCGCCGGTGAATTCGTCCTCGCCGGCGATCAGCGCCACGCGGAAACCGCGGCGGTCGGCGTACTTCAGTTGCTGGCCGAGGCGTTTTGATGAAGAGGGTTCGGGAAACAGCTCCACGCCGAGGCCGGCGGCCCGCACCGCGGCCGCCAGTTTCAAGTAATCGTGCAGCCGATGGGGATCGAAGTAGGCGATAAACACCGGGGCCGGCGTGGCCACCTTTTCGATCATATCCAGCTCTTCCATGGCCGCCAGCAGGCGATCCAGCCCGAGCGACGCGCCGATACCCGGCAACTCCTGTTTGGTGTACAACTCGGCCAGGTTGTCGTAGCGGCCGCCGGAGCAGATGCTGCCGATTCCCGGCAAGGCGTCGAGGAACGTCTCCAGCACCGTGCCGGTGTAATAGTCCAAGCCCCGGGCGATCGAGACGTCGAGCCGGATGCACTGATCGGGCACGCCGCCCGCCCGAACGCCGTCGAGGACCTCCACGAGCCGGGCCGCGCCGCGGCGGCCGGTCTCGCTGCCGGCGACCAGCGGTTCGAGTTGTCGGAGGACTTCGTGGTTGGGGCCGGAGATTTCGGAAAGCTTCAGAATCTGCCGGGCCTGCTGCGGCGTGATCTCGGCAATTCCATGGCTGCCGCCGATGCGAGTCAACTGCTCGGCGACCGCTTCCGGTCCGATCTTGGGCAGCTTGTCCAAGGCCCGCAGCACGGCCGTGGCCTTGTCGGCCAACTCCAGCGATTCGAGCAATCCGCTGAGCACCATGCGGTGGTTGATGCGGATGGTAAACTCCGAGAAGCCGATCTCGCGCAACAGGTCGTGAACTACCAGGACGGTTTCCACGTCGGCGGCCACCGAGCGGGTGCCGATGGTGTCGAAGTCGCACTGCATGAACTCGCGGTAGCGTCCGCGCTGGGTGTTTTCACCCCTCCATACCGAGGCGATATGGTATCGCTTCAGCGGCGTGCCCAGCTTGCCGATGTGTTGGGCGGCGAAACGCGCCAGCGGCACGGTCAGGTCAAACCGCAGACCGACCCAGCGACCGCCGTGGTCCTGAAACTTGTAGAGCTGCTTGTCGGTTTCCTCGCCGCCCTTGCCTTCGAGGATTTCCAGGTACTCCAGCGCCGGCGTGTCGATGGGGCTAAACCCGTACGAGCGGTACACCCGCCGCGCGGTATCGATCAGCCGCTCCCTGGGGATCATCGCCTCGGGCAGATAGTCGCGGAAGCCCTTGAGCGTTCGCGGGGTAATGCGTTGTTTTTCGCTCATCCGATCGGACACTTCGGCTTCGGCGTACGAAAGCCATGGCCTGGGCGGGGACCGAGGACGGCTTCGGCATATTCCTCGACCTGCTCGGGCGTTTCCCAATAGTGATCGTAAACCCAGTCGTCTTCGTATTCGCAGTTCTTGGTGGTGTAGTCGCGACAGATCTGGGGCCGCGCCGCGTAAATGTCGCAGAGGTAGTCTTCCCGGAGGTGCTTGCACCGGTTGTGCACCAGCAGGTACCAGCAGTCCTCTTCGATGAACACGGCCGCCCGATCGTGCAGCAGATACCAGCGGATGTACTCGAAGTCCTCCCACTGCGAGGGTGTCTCGATGGGCAGCGCGAAGTAGCAGCAACACTTGGCCGGACAATGGCCGCACAAGACCTCGCCCGGCTTGAGCTTCTCGCGAGGCGGTCTTTTCGTCCGCTGGCAGGCGGGCGCGGTGGCCATGGAATCTCCCTCGATGATCATCGGACAGTCTCCCTCCCGTCTCTCTTTCCCCAGATTACCAAACAGGGCCTCAACGGGAAAGGGGCCCCATGGCAGGACCTATTGCCAAACGGGACCCTCGGCGGATACGCTGTGGGGGAAAGAACCCGACTGCCTGGTGCGGAAGAGGTCGCCGATGGAACCTTCCGGGAAAAAGCCGCCGAAGCAGAAGCCGTCCGGACCGGACGCCGCCCGAAAACTCCGGTTCGACGCGCCTCATCCTCGGGCCCCCAAGCGGCCGCACTATCTCTGGCGCAACGACCGGCCCGGCGACCACTAGCCATTGCGGCAATATGCGAAGGTTGCGCGGAATGTATCGATCGTATGGATCGAACTTCACCCGCCGTTGCCCGACAGCCGATTCACCGTCACGGGCGGTGCGTCGCCGTCGATCGGTCGCTCCGTAGAATCGGCGACTGAAGTTCCCCCTTTCGAGTGATGCACGGAGGATCGGATCGATGTACGCCATGCTCTTGAACGTCTTGGTAGTGACCGTGTCGGCAGCGGCCGCGGGCGATGGCCAAGCCCCGGCCCCGGTCACTGAGGATTTCGATCACGTCGCCGGCGGCGTGGCGGGTTGTTGCAGCCACGGCGGCCGTCCGGTGTCGGGTTGCGTGTCCCCTTGCCACGGAACCGTGCTTCGTCCTGGCCGTTCACTTCATTTTAGCCGGTCGTGGGGCAACCACCGGCATGGGTACTGCTATCCGGATTTCAGCACTTACTACAGTCACCGCAGATACAACTACCTTCACGCGTTCGATTACCCGTGGCATCCGACAACGCACCGGCCGATGGAGTTGTTGACTTATCCGAGAGGCGGGCAATTGTGGGAGGAGATACGCAAACCACCTCCGAGCAATGGAGCCTTTTCCGCTGAGAGCGCCGACTCATTGAGTCATTGAGCGTAACTTGGGATGTTGTGCGAAGCTGGCGAGTGGAACGCGGGCTCTTAGCGTCAGCGAAGGAAACTCCCGTCCCTGGGATCGGAACCAAGAAAAAGAAGAAAGTTCAGAAACATCGAGCAAATGCTTCTTGACAATCGTGGCCGGATGCGGAAAATGACGTTTGGTTTGAAACGATGCTGCTCGGTGGATCATCACCATTCGGAATCGATGGGGTCGTTGCTGAGCAACTTGAGGATGAAAATCTCCGTCCGAGTCAGTCGGTTGGAAAAGCGATAAAGGCCTGGGGGGCGGCGACAGCACGGAACGACAGTCGGCGGCAAATAGGCGCGGCCCGGAGGCCTCTCCCACGCTTTTATCGCTCATTTAACTCCAAGTATACTCCAGCCGGCGAGGAATTCCGTTTTCTTGTGGGAGGCGTCTCCGACGGCGATTGAACCTGTAATCCGCTCAAACCCGGATCGATTGCCATCGCCGTCGGAGACGCCTCCCACAACACGGTTGCTCGAAATCCTCAATTCTTGACCGCGCGGCGTATAGCGCACCGGCGGGGACCCGTATGCCTTGCTGCCTGATCGGTCTGGGTTCGAACCTGGGGGATCGTCGCAAATCGCTTGACGATGCGGTTGCCCGCCTCGATGGGCACACGCAGATGCGGCTGACCGGCACGAGTTCCTTTCTCGAGACTTGCCCGATCGGTGGGCCGCCGGGACAGTCGGCCTATCTCAACGGGGCGATCGTCGCCGAGACATCGCTGCCGCCGCCGCAGGTGCTGGAAGTATTGCAGCAGATCGAAACGGACCTGGGCCGTCGACGCGAAGTACCTTGGGGCCCCCGCCCCATCGATCTTGACCTGTTGTTGTACGACCGACTGGTGCTCGACACACCTTCGTTGGTGCTGCCTCACCCGCGCATGGCCTGGCGGCGTTTCGTGCTTCGGCCCGCGGCCGAGGTGGCCGGCTCGATGGTCCATCCGCCCACGGGCTGGACCGTGGCGCGTCTGCTGGAGCATCTCGACACGGCCGCCCCCTACGTGGCGATCACCGGATCGATCGGTGCAGGCAAGACACATCTGGCCGAACGCCTGGCCCGGAAAACGGCCGCCCGACGGCTCGCCGAACCGTTGGATCTCGAGCAGTTGGCGACCTTTTACGCCGATCCGTCTTCTCACGCGTGGGCCACCGAGTTAGAATTCCTTCGCCAACGGACCCAGTTGCTGGCGGCCGACTCCCCCCAGTGGTCCCAGCCGAAACGGCTGACCGTCGGCGACTTTTGGTTTGACCAGTCGCTGGCCTTTGCCCGGGTGTGGCTGCCGGCCGGCCGACTGGCGGCGTTTGAGGCTCAGTGGGAGCGATCGCGGCGTCGGGTGGTTCGGCCCAAGCTGATCGTGCTATTGGATGCCCCGGGTGCGTGGTTGCTCGGCCGAGTGCTCCGCCGGGGCCGCACGTGTGAACGTGGCTTGAGTGCGGAGCAACTCGAGCGGATCCGCCGGGCCGTCCTGGACCAGACGCGACAACCCGACCTGGGCCCGGTCCTGCAACTGGCGGCCGACGATTCGGATCGTGTGCTTGGGGAGGTGCTGGCCGCGGTGCAGGCAATGCAGTCATGACCACCACAAGCCGACCGAAACTCGTCGACCACGTGGCCCAATTGCGCGACACGCTCGACGCGGTCCGCCGGCAAGGCAAGCGAATCGGGCTGGTTCCCACCATGGGGTCGTTGCACGAGGGACACCTGAGTCTGATTCGCGCGTCGAAGGCCGAATGCGACTACACGGTGGTGTCGATCTACGTCAACCCCAGCCAGTTCGGCCCGCACGAAGACCTCGGCAATTATCCCCGCCCGCTCGAAGCCGACTTGGAGGCCCTGGCCCGGTGCGACGTGGAGTTGGCCTTCGTGCCGGCCGACGAGCAAGTGTATCGCCCGGGGCACGCCACGTGGGTCGAGGTGGGTTCGGTGGCCGGACCGCTGGAGGGTCGTTGCCGGCCGGGGCATTTCCGCGGCGTGGCCACCGTGGTGTTGAAACTGTTTAATATGGTAGGCGCCGACGTCGCCTTTTTCGGACGGAAAGACTACCAGCAGGCGATGGTCATTCGGCGGATGGCCGAAGACCTCGACGTGCCGACGGAAATCCGAGTATGCCCGACCGTTCGCGAGCCGGACGGGCTGGCGATGAGTTCCCGCAACGCCTACCTCAGCCCCGATGCCCGACGCCGTGCGCTGGTGTTGTACAAGAGCCTGCAGTTGGCCGGCGAACTGGTCGCCGGGGGCCATCGCACTGCGGAGACGATCGTCGGGCGAATGAGGGAAGTCGTGGCGACGGCCGGGGACGTCCGTATCGACTACCTTGCCCTGGTCGACCCCCAGACGCTCGAGCCGGTCGATGAGATAGCCGGCCCGACGCTGGCCGCACTGGCCGTGAAGATCGAAAATACCCGGCTGATCGACAACGAGTTGCTGAAACCCAAATAGAAACACCACCGTGCAACCAACCCTGTTCTTCATCCCGCGTGAGATTTTCGACCTGCCCGTGTTCGGGTGGGGCCTGTTGTTGGGTGCTTGGGGCCTCGGCAGCGTCGTGCTGCTGGCATGGCTCCTCTGGCGGCAGGGGGCCAACGCTGATACATGGGGCTACGTGGCGATTCTGGTGGTGGTGGCGGCGATTATCTGGGGTCTGTTGCCGATAATGTGTCAATCGCGCGGGCTGCCGTTGCGGGGCTACGGGGCGATGGTGGTGGCGGCGTTTGCCGCGGCAACCGGCTTGGCCATCCGCCGGGCACTGCGCGTGGGACTCGATCCGGACCTGATCTTCTCGCTGGCCTTCTGGATGCTCGTGCTCGGCTTCCTCGGCGCACGGCTGTTTTACGTGATCGAGTACTGGCCCACTCAATACGGGCCGGTTTACAAGGCGGACGGTTTCGGTGCGCTGCTGGGCGCCGTGTTGAACATCGCCGAAGGGGGTCTGGTCGTCTACGCATCGTTCTTCGGGGCGACGTTGGCCGTGCTATGGTTCGTCCGCCAAAACCGCTTGCCGCTGTTGCCCGTCTGCGACCTGATCGCGCCGTGTCTGATGATCGGTCTGGCCCTGGGGCGGATCGGGTGCTTGATGAACGGCTGCTGTTTTGGCGGGATCTGCGAACCGGACCTGCCTTGGGCCGCGACGTTCCCCGCCGGCCGACCGGTACACTTTCACCAGGTTGCCCATGGCGAAACGTTCATCCACGGTCTGAGAATTGAGGCCGACTCGGAGAATGGCCCGCCGGTGATCCAAGAGGTCGAGCCCGGCTCGGCGGCCGCCAAGAGTGGATTGAAGGCCGGGCAAGTGATCGTCGGGATCGACGGCCGCGAGGTCCGGACCGCCAAGAGGGCCGCCGGCGCGCTGCTCGGGACGACCCGCACGTCGATCGAGGTGGCGGACCATCGCTACGTGAGCGAGTGGACGATCCGCAGCCCGTCGCCCGGCGAGCCGCCAGGCCCCGGCGCCGCGGAGATCGCCAAGATCAAGCA
>SDBV01006467.1_pt1 | contig 16238 bp, 11 predicted proteins | sample 2277081 | NCBI WGS metagenome assembly SDBV01 (sample SAMN10402039, study PRJNA504765) | marine sediment metagenome | isolation source: marine sediment core GS10_PC15, 223 cmbsf | place: Arctic Ocean: Southern Knipovich Ridge | collected 2010
CAGTGATCGTAACCCCATCTGCATCCTCTAACGGTTGAATTATCGTCGTATCTCCTACCCCAATTACTGAAAGAAGTTCTTTGTCAACCGTAACTGATTCAATATATGTGCCAGCTGCAACATCAATGGTAGCTCCGGATGTAGAAGAAGAAACATCAATAGCATTTTGTATCAGGGCATTCGACGATACCGTGACAACAGTACCTTCACCTGTAAGTGTCTGGTTGTCACCTAATGTTATTTTGGCGTCAAGGTTTATAGTAAGATCATTATTACTATCTTGATCTGAGAGGGTAAGCGTGGTAGTAGAGATATCGTCTGTGCTTGTATCTATATCCGCATTTACGTTAATAGTCTTTTCGGCGTCTACCGTAAAATCGGTGTTGTTCGAAAGATCATCGACAATATCACTTACCAAAATAGTGTCTACCGCAGCAACGGTATCTATATATGCTGTTTCCGGATCAATAAGAATATGGCCGTGTGCCTCTGCGGTTCCCTTTGCGGTCATTTCACCGCCAATACTAAACGTATCTGCAAGAAGCCTGATCTGTCCGCCGATGTCCGTTCCATCAGCATGTATCTTGCTGTTATCAGATAATGCCACATCCGAAGCGTCAAGAGTTATCGAGCCACCCTTAGCGCCCGAAGCTGAAATAGTCCCAGAGTTTGCGATCGCACCAGGAGAACTGATGTTAATATTTCCAGCATTACCCGTTTCAAAAGAAGCAGAAAGCTCGCCAACATTTGAAATTGCCTGTGAATAAATATCACCGGCGGCAAGTGTCAAAGTTCCGCCGCCAACATCTATCGAACCAGCGACTTCGTTAAGTATGCCTGTGCCCTCTACAGCAGAATCAAAGTCTGCATTCAGGCCATCAAGTCTTACGACTATTCCTCTGCCATTTTCACCAAGGAAAACTTTGTCGCCGGCAGCTAACATAACATAACCATTAGGGCTGTTGATAGTTCCCGAATTGACAACTTGCTTACCAATAAGTGCGACTTTATCGGCAACGATGTCACCTCTGTTTATAACCGCCCCGGTTCCCCCGGCAAACTCATATCGACCATTGATGAAATCAGAATTCGATATATTCAGAGATGAAGCAACCAGCTGGTTTACATTTACCGTTGCACCTTTGCCAAATATTACGCCCGCGGAATTAACTATAAAAACTCTTCCGTTGGCAAATAAGCCACCATCAATTTTAGTAGGGCTTCCTGAAAGAATTTTATTCAGAACCGCAGCATTGGCACTAGGTTGAATAAACCGAGCGATCTCATTCCATGCGACATCAAAGTTATTCCACTTGATGATCGAACCGTCAGAACAAGTAATTGAGATCGTGTTCCCAGATCGCTGAATTGTACCATATCCATTGACAAATTGCTCTCCGTCCTGGCCTGCCATAACCACATGGTTACTCAGTACAAGCAAAGCAATAAACAGTATCGAAATAGTTCTCTTGAAATATCTTTTTGTTCTTACCGTAAACATCTTATCCTCCAGAGTCGTATATGTATATTGTCCATAACCTATAGGCCATTAGCTTCTCATGTTTTTTGTTAATATTACTTACCAGCGATAAACGAAATTAAAGTACCAACTGCCTGCATCGCCGGCCTGTGTAATAAGTGCATCTTCCAGCGGCATTGCATAATATACCCCTGCAGAAAGATTTGCACCAAGCTCTGCCTGAACTCCGACGCCGACGCTCATCAAAGTTTCGTGAGCTATCTCATCTGAAGTCGGATCTTTTGTTTTCGATCTTCCATAATCTGAAAATACCAACAATGACAAATTAGGCGGCCACATCTCTGTCTTTCTATAAAGCATATCCCGCTCTTTATCGTCGCTTGTAACCTGGTTGATCAAGTGCTTAGACAGATCGAACCTATACTGAACCGAAGCCAGGACACCCCCATCGGCGACGATCTCGTTTTCTTCGTAACCTCTGACTGAATACATACCGCCAAACGTAGTCATCTTTGCAGGTACCAAACGTTCGTCAGGTTTGATATATCTGAACGTGCCCATGAATTCATGAATCTTGGTTTCATCAAGGTACTGCCTGTGCGATGCAGAAAAGGTATAGATCGAAAAATCAGGATCTGCCTTGTCCCTTGCACTCTGGAACTCTTCTTCTGTTGAACCTCCTCCTATGCTTGATGTCTTAGTAAATGATAAATAACTTTTTGACATACCGGCGTAATCCGAATGGTGCGCCTCAATACCAAGGCCCAAAAGATTCATTTCAACTTCCACCTCGGGGAAAGTTACAAAAAGTGTTGGAGTCACCCGGCTTTCTTCATGGCTGATCGTTCCTACAAAATCAAACATCCAATTTTTCAGGGGACCGTCGTCAATCTGGAAGAAATTATATCGCAATGAGTTTCCGTAGAAAGTTCCATTGCCCCTGAAATTCATATTTGTTCCACTTCCGGGAGATATGTCAAACCTGCTATAGCCGGCAAAAAAGCCTACACGTAATGCCGGATTAAACAACGGCGTCTCATAACTTCCGAATGCTGAATAATTATCTTTCATGAATTCTTCAGAAGTTGGTTTTGCCTGATACGTAAACGAGAACATGTCATCGTTACCAGTGAAGTTAGTGTTAACAAAACCTACACGCGGGGTCCATTTATGCTTTTCGTCAACACCGGAATTGTCAACCTGAAGGAAGTAATGCCATGGATTCGCTTCGTGAACCTCATACTCCAGAGTAAGGCTATCGGATACGCCACTCTTAGAGATGACCGGTTGAACAAACCTGTCTGGGTTTTGATTAAGCAGTCTTACATAATCGTCAATCTGCTTTTTATTGGCAACTTTACCGATTTTAGCCGGTGACCATGACAATATAGATGACTTTCTTAAATAACCCTTTTCAACTTCGTTCTGATCAAGGTCATACTTGTTAACAGTAATGTCAGATATCTTACCTTCGAGTACCCTTATCGAAAGAATATCATTTTCCAATCCGCTACCATCTTCGGTAACTGTTTCTTTAGGAACATATACAAAAATTCCAGCATATTTTTTTTCTTCATAAACAGATAACAGATATTTTGTCAGTGTCTGAATTGTCTTTTGTGACACCTGACGCTCAACACCAGGATCAGAAATGATTTCATGGAAAACTCTGAAATCATAGTACACATTTATACTTTCATCTGTCTCTTTGTCCTTTTCAGCCGCAGGATAAACAAGCGGCAAATTTGCCAATAACTTGTCAGTTGCAATCAGGCTATTGCCATTGATATGCAGTTTGGATACTGTAAGGCGAGACGTGGCGTCATCAGCAAGCTTGTGACCAGGCAGTTGAGATATTGCCCTTGCATACTCGACCTCATTGTCAATAAGCGATAGTGCTTTTTTGGTATCGGTTTCTAAACATACCTTCTCATGTGATTTGTTAACCCTGAGCTGCTTCTTCTTTGAGTCCAGTTCAGAAATAGAGGCTTTGTAATCTGCTTGAGCTTCTGCTAACTGCCTTTTTGCTTTTGACTTGCCGGATTCAGTCAGGGCCTTTCTTGACTCAGTCTTATATGTACGCTGCAATATCTCGAATTGCTTTTTGGCACCCTGTTTATCACTGGAAATACTTTCCAAATCCGCCTTGATACTTTTCTCGATAGCCTTAAGCTGAACGCTAAGTTTCTTTTTCACTTCTGCCTTTTGAGTCTTAGCCTGCTTTTGAGCTTCTTTATATTTTGCTTCAGTCCTTTTCTTTGCCTGAGCCATCTGCCTTTTTTCTTCATCGCCGGCCATCTTATCTGTCGGCTGCTCGGCCTTTGGCTTCTTAGCTTGCTTTCTTAGATCACTAAGATCCTGTTTCAACTCAGCCTTTCTGGTGTCACGGATGATTTTGGCCGACTTCATGCCGGTTTTAAGTTCTTTCTTATCCGAATCGGCCTGTTTTTGGATATCTGCCAAATCCGTTTCGTTTTTCTTCTTAGCTTCACTCTTAGCGATTTTGTACTGGGCAACTATTCCGGCTTTATCTTGTTTAATCGCATTGATAGCAGCTCTCTTTTTCTTATCTGGGAATAAGCCTCCAAACCCGTCAATACCTGCTGCCTTTTTCTGTTTTTCAATCGCCTTTAAGCTATCCTTGTACTGCTTTTCTATACTGATGAGATCTGCCCTATATTCGCGTTCGATCCTGGCCTTGCGTTTGGCTCTTTCCATTGACAGCGATTTTGCCTTAGAAGCAATTTGCTCCATCTCCTGCTTAAACTGCTTATCAACCTGGCGAAGTTTTGCATTAACACTTTTAATTTCATTTACGCCAGGCTTACCTTCCTCTTGAGCCTTTCCTTCCTCATAGCTTTTAAAAATCTTCGCCTTTTTCTCGTCGATAACCCTAAGGCTACCTTTGTGCTGCTTGCCTTTAGCCTTTTTCAGTTCGGTTTCTTTTTTCTTTTTTTCTTTTAAGAGTCTTGCTCTTTCATCGGCTATCTGTATTTTTTGCGTCTTGGCATCTTTCTGAAGTTTTTTAACAGCCAGACTATAAGCTTCTTTGGCTTGGGCTTTTGCATTTTTATATGCGATAGCGATCTCTTTGGATTCATTGTTTAACGGCTTGAAAACAATGGCTTGCTTTTTATTAGGCAATAAGGCGCTAAACATATTGACGCCGGCATCTTTATACTTTTTGTCTAATTTCTTTTTTGCACTTTTGTATTCTGAATCAGCTTGTGCTACCGCTCTTTCATATTGCTTGCGTGCCCGCGAACTTTTCGCTTTTTTCGTTGGTTCCAGTGACTTTGCCTGGCTATCCAGATCGGACAATCTGCTCTGCAAATTTCCAAGTTGTTCCCGGACTTCATCTAATTGTTTCTGGGCATCATCTAGTTGTTTCTGGGCGTGATCTACAGAAGACAACGCCTCATTATTACCTTTGGCAATACATGTAGTAAACAGCATGAAAATCACTAACATCGAACAAGCAATACTCTTGTTAAAACTCATGAAAATCCTCCTTGAACTGGCTAAGAATTGCATGCCGCTTTTGATAGCAGCATCATGCCTAAAAATGTATAGAGACCCACCTCCGGATAAGCTTTGCATTTTAATAAATCCCTCTGCGAATATACCTAAATGCGATATCAAGCCCTATTTCAAGGCCACAAAAGAGTTTACGTGTAACACGTAGACTATATAGGTTACTCCAAAAGCATGACTTTGTAAAGAAAAAAACAAGATAACACCAAAAAAAAGACGCCACAACAATTCTACAATCAATGATGTCAACCTTTATCCGAGCTTTATACTGAGTATTTTAGGTGTTAAAATAACCCGAGAAATTCCAATACAACATTTATTTCCTCTTGACAAGCAGGTAAGTTTATGGTATTTTATTATAAGTTTATTGTTTTTAATAAAAACTTGTTTGTTTTTGACAGTAAGTATCCAAGGAGTTGATTTCAGTTATGGCCAGAGAAAAGATCACAAAATGTTCAATGCCCAAACTCTATATTTCACAATTACAACTTAAAAAACTTCTGAAAAAAATCTCTAAAAAATCTTCAGATGCGAAAAAAAAAGGTCGCTCAAGAGACATAAAAAATGAATTAATTATCAAACTTCTAACAGAGACCGGTATAAGAGCTAGTGAGCTATGCAATTTAAAGATAAAAGATACCCCTGCTGGCCACGGCAAAAATGTCGTGTATATCAGTAGTGATAAGATCGAAACACGCCACCTGGATATTTCAGATGAGCTCTCAAGGAGCCTATGCAGGCATGTAAAACTTTATCGGAAAAACGAGAAACCGATCGCCCCGCTGTTCATTAATGAACGCGGTAACCCTTTCAGTTACATGAGCCTTTATAGCAAAGTAAAAATGATAGGACAAAGCGCAAGGATGCCAGACCTTTGTCCAAAGATGTTTCGGCATACCTATATAGTAAATCTTTATCACAAAGAAATGGATCTTAAATTGGTTCAGCAGCTTGCCGGACATGTGGATATTCAAACGACCGCTTCATATATAAAGCCCAATAAACGATCCGATAAAAAAACTCCTGGAACGAATGCGAAAAGTAAGACTACCCGCTCAGCAACCCCGCCAAAAACTACGAAAACAAAAACTGTTAAATGCGATAGTTGTGAAAAAACAATTCTAAAAAGCAAGTGCACGAAAATCGACTCCGGCCAAACTATATGTAACGGGTGCATTAAATATTTTCGCTAACTGTTTTAACTGTTTAAGAGTGAACCAGGAATTGGGTGCGGGCCGTGTTATCATGCGAACATCCTTCTGAGCTTTTAGATCAGCTTAGAGCTTCAGCATTTACAAGTGCGAATATAGTCGTATCATCCTGACGGGCAAGTGATTTCCTGAAAGACGAAACCTCGCTATTTACAAGTTTAACTATTTCCTCCGCTGAGTGTGCCTGGGAGCTATTTATCAATTCGATCAAACGCTCGGTTCCGTATTCTTCGCCATCAGGAGAAAATGTTTCGCTCACGCCATCGGTAACTACCAGTAGAACTGTATCGGCTGGTATTACTTCTACTGCCATCTCGAACGGCTGGTCTACAATTCCCAATGGCACATTCCTTGCTCCATCTAAAAATAGTGCAGGTTCAGAAGGAAACTTAATAACTGGCTCAAGATGGCCCGCATTAATATATTCCAGCTTGTTTTCCTTAGAATTAAACAAGCCAAGAAAGAAAGTTACGAACATATCATCTCGCAGGTTCTTGCATAAGTGTTTGTTAACATGTTGTATTACAGTAGTAAGGTCCGTACAGAATTTCATAGTCGTGCGCAAAGCAGCCTGCAAGTTAGTCATTATCATAGCCGCCGGCAAACCCTTACCGGAAACATCGCCGACAGCAAATGCTATTTGGCCGTTCTCCAGGGGCCAGACATCATAGTAATCACCGCCGACCCACATGGCCGGTTCATAACTGACCGCTAAGTCAACTCCAAACATGCTCTTCAATTCTCTTGGGATCAATTTTGCCTGAATATCCTGGGCAAGAGCAAGTTGGCGGTTGATCACCTCTCCCTCTGATTTGGCCTTCATGAATACAAGATTTTTGCGAATTAAAAAAATCTGCTGCGATACCGCCTGAACAAACTCAAATGTATCCGTCGAAGTATGATCGCTCGGCGTGTCAATGTAAAGCAGATCCATTGTATCGGTGGCAGGACTAAGGGGGGCACATATTACCGTCCGAGGGTTATGCACATCTGCAACGGTCAGAAGCAAGTCTGTTTTAGCAGACCGTCTACTATTAGCCATGACTATACGTCTGGAAGTTCTGACTGCCTCGAGCACACGTTGAGACAGATAAAAATTTGTCATGTCATGCGTTTGCCCGCCATCGGAATCATCATCAAAATGACAGGCCAGTATCTCCGGCGGCTCATTACCTAATTCTGAATTGACAGGCAGCCTTAACACTACAGCGGCTGTTTTAGTTGTTTGCGACATGAATGTACATACTGCCGGGTATAACGCTGAAATATCTGTTAATTTTGTGAAGCGATCATTTATTTCATTAAGATGCTTTAGATAATGCTGTGAAAAAACACCGCCCTTTGAAGTTTGTTTGGTAACAACTTCTGCATCATCATAATCCAATGTGAAAGAAGCCGACCTGGCAGAATCATCCTGTTTGATCTCTTGGGCGTTAGGCTGTTCTATACACAATGCAACAGAACCTATACAAAACATTTCACCCGGAATGATCGCGTATACTTCGACCCGTTTATTATTGACATATATGCCATTGTGGCTGTGTAAGTCTTCGATGATCCATCTTCCGAACGGGTCCTGTGATATCCGTGCATGCTCGCGAGAAACTCCATTACCATGGAGAACAATATCACATTCGGGCAATCGCCCGATTAAAGTGCCTTTGGGTTTTAGCTCGGCGTGCCATATTTTATCGTCTTCAGTTATTGTTAAAGTTGCTTTTGTCATTTTGGTCCTAAGTATAAAACATAGTCACTCTAACTCATCCCAGAATTTCTTTTCTGCTTTTTTGAACTGCTCAAAACTGTTTTCCAGTTCGATCAACATTGCATCTATCCGATCCGTATCGATCTTCTCGCTTTCATTTATTTCATTGACCATCTTTCTTAGTCGCAAGGTGGCAGTATCCAGCGTTTCTGCTCCCGATGCAAAACTACCTGCAGAATCGACCAATGCCTGTATTTTAAACTCTTTTTTGCTGGGTTTGTAAAGCAATTTCCAAGGCGCCCGGCGGATTTCCTGTGTAGCCAATTTAAGGTTCGAACTGGTCTCAGTAACATTATTAATGATCTTGCCTATACGCTCGTCCTTAGCCACTGACTTTATTTGCTCCATTGTTGATTTGGCGCTTTCAAGCGCTTCGTCTATCTTACCCAGTTCTTTCTGGATCAGTTCGGTTATAACAGGAATATCTTTATCCAACTGTGATATTGCACTTTTAAAGTATGCTACTATCGAATCCTTGTTCTCCCGGGTAAACTCGTATTTTATACGAGCAAGCAGGCTTTCCGGATCTTCAGGGTCAAACTCACGTTTCAAAGCATCCATAACCGTTCCTGCCAGCTTCAGGTCTGCGACCTCTCCATTTTTGATTATATCGCCTTGCTGCCCTAAGTCATCGATAGACAACAAAACCTGACCACCGAGAACATTACTTTGGGGCACCAGCGTACAATCGCTGCGTAGTTGATATTGCTCGGGAAGCTTCATCGTAAAGAACACAAATATTTCATTATTGGCTAGAGCCGAAGGATCGGGTTCTAAAATGCCTGTCTCCGAAATACTGCCGATTTTCACGCCGCCTAAATATATTGGACTTCCTTCGATAAGACCTTTAAGCCCGGTCTTATAGGGCAGCTTGATCGTTATCTCCTGTTGAGATACAAACATTGAAGACCAATCCGCCAATGTCATAACAATGAAAATAGTTAATATCAAGGCAACCAATACTGTTAAACCAACCGCTACTTCATTTTGCTTTTTCTTTGCCATTTTATTCCTATAAAATTATATTAACTTTAAGATGTGCTCTTGTCCTCACTTTTAAGACTGACCATTAGGAGATCGTCAGCATAATCATTTGTAAGGCTGCGCTTAGTGATCGGACCCTCAGGGTCGCCGCGAAGAAATTGCCTTATTATCTTATCCGCTTCACTTGTCAACTGATCGGGATCGCTATCACGCAAGGCTTCAAATTCCGAACAGGGACCGATCTTAAGGACCTTGCCTTTGTCCAGCATGCACATTCGATCCGCTATAGTAAAGGCAGAATCCAGTTCGTGAGTAACTACAACGCTGGTAACATTGAGCTTTTTAGTAAAATCAATGATCAATTGATCGATCTGCGCACTGGTCACCGGGTCCAAACCCGCACTGGGTTCATCGTAAAACAATATTTGGGGATCAAGTGCAAGCGCTCTTGCAAGGCCTGCTCGCTTCTTCATTCCGCCGCTAAGCTGCGCAGGCATTTTTTCTGCATGTTCACGCAGACCCACAAGCTCTAATTTGATCTTCACCATAATATCAATTGTTAGCGGATCAAGTTTCGTATGCTCTTCAAGCAGCAGGGAAACATTTTCTCCGATCGTTAAAGAATTGAATAACGCTCCGGATTGAAAAAGAATTCCAAACCGTTTTCGGATCGCTTTGAGTTCATCGTCCTGAACATTTGCTATATCCTGCCCGAATAACTTAATTGTACCTGTATCGGGTTCCAACAAACCGACGAGAGTTCGCAAAAAAGTGCTCTTGCCGCATCCGCTGCCACCTAAGATCACCATGATCTCGCCGGGATATACTTCAAGGCTCACGTCATCGAGCACACGCTGAGTGCCAAAACTTTTGCCCAACCGGACAATTTCGATAACAGGATTCTTTTTATTTTCAACATTCATAATAGATGTTTCTAAAATAAACCGTAAGAGTAAAAGATCAGCGTAAATATTACGTCGGCACCAATGACCGCTACAATTCCATAAACCACTGTTCTGGTAGTTGCCTGTCCGACGCCGTTACTTCCTTCCCATGATTTAACCGAAAGACCAAGGAAACAGGCGATCAAACCGATCAGAACGCCAAAAACTGCCGCCTTGATAAGACCTGTGACAAAACCAGCGATATCGACAGCCTCTTTAGTAAGCTGGTAGTACGTATCGGGATCAATGCCCAGACGTATCCCTGTGAACATACCGCTGCCTGTCATTACCACATCAGCTATTATTGTCAGCAACACCATCATAACAACAGTTGCCAGCAAACGAGGTATAACGAGGAATCTGACCGGGCTAAGACCAGATGCTACAAGAGCCTCGATCTCTTCCGACGTAACCATCGTGCCCAGTTCGGCGGCGATACTTGCTCCGGCAAAACCGCAAAGCACTATCGCCGTCATCAGAGGACCAAGTTCTCGAAACGCAGCTATTGCGTTAATGGTTGCAATTTGTTCGGACTGTCCGAATTCATCCAGCTTGGGGAACATCTGTAATGGCAGGATCATACCGATCGCAAGTTGTACGAGGATAACGATAGGAACCGCTTTTACCCCTACCCTTACCATCTGCGTTAAAAACGCCTCCGAGCTTATCCGCCGGTCTGGAATGAAAATGCCTTTGATCGTATCGGAGAATGTCTCCGATAACAAAAGGAACATCCCCCCTATCATCGCAAAAAAACCACGTCCTTTTGCCCAGACAAACATTCCCAAATTGGCCATAGGTTTGACCAGTGCTCTCATCTTATCCATTTCTCCTCTGCGAAAAACATTTTATTGAGATAACGCGTCCTCTTCACTGTCATAGAACTGAAAGATGGAGGTAAGCCGCGATATCTCAAAGACGCTCTTGACATTATCACAGACTCCGACGAGCCTTAGTTGTGTGTTTTTCCTGTGGGACCATTTAAGGGCTTCCACTAAGGTCCCTAGTCCGCTCGAATCCATGTATCCTATATCTGTCATATTGATCACAAAAATAGTCGGTGTTCCCTGGAAAACGTCAAGGATCTTCGTACGAAGTATCGGAGAGTTGCTCATGTCAATTTCACCCTGTAGTTCCAGTACAACCAAACCATCTTTTTCCTTTGATCGTTTTATAATATCTTTTGAGGAATCACCTTTTATCATAATCACTTTCGCTGTATTAAATTTGTTTAAGATAAATATTTTATCATTTGCAGGACCATTCCACGATCATCGGCACGGTCATATTTCACCTCGTCCATAACAGACTGGATCAAATGAACACCCAACCCGCCCGGCCGGATATTCTCCAGGTCACGTCCCTTTATTATTTTCGGATCGACTTGTTTGCCAAAATCTCGAATTACTATCTCCAATGCCGACTTGCCTTCAGAACTATTCTCGATTTTATTAAGCTTAACAACGACTTGCTCATCACAAGGCCCGCCATAGCTGTGTTTAATTATATTAGTCAAAGCTTCTTCGACTGCTAAAGTAACCAGTTCACAGGTCTTCTCATCAAGGCCGACAACCTGTCCGACCTGACGAACTGCAAGGCGCACTACTCGCAGGTACTCAGGATTAGCGCTTACTTGCAGTACTATCTGGCTGCACACCAAACTACTTCGCTCATTTATCTTGTTGGATTTGGTTTCCATCGCTTTCCAGTTCATTTGTTTTAATAAAACTCTGCCAGCATTCCATCGCTTTGGCACGGCTCTGCGGCGAAGCTTTATAGTCATAACCACAATTGGTACCAGTGATCCGGACAAGCGCCCCGATCGAATAGAAACGCAGCGCTTTATCCTCATTTTGCAAATTATCTACCAAGTAAGGTACCGCTTGTGATACTTTATTGTCGCCGGCCCACTTTACAGCCATGACCCGAACTGTTACATCCGGATTGTCAAGGTCATCAAGTTCTAAATCTCGACCTAAATAGCTCGAACTGCACCCATAAAACAGCACCGTAGCTAGTATATAGCTGAATAGCCCCCCAGCAAATATAGCCTGTTTTAGTAACTTTTTTTGTTCCATAACGTAATATTATAACGCATTCATATCCTCGTGTCTACAAGTACATTTTGGGATATATATTACATATTCAGGTTGCATGAAGCGTCAGATAAAGTCTTGACTAATACAATTTTATATCCCTATGTCAAGGCTTTGACCGCTAAACGGGAAGAATCGAATCGTTTCTAATCTCTGCCTCTCAACAAACCTCCTTCAAACCTATTGCCACTACCTGCAAACTAATCATCTATGGCGTAAAAATGGCGTAAATCAACTTCGAGCTATGGCATTATTTGACTATTTCTGACTTTGCCACCCTCATTATTAGCTATAAAAAGCCAGTTTTGAGTATATAGAAGAGGTTGAGGGCCTGGTTCCTGATAAGGGAGTGCTGGTTCGACTCCAGTCCTGGGCATTACTAAACCCTTGTCAAACAAGGGTTTAGTATTTTCTTCCTTCAATGACCCCTACTCCAGCTATTCCTTATGGCGTAGTTTTTCATCGATCTCGCCATCTCTTATCCAGAGCAATTTCATTTGAAGATGATCTCTTTTATGAGAACACCTTCTTTTTGAAAAGATACGAACAGGAAACCTGTCGGCAAGTCATTGAAGTTCCATGACGAAGAGCGAACAACATACATATCACAGCCGGAAACTTTCAGTTTTTTTGGTATGTGCTGATGTCCAAAAAACATCATGACAGGCTGGCTTCTTTTGATCAGATCATTGAAAAACAATGAATTGTTTCTTGACAGCCACGTATTTTTATCTTCACCGTTCGGCTCTGGCGGGATATGTCCAAATATGACCTTAGCTTTTTCCTTTTTTTTCAACTCCGCTTCCAACCATTCGGATTGGCCAAATGGCCGGATAGTTTCCGAACTTAAATGGCCAACATGTTCAGAGGCTGCTGCATCGCATATACCAATGAACCTGACATTGTTATGCAGGAAGGAATAGTAGTCGGATTCTTTTCCATTTTTCTTAAAATCATTTGGGAAAAAATCTCGCAATTCTTTTCTATGTTTCTTTTTTTCGTGATTGCCCGCAACAACATGTACCGGTAGATCGAGATCGCTAATAAGATCCTTGATTGCCCAAAGATGAATGTCGCCTGTGATCAAGATGAATTTCGGATCGTCATTTTTTTTCATCTTGTTAATTTCTTCAAGGCACAGTTTGAATTTATCCCTGGCGGTGCCGAATTTTTCATACCCTTCTCTAACAGGCTCAGAAGCGTGAGGATCGGAAATAACAACAAAGCTAAACGGTTCAATATTGTCGTCATAACCCGACAGTTCGGCTTTAGGGATAAAATTTTCCCTTGTCTCGACTTCGATCTTAGAGATGAGGTTTTCTTTTGTCTCTACTCCGGTTTTACCGATGAGGTTTTCTTTTGTCTCAACTTTACTGTTGGCACAACAACAGCCGCTGATACTTATTACACAAACACCCAACATTAAAAACAAAAGAACTATGCGGGCTTTAATACAGTGATCTTTATTAAATCTTAATGGCATTGTTGTCTCCTTTATCTTTTCTGCCGTATCCCGGTCTTGACGCCCCATTGCTTGTTCGGTTTGGGGCCAAGCTCGATTTCCAGCGTACCGCCCTTAAACAATTCGTCATGGGATATTTGAACATCATTCCATGGTTTGTTATTAAATTTGACCGACTGAATGTACATGTTTTCCGGAGAATTGTTCTTACAGATCAGCGTGATGCTTTTTCCCGGGTAATACCTCTTGTCTAGATTTATAGTAATTTTGTCGAATACCGGAGAGGTGATCTCATAACTTGGCTGCAGCGCCGCTCCGCCTTCAATATCGAACAGGCCAATCGCCATCAATACGCCCAGGGCGCCCATTTGGCCCTGGTCCTCATCGCCATTATAACCGCTATACGGTGTCGTTCCGCCAAAAGCCTCCTGCTTGACACGCCGCACCCAGTATTGCGAACGCCACGGCTGGCCCAGGTGATTAAAGACATGAGCCATCCCCGTCGCCGGCTGATTTTCATAATCAACCCAGTTGGACGAGTGCCCCCCATGAGGCGCAACATATCTTTTTTCGCCCGCCAATTCAAATTGCCGATTCAGCTTTTCGGCCGCCATTTCTTTTCCGCCCATCAGTTCAGCCAGGCCCTGCAAATCGTGCGGCACAAACCATGTATAGATCGCCGAGTTGCTCTCAACAAATCCTTTGCAGTTAAACTCTCCTTTGCCGATCGGCGAATAATCCTCATACCACGAACCGTCTTTTTCTTTGGGGCGTATCCATCCGGACCGCGGATTAAATCCCAACTTAGTATCGAGTTTTTTACCAGCCTGGGAATCGAATAAACTACGGTAGCTGCCGGACCGTTTGAGGAAAAGATCATGATCGGATGTTTTGCCTAACGCTTTGGCCAGTTGTGCCAAACACCAATCCTGATACGCATATTCAAGCGTCTGGGCAGCCCCTTCCCGATGTTTGCCTTTGCCGTCTCTGTGCAGCGGAACATACCCGCGATCGGCATAGTATTTCATTCCTCCGCCGGCCGGTTCGTCACCGACTTCATATCCCGCATGATCCCGGATCCCGCCGACAAAGGCATTTTTCCTCAACCCCTGGTAAGCTTTCTCGACATCGTAATTGCGAATCCCCTTGTTATAGGCACAGGCAAAGAAAGACGATGCCGGATCACCGATCATGACATACGTATAATTCCCGCCGGACGGCCCGCGCGGGATCAGGCCGCCGTTTTTATACATATCAACCATGGTGTTGGCAAATCCGTCCATCAGTTCCGGGTACGCCATGGACCACAGAATGTTAAGTGACCAGTGAGCGCCCCATAACGCATCGAAATTATAATGCGGATAGATCGGCTTACCGCTGTCATCCAAACGAACCTGGCGGACCTTTGGCTCGTCGCCTGTGTTATCAATATACTTACCGTCAACATCGCTGACGATCCGCCGGCCCAGCAATGCGTGCCACAGGTCGGTGTAGAATTTAACACGTTGTTGCTCGCTGCCTCCGGCGACTTCAATGCGTCCGAGCCAATGGTTCCATTCGGCTTCGGATTCGGCGACAACCCGACCAAAATCCCAGCCGTCCAGTTCGGCTTTTAGATTCTTTCTGGCCTGCTGGGCGCTAACATACGACATGCCCAGTTTCATCATCACGATCTCATCTTGCCCGGTGGGAAATTCGACGTAAAACCCGGGATTTTCACCCTTGACCTGGGACAGTTCGACGATTGTCTCCTCCCATGCCATGATCTTCGTAAACGGTTTACTCAACTCCGCCGCGAAATACACGGTACAGGGTTTCCTGCGCCTGCCGGTCCGTTTCATCGTCACAGAGCCTTCAAATTCGGTTTTGCTGACGGGGCGAACCGTTGAGGCCTGCATGTTTCCATGCCCAAGCTTTGCGTCTAAATTGAAGGCGATATGACTTTTATCGGATGCGGGAAATTGATAACGATGAAAACCAACCCGACAAGTGGACGTCAATTCGACCTGAATGTTGCGATCAGACAAGAACACCTTGTGATAACCGGGAGAAACCACTTCATCGTCATGACTGTACGATGCCTTGTTGGCGTCAAACCCCTTGTGAGCCTTTATCTCGCCAACTCCCGGCATAACAGGAATACCCGACATCTGCCATGCATGGAGATGACTGAAACAGCGAATGTATTTGCTGTCATAGAGATAGCCCGAACGCCAGCTACCGTTTACATCGGTGTCGGGACTGAGATTGACCATTCCGAAAGGACGACAGGCCGAAGCAAAATAGAACCATCGTGATTGCACCGTATCGATCTGTGGACTTACATACTGGGCCGGTGTTTTCGCACAACCCAGAATGCTTCCAAGAGCCAAAAGAAGCACACCGGTCAAGAATCGAAAAAATAAAACAGCTTTCACAGTAACTCGCTTCCCCACGGTGAATTCCGCGACGATATCCATTTTACAAGTTAAGCTTCGCACTCTTTTGAAATGGGGTTCAACTCCAATAAAGTTGGTCAATTAATCTGCCGTTTACGCCTTAGATGACACTCTTTGCTTCACCAACGACAGTTACAATACCACAAACTGTACAACTTGCCAAGTTCTAAACATACCCCGCCACCAGAGCTGCCGCTTTCGATTAGAGCACTTTAATATTTTCTGCTCCGCTTTATGGCGTCGAGAGGACAAGGCTGACAAAGAAGAATACGTAGCAATATTGAAATATTGCAAGTAATTCTGATGCCGACAGCCGAAGCCGCA
>SDBV01006468.1_pt1 | contig 16235 bp, 19 predicted proteins | sample 2277081 | NCBI WGS metagenome assembly SDBV01 (sample SAMN10402039, study PRJNA504765) | marine sediment metagenome | isolation source: marine sediment core GS10_PC15, 223 cmbsf | place: Arctic Ocean: Southern Knipovich Ridge | collected 2010
ATGTTCTGCAGGACCGCGGTGTCGCTGATCGTGGTGTACGTGTCCGCGCCGTCGTGTTCGATGCAGCCGTCGGGACCCGGCGTGTCAAGGCCCGCAGCGTTGCGCGCGCCCGCGCCGAGTGTGACCGTGCCGTTGTTGCCGTTGGCCGTCTTGTCCGGCTCGGCCCCCGACGCGGCCCCGAGGCCCCAGTACCCGACGGCCGACAGGTCGGTGACCGCGAAGTCGCGTGCTCGGCGCGGCCGGTCGGCAGCGCCCGTCAGCTTCACTTGAAAGCGATCGGCCTGCTGGTCCCGGCCCTTGCGCACGTTCCAATTCTCGACGCCAGGCATGAGGGCCCACGTCTCACCGTCGGCATCGAAACGCTCCCCGAGGAAGGCGTCGTCGATGTCGCCCTCGGCGGGAAGGTTGGTCCAGGCGGGCCACGAGCGCGTCTCGAAGCCCTCGCCTGTCGCACCGTTCGCCAGCGTGCCTGCGCTCCACGATCCGCTCGTAAGGGTCTCGGAGACGGCGATCGAGTTGGCTGCGGTGCCGCCGGTCAGCGCGATGACGCGCAGCCCCTCAGAGGACCCGTCGCCACCGAGGTTGCGCTGCACAGCCGTCACGGTCGTGTGCTTCGTCATCGCCGCGGCGTACGCGGTGCCTGCGCCGGTGCCGCCCTCGCCGGTGGTGTCCAGTTTGATCGCGGCCGCGAGGTTCTGCATCGACGCTTGCGCGGACCCGCCGATTTGCACGTTGCCGTTCGCGTTGACTAGCACGGTCAGGAACGTGTAGACCTTGCCGTCGATGGTCACGGTCTCGGTGTTGCCTGGGTTGGCCCCGACGGTCAGGTACGCGCGCGCGCGCGGGGTCAGCTCGTCAACGGTCACGCTCGCGATCTGAAGCTGGTTCTCGGCGTCCGTGATACCGCCCGACGGAGATTCCACCCGGTCGATGGTGTCCCCGACGTACTGAAACATCATCCCGTAGGGGCGCACACAGTTAGGGTTCGCGACCCGCGATAGCGCGGTCTCGATGATGGCGCTCGCGTTCTCGTTGTCGTACTCGATATACGCGAGACCGTCTACTATCACCAGCAGCTCGCCGCCACCGTCCTGCCCGCCGTCAGGGTCCCATTCGAAGACGTAGGTGTGCGAACCCTCGGGAGTGCCAAGGCCGTTGGTCTCGCGCTGGTACGCGCCATAGAAGCTGCTCGACAGCATCAAGTCGCCCGCCGCCTGCGCGCTGTCGACGAACGGGTAACTGGCCAGCGCGCCCGGCCGGTCGGACGTGCCTAGCTTCACAACGCGCAGCGGGTCTGAGGTCTTGCCTCGCCCCGCCTCCAGACCGAACAGGCCGAACTGGACCGCGTACCCATTCGAGGCGTCGGGGAACTGGGCCACGATCGTGACCTTGAATCCGAGGTCTTCGGTCATGGGAAACCACTTGGGCCGCGAGTACAGGAACTCCCACGGCGCGTCGCCGTAGACCGCGAGGTTGCAGAAGCCCCCCGACACGTCGGGCTCGGGGATGCTCGTCACCCAGAGGTCAGTGTCGACGCTGCTGCCGCCGAATGTGTCGGTGACCTGCGCGTCCCAGATCGGGGAAGACAGAGCGAGTACCACTCGGGCTTCGACCCGCTTAACGGCCTGTGAGTATGTGGTTGCTTCGCCGCCGCTAGGGACGCCCATATCAGGAAACCGTCTCAAAGAACGTGATGCTGAACGGGCTGAAGAACGGACCCGGGCCGAACACGGCCTGTACGTCTTCGCAGACGACGTCGAGCGAGAAGGTGTTACCCGCGGGATCTTCCCACGTGATCGTGTGCGAGTGCGTGATGCTGTCGAGGGTTCCGGGAGTGCCGCCCAGATCGGTGATTAGCTCATCGTACGCGCCGTTCATGACGGCGTCCATGCCCCAGCGTATGACCACACGCGCACCACCTTCCCGCAGGGACATCACGTAGCCACCCCCAGACAGACGACGGGTTGACGGCTGCGCCGGGATCATCCTGATCTCCGACGGCTGGTACGTCATAATGTCTGCTGCGCCGATCTTGAAGTCAGGATAGCTGATGGTGGCCTCCTTCTTGTCTCAGGTTGCGCACAGCTAGCCCCCCGCGGCCTGTCCGGCGAGTGACGAGCGCATCCCGTCAGCCATGCCAGTCTGTACCTCAGCTACGGTAAGCGAGGCTCCTGGGCCGATGTTGATCTCCTGGTGGTCGATACGAATCTTCGCTCCCGCGTCGAAGCCCCGCCCCGCACCGATGCCGGGGGCCACCCCCTCGGAGACCGAGAGGCTGCCCTCCGCAAGGCGACGCGCAATCAGGATGCCGAGGATACCTCCGAGGCCGTCTTCGACCATGCGGCGACCGCCCTCCATGTCGCGACCTACTCGGTCCCACATGGCCTGCCACTCCTCCACGACAGTCGCGCCCAGGTGCTTGATCCCCGGGAGGATCGTCCGCTCCCACGTCTCGTCGAGCCGCTTGAACTCCTTGTTAAGCTTGCCGACGCCCTCCATGCCGTCGCGCATGAAGGTCTCGATCGTCTCGGCGAGGCGGCCCTGCCGGAAGTCCTCAGCCGCGTCTCGGGCCCGATCGGCTAGCGACTTCACGGAAGCGGCGAGGTCGTCAACGCCGATGCCCGTCTCCCGCAGCTCGCTTGTCAGCAGGGCCAGCGTGTCGATCGTCTCGTAGTACCCCGTCTCCTCAAGGCGGCGGGCGGCGTTGTAGGTCTCGTACGCCGAGATGATCTTCTCCAGCTCCGCACGGTTCATGCTCCAGACTTCGATATCGATCCCGACGCTGGCCGCCGCACTGGTCGCTCGAAGCTGCAGCTCCTTGTAGCTGATCTCCGCTAGGCGCTGAGCCTCGGAGCGCGTGCGAGCGGCGTCTGCCAACTTCAGCTCAATCGCAATCGTGTCCTCCAGGACCTGGATGTACTTCTCCTCGATATAGATAGCGATGTCCCGCTCGTACGCGGCGTTCTTGATCTTCTCGACGTAGTCGTCGGTCGCGCCCCCGGCGTTGATGGTCGCGTCGGTCGTCTTGGTCAGGCCCTCGTACTTTCGTTCCGCGATCTCGCGCTCGACCTTCGCCAGCGCCACAGCCTCGCGGGCACGCTTCTCGCCCCACTGTTGTGTGACGATCAGGTCCTTCAGTGCGTCGACTTCCTCCTCGGTGGCACCGACGATGTCCGCGATCTCGTGCTTCCAAACACGGGTCTGCTTGATGATCAGCGCGATAGCGGCGGCCGAGGCAATCGCGATGGCGATGCCCGCGCCCGTCGATGCCGACAGGGACAGGTTGGCGGTGACCTGTGCCCACGTCCGGGCGGTCCACGCGATGAGCGCCGGGATCAGGATGACAGTGATGACCACGCCAATCCCCACCAGGATTTCCTTGTGGTCGTTCAGGAACTGGGAGGACACGACGAGCGTCTCGACAAGCAGCTTCAGCGGCGGAACCAGCTTGCTGCCTATCTCGATTCCGAGGTCGACGACGTTTGATGCTAGGAGCCCGAGCTGCGCGTTGAAGGTGTCGAGCTGCTTGTCGGCCACATCCTGCGTGATGCCGCCCATCTCCTGGAGGCTGCGCGTGTACCCAGCGATGGCGCGCGAGCCTCCCATCATCTTGTTGACGGAGTCCACGAGCAGCCTGTTGATGCCCGCGGCATCGAACGCAGCAGCGCGCTCGGCGTCAGACATCCAGCCCAGCGCCTGCGTGAACTCGCGCGCTATCTCCGACAGGCTCTTGAGGTTGCCCTCGGTGTCGAACAGCTCGATCCCCAGGCTGGCGAACGCCTCCTTGTTCCGTTGCGAATTCTTCGTCAGGATGGTGAGCATCGAGCCGAACTGTGATCCGGCGCGCTCGCCCTTGAGGCCCTGGTCCGCCCAGAAGGCTAGCAGGCCGAGGCCCTCCTCCAGCGGGATGTTGTAAGCCTTCATGGCCGCTGCCGACTTGGACGTCAGAGCTGAGGCGAACTGCTCGGTGCTCGCGTTGGCGAGCGTGTTGGCTCCGACCAGCATGTCGCTGATCTTGACCATCTCCTCCATGTTGGCGATGGCGTCGCCCTTGATCGTCTTGCCAAGGGCCGACTGGGCGTCGGTCAGCAGGTCAGTTGCCTTGGCCATGTCGAACTGCCCGGCAACCGCAAACGTGGTCACGGCTTCCAGTGCGCCCAGCGAGTCTGCGGCCGACAGACCGGCCGAGGCAAGGAAGAAGTACGACTCGGCTGCGTCCTTGGCAGACACGCTGGTGGTGCGCGCCATCTTGCGCGCCTCCTCGGCCATGTCATCCCGCAGCGACGCGGACACGTCGCCCATGATGGCGAGAGATTTTGTCATCTCCGCGTCGAAGTCGGCGAACGCCTTGACCGACAGTCCGCCGATCGCGACTGCCACCAGGCTCCCTGCCATCAGGACCTTGGTGCTGAGTCCAGCGAGTCCGGTCTCCGCCTTGGCGAAGCCGGTCAGCAGGCCGGTCACGTCGGCCCGCATACGAATCAGAAGATCGGCGATCGAGGCGATGGCGGGCTATCCCTCCCAGAGCGCTGCGGGGGGAATGTCGATCCCCCCGATCCCCTTGTCGGGGGGAGGCTCACCCGGGGCCCGGGACCCCGGCACCTCCCCTTGCGCATCGTCGGGCATCAGATCTGCGATGCGCGCTTGTCGCTTGGATACGGGGTCCGTTGCTCCGGAGGAGCCCTCGCGCTGTTCGGTCAGCCACGAAGCGTACGCCCGCCACTCTGTGATCTCTCGGGACGAGACCTCCGCAAGCATTCGCCGAACGTTGACGTACCCGAGCTGGTACGCCAGGCCGTAGTTGAATGCTAGCTCGGGTCGGTCTCGAAATCCTGCAGCAGCTCCTCCATGTCCTTCTGGCGGATGCCCCACAGCTCGGCGGCCATGTCGTACAGCCGGTCGAGGGGTGCGGCGTTCTTTGCGCCGAGGGCCACCACGTCCGTGTCCTTGAAGATGCGGGTGCCGGTCTCGGTGCAGGCCGCCCGTGCGACCAGCTTGGCGCGCGCGTTCCGCAGGTCGACGTCCGGGGTACGCTTGTCCCGGTTCATGAGGCTCTGCTCGAACTCGTCGCGCTCCAGGCCGGTGCCGCTGCGCACGTAGACGCCCGCGCCGGAGCCGCCCCACTCGGGAGTCGGCACCCACTCGACGCGCTGGTCGTCGGCGTTGATGATGTCCAGTGCGGACAGGACCCGCCGAACCGCGCGCACCACCTCGATGTCCTCGCCGGGCACCGTTACCTCGTCCGTCTGCTCATCCATAGGAAGGGCCCCCTTCGGTCCCCGCGGGAGAGAGACCTAGGAGGGCCCGTTGCGTGTGTACGCGCTGGCCCTCGCGGGGCTCTCTCCACCTAAGCGCCTGCCGTCTAGTCGGAGTCGTTTCGTCTACGCGCCCCCGGCGCGGCCCAACGAAGCTTCTGTGCTTCGCTAAGTCGTTGGCGATGTTCGGCCGTCATCTGATAGCCCATATCAATCAGCGTCGTTGCGGCTGAGCACACCAGCACTCTGGAACACCAGGGGCTTGATCGCGAGGTCACCGACCGAGCCGCCCATCGGGTTCCCTTCCAGGACCGCGTTGCCACGGATCGAGGGGTTGGTCGCGGCGGTTGCGGCCTGCGTCGGCTTGAGGATCATCGGGAACGCCGCCGCGCCGACCAGCGCGAACAGCAGGTCGTCGACGTCGCCGTCGGCCATGTCGTCCATCAGCTCGACGGTCATCGACCAGTCGTACAGCCCGGCCATGCGCGTGCGCGTAGCGGCCGTCGCCATCGGGGTGTTGTCGAGCATGTCCGCGCCGTACGCGAGGGTGACCTTCTTAACGTGATCAGATTCGAGCACCGAGTTGATCATCAGGTACATGTTGGTCCACACGAAGATGGCCATGAGGGCTCCTTCAATTCGGGTGGGCGCTCGACGGCACCTCGCTCAGGTTCATTCTAGTCTATCGGCCGCGAAGGACTCCCACCACACCGACCACCGTGGCGCTCGTGCCGGTGAATCCGCTCACGCGCAGCCGGAACCAGTCGTCGGTGATCGCGGCCGTCCCGGCGGTGACGAGGAACGCGGACCCGACACCCGAGTGGTTCAAGCTCGACGCTATCGTTTCGGGCGTGCCGCCGAAGTTCTCGACGTCGTCGGACTCCAGCACGAAGTCGAGGTCTGAGAAGTCGTCGGCCGTGACGTGGACCATCGCGCACACGCGGTCGCCCACGTCGATGTTGCCACCGAACGGGTAGGACGCGGCGTTGCCGAGTTCGTAGGCCGTGCCATCGACGACGCCGCTAACGGCGGTCTCCGGGTCGATCGACACTCGCCCGATCGCGAGCTGACCGGCCCCTTCGGCATTCCATAGGAACGACGCTAGCTCTCCGATGCCGCTCTGGAAGCCGCTGTATTGTGCGGTCACGAACTGGCCGAAGTAGGCGTGGTCTCCGTCTGCAACGATGCCCGCGGCCCCGGTCGGGTACGGGAGAATCGTGTGGTTGATCAGGGTGGAGCTGCCCGCGGTCGCGTGTAGGGCGTCGTCAATCGCATCGTCAGCGAAGTCGACGAAGCCCAAGTGTGCGAGCTTCGCATCCCAGAGGCCGGGCTTGTGGATACGGGTAGTGCCCCCCCCGAGCGCGCTCGCGTCCAGCATATCCGCGTTGTAGTCGAGCTTGAGCTGGTTCGACTGCGCGCTGATGTCCAGCTCGTTGACGTAGAGCTTCGCGTTCTTCCAGAAGAAGATGGCCACCGTCGGCTAGTCCTCTCGGTCCGCGTCCGGCAAGTCGGGGTCGTCCACCTGCCGCGCCGGAAGCGGGGGAATCAACGTCAGCAGATCGGCGGGCAACGTGCGGGCGTCGGCCGGGTCGTCGGTGTACACCACGGTCACCTGCCCGGTCGAGAGCACGGTCACGAGGTACTCGTGCTCGACCTCGTGGCTCTCGAACGTGTCACCGAATCTGACCGAGCGGCCATCGACCGCCAGGGACCCGCCGCCTACGACTCGGAAGCTAATCATCTGACTCTATCCTTCCGTCGGGGTACACGAACGAGTGACACGCCCGACAGTGGCTGCGCGGGGGCTGGCCCATGACGCTCGCGTCCTCCATGTCCGGATGCTTGCACTCGACCTGAGTCTGGATGCCGGGTTCGTCGGGGCCCGGCGCACTTGTGCCTGACCCGTGGACTCCGGTCATCAGTAGCAGTGACGTGTCGACAGCGATGCAGGCGGCCTCCAGCGAATTTCGAGCAGCACGAAGCTGCGCGACCAACACGTCCCTGTCGTCCACCATGTCCATTCTACAGCCTCCCGCTAGGCACGATTTGACGAAGGGCGTCGCCCGTCTCGTTGAAGTAGACGGTGACCAGGCGTCTGCAACTGTGGCGTTGGCACCGGAACTCGAACTCGCCTCGCGCGTCGGGCCTGAACTTGCACAGGAGCTGCTGGCACGCGGGGCACTCCAGGCGCAGCATCTCGCTAGGCACCTGTGTAGCTCAGCTCGTAGGAGCACGTCCACATCGGGCGCTCGTTCCGATCGACCGGCAGCGGCAGCGGCTGGACCGTGGCTGTCACCATGTCGTAGGTCCGGGCCCCGATGACTGTGGTCCCGAGGGCCTGTAGCAACGTGTTGATCGTCTGCATCAGGGTCTCGACCGCGGCGTACTCGCCCTTCGGCCCTCGGACCAGAATCTGAATGATGGTCGTGCGCTCGACGACGGCCGGGCCCATAACCAGCTCGGGCTGAGGGCCTCCCGTGCCCTTGACCACGATGACGTCGTCCGGCTCAGCAGGCAACCTTCCAATGGAGATCACAGGAGGGTTCGTGAGCTGAGCCACGAGGTAGGCGCGCACGTCTGATTCGACCGACATCACATCCTCCTAGAACAGCCGAGGCCACTGGATGCCCGAGAGCGGGGAGAACTGAGTCTCGACGTTCTCCCAGTGCGCTCGCGCGGGCTTCTCCAGGAATTTCCACTGCGTCGGGTAGTCGTGCTCGGCAGTCCGATCGCCGGGTCGCCACTGCATCGGGTCATCCCCGTCGGTAATAGCAGGCGGTATCTCGTGGACGTACAGCGCGTACTCGATGTCGAAGCCGAGCACCACGGTGAGCGGTGACTCGCGGCGCACGAATCCGGACCCGCGCAGGCGACCCCATTCGATCGGGGCCATGCGGACGGCGTCCGCCATGACCTCCTCGGCCACGGCCCGAAGCTTCCGACCCGCAAGGCCGACGGCCCCTGTGCGGACCCGAATGAACGCGGCCATCAGTGTCTGGCCCCCGACGAGCTGTGCGAACGACACGGCTACTCCGCCCCGCCCGTCGGCCCGAGGTACAACTTTTGGTGATGATCCGCGCCGGTGTGCACCGGCGACTCGGTCGTGAACGCGGTGTGGTCTAGGTACACAGCTTGCCCCGCGGTGGGGGCGCTGGCCGCTGTCAGACGTAGCAGCGCGCCCGCAAGGTCGCCCGCGTCTGGCAGAACCGTGGAGTGCAGGTGCTGCCAGCGGTCGCGCAGATCATCATCGTACGCGGTGACCGCCGTGACGGTCGCGCTCGTGAGTCCCGCGACCTGCAGTTGCAGCGCGCCACCGTCCCACGAGGCAGGCACCCACAGCCACGCATCGAAGTGGTAGGTCTGGACCGTCAGGGCTCCGACCACCGCCCCGTACGCGTAGTCCACGAAGATCAGCGTGTCCTGATAGGTGCACAGGAGGCTGGCGTTGCCCAGCTTGCTTCGGGCGGTCAAACGCGCGATCGTGTTCGATCCAGCAAAGGTAGTGCTCCACCCGGTCGTGTTGGTCGCGAAGTACGGGTTCGCAATCAAGTTGGTCGGTAGTGAGTGCGGCGCGCCCGTCTCGTCGGCGAAGGTCTCGACTCGCAACACCGGCATCTGCGTACCGTCAGGCAGCGTCACACGCGCGTCAGGGCCGATAACGGGCAGCAGACCGGAACTGTCCGGGGCCACCCACACAAGGTGCGTGGCGAGCCGTTCTGCGCCGAGGTTGTCCACCACGCGGGACAGTCGCTCGACCACGCGCGCGCGGTACTCCGCCGGAGCATCGTACGTTAGACGGTTGTACTCGTCGCGCGAACCGACGGCCTCCACCAGTATCCGGTGGGGCATCATGTCGCGGAAGCCATCATCGAATGACAAGCACAACTCCTAGGTCACGAACGGGTCACGAGGGCTGCGCCTCGGGATATCGAACTGGCCGCGGCGGAAGGACGACGTCGGCAGGTCGGTGTCCGCGTCGTCGGCATCGATCTCAGCGACCGACTGGCCCCCCGCGTACACCTGCCACGGGTCAGACGACTCGGCGACTGACTCAAGGTAGGCCACCAGCTCCTTGTAGTGGGTGTGACGGTCGGACAGGCTGATGCGCAGGTCTCCGACCGACTTCGAGACCAGCCGCGCGTACCTGGCCATGATGGCGCGGGCCGCCGCAACGGCCGAAGCCCCGACAGTCGTGTAGGTCGTGACGTAGTACGCGATCTCCTCGTCGGTCAACTGCTGATCGGTCGTGTCAACGTCACCAATCATCAGCCGAATCTGATCGCGGTCGGTATCTCCGGGTGCGCTCGAATCGTATGTCCACGTCACGCTACATCCCTTGTCGGCGGTAGTACGTTCGCAACCGATGGCACGTCGGGCACACCACGTCGCACTTCCTGATCTCAGCCGCGATGTCGGTCAGCGACCAGCGCCCTGTGCGATCTGCTGTCGACAGTGAAAACAGCTTCTCGCCTCGCTCGGGTACGTGGTCGAACTCCAGCACCTCCGGTGGAAAGGACTGCCCGCAGTCAGTACAGGGTCGTCGCTTGGCTGCCAACACCTGCGCGCCTTTGCGGGGAGGGCCGTTGTACGTGTGCTTGCCTTTGTTCGCCGCCCCAATTCTTGCTCGATGTTCCGCCGAGAGGGTCTGGCCCCGGAAGGCGTCGCCGATCTTCCGTTTCGCCTCCTCTGTGTGCGTCCACGCCGGACGGTTCGAGGCACCGATCGATATCTTGGCGGCCACGTCGGGGCGACACTCCTTGCAGTGCGGATGGTTGTGCGTCATGGCAGGGGTCCTCTCCCGCGTAGTCGAGCCCAGCGCCGTCGCGCCCACACTCGAACACCTCTCCAGTCTACCCGCTGCTCGATCAACAGCCCTGCGATCAGTGCGAGCAGTGCCTCAGTCAATGGTTCTCCACCAGAATGACGCAGAAGCCCGCGCCGATGTCCTGGGCGTCCTTGCTCGGGTTCGCCACGATCTTGATGTAGTCCTTCGGCTGCAGCAACTTGGGAGGTGAGAACTCCTCCGAGGCGGCCCCGATGCCGTCCGTCGCCAGCGACGTGGTGAAACGCACACGCCAGACGCCGCCGAAGGTCTTGGACATGATGGCCACGTCGGCGAAGGTCGCCGGCCCGCCCGCCTTGTGCAGGTCCGCGTGCCAACTCATGAGGAAACCGAGTTTGTCTGCGGGCACCTGGTAGATGGCCATCAGCGTCTGATTGTAGTCAGCGGTGATCTTCGCGGTCAGGGTGCTGTTGCCGTCGGCGATGGCCGTGATGTTCCCGAGGTTGCGACCCGCGCTCCCGGCCGTCAGCACGTACATCCGATGGATCATCGTGTAGGTGTTGTCGGTCGCGACGTTGTCCTGTCCGTTCAGCGTCAGGTCTTCCTGCTGTTCGAGGTAGTCACTGTCGAGCCCGAAGATGCGCATCGTTAGCGCGCCGGTCAGACCCGAGGCCCCGTCCTCCGCGGACGTAGACGTGATCTGGTGGGTGCGGGCCTGCGTCGGAGGCACCCATGCGGCGGCCCCGGCGATCCCGCCGTCCCAGATGTCGCGCCCGATCGGGACTGCCGTCGCCGTTGCCGCTTTGTCACAATCGGGATTGCGCCCGAACTTGTTGATGTGCGAGAACTCGGAGATAGTCCCACGCGCGATCTCGAACAGGAACTCGTGAGTGAGACCCCTGCTCCGCCAATAGACGGACTCATGCGACCGCGGGGAGGCCACAGGACTACCCCACCATCGCCACGCCGCGCACGCGCGGGGTCTTGCCCGCCTCGCCGATGAAGGCGTACGTGCCCTCGGCAAGGTCCAGCATCTCAAGCCCGACCGACTCGCGTCGCTCGACCATCGTGTCGGCGGCCGTGGCCGCCGCACCAGCCGTCAGCGACACGAAGGCATCGCCCTCGCCATGGTTGTAGAACGCGACCGATCGCAGGGTCTTCCCGACGGGGACTGTGAAAAGGGTCTCGGACGTGGCCGCAACCGCGAGCGTCACGTCGAACGGGACCGCCGCATCTGCCGAAGGGTTGAAGTGACCGGGAACGATGACAGCCACGAGGGCCTCCTAGAAAGATTGCGCCACGAGGGGAACCCAGCGGCTCGCGTACAGGTAGTTGACTTCGGCTTGCGTTAGTGCTCGGTCGAACAGGTAGATCGGACCGATCGCGGCGTTGATGTACTGGGTGGTCGCTGCGTTCGTCCGACCGAACGTGAACAACTGTGCTGACAGGTCAGGGACAGCAGACTGAGCCTGCTCGACGATCGTTCCGCCGTTCAGTGACCCGTATAGCTTGGTCGCGTCCCAAGCGCAGACGATCAGCAGCGATTCACCGGCGGCGTGTGCTGCCGTGCCAAAGGTGACGTTCGCGCCCGAACCACCTTGCTCCCGACGGAACACGATGCTGTCGTCAGACTTCGTGTAGTGGCAGCGCATTTCTTCGTCGGAATTGTCGCCCCAGTCCCAGATGCGAGGGAACGCGACCGGGGCGTCGGTGGCGGCCCACGAGGGCGTGATCCACAGGGCGATGCTCCCAGTAGTCTCGTTGAGCAGCGCCGATGCTTGGGCCGCCGATAGCTGCAAGAGACCGTTTTCGCTTTCCTCGACCGAGCGGCGTTCGCCCTGCGCAGTCGCGACCAGCGACAGCGTGCCCGTTTCGGTCGCCCACGATGCGATCGGCGCGATGCCGTCAATGCCTCGCGTTAGGAACTGGCTGGCGTTGCCCGCCTCGATCGGGCCATTCGGGATCAGCGCAGTCAGGTCCGCCATGCCCTGCGCGAAACGACGTGGCAGATGCACCCGGGGCGTGTGATACCGTGGCGTCAACGTGGGCACGGGCGTCTCCTACGGTGCGCGTCGGGCGCGAACGCTGAGGTCAAACTTGCCCGACTGTTCCGCGTTGGTCTCGACCCGCACCCGGTACAGCGGGGCTGAGAGGTCGATCGCCACCTGGATGTGCTCGTTGATCGCGGCGCTGTCCGAGAACGTGGTGGTCCACGACTCGCCGTCGTCGGTGGACTCCTCCACGATCGGGGACGCATTGGTCTGCCCCGCGACCAGCGCCTTGTAGTCGATGACGAGCTGGTTCTCGGCTCCACGGATGATCGAGTCGTTGGCGAGCGGGGGCACGTTGCCGTACTGCGTGAGGCTGCCCACGCCGATCGGGGCCATCCCAACCCACAGGTCGTCGCGTAGCACCGGCGAATCCAGGTCCTCGCCCGCGGCCGGAGCGGTGCCAACGGACACGGTGTCGCCCGCGCCCCAGTCCGCCAGCGCGGCTGGAGTGATCGACGCAATGTACGTCCAGTGAGCGGCTGTGTGATAGGTCCCGGCTCCGGCCGCGATGTCAAGGGTCTCCGTCTGGGCCGCGCCGTCGGTGCCGCGCCCGACGATCACCAAGTCGCCGTCAGTGATGCTACCGTTGCCGTCCACGACAACAACTTTCAGTTCACCGACGAACGAGGGCTGCCGCAACAGCGTCAGGGCCGTACCCGTGACGGGCAACACGGCAGCCACGATGTCATCGTTGTCCGACGCGGTGTAGTATATCTGGACCTCGACGCCCTGCCGGATGTGGCGCTGGTGCCTGTTGAGGAGCTTGAGGTTCGACATCGGGGTTCTCCTGCTATGCGGGAGCCCCTACCGGGCAGGCCGGGCGTACGCCCCCGCAGCCTATGTTGCCGGTGGTCGGTGCCTAGCTGAAGGCCGCCACGTCGATCACGGTGTACCGAATGCGCATGCTGAGCGTGTTGGCGGTAGTGTCCGCCGCCGACGTGAACTCAGCTCCGTTGTTGTCGAGCTGGACCGCCTTGTTCGCCACCGGGGTGATGACCAGCGCGGCTCCCGCCACGTAGTCGTAACTCCCTGCGAAGAACCGGCCGGTGCTCGTACCCGCGTCGATGAACGCGTCGGCCTCGAACGTCAGGCCCGCACTCCCGTTGCTGCCATCCGCGTACTTCAGATTGAAGTTGCCGTCGGACGCTGCGTCGTCATACGAGTTGGTCGGCCGGGCCAGGTAGATGTACAGCGAGTGCACGAGGATCGCGCGACCCGCCCCCGGCGCAGCGATCAGAGCCTGGGGCGTGTTCGCCAGCAACTGAATCGCTGCGTCCGCGAGCTGCACGTCCGCGGTCAGGACGATGCCCTCGGCCGTCAGGGTCGCGCGGTCATCGATCTGACCGGGCTTGACAAGAGTCAGGCTCTCGGCCTGGATCGGGTGCTTGAAGAAGCCCGCGCTTGCCACGGTCAGCCCCCGGCCTAGAAGTCGAGCTGCAGGATGAACATGCAGTCAGCGAACTCGGTCGAACCGTCCTCGGTGATCTGCTGCAGTACCACCTGATCCCCGGCACTGACGACCAGCGCCAAGCCGGTTACCCGGTCCATCTGGTCCGCGCCGGTCCACGTGATCTGTTCCCACAGGCCGGTGGTGATGTTGATCAACAGGAACTCGGAGTCGTCGTTGGTCGCGCTCACGGTCAGTGCTGTCAGGTCCACGGCGCTGATGGTGCCTGCCATCGGGATCACAATGCCCTGGCCGACGCTGACCTCACAGGCCCAACCCTGCGTGAGCAGAGGAGAGGTCGTGTTGTACACGGCGTCGGCGGTGGCACGCATCCTGATCCAGTAGTGCGGACCCAGCGCGTTGATGGTGTCGGTCGCCCAGTCGGCGGGCGGCAGGAAGCTGATCACGTAGGTGCTGGTTCCGGCCTCAAGTGCCACGGTCGAGTCCTCGAAGCCCTCGACGGCCTCAAGGCTACCCCACGTGTCCGAGCCCTTGCTGTACTCCCAGAGGGTCTCGGCGGCCACGGCATCGCCCGAACCGGCGGTGCCGATCTGAATCACGACCTGCGTGAACTTGTTGTCCATGCCGAAGTGAATCGAGTCGCTAGTGCTGAACGGATCGGTCAGCGCCACGTCGCTGGCATCGGCGTCGTTGATGTCAATGGTCTCGTCCGTGAAGCCGGACCCGTCTTCCTCAACCAGACAGGCGTCGATGGCCTGCCGGGTCAGGACCCCCAGCAGCACTCCGTCGGAGATGGGGCCGACGCGCGTGCCGACTTCGAACGGCAGCGACAGCGTGATCGGTAGGGACATGTCCATCTTGGTTTCGTCGATGGAGTCAGCCCCGATGTTCGCCTTGCTGACCGCGAGGGTCACCGTGCTTATGAACACGTCGAAAGTACCGGCGGACCCGGCGGCCGCGATCGTGGCCCGAACATTGCCGGCAGCCTCGACCGGGATCAGGGCGAAGTAGCGGTCGCCGATGACCCAGGTCCCGCCCCCGATGTCCTCGAACGCGGAAGCCGTGGAGCCCGCGGACCCGATGTCGATGTCCGGCGCGCCCCCTGCCGCCTGGGTGGCGACCAGCCACATAGCGACGATGCGGTCGTTGTTGGCGTCGGCGGCCAACAGCTCCTTGGGAGAACCGTCGTTGTGGTCGAGAACCACGGCCGATGCCTTGTACGTGCCGAGCGAGAGGTTGGGAATCTTGACGCCGGTCACGGCGTCGGTGCGAAGGTTGGCTGCGCTGATCTGCGGAATGACCACAGATACGAACACGTCGAGCGTGCCGGTCGTGCCTGCCGCTACCGTTGCGCGGATGTTCTCGTTGGCCGGAACCGGGATGATGGCTAAGTGCCGGTCGCCCACGGCCCACGCACCTGCCAGGTAGTCATCGACCACCGAAGACAAGTCGTTCTCGGTGCCGATATTGACATCGGGAGCTCCAGTGGCGGCGATGGCCCCCACTACCCACACGAGAGCGATGCGATCGTTGGACGCGTCGGCGGCCAGAATCTCCTGCGGAGTACCTCCGTCGTGCGTGACCGTGACGGCCGCGGCTTCGTAGGCCCCGATCGCCTGGTTGATGATCTTTCGGCCGGTCACTGCATCGTTACGCAGGTTGGCGGTGCTGACCTGATGGATCGTTACTGCGGTGTACACATCGAGCGTACCGGCTGAGCCCGCGGCCACCGTGGCACGGATGTTCTCACCAGCGGGGACCGGGATCAGCGCGTAGTGACGGTCGCCCACGGCCCACGCCCCGGCCTTGAAGTCGTCGACCACCGAAGACAAGTCGTTCTCGGTGCCGATATTGACATCGGGATCGCCGGTCGCGGCGATTGCGCCCACCACCAGCACTGCGACCACGCGGTCGTTGTTGGCGTCGGCGGCGAGAATCTCCTGCGGGGTACCGCCGCCGTGCGTGACCGTGACGGCCGCGCTTTCGTACTCGCCGATTGCGCCGGTGACGATCTTACGACCAGTCACCGCATCGTTGGCGAGGTCAGCGGTGGCGACGCCGCCATCGACGATCTTGGCGCTGGTGACCGCGCTATCCTGCAGTTCGTTCGTCCCGATCTGGACCAACGGGTTGCTGAGGTTGTACTCGGTCACGTCGGTCGCGACCACGGCCACCCGACCCACGATCTGCGACAGGCCGTTCGGGTCCCCGTCGGTCGGGTCGGTGACGGTCGCGTCTCCGGCGGTGGTGCTCAGGTACAGCGGGTCTCCCACGGCCTTGCCCGCGAGATCGACGCCGCCGGTCTCGCGGTACGTCTTGTGTGCCAGTCCGTTGGCCCCCGTGAGGATGTCCGTGCGGATCACGTACTCGGCGGGCGAGCCCTGTGCGTCAGCGTCCGCGAGGCTGATCTTGGGCAGGCCTTCGGTCTCGTCCCAGCCGCTGATGTACACGAGGTCGCCATCTTCGATGGTCACCCCGGTTGCGTTGCGAACCTCAATCGCGCCGTGGATGCCGCCGCTGATGGGCTCCCACGTGGGGCTGGCCAGCGTGCCGGTGTTGATGTAGAGCGTCTGGCTCCCGCGGTCGATCAGCATCGAGCCCGGGCCCGCCTGGCCAGCACCCGTGGTGCCGTCGGTCGGTGCGCCGGACGTCGTGCGAAGCTGGACCCTGCGGCCCGTCACCTCGTAGAGCGTGATGTACGGGACCAGGAGGGGCTGCTCTCGCTAGCGGGGTCATTG
>SDBV01006469.1_pt1 | contig 16235 bp, 19 predicted proteins | sample 2277081 | NCBI WGS metagenome assembly SDBV01 (sample SAMN10402039, study PRJNA504765) | marine sediment metagenome | isolation source: marine sediment core GS10_PC15, 223 cmbsf | place: Arctic Ocean: Southern Knipovich Ridge | collected 2010
GGTGGTGTGTTGTGGTTCGGGGCTCTCCTGTTGTAAAATAGAGGTACGATGACTGTCTACCATAGTGAACAAACGGACCAACTGAGGGACCTACTTGTAGACCCCACTGACATTCAGGTGTCGTTCGATATGAAGATGCACTACCTCAATGCGGGTATGCGCGCGATGTTTCCGCGTGTGTACCGCATCGCTGTAGACTCTACCGACCAGTGGGAGGATGATGTCTTCTACTACCCGGTGCCCGCTGCCGTCCGGGGTGGTCTGCTTTATCTGATTGAGAAGTCCACGGCTGCTGACGATGACTATTTCGTTCCACTGGACTATGACGAGTACGACATCCAACCCGGTGCTGCTGGTGCTGATGTCCTCTCCATCACGTGGGACCCCACGACCATATACGAAGACGGGTATATCAAGTACCACGCCGCAGTACCCGCTACCAAGTATAGCGCGGCTGACTACGCTGCTGCTGGCTCCGAAGTGTACACCTATCCCGACCACACGGTCGAAGGCCCTGTGCTCTATGCCATGTCACGCATCATGGCTATCCCGCTGGATGAGCGGATGGACTACGGCAGGATGTCTCTCTCACCACAGAACCGTTCTGCCACCCCGCAGGACATCCTTGGAGCCTCTGCGTACTGGCTCGATGAGTTCGAACGCAGAGTGGAGGAATGGCGACTCGCCCTACCGCAGGGTAGATACTAATGGCTGATGGAGTCGGCACCACCCATCATGTCAAAATCGGTGGCATCTTCTGTATGCTGGACAGTTATCGGAAGCGGCCTGCACCCATTCGGGGTGCTCGCGTCGCTACGGGCGACCGAGATTGGTCGGACCTCTCCATTTGGCAACGATGGGTACAGCATTGCTGGGCGGGTGGCATCGGCGCTGATAAATGGGTCGATGACTCCATGTTCGATAGCGCCGTGGGCACGGATTCGACCATCCACGAGCAACTGTCCTTGTCTCGTGACCTCACTATCGCCACTGGCGGCGCCCTGAACGCAGGCAGTCTCGACGAGAAGCGTCTCTTTCACATCCACGCCAAGTCAGGTAGTGCCCCTAGACTCTATTGCATCACAACGCCGTCCTCCGGCTCCTCCTATCTGTGGCAGTACTTGAATAGCAACAACACGTGGACCCTCATCAAGACGTTCACCGACCTACAGGCTACCAGCATCACTGGCTTCTCGAACGAACTGTGTATCGGTATGTCCAATGGTCGCATCAAGAGCGCGCAGAGTCCCGCTGCTGGGCCGTGGGCCACGCGCCGTCCCCCCAAGGGCGAGAGCGCTGGCGTCACTGCGATGAAGAAGTATCGCAAGCGGCTGTACGTGGCGTACGGTAGTACTATCTACCGACGTAAGTGGAACTGGAAGGTGGACGGTAAGACTGAGTTCTATAACGCCCGCGCTGATGGCGGTGGTGATGTCGTTACGATGGAGACGCACCTAGGCTTCCTTTACATGGGCAGCCAGGGCGGGCACATCCACCGTACCGATGGTAACAACACCTTTGACCTCTGGTCGTGGGACGGTGGCGTGACAGTCGTGTCCATGCGGTCGTTCGACGGACGCCTTTTCATCGGGACCTTCGAGTACGATGATGACGATGACATCGGCTTCGGTGCCATCTATCAGATGACTGGCTCCGCTGTCACCATGCTCAAGCGATGGGGCCTCATCGATAAGGCTACTTCCATCGGGCAATTCCGCACCTACGCCCGCAGGATGTTCTATGGCGCTTCTAACCTTTGGGGGATGAACCGCACCTCTGCTGGCGTTGATGAAGGTGGCTTCGGAGTTGCCGTGTATGATGCGACTGAGGATGCCCATTCAATCTGGGCTAGTAACAAGGATACTACGGCCTACACCGATGGCAGCGGCACCGGCGTGGACTATATGGTGGACGATGTTATCTTCTTCAAGGGTCGTATGCACGTGGCGGTGCGAGCTCACGGTAACTTCTTCACGACCTCCACCTTCCGCGACTACCTTCAGGACACTGTTAACTACGACACCACTAAGTCTACGGCCACTGGTGCGTCCAACTCAGGCTTTCTCGTGTCTTCCATCTATGACGGCGGTACCCCGGGGCTGCTGAAGATGTGGCGGCACTTGACTATCGAGGCTAACTTCGACAATCAGAACACGGATGTCGAGGTGCAGTACAGCATCGATAAGGGAGGCACATGGACAAGTCTGGGAACACTCAAGAGGACCTTGACCGGCACACTGGCGACCATTATTACGAGCCCCACTATCGTTGGAACCGGAACCAATTTCACGGATGAAGTAGAAGTCGGAGACGAGTTGAACATCCAGACCGAGGTCCTGACTGTAGACTCCGTGGATTCGGACACAGCCCTGACTGCGACGGCAAACGCGGCCTCTTCGAAGAACGGTACAGCATACCATACCAAGGAGAATTTCACACGCGACTTCTCGTTTGGGGACGTGCGGTCAAGCCGCATCCAGTACCGCCTGATTCTGAATTCAACCAGTGGCACGCAGTCTCCCTTTGTCACGGGTGTTATCGTGTCGTACTTGCCGATTCCGGAGCCTAATTGGGTGTGGGACCTCACGGTGTTCGTGGCCGACCGTTTCGTGAAGCTGGATGGCGTCGAGGACACGCAGGACGAGGAGACACAATTCGACACTCTCGCGGGCTATTTCCGCGACCAGAAAATCATCGAGTTCGTGGACCGCGACGGTACCGTTTGGGCCGGGGCAGGTGAACCCGGTGTGCTTATTTGGGACTATAACGAGGATTGGCACCTAGAGGCCAAGGCTGGTGAGCCCACTGAGGGCATCATCCGAATAACTCTTATCGAAGTCCAAGAAGACTACTAATGCCCCGGAGCTACGTGAGGGGGCCGGGCGACCGGCGCCCCCGACCTGAGTCTGAGCGCAACATGAAGATTTATGAGCCCGGATTCTATGACCCTTACTTCTTTCTGTCTGCCTCTCTGCCTGAGAAGATGGTGATGACTGAACTGGTGCGGCGCGGTATCTGGTTCGAGCATGTGCCCCAGACCAACAGCCTCGACTGGACTAGCGCGGATGGCGGCGACCTGAAGAAGATTGCCTCTTCCGACCCGAGCAAGTGGGAGGGGGACTTCCTCTTCTACCAACACAAGATTTGGCTGGAGGTTCAGGGTGTCTATTTCCACAGTTTGCCCGGCGTGCCAGAGAAAGAGGCGCTTCGTTTCGCTATTATCGAGGCTGCTGGTTGGCGTCCTATCTTCTGGTGGGATTACGACATCGAGTCTCGACTAATAGAGTTGATGGACTCTGTGCCCGAGTTCTACCGGCCCAAAGACAAGGTGCCACAGGGAGCCGCGTATTACGAGCAACTCACGGACGACCAGTCGAAGTTCCCCAAGAGCAGGCCCGGACCCGGTAAGTCTGGTAGCGCTCGTACATGGGGGTCACACCTGAATCACCCGTCTATGGCGTACTCCAAGGGTCGCAATAAGAGGCGCTACGGTGGTATCATGTTCTACGAGGGCGGCGCTGGCATCGACCACCTCGCGGGCTTGCGGCAGGCCAACCGGAACCGGGCGACTACGCCGCAGTATGAGAGCCGGTTGCGGCGCCGACGCAAGAGCAAGATAAAGAAGGGATATAGGCACCGTGGTTAGACAGGGAACGCGACGACCCAAGTCAGTCCACTCTCGCGGCAGCGGGGGCATGGACCGTGTGCACGTGCGCCACCCTGAGTTTCCCGTCGAGCCCCTGACTGAGGCCCCGACAGCGGACATGCTGCCTACTCTCATCGATGTTCCCGAGGGCGACTGCGGTTGCCTCGGTGCTAATACGACTACCTACATCCTAGACGACTTCACCCGCACCTTGGTCGCCGACACGTACAGCAACAGCGGTGACGGTGGTGCATGGGGCGCAGGTGATGTCCATAGGGGCGCACAGTCGATGGATGGCCTCACCATGGTCGAGGGTAGTTTCTCCTATACCGACGTGAGCAGCGCTATCGTGGGTACTCCGGTGACCTCGTACACTGGCACTTACTCTTGGCCCCATACGAATCGCCCTGATTTCTCTGAGTGCACGGGGTTGGACTTCACGTTCTCTGGGTGGCGAGCAGACGAGGCATGGATGGACTATGTTGTCCCCGCGCACCCCACGACCCTAGCTGGCATCCTGTACGGTCCGGTGACGTTCATCCACAACAATGTTTACGGCAACACCGTTGGGGCCGACGCAGGAGCTGACCTCGTAGTCGCAACCGTGGAGCCCTCTGGTCTAGCCTCTGGCACGACTGTCGCCCACCTGCCCAACAACGTCGCCACCACGGTCTTCATCCCCTCAAGTCTCATCCCCGTCGAGGGGCAGACGATGTACGTCGGTATGATTCCGTCTTGGACGGCAGAGTATGGCGACGTTAGCTGTGGGTTTAACTGGCCGTTCAATACCGGGGTTGACAACTCCGCCAAGGCCACTGTGTCCTCGTGGACTGACACTCTCGTGTGGCAGTCGTGGGACGTGGCCGCTGACGCATGGGGCGCCGGGCTGGACTCGGATGACACAGGGGCGTGGTGGTACGGCAACCTTCCGTGGGAGGTCACAGCCAGCGGCGGTACCTATGGAATCAACGGTGATAGCCTCTATCTGACTGTCCCCGCTGGTGGACAGGAGACATTGTTCGCTAAGATGGTCGGCTCTGCCTCTTACGATGACGGCACTGAAGAGGACTCTACTTCCTACGGCGACCCATGGAACGAGGACCTTGGCGTGAGCATGAAGGCACGCTTCCGCATTACTACGGCTGGTGATGTTTCTGAGTCTGGTTCGCGGTACTTGTACTTCACGTGGAACAACGCTCGTGATGCTTTCAGGGCCACTGTCCATCTAGGGGACGGCGGCAATGCCGAGGGCCTGACTGTTGGTGACGGCGAGGCGTCTACTTTCCTCGCCAAAGCTATCACCGAGGGTTCCTGGATGTGGGTTCGCATGGATACTCGGCATCCTGATTATGTACGCGGTAAGCTGTGGGTCGAAGGTGGTGTGAAGGGTTCTCTAGAGCCCGCTGTCTGGGACATCATCGTGAGCCGTGAAGATGATACTGCCAATCCTATTTCCGGAGACTTCTTTGAGATTGGTATGTCGGCTGGCAACGCCACCGGGGATGCTCAGACCATCGAAGTCGATGAGGTTAGTTTCACTGGTGCCGGTGAGCACGCCGAGTGGGTCGTGGACCGCCTCGGGCAGAGCAGTGGCGCAGATTTCTTGTTCCACACCTCCCAAAGCTACAGGGCGGGTTATTTGTGGCTCTTTGTGGACGGGATGCACGTCGAGACTGTCGAGTCAGACCGCGAGGCGGGTGCGTTCAAGGTTATCCAAGGTGTGTCACCCGACGAGAATGCTATCGTGTTGACACGCTATCTTGTCGAGATACTTACATAAGGATACAATAGTCCCATGGCTCAGAAGATTTACCGTGGTTTCCATGACGATATGCTGGCTGGCAATGTAATCAGCGCCGTGGATTTGCGCGTGCTATTGCTGATGACCAACACCACCTGCGATACCGAGGACGCTCAGACTATGAGCGGCTTTACGACTATCGATGAGTGCGACGGCGTGGGCTATGCGCAGTTGGACCTGGCTAGCGTTGCTGCTGTCTGGGATGCGGGCAACCTGCGTCTTGAGTGGGATGCTACGGACGGCGACATGGACGGTGGCGGTGGCTCTATCGCTGCTTCGGCTCGTGACATCCAAGCTTATCTCTTCAAGCGCTACGTAGACGGTACCGACGCAAACGATATCCCGTGGGGCTACCGAAGCATCGGACCATTCACCACGGCTGGCGGTCCCTTCGACTTCGTTTGGAATGCTGAGGGTATCTGGCAGACTAAGTTTACGGCGTAGTCCATGGCAATCTCCGTAACTGTTGGTTCACAGGTCAGTATTCCGACTGCGACTACTACGAACTATGCGTTCGATATCGAATCCAATAATGCTGCAGTCATCTTGGGCGTGGCCCAACATGCCTTTGGCGTTCAAGTCACGAGCGTTACGTACGGTGGTAAGTCTCTAGTCAAGCGCTCCGAGGGCGCGTGGTCCGCCGGTGGGCATCAGCGCGGGGAGATGTGGTCCTACATAGGTAGCGACATCCCATCAGGTTCCAACACTATGTCAATCGTTACGAATGGTGCTACGACTCGTATCGTAGTGGCCTACGGCATCAGCGGTAGTCAGTTGACGCAGACAGAAGCTCCCTCCAAGAGTTCGTCTAGCGGCAATGTGCAGTTCACGATGGATAGCAGCAGCGACAACGCTATGGGCTTCGTTGCTGGCTCCCACAAGAGCATCACTTCGGCTGCTCTTGGCAACACGACTTCTGATGGTACGCTGACCGGCGAGGATAGCGACCTAGAGATTGGGCACGAGACTACCGCTACGACTGGTTCGCGAGCCGTCGGCTTTACTGGTTCGTGGCTTATCGGCGCTGCTGGGCTGATGGTCAATGAGGTAGACATCGTCGATACCCCCGACCCCATCACTGTCGAAGTGAACATGCCCGCCCCGACTATCACGGGTATCACCAGCATCATCGACCGTCCCTACCCCATCACCGTCGATGTCGAGATGCCTGTACCCGTCGTTCAGGCGCCGACCCCTCGGCAGCTTCCTTTGGTTGGTGTTCATGCGGACATGCCTGGGCGTGTGCCTGTCAACGCGGTGTCGAATCCTGTACTGACTGAGACTGATGGCGTGCCTGCTTGGATCGATTCGAGTGGGATGCCCGCCTCTGCTCCGACGCATGTAAGCACGACTGGCAGGACCGCTAGCGACCACCATGCTAAGTATCTCGACTCCGAAGCTGTCACGGCTGTCGAGGGTGAGGCTACGTTGGCACTGACTGGCGATGTCAGCATGGTGGCGAATAAGGACATTATCTTCGCCGACGAAACGAACGCCGTCGGTAGTTCTACAACGGTGCTGAACGACCTCTATATCGACAACATCCGCTCTGGTACGGGCGATGCCATCGGCATTACGGCTGATGGCGTACTCGCCTTGATAGGTGCCGGTGTAACTCTTATCATTGACGGGGCCCAGTTCTACCCCGCCGGCGGTGGGGCTCACTTGGGTCACTCTTCCAATAAGTGGGCCAACCTCATCATGTCTGGCAACATCTTGGTGGATGGCACGGTGGACGGCGTGGACATCGCGGCTCGTGACCATGCGAAGTACACTGACGCAGAGGCTATCACAGCAGTTGAAGGCGAGGCTACGCTGGGCTTGGCCGGTGCGGTGGACGTGGCTAAGATGTTCAGCCTCTCAAGCTTCGACACCATCATCGGGATCGGCAATCTCGACGACTACGACACGAACGACAAGAGCCTGCTGTTTTGGTCCGGGAATGGCGACTACGACCTCACCGGCCTCGTGGCCCTGCCCCAAGGCACGGTCCTCTTCTTTCTCAACGAGGACACGAACAACACCATCACTCTCAAGAATGAGGATGCCAACTCGGCAGCGGCGAACAGGTTCAATATCGCGGCGGACCTCACTCTGCAACCGGGCGATGGCGTGTCGCTGGTGTACCACGCAGACGGCCTTAGGTGGTTCATCGTGGGCGCGCATCACCAAGCCGTCGTACCCGGTTCGGGCACGTCGTTCCCCGGTTCGCCGTCTACGCATGACGAGTTCTTCCGCACTGACATCCGTGGTGGGACGATGTTTCGATGGAATGGGACCTACTGGTTGACGACTCAGGAGTATGTTCAGGCTCATGTGTTCCATCGGAACGCTCTGGTTGGGCTCGTGTTGGAAGATTACATGTCCTTCGATAGCTCTGGCCTCGATGTTTGGGTCGAGCGATTGGAGAACGTCGAGTATCCGGTCACGTCGGACATAAGTAACTATGGTACCTACGAGTTGGACAAACGGACATTGCTCAACGCCAGCACGAGCATCGCGGGGTGGAATACCATATCCGATACTGCCGCTCAATGGAATGAGCACATCTGGACGACTGGGCACTTCATCGATGTGTCGACGTATCCAGTGTTGCGGGCCTACTATGCTATCGTCGGTAGTCCGGGGGCTCATTATGGTGGGATGCGAATGACTTACCGATATGTCGCCACCTAACAGGTAGACGAATCGTCGTCACTGTGGGACAATGGGGGCATGGATATCGCCAAAGGCATCATCGACCGCACGAGCGTCGATGACCTCATCGCTTTCATACTGGTTGCGGTGTCCTCGTTCATCTGGCTTACCGGAAGAGAGCTTCCCGAGACACTGAGTGTCTTGACCGTCATGGTCGTGGGCTTCTACTTCGGCAAGAAGTACACTGAACGAGGCATCCAGACTGGCATCGAGGCCGTCAACCCCCCACCTGCTGCACCGTACATCGCAGGCCCGGAGGATTAATCTACAACTCCTCGCCGGATGCGGTCGGCGGGGGGTTTCCTTTACCGCATAGGAGAACACATGGCTAAGTGGACTACCGAAGAGCTCAATGCTCTCGACCATACGCACACCTATCAGCAGTGGGCGGCACTCACGGAGAGTGACCGCTCATACGATTCTTGGGAGGTCAAGCGCCGCCGCCGAGAGCAGGAGCAACTGAAGGGCGACTCCCTCAATCAGGACGAAGAGGACCTCCTTGAGTGGTCGCAGTCTGAGAAGGACGATAAGAAGCGTATAGACAAGGCACTCGTCGGGCTGGAGAAGCCCAACCTAGGAGCCCCAAGGGAGTTTCCAGATGTCATCACTTTCAACCCCGGATACTTCGACTTGGAGACAACTAACCTTAAGGCCAACTTCGGACGCATTCTATGTGCATCCGTCGCGGATATGTTCGGGAACGTTCGAACCTTCCGGATTGATGAGGCTCCATATGCACGGAGCAGACGACGAGACGACATTGCTCTGTGTGTCGCCCTCAGGGATTACCTGGAACAGTTCGACATTATCATGGGTTGGTACAGCAAGATGTTCGATGTACCGTTCCTCAACACACGTCTACTCATCGGTAATGAACGACCCCTTCGGGCCGACATCATGCACGTGGACGCCATCTGGAAGGCCAAGAAGGGCTCAATGGCCCTTCACTCAGCTAGGCTCGATTCTCTGGCAAAGACTTTCCGGCTTGATACCCAGAAGACGGTCCTAGACCCCGACATCTGGCAAGACGCAGCGGATGGTGACAAAGAGGCTATGGACTACGTGGTCGAACACTGTGAGGCTGATGTACTGGTGCTCCGCAAGGTGTTTCACGTGCTCAAGCCCCTTATCAAAATCGTCCACCGATAGGAGACATCATGGAACGCACAGACACACCCTTTATATCCGTTCGTGGGATTGAACAAGAGCTTCAAGCCAAGATTGAGGGAGCCAATTCGGAGTGTGATGACCTCATCGTAGCCTCTGAGGAGTGCTACAGGTTGGCGGGTCAGCTAGAGCTCACCAGGCTTTACGTGGATGAGCTAGAAAACGAGTTGATTTAGTAGTACAATGTCTGACCCGGGTTTAACTGCGACACCCGTCGCTCACGTTGCCCGGGTCGTACATTCACTGGAGCCAAATGGAAATTCCGATTAGAGAAGTAGGGATACTTTCTCCCGAAGGTAATATGAGTACTCGTACCATTGATAAAGAAGTCTGGAATGGGTGCCCTTGTGTGTGGCCCGGTGGTCAACACTGTGACTGTCGTGTAGACTGTCCATGTAAGAAGACCACTACATCAGCGCAACTTCCCGACGCGTGGGCTACGCCTTTTGGGGGGTAGAATAGAGAGGACGAGATGCCCAAAGACAAAGACAAGAAGCCTGACGCTAGCAAGAAGGTTCGAAAGATTGCTGTCAAGGTTCGCAAGCGCCATTCCGGAGAGAAACTTAGCAAGAGGGACGTGAGGGACCGCGCCAAGACTATCATCGCCCATCGAGCGAAGCCTATCGTCAAACTTTCGAAGAAGATTCAAGGTCGGCAGGAGAAGAGGGGTGATACGCCCTTCTCAGACCGTGGTGCACGAGCTCTAGCTGCCAAGCGTATCGACAAGAAGGCAGATAAGAAGGACTCGAAGAAGACTGGTCCTGACAAGCGCACCCGGAAGGTGGCGAAGGTTGCCAAGAAAGTCCTCGCCCGGCAGGCGGCTAGTGGCAGTGACACTGGTGGAGCGAAGAATGCCCGTGCTAGGGCTCGTGAAATCATCAGGAATCGGAAGGACAAGAAGTAATGGCAATCGGTGGAGGTAAGAAGGAGAAAGAGGTTCGCAGGAAGACTGCCGACCGGCGTGGTGCGACTGGCATCGGGAAGCCTGCGCCCGTGTCAGGCAAGAAGAGGACCACTATCGGGGGTGGCGAACGTGCCGCGAAGATTACTCGGGAGCGTCGCGTTCTTGCGGCTGCGGCCCGAGGTCGTGTTCGAGAGAACGCCTCTCGTGGTCGTGGTCAGTCGAAGGCACAGGCTAATGAGACTGACCGGCATCGTAACTTGATGGGGACATTGCCCAAGGCTAAGCCCGTCAAGAAGAAGAAGCGTAAGAAGTAACCGTTCAAAGCTTTAGGTAGTTTGAACAGTTATGATGCTCAGCCCGGTTAACTCAGTGGTCAGAGTACCTGTTTTGTAATCAGGCGGTCAGGGGTTCGACTCCTCTACTGGGCTCCACATTTCCAACGTAACAAAAAAAGGTCCGCTCTCCGGACGCAACGACAGGGAGCGGACCTTTTTTTATTCTAGCTGGGTTGCTTGGTGTGCGTAATGGTATAGGTAGACGGCTCTCCTTTTCCGCTCATATGGCATACGATATCGTGTCCTTTAAGGCGGGCCATCAAGATGAAGTGCGGGACTCCTAGTATGATGGTGTGGTATTTGTGAGCCTTTTTTAATGTGGCTCGTGTCGGTTCCATGTTCATGTCTTCGATGAGGTCTGGCAGATTGCGTGGTCCTTCTGTGAGCATTTCTACCAGTTGGCTCGTCTTGTTCATTCTGGCTTAGGGTATTCCCATCCGCAGAATGTACACTTACGCATTCCTTTTTGTTTGTGACAGGAGCATTCGCAGAATTCATCATCATGTTCTGCGAAGTGCCATGCAAGTGAGGGCCAGCGAATTACCAGATGCCAGAGCCAGGTTGGAACCCAGTTGCGGGATTTGCGTACGATGATGACGTAAGGTTTGTTCATTTCAGGGTCCCTTTTTATCAACAGTTTCGAAGGGGGGCGTGTGACCTACGATGAGGTGTGGGTAGTTGCACACCTCTGACTGGTGGTAGCCGTAGATGTCACAGTACTTACAGTAGATGTAGCCTCCGTCGTCTGGGAATTTGCACTCGTGTCGCCCGTAGTCTGCACCTTCTGAGAACCATCGACTACGAAAGTGGGGGCATTGCATGTCTTCGGAGTCTACGTTGGCTCGTCCGATGGAGTACTGCTTTCGGTGAAGCCATCTGTTTCCGGGCGGTGTAAGCGGAGCCACGCCGCTTTCTGTATTTCGAAGACGCTGCGTCGCCCTCTCATACGTGAGTTTGTTTTCTTTTTTTCTTGCTTCCTGTCTCGTCGCTCCCACTTCGTCTCCATGTTCTCTTCTCATTCGTTTGTTTGTCCGGGTGGCCATGTGTAATTTAACTCGTAATTCACTGGCCACGTTGTTGTCACGGAGAATACTATCGTATTCCTTGCGTTTTTCAGTACGGCGTGTAGCCCGCTTACGGGCAGCTTCGGTTTGCTAGTATCTCCTGGTTGGCCCATCCAGTCTGGCCTATCTTCCTCATCCATAGCTCTGATTGAGAATGTGGGGGCAGAGCCAGGCCAAGTAGTTTCGAGCGGTCCTTCGGGTATGACCCATTCGCCTGGGATGGCTTGTGGATAGTCGTCTTGCATTGGATGAACCTCGTGTGTTGCGTGTTCCACGCGATGACATCGGCAGCACCGTGTGACCCTGCGGTACGTACGGTCTGGTAGCCGAGAGCTTCGAGGTCGCGCTGGCACTTGTATTCGCTAGCGCGGCCTCGCTCATAGTTCTTGTTAGGCAAGAGTCTTAGTCATCTTCCATGCTCATGTGGTCGATGTCAAAGATGTGTTGGGCCAGCACTCGTTTCACCCGTAGTGCGTCCAACATGGGTTTGACTGCGTTGTTGAGTGTTTTGCCGACCAAGTGTTGGTCATTCTTGGATAGCTTCTCGAAGTCATCGCTGCCCTCACGTACCACGTCCTCGTAATACGTGCGTAATACTTCACCCGTGTATTGCACGTCTCGTGGGTCCTCTGCTCCCGCACCACCATCGTTGATGGCCTCTTCGACTTGTTCAAGTACATGGTTCAGGCGTTCTTCTGTGGCGTATTCGTCCACGAAGGGCTGCACATTAGACAGGTCAGCCGGTAGCTTCTTATCACGCCGCGCGCTGGCTAGCTCCGCAAAGGCAGGGTTCTTCCACTTCAGGATGAGTGGGTTTCCGTACTTGTCGGCGGCAGGGGGCCATGCTGCGATGCAGATACCCTCAGTTTTTTGTCCCACGGTTGGGCCATCATCTGTTGGTGTCCTGACAGCGACTAGACTGTCTGTGCGTCTCCAATATTCGAGGTCTGCTGTGTGTACATCGTCACTGGGCCATGGACCGTCGTACAGTAGTGGTACTGTCTCACAGGAGAGAAGCTTGGCCCAACTCTCGATACTGTGTCGGTCGAGCCAGTCAGCTAGTCCTTCTGTGTACTTGGAGACACCAAAGAGGAAGAACTTCTTTTCGCCGTAGTTGATGCTCTTTTGGATGTTTTTGCCTGCCCACTCTCCGAAGAATGTATAGCCTGCTGGGGCGTCCCCCATTCGAGTCAATGCCCATTCATAAAAGCCTTGGAGGCTTTTGCCTTCTTTGGCTACGTTGTTGCGAGAGCCGACCCAGGGTCCTTCCAGTGTTTTGCCGAAGCGAGCATTAAAGCCATGGATTTTCTCAGTCACGGTGATCCATTTGGCATCTTCAAGGAATTCAGGATGCTTGTCGATGTTCTCTAGGTGGGGCCACTTGGGTTGCGTCGGTTCAATCATCTTAGTCCTCTTTTGGTAGTGGGATTTGTTGGTATTCTACGCCGTCCGCGTCGAACAGTGGGGCTGGTTCGTCAGTCGGGTACAGTTCCTCTGGTTCTGCGGGCTCTTGATCGATGTCCCACTCGTCTCGCTCGTCTGCCTTTGGGATGTCGCCTAGGTCAATCTCTAGAACATGGGTTGGGTAAAGGTCTGATTTGGCCCGATTAATCATTGGGATATCTTTTTCGGGAACGAATGTGGTTTCTATGAGTCCGTCTGCTTCTATCTGGTCTAGGGCTTGATGAATCGTGGCGTCGAAGTTAGTTTGGGACATACCCGTACCTCTTGTACATCGTGTATGACTTGGTGATACGCTGGAACGCTTTGTCGTTGGCGTTGTCTTCGTACTTATCTAAAGCGGTTACATCGAGGTCCATGCCCTCTTCATCCCGCGCGGCGAGGTCCACCGTCCAGTCTGACCCATCCCATGCCGTACAGATAGGCAGGGGATGGCGGTTGAATGGGAACGTCCGTTTCATGCGGTCTTGGAGGGCTCTACTCACGGCAGGGTCGCGAGCTCATCTCGCACGTGAGGGATGATGTCTGTGTATTCTTTAAGGATGTGATTAAGGTCTGTGTTATCGTCGCTGAGTTGGGTTATTTGTCTCTGGAGTACATTATTAGTCTCCATGAGAGTCTTGACATCGACATTAGTCACTAGTGGTGCGACTTTGCGAATCTCTCGGATATCATTTACATGTACGTAGCCGATGTTCTTGCGACTTTCTTCGAGGTTCCATCCGATGAGACGCCACCCGCTGCCGGCCTTGCCGATGAAGGCCCACCACTTGTTTGCGTCCCAGATGATTCGCTTGTTTATCGCTGTGGTCCTCGGTGCTACTCGTACTGCTGTGTTCTTACCGACTCTGACCTCGCTATCTGTTGGCTGGTTTGGGTTTAGGTTGACGGTCTTCATGGGCTCATCTCCTTTGTTTTCGATTATTCCTACCCAGTAGGAGGCGTTACCTGTTCGCCAGCAATACTTTAGGATGTTGTCTATCGTAATCCACTCGCCGTCGTATGGCTGGAAGGTAGGCCCCCCACCTAGTGGGTCGTATAGGAAGGTTCTCTCGTCTCCGTTGTTGTTCAAATCGAGGGTTCGTGTTGCACAGGCATGGTCGAATTTGTCGTTGTTCGTCCAGCGTCTGTAGTGGGGTGGTAGTTTTTCGTAGTCACCACCGTAGATTATCGTTGCTCCTCGTTTAAGGAGGGTGATGATTCGTTTTCGGGTGAAGCGTTCGTAAACACTGACGACTTGTTCTTGTTCGGGCCATAGGTCTTGGGTGTCTCGAATAGCCACTGCCACGGGGGTGCCCCCAACCCGGTCGGTGCTGAATTTTCGAAGGCTCTTGACTGGATGGACCGAGCGGTGCGTCTCGCTCGCCGCCTCGAAGCCGAACTCTGTTGCATACCAAGTGCAGTCATCGACGGTAGCCTCTCTGAATTGATTGGGTGTGCCGGGCCAATAGCCTTGCGGTCGTGGGTTATCCCATAGTTGAGTCATCTTGTTTCCATTTCTGTAAGTATCCTATGGCTTCTTGTAGGAGTGTAGGTCTGTCCTTGAATGACCCTAATCCGGTGTTGCACCTGAGGCAGAGCAGGCCACGTATGCATTTGACACAAGACTTTTGACCGTTGTGGTAGCAAGTATGGTCATGGTCTATAGCTAGACTTCTGTCATTGTGGTCAACTTCGCCGCAGATGGCGCACACATTATTTTGTGTAGTTAACATTGCGTCGTACGATTCTGGTGTTACGCCTGTTCGCTTTGTTCTATTGCTTATTGCGGCTTTGCGGTTGGCGGCTTGGATACTTTCTGGGTTGTCGATGCGCCATTTGGCTGTGTAGTTATTGCGGCAGGTTTTGCATTCCGCTGATAGGTTGGCTCTGTTTTTGTAGTATTCAGTGAGAGGTTTCTCGATTCCGCATTTGGTACAGGTCTTCATCGTTAAAAGTCTATTACTTGTTGTTTCGGTGCGCCTGTTTCAAGCTTGTCGGCTGTTTGGTAGTTCGGGTCGCCCTTGAGCCATTCCACGTCCTCTGGCAATGGTTCGATGCGTCTGTCTGTGATGATGGCTCGGATGTCAGCTTCGATGAGTTGCATTTGTTTTCCTCCCTGGATTTTACCGTCTTCGCGGCGTTTACCCTTTTTGCTTTTGCGAATTGCGGTGATGCCTAGTGGCTTCAACCATTTCTGGATGCTACGGGTGGTAATCTTGTCGGATACATCCTCATCTGTTATCTCTAAGAGTTTATCACGGATGTCCGTTAGCGCATACCACCAGTCATCATATACGTTTTCGTGGTGCATCACTCCGGGTAGTACGGTGGCGAGTGTCCTGATGAGGTCGTTGGCGTCCTGCTGGGCTCGTTGTTCTTTGAAGTATGACTCTAACCAATCCATGATGGGGCCGCTGCCTGCATCGCCGAGGACGTGATGGGCTAGTGTTACGATGCAACCTGATACTTCCCATGCTCGGTTGATGATGTTGCCTCTGTCTACTTCGTGATTCCACCTCATCCACTCGTCGCGCACTTGCTTCGCGTTATGCAGGCCGAACAGGTACAACTGGTCTTTCAGGTCACCGTAGTCGTGTTCGTCTTGGTCGAAGAAGGGAATGTCGCGATAGGCAGGTCGCATGCTCATTACGATGGCCCGTTGGCTGGTCGTGTCATCCATGGCATTGATGGATGCTAGGGCTTTGGGGCCGTAGGTGTTGAAGGAATGCTCGACGTAGGAGCCATCGGAGTTGGCGTGTAGACGCTTTACGTCCATGCCTTTCTTGTATCCGTTGCGGAGGATGGTTCTAATCTCTTGGCCTTTTTCGTCGCGGAAAGATTCTTGCTCATCGATACAGATGATACCGGGGTTGGACTGGATGCCTCGGTATAGGTTGGCTGCGGTCATGTTGGTGGTCCATTGTGCATTGAATCCAAAGGCTGCCAGCAGGCGTAGGTTTTGGCTCTTGCCTGACTGTGCCGTGCCGTTGAAGTGCATGTAGGCGAAGGAGTCGAAGACTTGGTAGAGATATGATGCCATGACCCATGACGTGATGAGGTCGTACATCACTTGGTCAGCGAACTCGATGTATTTGGTGTAGACGCTTCTGATGCGCATGTATAGCTCGAAGGGGTCGGGCGGCTTGGTTTTGCCAGCGGCGAAGTCGTAGGCTACGTC
>SDBV01006470.1_pt1 | contig 16234 bp, 16 predicted proteins | sample 2277081 | NCBI WGS metagenome assembly SDBV01 (sample SAMN10402039, study PRJNA504765) | marine sediment metagenome | isolation source: marine sediment core GS10_PC15, 223 cmbsf | place: Arctic Ocean: Southern Knipovich Ridge | collected 2010
ATTCTAGCTTTCCAGAATTACCTGAAAGATGTCGGGATTGAAATAGAGATAAAGTGGCTTGAATGGAAATCGTGGACCGATGCTGTTTTTATTACACACGATTTTGATATAATCTATGCTGACTGGCTGTTTGACGATTCCTTCGATATTTCGTCACTTTTTCACTCAAGAGAGATCGGGCGCGGTAAGAACAACTTTGGCTCTTACAAGAACCCGGAAGTTGACGCGCTTCTTGATGAATCCCGGACTACTCTTGATATAGAAAAAAGGAGGACGATCTACAAGAATCTTCACAAAATCCTTGCGGCTGATATGCCATACACATATTTATGGACGCTCACAAATTACGCGGCCTATAACAGAAAATTAAGGCGTGTCGAGGTTCACCCTACAAGGTTTTTTACATACATCAGGGACTGGTATATTCCTAACGAGGAACAGAAGTAATGGTCAGTTTCCTGAAGACCCTGACAAGAGAAATAATAAACACTATACTGCTGATCCTCGGTGTAACGGCGCTGCTGTTTTTTCTGTTCAATATTATGCCGGGTGTCTTTCCGGGCAAGGGGCAGGGTTTCGGAGGGTATGTAGACCTTTTAAAAAGGTTATTTACATTTAATTTTGGTACTTCTTTTGTGTCGGGGAGAGATATCAACAGCATAATCTTCCCGGCATTTAGAAATACTCTCGTACTTACCGCAGGTTCTATTGTACTCTCGATGCTGATATCCGTCCCGATCGGGATTTTTTCGGCGTACAGGGGTTTTAAGAGCTACTCGTGGCCTCTTTCTGTTTTTTCATACATCATGTCTTCGATCCCTGTGTTTTACCTCGGTTATTTGGTCCTTTATATAGTTTCGAGGCAGACAGGGTTCCTGCCGATCTATTATCCGCAGGGGTCCGGGCGGGGCAGCCCCTTTCTTTCCTACGTGCTTCCGATACTGGTTCTTGGGCTGGGTAATGACTCTATAAGCGAAATCGTACGCTTAATAACAAATGAGCTGGGCCGCGTCATGGATAGTGACTATGTTATTGCGTCAAAAGCCCGCGGCGAGTCTGTCCTGAAAAGCTCGATCAACGAGGGCATAGTAGTACCGCTGGTTTCGATTACCTTCTCAAAAATACCGTTCATTATAGGAGGCGCTGTCATTGTCGAGCATGTGTTCAACTGGCCTGGCATGGGAAGGCTTGCTTTTCAATCTACTCTCAACAGAGACCTCCCCATGCTTATCGTGATCGCGTTTCTTTCGGTGCTTATCGTGAGGGCGGGAATGATAATCAAAGAGTTGGTCCTTTACTATTTTAACCCGCGTGAGAGTTGATGATATGAAAAGATATTATTTTGAGAGGGAAAAGGTTGATATAGAAAGTTTTTATGTTCCGCTGTCTAAAAGGGCCAGTGTGCGGGATGTCGTATCGATAGGTTTCGGGCTTTTCGTTGTGACCTGCCTTTTCGTGTTTTTTGTAATATCTTTGACCAATATTTTTATCAAGGACCCTATGCAGATCAGCATACAGGACATGTTTCTCCGTCCCTCTTTTCAGCACATATTCGGGACTGATTACCTGGGCAGGGATATTTTTTCCCGTATCGTAAAGGGGACCGAGGCGTTTTTTGTACCCGGGATTATCTCCATTACGATATCAACAGTTTTCGGTCTGCTCCTGGGGATCCTCTCGGGATATTACCCCAGGTACTTTTCAAAGATAATATTCTTTTTTTTGAATATCATAGATTCCATCCCCAGGCTGATATTCATACTTATTATAATAGTGCTGTTCAGTCCGTCGATTTATCTGATAATGGTTTTTGTCGGGGTGACCAGTATTCCCAAGTTTTCTTCCTATATCAAGATCAAGGTTGAATTACTCAAAAACCAGCGTTTTATTGAGTCATGCCGGGCGCTCGGTCTGTCACAGGCGACAATTATTTTTAAACACATTGTCTGGCTTTTTTCGAAGTCGATCCTGATAATCCATGCGACACTGGGTATGGGAGACGCAATACTTATCGAAACGTCCCTGTCATACCTGGGTATAGGTGTGCAGGAGCCTGTCCCGAGCTGGGGTAACATGGTTTCGATGGGAAAAGATTTCTTTTTTCAGGGAAAGTTCTGGCTTTCCAATATTCCTGCGGCCGTGATACTGGTAACGATAATGGGCCTTTATCTTCTCAGTGATGGGCTGAACTCTATTTACAATGAAAAGGTTTCCAGATAATGCCTTCTATTGCAGAGTTAAAAGATCTTAAAGTTTATTTTTATGACCAGAGAGACAAGAGATTTATAAGAGCTGTTGAAAACGCGGGTTTCGAAGTAGAGGAAGGATCGGTGCTCGGGGTTGTCGGGGAATCGGGATGCGGAAAAACCGTGACAGCGCTTTCGATGATGGGCCTGCTTGAGTCCGAGCCGGGAATTATCGGAGGTGAATTTTTCTTCAAGCCCCATGACGAGGATGTTCCGGAGCTTGAACAGGCTCTTCTTAAAAGATTCAGGCATAAAGGCGAATACCGAAAGGGAGATCTGTTAAATCTTTTTTACGGGCTGGGAAAATATGTCAGGTTTGAACAAAAACCCTACACAATAATAAAAGATACAGAAAAATGGCTCAGAAGAAATGACAGGATCATGGAACATGTGAGAGGGAAAAGTATTTCCATGGTTTTTCAAAGCCCCAGGATGAGCCTCAATCCTTTTATTCAGGTCGGGACCCAGTTGAAGAACACAATAAGAAGATTCAACAGAGGACTGAGCAGTCATGAAGTAAATGAAAGGGCAGAGGAGCTGCTTTTGTCCGTCAGGCTCTTGCAGCCTGAAATTTTTATGAACATGTACCCCCCTTCCCTATCTATCGGTATGGCCCAGCGTGTAGTTTTAGCAATAGCTCTATCCTCAAACCCCATGCTTCTTATAGCGGATGAGCCTACAACAGGCCTTGACACGATAAACATTCACAGGATAATCGAGCTTCTTGAAATTCTGAAGGTTGAGATGAACCTGACCCTTGTTTTGATATCACACAATATTAGAATTGTAAGCGCGATCGCCAGTGATATCGCGGTCATGTACGCGGGTATTATTGTCGAGCGCGGGAGTAAAAAAGATGTCATAAAAACAAAAAAAAACCCAAAGCACCCCTACACCGAAGTACTGGTTTCGTCTGTACCTTCGGATTCGGATATAAAAAGGGGAAAGAAACTTAGCGTGATCTACGGCAGTGTGCCCAATAACAAGCTGGCTGTAACAGCGTGCCCGTTTTTAAAGCGATGTCCCTATGCCGAAGGGAAGCTCAGGAAAAAATGCGAATCGGCTTGCCCTGAGTTGACCGAAGTAAAGCACGGACACTTTTTAAGATGTTATTTGTATCAGAAATAAAGGACAGGATTTGGAAACGATTATAGAAGCAATAAATGTATTCAAGCATTTCACAGGCAGAAAGCCGGGCCAGGTGATAAAGGCCTGTGATGATATCTCTTTTTCCATCCAGAAGGGCAAAACCCTGGGCCTTGTCGGTGAATCAGGCTGCGGTAAGACAACGGTTGGAAGGGTCCTTATAAGGCTCCTGGACCCGGATTCAGGTTCTGTTTTGTACAGAGGCGCGGATCTTGTAGAATTGACCCCGAAAGAGGTAAGACCGCTCAGAAAGAACTTTCAGATGATATTCCAGGATTCCCGCGCGGCCTTCAATCCCAGGATGAGGGTTTACGACACGTTAAAGGAATCCCTCAGGCTGTACAGAGCTTTAAAAGCCCGGGAAGTCAGGGACGAGATCAAAAACCTTACGTCACGGGTAAACCTGCACAGAGGGCTTCTCTACCATTTTGTCGGGAACCTCTCCGGCGGCGAGTTGAAGAGACTTGACATAGCCAGGGCGCTCTCGATACACCCGGAGTTTATCATTGCCGATGAGCCGCTGGCCCTTCTTGACATGGCGATCCAGTCGCAAATCGTGAACCTCCTCCTCCAGGTCCAGCAGGAGGAAAATACTGCGATTCTTTTTATTTCCCACGATTTGAAAATGGTGAGGATGCTGAGCCACACGGTTGCTGTAATGTACAGGGGAAAGATAGTGGAGTACGCTCCCAAGACTTTAATAACTGAAAATCCTCTCCATCCTTACACGGTGTATCTTTGGGACCCGAGAAGTTCCGATTTCTATGTCCGGTTTTTTGAGAACGGCTGTGTGTATAAAAACAGCTGCCGTCTTTTCCATAAAAAGGGCTTCCCATTAATGTGCAGTGAGAAACAGCCAAAACTGCTGGAATATGAAAGGGGCCATTTCGTGGCCTGCCACTTCGCAAAGTAATTCTTTAAAAGGACCCGGATGGACAACAGGAGGATCGTAAAATCAGCCTTTAGTATGAGCATTGTTACCTTTGTGTCAAGGGTGTTCGGTCTTGTCAGGGAATGGCTCCGAGGATATCTGCTGGGTACATCGGGAAGTTCCGATGCTTTTGCCCTGGCATTTATGTTTCCCAACCTGCTGAGAAGGCTCGTCGGTGAAGGTGCGATGACCGCGGCTTTTGTCCCGGTGTTGTCAGACTACATCGAGAAAAGTGAAAAGAGCGATCTTGATGATTTCATAAACAGCTTTTTTTCCATGCTGTTTTTTTTCCTCATTTTCATCGTCACATTAATGATAGCTCTGGCCCCCGTACTGAAACATTTGCTGCCCGAGTTCGCGAAGTCGCCTGAAAAGATGGAACTGACAATCTTTCTTTCCAGGATGATGTTTCCCTATATTTTTTTTATAAGCCTCGCGGCTTTGACACAGTCAATCCTCAACACGTACAAAATATTTGTTCCCTCAGCCATGACTCCTATTTTGCTCAACATCTCTATTATTTCAGCAGGGTTACTGCTCGGATACAGGGTGCGTAACCCCGCGATAGCCCTGGGGATAGGGGTCCTGGTCGGCGGGCTGCTCCAGTTCTTTTTTCCGCTGCCGTTTTTGCTGAAAAGAGATATAAAATACAGGTTTTCTTTTCGGGTGAAAAACCCTGGTGTGCGCAAGGTATTTTTCCTCATGCTGCCCGGCACTGTCGGGGCCGGTGTTTACCAGATAAACACGCTTGTGTCGCAGTTCATCGCCGCTACTCTGGAAGAGGGCTCGGTCGCGGCGCTGAGATTTTCCAACGTGCTTGTCGAAGTGGCGCTGGGTGTTTTTGTCATTTCTTTATCGACCGTCATACTCCCGGCGCTTTCTGAAAGATCTTCAAAAGGTGATATGGAGGGAATGAAAAAGACCCTAAGTTTCGCCATGAGGCTTGTTTTTTTAATAACCCTCCCGGCCATGTTCGGGCTCATTGTGTTGAGGGTCCCTTTAGTCAGGATGCTTTTCAGGTATGGTCAGTTCACTGAGCAGTCAACAGCTATGGTAGCATACGCGCTGCTGTTTCACGCCCCGGGGCTCTTTGGCACCGGCGGGACCAGAGTTATTGCCCAGATGTTTTTTGCGATGAAGGACACAAAGACCCCTGTGTATGTGGCGGCGGTTGTAATGACAGTGAATATACTGCTTTGCTTTGCACTTTTAGGACCGTTAAAGCTGGGAGGCATCGCCCTTGCGGGGTCTGTATCCGCTTTTCTTAATTTTTTTCTTCTTCTTATCATATTACGGAGGCGTACAGGGAGAATTATCACTCCGGAGGTGGTCTATTCCATGATTAAATCATTACTGTCTTCTGTCATAATGGCCGGGGTGCTTTATCTTCTACTCATGACTTTTTCAGAATTAATGTCCAGGACCCGCGTCTATAACGCGGGACTGACGGTACTATTCCTCCTTGTCGGTATCTTCATTTTTTTCATTCTAAATGTCCTTTTTAAGAACAGGGATGTTCTTGAGCTGAAAAAGATCATATCTGGAAAGTTCGGTTTTAAGTAGATCGACAAGATGGAAATGCAGGCAGATGATGAGGCCTTTCACTGGCTGTCCAGGTATTTAATAAATAGTCTCTTGGGTTTTGCCAATATTGAAAACCAGCTTCCTAATTAGTGCCTAAAACTGATATTCTGGTTTTGGCGTAATACTTTTCCACTTCTTCGATATCGAACACGCAGGCACCTGAAATTTGCGTGTTGGCGCTTCCAAGCGCACAGGCAATACGGGCAGTATCTGCCGTGTCAAATTCGTTTATGATCCCGATAATGCCCCCGGCAAGAGCCGCGTCACCCGAGCCGACCGTGTTTACGGGACCCGAGACGACAGCCTGGGCATGGACAATTTCTTTCCCCCTGGAGTATATTAACCCGTTTTTGCCCAGAGTGATCATGACGTTTTTAATTCCCATGCTGTGGAAGATCCGCGCCGCTTTAAAAAGATCGTCGCGAGATGCTGTTGGTCTGGAAACCCCTGATGACCTGTGAAGTTTCGGCGGTCTTTGTGATCCCGATGAACCGGGAGGCTCTTGCGACGCTCGTTGTCCAGGCAATCCGGGCGGTTCCGGGAAAAATCCGAGCACATCCTCGACCTCCCTCGCGTTGGGTTTTATGAAAAGCGGCACCGCTTTTATCCCTTCTATAAAAGCGGGCCCGGATGCATCGAAAAACACAAGGGCACCGGCCGACTTGGCTTCATTGATGAGAGATGAGTATGTTTCGCCGGGCAGCCCCGCCGGAAGGCTCCCGGAAAAAACAAAAATCACGCCTTCTTTGTAAAGGGACCTGATTTTTTTTTCAAACTCCCTGATCATTGACCTGCTGATGACCGGGCCTTTTTCTCTAAGATGGGTCTCTTTCGGGCTGCTGTCAGAGACTATAGTGACATTCGTCCTCAAGAAACCGCTGATGCTTAGAAAATCATGTGCTATCTCCCCATTGTCAAGCAGGTATTTATAAACATCACAGCCCCCTTCCGCTAACATGCCGGTTGCTGTTGAATCAATGCCGAAAGCCCGAAGAGCGCGGGAAACGTTTACACCTTTGCCTCCGGCAAAAGACTCTGATCTATCGACCTGAAATGTACCGCCGGCCCTAAAATCTTTGACTTTGAGGGTCCTGTCCACTACAGGATTCATTGTGACGGTTACTATTGATATATTCAGCCTTTTGCGTATATCACCGATCATTTTATCTTTCTGTTGATAATTTAAATTATTATAATATAATAGTGAAAAAATAATGGGAGGTCCCTGTGCATATCGGAATAATATATTCATCGGAAAAGAAAGTCATTGAAAAACTTGCCGGGAAATTGAAAAACGGCCTCGAGGAACAGGGCCACACAGTGCTGATATTTTCGGACAACTCTGGTTCTTTCAGGGGGTTTGCCGCTTGCAAGCACCTTTTCGTGGGAACTTATATAACTTCGATCTTTAAAGCAAAAACCCCTTCGAAACTGAGGGACGCTCTCCATAATGTCCCCGGTATAACCGGAAGGAGGTCGACCGCTTTTGTTGCCGGAAGCGGCATGGGTGAAAGAAAGGCGCTTCTCGCCCTGATGAATGACATGGAGAAGCAGGGGTGCTTTATGGTGGACCAGCGCGCCCTTACATCCGAAAAAGACGCCTATGAATTTGGTAAGACCGTGGCGTTGAAATAACAGGCGTGTTTTTATTACACTGACCCCGAGAGCGCCCTTGAATATGGATAAGGAACAGATCGATTTAGAAATTGACCTCGGGAGCTTTGATCAAACTGTAAGAAGAAGCGCCCTACGTTGACAATTTCACGGGAGGTGTTTAAAGTGCCTGACAGGAAGCAGATCATTAAGAAGGCGTATGATCTGGGTTTTGAATACGAAAAGAGTTACGGCGGGTGCGCCCAGTGTGTAATGGCTGCTATTCAGGATGCGACCGGGATAAGAAATGATTTCATATTTAAAGCGGGGAGCGGTCTTGCCGGTGGAGGCGGCCTCAAGCTGTCCGGCCTTTGCGGCGGTTATTCAGGCAGTGTCATGATGATGAGCGCGTTTTTCGGAAGGGCACGGAATAAAATAGACGGTGACAGAGAAGATAAGTCCCGCTCGCTTAAAATGGCCGCGGCCCTGAATGAAAAATATGTGGGGAAGTACGGCAGTGTGATTTGCAGGGATGTACAGGTTAAGATCTTCGGCAGAAGCTTCGACCTGTGGGACCCGACCGAGAAGGAACTGTTTGAAAAGGCCGGGGGGCACGTGGACAAGTGCACTACGGTTGTAGCAGACGCGGCCGGCTGGGCCGCAGAGCTTATCCTGGATGAAATTGAGAGAAGAGGGCTTTCATTGAGCGATTTTGAAAACCTCATTTATATTACAGAATGAACAAATTCCCGGCTGAAAAATAAATGCCCTCATATATTTCTGCATATTCATGTTTTATCGAACAATTTTATTGTCTGATCACATTATTACAGGCTTTTTTCCGGTCGATCCTGTTATCGCGGATCATTACGCTTTTTTACTCATTAAAACCGCAACCGGCTTCAACGGCTCAATGTTTTGCGCGATGATTTTTATAACAGCGGTAATCGGCACAGCCAGGAAAGCACCGACTAATCCCCACACATAACCCCAGAAAAAAAGTGAGAGCAGTATCAGTATTGGGGAAAGGTTGAACCGGTTTCCCATCATCTCAGGATCAAGATAGCTTCCTATTGTTATCTGGATGACTATCAGAGAAAAGGCGTTAAAGACGGGCAGGTAGGACCCGGGGAACTGCAGGACAGAAAGGATAATAGGCAATATGATAGCGGCCAGAGACCCTATGTAGGGAATGAAATTGAATAAAAATGCCAGAAATCCCCACAGAACGGCAAACTTGACACCAAAGAGCGCGCATGCAACGCCTGTGAGTATACCGGTCCCCGCGCTCATCAATGTTTTTATCATTGTGTATTTCATGATCTGCACATTTATGTTTTTTACTATCTCGAATATGTACTGGGCCCTCTGCGCGCTGAACGCTTTTATGATGAGCCTCGGATAATTTTTATAAGTAAGGTATATAAAAAAAAGTATCAGGAGCGTCAGCAGCAGCTGCCCGATAGCATTTATTGACACATTTAAAAAATTTGATAAAACTTCGGTTACTCTTGTGCTCTGCAGGATCTCAAGGATATTTTTTGTTTCGATCCTGAAATAATTTTTAAAAAATGCCTCTATGCCTGAAATGAGTTTGCTCTCCATGGTCGGCCAGAACACAATAAACTCCCGGATATTATTTGCAAGCATCTGTGCGATAAATATGCCGATGACAGAGATCGCCCCGAGAAGGATGATAAGGGTCGCGATCCTCGGGACCCTGTACCTGGCAAGAAATTCAACGGCAGGGGCGGAGAGATAGGCGAAAAATATCGCAAGAATAAGAGGGACAAAAATGTTGCTGAGCGTTCTGAGTACAAAGACGACCGCTATAAGACTGATCACGACGGCGGTAAACGTCAGCAACTTGTACAGGGAATCTTCATTCTTCATGATGATAATTTATAACAGAATCGCGATAAAAGCAATCATGTTGAATTTTATCTATGTTTGACGCGCGGCCCTGTCGTTCGAAAATCGTCTCAGATTTTTAGGCTGTTTGAAAGCCCCGCCGCAAGTGACCACGGGTTTCTTTTTCCGAGCTCTCCCAAAAGGTCCGACAGGAGGCGGCCCTTGTCAATGTTGTACCCTTCTTTCAGAAGGCTCGTTAAAAAATTTTTATGTGGTCTTCCTCGCCTGTAATCCGGCTCTTTGTCCGGGTGTTTCAGGTACCTGTCGATCAGTCCCATATCCGGGTCAAAAAGCAGGGACCCCTGGTATAGAACAAGGTCCCTTTTTTTATAGAGGGAGGAGCCGAGGATCTTTTTGTTACCAATTGTTATGTCTGATATTCCTTTAACAGCGAGATCTTCGATCCCGGACCGTTTGAGCGCTTTTATGATAATTTCATTTATTGCGTTCATGTGCTCTCTTAAATAAAAAGGAAAAGCTGTTTTCCCGGCGATCGAGATAACGATCATCCCTTTTGACAGTAAAACTGTGCCGCCGCCGCCGGCCCTCCTGAGGACCGGAACACCGTCCTCTTCGCAGTTGCGAATATTGACATCGTTTTCTTTTTTACGCGACCTGCCGAGGACCACTTCCGGTTTTTCAGCTTCAAAAACCGTGAAATAATACTCTGAACCGTTCTCTATTTTCACCAGCAGGGTATCATCTATATACATATATTTATCGTTTTTTCAAGGTTGTTTGTGTAAAAAATCCTATTCTGTGTCTTTTTTTTTAATGAACCGGCCCGTCCGGAATCTATTTTTATTGACAAGACCTGGATTTAGATTACAATGTTACACTCAAGATTAATTGTGATACACCTATAAATTAAATCCTAACCCCGGGAACCGTTGAATGGAAAGCAAAACCAATCTCCTACAACTTAATAAAATAACAAAGATATTTCCAGGTGTAATCGCGGTTTATGAGGTTGATTTTGACATGAACAGGGGGGAGATCCACGCGCTTGTCGGGGAGAACGGGGCGGGGAAAAGCACTCTTATAAAAATTCTTGGGGGCGTGTATCAGCCGGACGGCGGGAAAGTTGTATTTGACGGGGATGAGGTGTTTTTCACAACAACACATCAATCTCAAGAGAGAGGAATATCGGTTATTTATCAGGAATTCAACCTTATCCCGGACCTGTCAGTTGCGGAAAATATTTTTATCGGCAGGGAACCGAGAAGAATCGGTAACCTGTTCATAAACTGGAAAGTTTTAAACTCGGATGCCGGGGATATCCTGGACAAGCTGGAAGTCCGGATTGACCCGAAAAAATTTGTCAGTGATCTCACCCTGGCTGAAAGGCAGATGGTTGAAATAGCAAAAGCCCTTTCCTTTCGATCGAAACTTATTATTATGGACGAGCCTACCGCCGCCCTGTCGGACAGGGAGGTCCGGAAATTATTTGATATTATCAAAGGGCTGCGTGAGGAGGGAGTATCGATCATATATATCTCACACAGGTTGGAGGAAGCGTTCGAACTTTCCGACAGGATAACGGTATTGAGGGATGGTAAAAAGATCGGTACAAAAATCAGCTCGGAGACAAGTGAAGAAGAGATAATAGAAATGATGGTCGGAAAGGTCGTCAAAGACTACTTCGCCGAGGTGAAACAGGATATAGCAAAAAAAGAGCTTATGATGGAAGTGAAAGACTATTCGGTGGCTGACTATATCGATAATGTGAGTTTTAAGCTGTACAAAGGTGAGATACTCAGTATTGCCGGGATCCTCGGATCGGGTTCGCAGCAGCTTTTAAAATCACTCTACGGTGTGATCCCCAAAAAGGCGGGTGAAATATACTTTAAAGGGAAGCCCACAGCCATTGAATCTACAAGGGACGCCATTAAACTCGGTATCGGGTACCTGACTGAAGATCGAAAAAACTCGGGTATACTGCCGGATATGTCCGTTCTCCACAATATTACGATTATCATTATTAAAACGCTCACCGTACTCAGGGGCATTTTTATAAAAGACAGAAGGGAAAAAGAAAAATTCAATGAGATAAGGGACCGCCTGGATATCAAGTCTGCCGGTTACACCCAGAAAATAATATACCTGAGCGGCGGGAACCAGCAGAAGGTCGTGATCGGCAGGATTCTTGTGGCGGATTGCGAGGTGCTCATACTGCTCGAGCCTACCAGAGGCATAGATGTGGGGGCAAAGGCCGAGGTACACAAAATCCTGCGCGAGCTTGCGAATAGCGGTATTTCAATAATTATGACGTCGTCTGAATTACAGGAGCTTGTAAATCTGCCTGACCGTTGTATCGTGCTGTACAAAGGTAAAATTGCGACAGAGTTTACACGCGAGACTATGGACGAAGAGAAACTCGTGGCTGCCCAGATAGGCCAGAGTGTCGGTGATTAAGTTTTTATACAGGTGCATAAAGGTTTGAAAAAGGAAGTAATAAACGGGATTAAGTAGTGACAACAGCAGAGGCCGGAGCCTATGGTAAAGTTTCTCAAGTTGTATGAAAAAATAGGTATTTTTATTTTTTTAGTGGCCGGGGGTGTGTTTCTGTCTTTCGCGAGCCCCTATTTTTTAAAAGGGGACACTATTCTCAACATAGTCACCCAGGGGACCTACGGCGCTATCGTAGGTTTCGGGATGACGCTTGCCATAACCATCGGGGGCTTTGACCTTTCAGTAGACGCGGTCATGTCTTTAACAAGTGTTTTTCTGTCGATCCTCATTCCGGTCGCAGGGATACCCCTGGCCATACTGGTGTCGGTGATCATCGCCTGTTCTGTCGGCCTGATAAACGGCCTTATCATCACAAAACTAAAGGTGAATCCTCTCATAACGACACTTGCTATGATGACCATTATAAAAGGTGTTGCGCTTCTCGTGGCCGGAGGAAGACAGATAGTCATTCACCAGAAGGTATTCATGGAGCTTGGTACCGGGAAAACACTGGGCATTCCCAACCCCATATATATAATGATCGTTTTGTTCGTAATATTTTACTTTCTGCTTTATCATACACCTTTCGGCAGGCACATCAGCGCCGTGGGCTCGAACGAAAACGCGGCGCGGATATCCGGGTTAAAAGTCGACCTTATAAAAATATTGACCTTTGTGCTTGTCTCGTTTACCGCTTCGATCGCTGGAACCATCCGCACTTCGCAGACACTGATAGGGATACCGACGATGTCTCCCGGCTTTGTGCTGGTAGCCATAACCGTGACGATTTTAGGTGGGACAAGTTTATCAGGCGGTAAGGGTAATTTGTGGGGAACATTGTTTGCCGGGGTTTTTATTTCGATGATCTACTACGGGCTCAATCTCATCGGGGTCCAGATATTTTACCAGATGCTTTCCGTGGGCCTTGTGCTTATTTTCGCGCTTTTTATCGATGGCATAAGAAACAGATATTTGGAGACGATCAAAGCGAAAGGGATAAAAGTGTAGCTGACAAACCGGTATTTTGAGAATTGCATTTTTAACGGACTTCATTGGAAGGATTGATTTATGGGTATTTTATCAGAGGACGGACCAAAGACCGGGCTCAAGGAAAAGTTTGCAACAAGGTGGGACAATTTCGGGCTCCCGCTTCTTTTTGTTGTACTTGTCATTGTCTTTTCGGTTCTGGCTCCCGCGTTCCGGACATCATATAATTTGATCAGCAACTTCCGGTTCACATCTTTTATCGGTATCGGCGCGATCGGTATGGCCTTTTGCATAATGGGAGGTGATTTTGACATCTCTGTCGGGTCCATGCTTTCTCTTGCCGCCGTACTGGGCTCCTCACAGCTGCCGCATATAGGCGGTGTGGCTTCAGTGTTTCTAACGCTTGTGATCGCGTCCTTTCTGGGGTTTGTAAATGGTGTTTTTGTAACGAAACTGAGGATCCCGGCGTTTATCACGACCCTCGGGATGATGTTCATTTACCGTTCGCTCGCGTATATCTATACAAACAACACACCCGTATATATAAATGACAAGTTCTGGCTCTTTCTCGGGAACGGCAAGGTTTTAGGTATCCCGTTCGCTATAATACTGATGCTTATATGCTATGCGTCAGCGTACCTGCTGCTGCGAAAGACTCCATTCGGCCGGTACGTGATCGCGGTAGGGACTAACAAAGATGCGGCAATGCTTTCAGGTGTCAACGTCGACAAAACTAAAATAATTGTTTTCATCCTTGTCGGGTTGTTTGTTGGGATAGCGTCTGTGGTAATTTCCGCAAACCTGGGGAGCGCGAACCCCGGGATGCTCGGGCAGGGGTACGAGTTTCAGGTGATCACAGCTGTCGTGCTCGGGGGGACAGTGCTTGGAGGGGGAAACGGCAACATTTTGGGGGCGTTTTTCGCTGCAATGATAATTACTTATCTAAAGAACGGTCTGGGGCTTAGGCAGGTCGACTCCTACTGGCAGTTTGTGGCCACCGGTATGGTTTTAATATTTGCCGTGGCCATGAACAGGATCAAGTACATGCTCCTGGGTACCAAAGAAATTTGACCCCGTTTTTTTAAATTTATTAAATAAGTTAGTTGCATAAAATATATTAAATGTTACTATGTAAAACGGAAGTTTCAGCAACACGTTATACTTAAAAAATTTATTAAGGGAGGATCTGTTATGAAAAGGAAAGCAGTTGTTGTTTTTGTGGCTCTTGTTGTATTTTTTGCTCTCCCGGCGATGGTTTTTGCAGGCCAGGGTGGGAAGAAAGAGGGGATTACGATAGGTTATTCTCTCTGGACCATGGAGTTTACCTTTTTCCAGAACCTTGAAAAGGGGGTAAGAGATGCCTGCGAGGATTTCGGGTACGAATATATCATGATCGACCAGAACCAGGATCCCCAGAAGATGGTACAGGATCTTAACAGCCTCATCGGTCAGAAGGTCGACGGGATAGTTATTACACCGGTCGACCCCGGTGCGATCGGCCCTGCAGTTCAGGCCGCAAGAGATGCCGGAATACCTGTTATCTGCGCCGATATCGGAAAAACCGGCCCTGTCAACGCTCTTTTGATCTCAAATAATTATGAGGGCGGCGCGCTTGCAATGGAGTACATTCATAAGTTGATGAAGGGCAAGGACAACACAAAAAAGGTCGGTGTCGGAAGGGTGCAGCCGCAGTGGACCTATGCGCGGCAGAGAGGCGAGGGTTTTATGGACAAGGCAAAAGAGCTGGGATATGATGTGGCCTCCGAGATCGTCGTGGCTGTTCCAAGCGCCGAGGGCGGATATGACACTATGCAGCAGATAATGTCGGCTGCTCCCGATGTTGTCGGTGTATTTTTTGCAAGCGGGAGGGAAGCTGTAGGAGCGGCAAACGCGGTGAAAGCGGCAGGTAAGGATATAGTCGTTGTCGGTTACAACGGTGACCCGGAAGAGCTTCAGGCGATCGAAGACGGTGTCCTGGACGCCACCGTTGCCCAGCAGCCCTATTTTATCGGCTATGAAAGCGTGAGGGTTTTAAAGGAGATCATTGAAAAAGGGAAAGAGTATGAAGATGCCGAAATCTCGGTAAAAATTGAGCTTTTGACCCCGGACAACTATAAAAAATGGGCAGAGGAAGCCAGTAAAAGAAGAGGTATACCTGCTTATTGAGAGGTGTTATTGGAAGTGCTATTGATAGTATAGAAAATTGTCGCAATTTATATCTCGGACATGGGGCAGGTTTAAAAACGGGCTTGCCCCTTTTTTATTTTGACAGGAGTAAAACAATGCTCTCAATAGACTTGAGCGGAAAGGTGGCCCTTGTGCTCGGAGGAAGCCGCGGTATCGGTGCCGGGGTTACGCGGGAGCTGTGCAGGGCCGGTTCGTACACGATATTTACCCACACAGGCAACCCGGAAAATAAAGAAAAAATCGATACTTTGATCATGGAGATAAAGACGGACGGCGGAAGCGTTGAGGAAGCAAAGCTCGACGCGCTTGACCCCGATGGAACAGATGAGTTTGTGAAAAACGTGATCAGCAGGCTTAAAAAGATCGACATCCTCGTGTGCAATGCCGGCAGGAACGCGGCAAGGCCCGTCGAGGATATAACCACGGAGGATTGGAAGAAGTTTATCGATCTAAATCTATCATCCGCCTTTTACGGTATCAAAGCAGTTTTACCCTGCATGGTAGAAAAGAACCACGGAAGGATATTGCTCATCGGGTCTTCAGCTGTATTCGACGGCGGCGGCGGGGCGATCGATTATGCCGCGGCTAAGGCAGGATTGACAGGTATAATGAAATATCTTTGCCGTATCTATACAAAAAAAGGTATAAACACAAACGTTATCCATCCCTGTGTTATAGCTACGGATCTTGTCAGGGAACGTTATAACAGCGAAGAATTGTGGCAGAAGCTCGTGTCCCGGATCCCTGTCGGCCGTGCGGGAACACCGAAAGATATCGCTGGGATAGTTGCCTATCTCGCAAGCTCCTGGGGGGATTACATTTGCGGCCAGGAAATACTGCTTGACGGCGGGAGGACAATGTTCAATAAATGATAAAGGCAATTATGGTGATATATTCAATATTCGGAGGGGGGGGGGATAATGTCATTTTTAGATCTGGCTAAAAAAAGATATTCAGTCAGAAAGTATAAAAAAATGCCTGTCGAGGAAGAGAGACTGAACCAGGTCCTCGAGGCAGGGAGGGTGGCGCCGTCTGCCGTGAATTACCAGCCCCTTTACTTCGTTGTGATAAAGATCGAAACCCTGCTGAAGGATATTGCTGCCACGTACCAGAGGGCGTGGATATTACAGGCGCCCGTTATTATAGTAATTTGCGGTGATCACAGCAGATCCTGGCGGCGCCCGGACGGCAAGGACCA
>SDBV01006471.1_pt1 | contig 16232 bp, 32 predicted proteins | sample 2277081 | NCBI WGS metagenome assembly SDBV01 (sample SAMN10402039, study PRJNA504765) | marine sediment metagenome | isolation source: marine sediment core GS10_PC15, 223 cmbsf | place: Arctic Ocean: Southern Knipovich Ridge | collected 2010
CGTCTCTTCCTCTTCTTCCTGCTTCCCGGAGTTCGCTTTCTGGATTGCTTCACGCTGCTCGGCGATCCAATCCATCATCTTTGGCATGTTCGCCCAGCCGGTCTCCCACGGGCGTAGCGTCCCGTCTTTCTTATCCACGAGGATCTTCATTGGGCCCGTGTCGATGATTTGGACTGGGCTATCGTCGTCCTCTGCGGGCGTTATCGCCGCCGTCGCCACTGCTTGCGGTTGTCGCGGCAACAGCGCATCGACTTGCTTCACCGCATCGACAGCAGTCCGCACGACGCTGACCGCTTCTTGAAACTGCTCGGCGGCGGACTTCACAGGCGCAGGTGGGGGTGGGGGTGGGGGCGCATGTCCGTGCTCACCACTATAAGGAGGGCGGTAGGGTCCGCGAGCTGCTCCAGGTCCGCTACCGCCGCAGACCTGAGCCATCCGCTCGAGCGATACGAACCCGAAGGGCGGCAGCCAGATCGTTCCGGGCGGGGGCTCCATAGGAGGAGGCGCCCCCAACATGCCCCTCATCGCTGCCATAGGATCCGCTTGTGACTGTGGTTGCGGCTGCGCAGGTTGCTGCTGCGGTTGCATCTTCTGGATCAGCTCGAACAACTGCGTCATCGTGGCGGGATCGGCATGCGCCGGTGGAGGTGGGGTCACCTGTGGCTGCTGCTGCTGCGCTTGCATGTTCTGAATCAGCTCGACCATTTGCGTCAACTGCGTCATCGTGGCGGGATCGGCATGCGCCGGTGGAGGTGGAGCCATCGGCGGCTGCGGCAGCGGCTGCGGCTGTTGCTGCGCTTGCATGTTCTGAATCAGCTCGACCATTTGCGTCAACTGCGTCATCGAATCGACATGCACTGGAGGCGGCGGTTGCTGCTGCTGCTGCGCTTGCTGCGCTTGCACCGGCACAGGCTGCTGATACTGAGGCGCGCTCATCGGATGTCCTCCCTGCGGCTGCTTCGGTTGCGTGTCTGGAAGCGTGATCTGGCCCTTCGCACGAAACTCGTTATCGTTGCTGTCGACGATGACGATCTCGTATTTGGCCTCATCGGACACCCCGTGATACTCCATCAAGGCCGCATAGAACTCCGCCGCAGAACGAGGGAACGTCGTGATGGTGTACTGCACTGGAGTGCCTGTGAGGCGCTTCATTCTGGTGCGTAGCGTGTTGGGCGGCCACATCTTCACAGTCCATTCGAACTTCGTTAAGATGTCGCCCGCGTTAAAGGGTACGCCCTTCATGTTGCCGCGTTTTTTGTCCACGATAGTTTGAAGGCGCCGATTCTCCCGCACGCTCTCGGCATCGACGGCGCCAATGGCGCGGATCTTCTCTTCACTGGCCACAAGCTCATCGAGTTCCTCGTCGTGTTCGGCGCCGACCTCGGCAATGATGTCCGCTTCGTCTTCTTGCGCCGGTGAGCTAGCGCCTTCCTGAGCGCCCGATTGTCGCTTTGAACGACTCCTCCTCCTCGATACAGCCATCTTCGTTCAAGATACGTCGGGCTGTCCGTCGGATTGCGTCGCTGTTTGATCGTCAGGTTGGGTCATAGGCAAGACTGGAGAAGCGACGTCTGCCGATGGCGACGTATCACGCTCCGGCGCGACTTCAGCATTTTTGCCGCCGTCATCGTCATCGTCTTCGTCTTCGGCGAGCTCAGCCCGAGCGATTTCATTTCTGAAAATATCGAACGGCATCGATTCTCTGAAAATGCGCACACGAAACAGAGGGATATGATCGCGCATACCCTCCACACCCCCAGTCTCATCACGACGCACCGAGTAGACGTCGATACCGTCGCCATTCATGAACATACCCTCTACCTGCGCCGTCTCAATGAACGGATGAGGTCCAGTGACAGCCCAGCACATTGGCTCCTCTTTGACGCCTTCGGCTTTGGGCACCAGACAATCGGTGATCATGAGCATGATCCTAGGGTAAACCGGCTCCGGTAGAGTCATCTCAGTCATAGCGCGTTATCCTCTGCGAACGAGTAGTAACTTCGATTACGCTCATCGCCGCCGACAATGATGTGATCGAGAAGAGGGATGCCAATCTGCTCGAACGCCTCAACGAAGGATTGCGTCGTCTCGATGTCCGCTTGGCTCGGCTGGGCTTCGATGCCGGAGGGATGCACGTGATAGATGATAGCCGCCTGCGCACCATCGGCGACTGCGGCTTGAAGAGTCGGCACCATCGGTGCCATCACACTCGTGGGCTCCCCACGTCCGGTTTCCGCCATGCCTTTCATGCGCAGGTGTAGATCAAGCGTCACGACGCCGAAGACTTCATTGACTTCGTCGCCGATGGCCTCCCCGATCAACCGAAACGCATTCTCCGGATCGTTGAGGGGGCCAATCTCGTCAGCGAGCGCATTGCAAGCGGCGAACCGCTCAGGGTCCTTTGTGATTGTGAGGAAAGGGCGGCACGTGGCCCCGGGACCTCCGGCCAGAACCACCGGCTCGACCTCGTCGGGACGCTGTGGGACAAAACGTTCGCGCACGTGCGACGGCGTACCTCTTCTACGACCGCGCGATGACGGCGCACGCTTCCCGCGAACACGCGGCGCGCAGACGCAATCGTCGCGAAGCATCGGATTGCGCATCATTCCGCCGCAGCCTTGCTACCCGCGAGGTCGATAGTGTCCGCAGTCATCCTGACATCACTGAGCAAAACGAACTCGTTGAGAGGAGCTTCAAAGACACGCTGAATCACCTCGCCTGTGACGAACGTGACGCGAAGATAAGCACCGCCATAGAACTTCAGATCGAACACTGATTTCGCCACTACGATGTCACCGACTTTGTACCCAGCTTCGGCCGCCTTCGGGCCGACTGACTCGATCAAAAAACACCGACTGGTGTCCTTAGCGACGTCGGGCTTGATAATAGGGCTCGGCTTCTGATGCAGGATGGAGATCGCAGTGATCCAATCCTCTACCGGTTCGAGTCTCATACGGTTTCCTCAGGTGGCGCGAACTGCGCCGGTTCTGGGGGATCAACCCCATCATTGGGTTCTGGTACTTGGATGTCCGCCTCACACAGGAGCGCGCGCAGCATCTCGTTCTCGATCTGCGAAACTCCGAGCGCTGCCATCACTTCGCTGTAGTACTCGCGGCTCGGTGCAAAGTAGGGCTGTGCGGGTTTGCGCGCATCGGCAGGTGCGAGCTGACGGGCGGCGTTGAGGATCACGAGGGCGCTCATCCGCTGCTCTCGGTCAGGACACCCTTCAATGAGCACTTCGCTCACGCTGTCCTCATCTTTCTTATAGGCAGGAGCGAAACACGGCTCGGTATCGCTCTCGACGCCTGGGCACCCGTCCCTGTGCTTACATCGATTGAGGATCTCTAAGGCTTCCCGGGTTGCGATCTCCGCCAGACCTCTGCTGCGCCAGAGCGCTAGCTTCTGCGCGTTCCAGTCGCGTATGGATACTGGTACCTTCTTGTCGTCGGGCGTCTCGAAGCCCATCAACTTCGCAGCGTCCATTTCAGCTCGTCGCTCCATCGGGTTCGTAGATACGAATGTAGTTCCCGTTGATTGGCGCCTCGGCCGCTCGGAGCGCAACCCCGCGCGTCCACTGGCCTAATAGCAGCCCACGCCCCTCTGCGCGCTTTACAACCATCGCGTACTGATCGGGCGTGACCTTGAAGGATATGGTCTCCGTTTTCGTAGGAATAACCCTAGTTCCCTTCTTTTTCGCCCGAGACTTTGCCATACCGTTGTTCTACCGTCGTGTGACGTGGGTATACTGTCGTTCCGTCGACTAGATCTGTCAAGCCGCTGCGGATAGACTCGTCTTGGATGGCTCAATTCGGCTCTGGACCTGAGCTCGCGGCGCAATGCCCTCGTGTACCTACTCCAGACGGTTGGCGCCCGTGGACCGATGCAGACGGTCCGATGCCGGACGTTTTGGCGAAGCGCTCGAAGTCCCTAATCGACGACCAATCGGTGCCGCTCGGTACAACTGAAAGCTATCCGCTGCCCGGCGTCACGACGCTCATTCGCCTCGAGCCGCACATGTGGAGTCGCGATGAAACCGGCAACCTCGTTCAAGGGTGCTTTCGAGCCGCAGGCATTTATCTTCCGAGTGCGGCTCCTTCTGCCGAGACCATCAAGGCGCCCATGAGCGGAACGACTAAGGCCATCGCCGGCCTCACTGTGGTGAGCCTCTCCGTAGGAATCCTCGCTACAGTAGCTGCGCTGAGGAAGCGAAAGTCGTGAGCGCTCAAGCTCCAACAAGTCCCCCGCCTTTCGGCGCCGAACAGCTTGCCCTAGCTGGAACCCATACCGTAGGTTTCAGTGAAGTACTTGTGCCGCCAACGGTAGCCGCTCCTGGCCCGTGGAAGATCGCGCTCACGACGAGCGTCCTAAGCGCAGTGACCGGTTGGGTTCTCGACGGGGTCTCGAAAAGTGTGCGCAACAGGAGACGACGATGACCGAACGTGTCCGCATGAACGGCGTTCCCGTCGTCGGGTTTGGCGATGCGAACATATCCGTATCAAACCCAATAATCTACACACCGTTCATTGGTTACGTAGTAGGCGCGGCCGGAGGCGCAGTGCTCGGAAGCCTCATCCACAAGAGTCGCATCAGCACTGGTGTCGGAACTGCACTTGGTGGCCTTGGCGGAATAGCCATCGGCGCGTGGCTTGGGCGTGCCATCGCCTCAACATCTCCAAAAGCCAAAGAAGGTGAGCGGCAGCGACGCGCGGCGGGCCTGCTAGACCGTTTCCGCGGCAAAGGCGAACCGCTCAACGTGCAGGAAGCTGCGTGGCTCATCGACTTTTTCACTTCAATCGACCGTAAGGACTTGGCGCGCGAAGTCGCAACCGCCTACGCACCGTGATGCTCAACAAAAATCGAGAAGACGAAAAATGAATGATGTCTTTCTAGGAGAGCGGCTCTACAGCCCCGGCCAGGGAAGCGCTCTTGGTGAGTGCCCTGACATTCGCCCCGATGGGATCTACCTCGACGGCCACCGTGTTATCCGGCTCGGTCTTCAAGGCGTCGGAGTTGGAGCGGACGTCGGAGATCTTCTCGCGTATCGCCAACAGTGGGAACCGTTCATCGCAGCGCATCTTAAACTCTGGCGCAACGTGAACAGCCTTCTTGAAAGCACTCCTACCGCGAATAAGTGCCCGAAAGGCATCTTCAATATGTCTGAGGTCTCGAAAGAGTTGAACGACTCGGAGATCGGGTACTGCGCATCGCTCAACATCTCACGCATGTACACGAGCAGTACTTACCCGCTTGGCATTTTGCCTAAATGGAATGCGTGGTCAGGGAAGTCGAGTTCCGAGATGCTCTCAGGCGCGAAATCGATGCTTGAGTGGCATCAGGGCGTCGTCATGGACGTCGGCGGCCCCATCAAAGACGAACTGTTCCAGATTGCGAACATTTGGGGTCTCGCCGTCGAGCTCCCAGAAGTGCCTAAGTTCTCCGCGCAACAGGAGCTTCGTGCGCGCATCGAGGGTGCCTACATCACCGCGAAAGGTGTCCTTCGAATCATCGGATACGGCCTCGGTGAGACGCTCAAGATGGCCGGCACTACAGCGGAAGCTGTGGCGGAAGGATTGCAGGAGACTGCAAAGGCGATTCCAAAAGCTGTGCGGAGCCCTTGGACGTGGATAGGCGTCACGGCTGCTCTCGCAGTCGTGGGCGGCGGCTTGATCATCTACTACGTCCCGCGCACAGAGAGGGCGAAGGCTGCTGCGTGAGGGCAGCGACGCTAGCTGATGGCCTCGCAATGGTGAGCGTGGTCGCTCGCGATTTCGAAAGTGAAACCGAACCGAAGGTAAACGGGGGCGGGTAAGTGACAAGTGGATCCGCAACAGGTCACGCAATGGATGGCGGCACTGGGCGCCTTGTTCGCAGCGCTAGCGATTCCATTGAAAGTACTCTGGAACGTCATCCAAGAGCAGCGCAAACGCCGCCGCAAAATGGCAGCGGTAGAAGCCACGGCTCGGCACGATCAAACGGCAGCGTGGCGCCTGCACCAAGCCGACGAGATCCAGCGCCTGCGAACAGCACTCGCAGAAAAGAGCGAGCACGTGACACAGCTTTACGAGAGGCTCGTCTCAACGACGCGGACGCTGGCCGATATGAGCACGGACGTCGATCGCCTCCGACAGCGCGCGATGTCGACGCCGCCTGCACTGAGTCGCGAGAGCGACAAGCCGCCGTCGTCGAAAGCGTCAAAGGACTGAAGCTAGAGCTAGCGAGGTAGCTGCGGCGGCTCCGGTCCGGCTACCGCCCCGCCAATGAACGCACCGACCACCGCGCCCGTTGCGCCCCCGATGACCATCGCATCTTCGACGGCTGCACCGCCGGCCGGCCCGCTCGCGTACCGTGGACGAGCTTTCGCCGCGTAGTGGCCTGCGGCGACACCCATCGCGCCCCCGAGCAGCGCACCGAATGCGCTCCACAGCCCAGTTTTCGGATCACTCATGCCAACTAAAGCCTACGTCGGATCGCATCTACTGTCCATCCGACGGCGCCTCCCACGAGCGCGCCCGGGGGACCGGCGATGACAGCGCCTATACCTACACCAGCGGTCACAATCGCTACGGATCTCTTGTCGGCCGGATCGGCGCTCTCTTCGCTTGGCGGTTCTACGTCTTCGCTGCGGGCGTAGGTGTAGACCGGATCGGCATCGACGATCTGCTTCACGAGAAGTAGAATGCCCCCGTAGCGGCGCCGGCCTACGTGTATCGCGCCTATCTGCGTATCATAGGTGCCGATCACGTCGTCGCCCTTGATGAGCACGAACTTGCCGGGCGCTTCGACTAGCAGGCGCATCTTCTCGCGCTCGTAGGTAGCAAGCTCGCGCGTCAGAACCGTCATGACCGATGTCCGCTTGCTAGCTCGCAGCGGCCTCGACTTCGTACAACATTGCGTAGAGGACACACATGATAGGGATGTCGGCACCGCTGACGTGCATGACGAACCACATGGCTTCCGACTCGGCCGGCATGCTCATAACCTTTTGAGCCGACTCGTCCCACATCCTGAACTCGAGCGCGCGCACTCCGTATAGCCGACGCAGGTGTTGCTTGTATTCCGCGCGCGTGCCTCCGTAGATGTCAGGGCTTTGATCCGTCATCCACAGCACGATGTCGTTGTTGAGGCACTCTGCTTGTGCGGTTTTGTATGCGTTGAGGAGCCTGTCCGGCGGAAACCTGGCAACGACCTTTTGGCAATCGTCAGAAGTGCCGGGGGCGAAACCGAATTCTGTCTTGAGCATGGGGTGGATGCTACCATAGTGTTCATGGACGCTGAAACCTTCGTCAAAACCCGGCTCACTTCTGGCGAACTCACTCACGCACAGATCGCCCATCTAGTCCGCGCTTTCCAGCTCCAAAACGGACTGAAAGCGGACGGGAAGCCTGGAGAGATCACCCTCGGTCGCATCGGGGATCTCCTCGCGTACTATGGGGGAGAGATCACGCATCCAACATCACTGGAGCTTGAAAAGTTGCTACCGGACTTGGCGTTGGATCCCGCTGAATGGCTTTTTGGCATCGACATCGACCACCATCAACGCATCGATGAAGACGCGCTCGACCTCGACACCGTACAGTTCGCATTTGTGGGCGTTACCGAAGGAACGAGCGGGCGCGCTTCGGTGGATCCTAGGTTCCGCGAGCATTTGACCGAGCTCAGATCGGCAGGCGTCGCCCTTGGCGTCTATCACTTCGGACGTCCGAGCAGCACACGCTTGTTCGGGCCGGACTTCGGACAACCGCTAGGTGAGGCGCAGAACTTCGCGCGGCAGTGGGAGATCGCTGAAAGCATCGCCGGGCGTCTTCTCCCACCCGTGCTCGACATGGAAGACGAGAAGGAGCAGCTCTCGAACGCCGAACTCATCGACTGGACGCTCAAGTGGTGCGAGCACTGCGAACGTTTAACGGGGCGCACACCGATTATCTACACCTACTTCAGCTTCATCCACACGCAGCTCAAGGAGTACGTCGGCGACTTGACGCGCTACCCACTGTGGCTCGCTGACTATAAAGGAGCGCCCCCGCAGGACGCACCGCGAGACATTCCGAACTGGCCATGGCTCTTCTGGCAGTTCACCGGAAGCGGAACCGTGCGCGGCATTAAAGGGCAATGCGACCGCAACGTGTTTCGCGGGACGCGCGCTCAGCTCGAAAGCTTGCTCGGCTAATCATCCCAAGGGCAGCAGTAACTCGAAACGCCCCAGGTGACGCTATCCCCAGCATGGCGGCAAGACGAAAGGGTGGGATTGGTGCCGAGCGCACAGCCCACACAAGCCTCCGTCGCCGTGCATTCAACGCCGCAAAGTCCCGTCCCTGTGCACGATGGTCCCGGCGAAACGCATTCGCCCGCGGAACACATTATCCCTTGCCCAATATTACAAGCGGCATCCGACACCCACGACCCCGATGCGCCGCACGTCTGCGGCTGGCTCCTGCTCGTGCACGACCGATCTTCAGGCTTGCAGTCGACGCAGGCGCCGTTGAGGCACCATCCGTCGCACGCCGCGCCGTTGTCGAGCCAGATACCGCCAATGCACGTCTGACGTTGAGCGCCGACGCACTGAACCGCGCTGGTAGCGCACTCGCCCGAGCCGCCATCCGAGCCAGACGAACCGCCCGCGCTGGAATTGCCATCAGGCGAGCCTCCAGAATCGCGTGCACCTGAACCGTCCAAGCCGGCTACGCCACCGGAGCCCCCAACGAAGGGCGCGCCGTCCGGAGCGACGCTTGCGTCGTCGCTAGTCACGCCGACTGCGGGTTTGCCGCCCAGGCCGCCGTCTGACGTTGCCTCGTGTTCGTTGGCGCTGAACTCTCCGCCGCCGCAGTTGACGCACAGTAGCGCCCATATCAAGTGCTTCATATTCATCGTGCGTTCCTCCCTGAGATTAGGAGCTCGCTCACGTCTCCGCGCTTGCCGCCCTTCGAATTGATTCGACGAGGCGCCTTCACCTCCGAGATGTGAAAGCCATTGTAGAGGCGGCGCACGAACGGCGTGTCGCTATTCGAGAGCAGAACATGGACGCCACGCTCATCGAGTGCCTTGAAGCAGTCGCGAAGACGCACATGCGCAGCCTCGTCGAAGCCGCCCTTCGCATAGGACGTGAAGTTCGACGTCTTCGACACCGGTGCGTAAGGCGGATCCATGTAAACCACGTTGCCCTTGCGCGCTTTCTTGACGGTGAGCCTGAAGTCGCCTGCCTTCCCGCGGAAGGAGCCGCATGAGCGAATGGTCTGCGATACTGCGCGCAGATTCTCTTCGTTGCAGATAGTCGGGTTCGTATACCGCCCGAACGGCACGTTGAACTCGCCTTTGCGGTTCACGCGGTAGAGCCCGTTGAATCCGGTGCGATTGAGATAGATCATCCGCGCAGCACGATCGGCGCTCGAACGCGGACGCGATGCACGCGCAGCGTAGTAGTGGCCTTCCTCGTATACGTGCTTGGAGAGAATCGAGATGACCTTGTCGGGTTCGACCAGGAGCGAAGCGTAGGTCTCCATGAGCTCTTCGTTAGCGTCACCCACGACTGCGCGCTTGAAGCGCCCTTCGGCTGCGAGCGCGAAGAAGACGGCGCCCGCGCCGAGGAACGGTTCGAAGTAGGTGCCGATCTTCTCTGGAAGCCGAGGGAGAATCTTGGGCAGCAGGACAGTCTTGCCGCCGACCCATTTGATAAAAGGACGCGCTTTAACCTTCGTGTGCATACCGATGGCCCTTCTTAGTTCTCACGACACCACGGCCATTCGGCCGCCGACTACAAATGCCTTGGCGCGGACCCTAGGGAGGGACCTTCGCGCCGAACGCTCGTCTTCGTAGACGTAAGCGCGCTTCGGGTCTTTCGTGAACTCAGGCATGTAGTGATACGAATCCCATCCGTCCCAACCCATCGATGGAACCAATGTCCAGTACGAAAAATAATACCCGCTCGGTGTCACGATGACAGCGCCGCGTTCCTTTGAACGAATCATTTCCGAACGCCGTTCTTCCGTGTCAGCCGCGACACGGCGCTCGGCGCTCGATCGAAGAGACGCGCAATCTCATTGATGCCTTTGCCCCTCTTGAAGAGCCACGAATAGGCGTCTCGTCGAGCAGCGGTGATCGACGGCGCGCGGTTGGGGCCTTCGTAGAGCTCTTGCAGCGAGACGTGGAGCTTGAGCGCGCGCTTCTCGAGCATCTGATGGAGGCCGATCTTGTCGAGCCGCGTTACGAACTTGCGGAATGAACGAGTCATCTGTGGCTGATCTCCTCTTGAAACGCTTTCAGATCGCGCGTTAGCGCCTCGGTTGAGCGTTGGATCTCAATTCGCAGCTCCTCGAGCTCTCGCATCGCCTTATCGTGCGTTTGGCGCTCCGACTCTCTCTGCTCTTCGAGAGCTTTTCGCGCCTGCGAGAGTCCGTAGCCTACGTACGCGAATAGACCCCAAAGGGGTGCGATACCAATGATCACCAGAACCAAGAAGCGCTTCCTACTCATCCTGTCACCACTTCCTTGAAATCCACCATGAAGCCGCACACGTCATCGTCGCGACGCTCACCCGGCGGTGGCTGAGTCGAGCATCGATACATGACCCAAGCGCCCGCCATCTTCGATGGGCCCTGTTGTTGCCACTGCGACTTGACGTACCGCGTAGAGGGAGCGCCGCACTTCGGACACTTGCCTTCGAGCAGCGCCTTCGCCTCTCGAATCGACGCTTCGACTTCTGATCGGATTATCTCTTCAGAGGCGCCTTGTTCGCGCAACGCCGTGACCCAGTCGTCGTAGAACTCCGGGTGCGTTCGAGCGGCAAGAGCCGGCGCAGCGAGCTCACGCGCCTCTTCGGGTAGCCGAGCGAGCCACGTCCCGTACGTGTCGCCTTCCACGAAGCACGGAATGTACGCGGTCTTCACGGTGTACTTGAGGCTGCATCGACGGCAAGGACCGCCAAGGCGCGTAGGATCGTGTTGCAATTGCTGATTCACGCTCGCTCCTTAGTTAAGGAGATAGGAAGAGCAGTCGGCGGCGGTAGATCGCGCTCGAAGACGTCGCGCCCACGCTCGGTTAGCTCCACCCAGGGGAAGCTCAGCCGCTGAAGGGCGCGCCCAGCCTTCACATCGACGGGCTGCACCCGGGTCGCGACCAGGCCGCGCCGCTCCAACGAGGAGACGACCGGGGTGCGCAGGCCCGTATGGCGCCCGTAGGCGACGCCACCGGGCTCGTCGATCGCTTCGAGGTGCTCGAGGTGCTCGATCCACCACGCGGGATGCTCTGCCGCCTCGGAACGATTCACCTGCGCCTCTCAGTTCCGAGGATCCCAGCTTTGAGTGCCGGAGTGAGCCCGGCGTCGCGCGCCTGCCACGACATCCACTCGTTGAACGACCACTCCGCGAACCGAGAGCGGGGGTTGATCCAATGCGCGACACGAGTCATCAACCGCCAGAGACGAGTCGGCAACGATGGCGTGCGGCGAACCGCCTGAGCCATATAGAGCGCCGCTTTGGCCTTCTGGCGCATCACGGCGACGCCTCCGAGCATGTGGTGGACAATAGCCACGCCCCGCTTCGTGGTCCGCTGAACTGAGTCGCGCTGTCGAATCATTACGAAGTGCTCCAAGGGCGCCATGTTCCCGTCACGAAGTCCGTGTACGCGGCGCCCTTCCCAGACTCCAGAATCTTGGCAGCGTCGGAAGCAATCTTAGCGAGCCGCTTCGCTGCTTCAACGTCGCGAAACTCAAGCCGTAGAAACTGCGCTGGCGCGTCCTTGTTGGGGTATCCGCCGACAACGAACGTGCCCACCGGATCGTCTCTGTGCTCGTACACGTATACTGGCGTGATGACAGCGCTCTCACTGAGCTTCACGCCGCACAGCATGCAGACGACGTCGTCCGGGTCGACCTGGCTCTTGACCCACGGCCCATGCGCGCAAACTGACTTCGTCATAACGACCTCCTTAAAACTAAGCGGCTACTGCGAATCATTCAGAGCACCTCTAGCGACGCGACGGCCGTTTCTAGCGCACTCGCGACTTCACCGGGCGGCAGCACACGGCGCCACCAGGGCACGCGCATACAGGTCACCGACTGCGATGACTGTCGCTTCGGAACCAGACCGCCGCAGTTGACGCACACCTGTGCTTGTAGGTAGTCGCTCATGGCCGCTCATCCTCGTAGTGCGCCGGCATCGGCGGTATCGAAGGCGTCACGAACGACCACACGCCGAACGTCCGCTCAGATTCGGAGCCGCACTGGCTGAGTCCGGGCCAGTCGTCGGGCGGCGGGTCGTGGCTGTACGACATGGCATCACGCCAGTTGTCCATGCAGTAGTCGTAGGCTTGTGACACGGCGAGGTAGTAGCCGAGCACATAGGCCGCCACAGTGAGGGCAGCCCAGGCGGTTAGATAGCGGTCCAGTAGCTTCACGCTTCCTCCTTCGGGACGCCTGTACCGGCGCACTCCAGACAATCGCGATCAGCGGAGAGAAGCTCCGCCACGAGACCGATCCCGAATGTTCGACGGCGCATCGCTTCTGCGACGCCCATGTCGTTAACACCAATGTCGCTATTCAAGCGCACACATGAGCACGGATGCTCCGCACGGGACTCCTCACGCTCAAGGGGCTTCAACTTTTGATCGATCTCTCCCACCTCCCCAAGAAGCTCGGCCACCCGGCTCTGCAAGCCTCGACGCTCCTTGCGTAGCTCGTCTAGCTCCGACATCTCATCACCTCAAGATCGTGAGCTTCGAGGTTGCCCGCGTCACGGCCGTGTAGAGCCATCTCTTCCAGCCATCGTCGCTGACAGGGCCAGGACGCTCCGCGCACACGACAAGGTCATCCACGGCGCTTCCTTGCATCTTGTGCACGGTCATCGCGTAGCCGAAGTCGAAGAGCGCACCGGCCATCGAGAACGAGTAGATGCCCGTCTCGCGCTCTAGATCTTCAGGCTTGTTGAACGTCTTATCGCGATTGAACTGCTTCCAGAGCATCTCGTACTGACGCGCATCGATCTCGTCCTCAGGGAAGCCGATGGTGCCGACAAGCTGCGTCTCACTCTCGCCGATCTTCTTCCCGCGAGCGTCGACGTGCGGGCGAGGAACAGCATTGGAGGTGAGCACACCGCGCATGCCGTTCGCGATTGGAGGCAAGCCGTCACCCGCCTTGATGTTGCGCAAGCACACGACATGCTCGCCCTTAATCGGCAGCTCTTGGCCGTTGCGAGCGATACCACGAGCGCGCCGAACGGCGATGTTGAGGCCCACACGGCGCCGATTCGTGTAGCAGGCGAGTCCCATCTCAAGCAGGCGCTCTGGAGAAGCGCCCTCGTAGCGATCCTCTATAATCCCGTCGACGAATAGTAGGCGATCGAAGCGCACCGCATCGCTGTCCGTCCCGTCAGGCAGACGCCCCTCTTCGCGGATCATCTTGCTGAGTGCGATGATGGGGTTCCCCGCAGCCTGTCGATGGATCTGTTCGAGGCGAAGGTGCGGCGACTTCATGAGCGAGCCGCTGCCACCGACGGGCGGGAGCTGCCCATGGTCGCCCACGGCGAGAATGGGCACGCCGTAGCTGCGAAGATCGCGCAGCATCATGTCGTCGACCATGGACGCCTCGTCGACGATGATGAGATCGTAGTGACGGTCGAGCGTCTCACGGCGAAGCCATTGCTTACCGCCGCAGAGCGTGCAGACGCCATCGGGGCCCTTCTGCGCGTAGATGAGCTTGGTCTTCGGCTTGAGCTTCCCGAACGCCTTTTCGTCCTTGACGAGCTCGATGTGGCCGCCCTCGCAGACGCTCCGGCCGTCCTCCCACCGCGTTTCGTGCGGGCAGTCCTTCTCAGGACACGGCTTTTCGAGCTTAAAGGGCTGAGGCTCTAGGCACGAGCACGGGCGATAGATGAGCGAGTGGATCGTGCCACAGAACGGCTTGCTCTCGAGCGACGGCGTCCCGTCACGGTTCGAACGCTGGGCACCGACCGTTGCGGTGCCTGCGTCGCGGAGCTTTCGCCGAAGGACGCTTGTGGCCTTCCCCGTGTACGCGCAGAACGCGGGAAGATTGATCTGTTCGGCGACGAGCGAAACGAGCGTGCTCTTGCCAGAACCGGCGTAGCCGCCCATCGTAAGCAAGTCACGATGATCTGGATGATTGATCCAACGCATGATGGCGTCGTAGGCAGCGCTCTGGTCGTTGGAGAGTTGTTCGACGGTGATGATGCCGCTCACGACTCGGTCTCCTTTACGCTGAGCTTCTGCAAGAGCGCACAGAGGTGTTTGACGGCGGTTGCGTTCCTACGCTCCGAGGGAGAACCGAGACGCTTGAACAGCGCCTTCATGCGCACGTGCGAATTCTTGTGCTGCTCGAGCTGACGCAGCACCTCTTCGTCATCCGTGCTCGCTACAATCTGCTCCGCGCGTGCTCGCGTCATTTCTTTCACGTTCATCGTTACCTCCTGGCCGAAGCCATTCATTTCAGTCGCCTGTTCCGCAGTCGCAGAAAGGACACAGCGGTTTTTTCGCAGTGCCCCAAGACATGTACGCGCCGCACCGCTTGCACGACGGGCGCGTAAGCTTGCTCTCGTCGATCTCGCGATAGCGCGTCACGCGAGTCTTGACGCCCCCGCGCCCACTAAAGCGCTTTTGGAGCTGCACTCGCCTCTCCTCGATCTCATTCTCACCGACGATGACGCCGTGCCAGGCAACGCCGGTTGCCGTAGCCGTGTACCAGAGAACGGTGAGGTCGCCTGCATCAACGCTCATGAGGCCCTACCGAAGTCCGCCGTCGGGCTCTGCACGAGCGGCCAGAGGCGCTCGCGGTCTCCCCAATCGAGCGCGAAGGGGATCAGCTCGCGCGCGATCCACCGGTTGTGCGGCATCATCGCCTCTAGCAGTGCGCGAATGGATGCGAGAGCTGCGTCGCGCCCGTCTCCGTCACTGCGAGCGTAGAGCTCCCAGCACGCGGAGATGGCATCGAGGACGCTCACGTCTTGCCCCGTGAGGCTTGCAAGCGAGCCCTTCCCGAGTTCCGAGGGGCTGCTCGGATCCTTCACGCACGCGCGCACCCACTGCTGCCAAGTCTGTTTCTTCACGTGCTCGCTCCTCTCTTAGCGAGGCTTTCTCGCGCCTTATCGTCGTTCTCGTTCAGGCGCGCGTTGTCGAGCACGCGCGTCAACTCCTTGCGAATGATCCGTTCGACTTCGTAATCCTCATCGAGTGAGAGATCTTCTGTCGCGACGTCTGCTCCGCAAAGAATCGTCGCGGCTTCGCGGTACGCGCGCTGTCGAAGATCGTGCTCGGAGAGAGGAGATCGCAAGCTCATCGCTCGCCTCGACATTTGGGGCCCAACCCAATGGAGATCGACTCCGGCGTCGTCAGGCGACGCCCACAGCGCCCGCAGCGACCCTCATGGTAGACGGCCAGCTCGGGGTGCATCTCGCCGGCCGTGAGGCGCGACCAGACCCACATGAACGCGACCGCACTCGGAGCGTTCCGATCGATGCGGCTCGCCCGTCCATGGCTGTATGCTCGACAGTCGTAGACGCAGCCGAGATATTCGTAGTGGTCTGGGCCTGTCAGAACGGCTACGAAGTGTAGGGGCTGCCGTTTACCGGAGTGCCACGGGGGGGTCTCATTGATGCGGTAGGTGAATCGGGTGCCCGTCTTCCGCGACTGGAAGGTCACATGGGCCTTTCCAGCCAACATGAAGCGGACCGTAGCGGCAGGATCGGCGAGCTCGGCACGCAGGCCGGCATCGTCCGCTGAGGCTGTAATTGAGCGCGCTGCCATCATCACCTAGTAGGACGGGGGGTGTTCGACGTCTATTCACCTTCTGTACACCCCAGGGGGTGTCAGATCAAGGGCCCGCCCGAGCCGGGGGCCGGTCCCCGGGGCGTAATCCAAACGCCCTGGGGCCCCTAAGGAGTCCGAAACACGCAAGTTGCGAGCCGCTAAGACAGCCTTTCCGGGTCGAACCCGGCCGGCGATGCGACTTTAGCAGAGAGGGTGTTGGGACGCTTGACGAACCCCGCAAACGCGCGGACACTGATCAGCGACAAGATGACTGAACCACGACGCCATCGCGTCGTCGTGGCCCCTGTCCGGAAGCCTCCGGCAGAGCTGCGCGGCGTTCGAGTAATCGTCGAAGACGATGGCGATCCCGACGTCTCGTATCTCGAGCAGGACGGGTTCGAAGAGCGGCGCGCGGCTTACAAGCGCGGCGAGCTCGGATTCCTCATCGTGCGCGTCGAGGCCGACGTGTTCATCAAGGACACCGA
>SDBV01006472.1_pt1 | contig 16227 bp, 12 predicted proteins | sample 2277081 | NCBI WGS metagenome assembly SDBV01 (sample SAMN10402039, study PRJNA504765) | marine sediment metagenome | isolation source: marine sediment core GS10_PC15, 223 cmbsf | place: Arctic Ocean: Southern Knipovich Ridge | collected 2010
CGGATAACATCGATCACGTCGTCAAAGGTTATGATACCCAGGAGCCTGTTGTAATCATCCACCACCGGAAGAGCGACAAAGTCGTGGGTTTCGAGTATTCGAGCCGCCTCCTCCTGGTCGGTATCTTCTCTCACGGTGACGACCTTTTTAATCATGATGTCTTCGATCAAATCCTCGTCCCGGGCTGTCAGGATGTGTCTGAGGGATACGACACCCCGGAGCCTCTTCAACTGATCGACCACATAGATGTAGGATACGGTCTCCACATCCGCTGCATTTTTCCTGACCCAGCCCAGCGCCTGGGATACGTTCAGCGATGAAGACAGCGCCAGATAGCGCGGTGTCATGAGACCCGCTGCGTCGTCCTCATCAAACTTGAGGAGAAAGAGGGTCGCCTGTTTCGCTTCGTCTCCAAGACTTTTCCATACCGCGTCTCGTACCTCCGGCGAGATGGCCTGCATGAAGTCCGTCAGATCGTCAGGCTCCATCTCCTCGAGCAGAACCCTCTTGTGCTCCACCGATAGGTCCGTAACAAGGGTTTCCTGTGAACTGGACGGGAGGGAGTTGATCAGGTCAACCTTCGGTCCAGGTTCAAAAGGGAAAAGAATCGGAGCTCTTCTTCCGAGGCGAGCTGATCCCAGTACTCGATGAGATCGTCTATGGGAATTCCGTTGATCGCTTTCTTGAGATCCTCTTCGCTGTACTGCTCGATAAACTCTCTGATATTTTCAAGGCTGTCCGACATCGTCCGCCTCCCATTCACCGACAAAGAGCAGCTCTTCTTCCAGCTGAAAGCCATACTTCTCTCTGACCCTTCGCTTGACGTGTTCGACGAGATTTCTCACATCCTCTGCCGTTGCGCCGTTGCCGTTGACAATGATATTAGCGTGTTTCTCCGACACCCTGGCCCCCCCGATGGAAAATCCTTTGAGGCCCAACGCATCGATCAGGCGACCTGTCGGCGCACCAAAGGACCTGTTGTTTTTAAAGACACTTCCGGCACAGGGATAGAGGAAATGCCCTTTCCGCTCTCTATCCCTTCTGTACCCCTGCGTTTCAGCGGCGAGGTGATTCGGGTCACCGGATCTCAAGCGCAATCCCCCGCTTATGATGACGGCCTGCATTTCCTGATAGGGAGATTTCTTGTAGTCGAACTCTTGCCTCTTCACGGGCAGGCGCTTCAAGCGAAAATCGCCATCGATCAATTCGACGAACTCCAGTACATCGGAGAGGGACACGCCATAACACCGGGCATTCATCCATATCGACCCGCCGACGCTTCCGGGCATGCACGAGAATGCCTCGACTCCGGCCAGACCTTGAGCTGCCGCCTCTTCGACCACACGGCTCATGGGAGCACCCGCCATGGCGTGGATCAGTGTCTCGTCGATTTCAATGTTACGGAAGTTGCTCATGTCGATAACGATGCCCTTCATACCTCTGTCCGAGACGAGGATATTCGCTCCCTCTCCCAATACGAAATACGGTATTCCCTCCTTCAGACAGAGGGAAAAAACGCCTATCAGATCGTCCAAGGTGGCCGGGGTTACGAAAAGCTCCGCGGGACCGCCGATTTTAAAGGAAGTGTGCCGGGATAGAGGCTCGTCGTAGACAAGGGGACAGTCGATGTTGATCTTTTTTAGCAATTTTCTTAAGTTGTACTTATCGTTGACTGCGCACATAACCCAAACATTCTAATCTATTTTCTATATGCAGCCAACGATACGTATCATACCCAAATTCCTGTTGTGATAAAAGGAGTGCATCCGTGCGCCTCAGTATCTTCAATACGTTGGGAAGGGAAATACAACAGATCAGCCCTCGCAGGGAAGGCAGGATTGGATTGTATACGTGCGGTCTTACGGTTTACAACTTCGCACACGTTGGAAACCTCAGGACCTATCTCTTCGAGGATATCCTTCGACGGATCATGGAGTACGAGGGTTGCGCGGTAGAACATGTGATGAACGTGACCGATGTAGGCCACCTCACCGATGACGCCGACGAGGGTGAGGATAAGATGCTCAAAAGTGCAAGGGAAAAGAAGATAACCGTCTGGGAAATCGCGGAGTTCTATGCCAGGGCGTTTTTTGAGGATCTAGAGAAGCTCAATATCGAGATGCCGACCGTAGTCTGCAAAGCCACGGAACACATCGAGGATATGATACGGCTAATCCAGAGACTGCAGAAGAGGGGTTTCACCTACAGCTCCGGCGGTAACGTCTACTTCGACATCGGTAAGTTTCCCTCTTACGGTGAGCTGGGTCTTCTGGATCTGGGTAAGCTGAAAGCAGGCGCCCGAACCGATGTAGACCAAAACAAGAGGGATCCCCATGATTTTGCCCTGTGGTTCACGAAATCAAAATTCGAGCACCAGACAATGCTGTGGGACTCACCCTGGGGAAGGGGTTACCCGGGCTGGCATATCGAGTGCAGTGCCATGTCCATGAAGTATCTGGGAGATCAATTCGACATACACTGCGGTGGGGTGGATCATATTCAAGTCCACCACACCAACGAGATCGCGCAGTCCGAGGGCGCGACGGGCAAGAAATGGGTCAACTATTGGCTCCATGGCGAGTATCTCATCATGGAATCCGAGAAGATGTCGAAATCCAAGGGAGGGGTTTTGACTTTGGCCGGTCTCAGCGACAAGGGTTATGAGCCGATGGACTACCGCTACTACCTTCTGGGCGCCCACTACAGGACACAACTTAGGTTCTCTTACGAGGCTCTTAGCGCTGCGAAAAATGCGCGCGCCCGGCTGATGGACCATGTCGCTCGGCTGAAAGAGGCGGCAGGCCCAACAAGCGCTTCTCGCGATGTTTTGGCCGCAGGTTACCTGAGCTCTTTCGAGGATCATGCCTTTAACGACATGAATATGCCGCGATGTTTGTCCGAGTTGTGGGGTCTTGTCAGGGACACCGGTGTAGAGGCGAATGCGAAGATTCGTGCCATTGGCGACATGGATCAGATTCTCGGTTTAAAGTTGCTGGAAGCTGAAACGGGCTTACCCGTTTTGGACGATCAGGTTAAGGCGCTTATCGATGAGAGAGAGCAGGCCCGCAAGAGCCGAGATTTCGAGCGTGCTGACGAAATTCGAGAGTTACTGCGAAATCAGGGTATCGTCCTCGAGGATAATCCGAATGGCGTGAGGTGGAAGCGGAGCTGACGCCACCCCTTTTCCCGACAATTTTACCACGAACATGAAAACAGGTTTCTGATATAGTATATTGGAAGGTGTTGAGATAGGTATCAGAGAAGATCATGGCAGAAAAATTAGCCAAACCAAGCAATGGTTTTGACATATTATTTATAGAGGCATACGAGAGCCTGTTTTCACTCATATTTCGCATAGCCTATCGGATCACCGGTGACATTGGCCGAGCGGAGGATGTGTGCCACGAAGCCTTCATCAAGTACTATGAGAGAGGCAGAGCCCTTCCGGATATGAATCAGACCAGGTACTGGCTGATCCGGGTTGTAAAGAATATTGCTCTGAATATCGAAAAGAGAAAGGACCGGGAGAGAAAAGCCTTTGCCCGGCTCAGGAAGATTGTGCCGACCAAAACCATTTCTGAAGAGGAAGCGTTCGAAAAAAAAGAATCGGCGAGAGCCGTTCAGCAGGCATTGAATCTGTTACCTTATAAGCTCAGGGTTGTTCTAGTATTGAAGGAATACGAAGGGTTGACTTACAGAGAGATAGGCTCGATAATGGGCATCAGTGAGGGAAACGTCAAGGTAAGGGTTTATCGGGGAAGAGAAAAACTGGAAAAAATGCTCAAGGAGAGAGACGGAAATGTGTCCTGATCTTCGAGCTCTCTCGGCATATCTCGATGGCGAAACACCCTCGCATCTAGCTGAAAGCGTTCGATCTCATCTCCGCGGGTGTCCGCAATGCCAGACTCGATTGGAAAGACTCAAATCAGTCAGACACCACCTCACCCAGGCTGAGCAGCCCGACGACAGGTACTCAAAGGCAAGGGTATGGGCACGGTTAAAGGAGTCCAGCGCCCGAGGGCAGGAAGAGAGGGTTGCCCTGTGGAGGAGGCGTGTCGATTTGCCGCTTCCTCTTGTCGCCCTGGCAGCCGGTCTCTTTGTGCTTCTCGGTTTTGCTCTGGTATTGACTGTCGCGAATCGTGACATAAGAATGATGAAAATAACGACCGAACCTTCCGGTGTTACGGAGGTACAGGTTGCGGCGCCGATCCGGGATCTCGAAAAGATTCTTCAGTATCTTGAGAAGCAGGATTCCAAAATGGGCTCGATTATACGGCTTCCAGCAAACTCCGAGTTTTTTGTGCTGGGCGAGCCTGTTCTCTTGCGGGCCAAGGACCTGACTCAAAGCACGTTTAAATGAGACAGATATTTATACTCTCCCTGTTGCTTCTCTCTATTCCTCGGATTACGGGTCAGGAGGGTGAAAGTCGTGAGATGTTGAAGGCGCTGATGGATGAAGCGCTGCGTATCAATATCGTGGCCCGAATTCTTCCATCCGACGAGAGATGGGATTTCAATGTCGAAGAGTCGCGTTTAACGATTCCCGGGAGACCGGTGGTTGTGCAGTTCGTGGGCGACAATATTATCATCAACGCGATTCTCACACCTTACCTCAAAGAGGACGGTAGGATTATTCTCGTAGCACAGGGACAGGTCTGGATCACGGAGCCTCAGGCCGAGAAATCGGTAAGATACAGCAGCTCCTTTGAAAGTCTTCCCATTTCGCTCGGCGAAAAAATCTTCTTCTTCCCCCTCGGTGTCCCTCAAGATGCAACCCAGAGTGACGTTTTCAGCATCGCGCTGGAGATCGAAATCGTTCCTTTCGAAAATCGGTAGCATATGGACAGAGAAAGCTCCTCACCTCTTCTGAAAATCCGTTTCAAGGGTTTACTTCCCTACCTCGTATTTCTTTTTCTGGTGCTGATCCTGCTGCTTCTATCCACTCTGAACAACAGGCCTCCGGAGGTGGATGGAATTCAGCCCAAGGTTGGTGTTTCCGGAGACGAGCTCGTTATCACCGGAAGGTTTTTTGGATCCAGCCGAAACGGGGGAAGAGTGGTTGTGTCAAACGTGTCACCCCCGACTTCTGCGTATCTGGAATGGACCAACAAGAAGATCGGTCTTATCGTACCCGAAGAGATGAAAGGCGGCCTGTTGAGGGTCATCACGAAACACGGTGAGAGCCGAGAGGTTGTTCCGTTCACAAACAAGCGTTATCTTCCCGTGGTTCTTGCCGGTCCCCTTAACCCCGGAGAGCCCTACATATCGAGTTTTGAACCAAAGAGCGGCTCAGTTGGCAGCCTTGTTGTGATTAAAGGATTGAATTTCGGATTAAAAAGGGGTAGCTCTACTGTTTCGTTTGCGTGGATCTCGGGTGATGGTCAGAGAAAAATGGATGTGTCTGAAGATCCGAATATTCTCAACGCCCTCGAAAACGACTACGATTATGTTGCGTGGAATGATCGGGAGATCAAGGTCAGGGTCCCTGACGGGGCTTCGTCGGGGAAGGTGAAGATCGTAACCGACAAGGGAGTCAGCAACGCCGTCTACTTTGAGGTGAATAATTTTGCCGGATCAAAGCTTTTCACCAACAGGCGCATCTATCACGTCCGGAGCACCATCGACATCAAAGATATTAACGCCGATGAGGGCAACTCCCTCTATCTCTGGGTTCCCAGAGTCATCGAGGGACCGGAGCAGAGAGATATTAAGTTGGTCTCGGTTGAGCCTGAGCCGATGTTCGATGACTACAGAGGCACAACATTGTTTTTTCTCGAAAATCTGAAGAGAGGTGAACGTTACAACGTCAGTATAGACTTCATCTTTTCCCGATATGAAGTGGAAACCAAGGTGAACGTAGGCAGGGTGAGTCTCTACTACGACAAAACCAATAGGTTGTACCACGCGTACACAACGCCCAGCGTTCTCGTCCCGGCATCGGATAAAACAATTAAATCCGTTGCCAGAAGCGTTGTTCGAGTAGAGAAGAATCCGTATAGAAAAGCGAGGTTGTTGTACAACTACGTTGCAAACAGGCTCTCTTACGTCGAAACCCCCGAGAATTTCAGTGTTCCAGGCGCTATAAAAACCCAAAAAGGAGATGCCTATCTCTACAGTCTTCTCTTCTGCGCGCTGGCGAGAAGTGTCGGAATCCCCACCAGAGCGGTCGCAGGATACATCGTTGCAGGCAAGAATCTTAGCAGGAGACATTACTGGGCCGAGTTCTACCTGGAAAAGGTGGGATGGGTACCTGTGGATCCTCTTTTGGGCGATGGAGTTAAACTTGGTGATCTCAAGGCCGGGGTCAATGCGCGAAACTTCTATTTCGGAGGCCTGGATAATAAGCATATCACCCTGTCAAAGGGATTGATCAGCTTGAAGCAGATGAATCCAAAGGGACGACTGGTAACGAGAAGAAATGCAGCGAGCTTTCAGACGATACACGAAGAGTATACAGGCAACCTGAGAAGCTACAGCTCCCAGTGGAGTCAGCTCAAGCTCTTGGGCGTCTACTGAGAACCGCTCGCTGATCCTTGCTGTTTGCGGCAGCTTCTCGCTATCTGCCGGATGTTCCTTGCTATCTACCGGCTACCGGTTGCCTCTTGCTATCCGGCGACGTTACCCGTATTTTATCAGTAGCAGGGATTTCTACTTCAGATTGACACTACACTTCCCGATCCTATATACTAAAATGAGTAAACACTGAAATGATATGATGGGATATGCCTAGCCAACCGCAATTATCGCTGGTAAATTTTAGAAAAGGCTCTTACATTATCGTAGAAGGAAAACAGCAGGCTGATCACTTCTACATCATTCACAGTGGACAGGTCAAAATCAGCAAACAGGTGGAGCTCGTAGAGGAAGAGAGCAGCGGCACGCAGAAACCCGGCGATTTTTTTGGCGTCGTCTCCACCATGTCGACTCACAGTCACATCGAAACCGCTGTTGCGTTGACCGATGTCGCCCTAATCAGGGTTCACAGAGATCAGTACGGCCTGCTCATCGAAAAAAACACCCCGGTGGCAATCAAGATTATCCAGCAGTTTGCCAGACGCATGCGCTTTCTCGATGAGTCATTGACACGGCTTACCTTTAAAAATATTGCCAGTGAGAATCCCTCCCACCTTTTCAACGTGGCCGAATACTACGCCAGACAGAGCCAGTACAATCAGGCCTACTATGCGTACTACCGTTTTCTGCAGCACTGCCCAACCGATCCTAACGTAGCGGTAGCGAGAGAGCGTCTGGCAAAGATAAAGCCATATGCGAAAGCGGTTTATCTGAATCAGGTAGCGGACCAATTCACCCGGACCTATCCCAAGAACACTATGATCTTCAGTGAGAGTGAGCCGGGATCCGAGCTGTACATCATTCAAAAGGGATCGGTCAAGATTACGAAAATCGTGGATGACAAGGAAGTACTGATTGCGATAATTCCGGCAGGCGAGATATTTGGTGAAATGGCGCTTCTCGAGAACAAGCCCCGATCTGCCTCTGCCATAGCACACGGGGATACGACGCTTCTGTCAGTCAACAAGTCAAACTTTGAGCGAATGGTTCAAACCCAGCCCCAGCTTATTACCCGATTGACCTCTCTTCTTGGAGAGCGCATCTGGTTTATTTACAATCAGCTGGCCAATACTCAGATCGAGAATCCTCTGGGCAGGCTTTACGACTCTCTCGCTCTCCAGCTCGAAAAAAACCGGGTTCCCATCATGAGAGGCTCGAGTTACACCTTTGACTTCGGCGCTAATGATCTGGTTAACATGGTGGGATTGTCCGTTCGTGAGAGCGGTGATCTGATACGGAAATTATTCGAGAACAAAAAGTTGAGGCTCATAGATAATAAAATCTTTGCCGCCGATGTAGAGGAGATCAAGAAGCAGGCGGATTACTTTAAGAAAATGCAGCAGATCGAGAAAGCCAGGAAGGAAAGAAGTCAACCGCTATAGAAGCTCTTTCCTCTCCTTCTGTTTCAGTTCTTCCACGATATTCCGTACGAGTTGAGATGAGCCCTTCCTGCAGATAAGGGCAACCCCGTTTTTCACAACGACTATCAGGTCGCTGATCCCGGTAATGGCTACGGGTATATCGGAATAGACGAAATTCCCATCCGCTTCCACCTCGAGGGTTTCGGTCTTCTCGGCGCTGAAGTATCGAGAAACCTCATCCCAGGAGCCGATATCACTCCAGTCAAAGGTCGCTTCTACCATAGAAGTGTTGCCGCTGTGTTCCATCAGTGCGTAATCGATCGAGATAGCGGGAAGACCTTCGTATATGGATTGTACCGTCTGTAGATCCTTTGGGACCCGCACCGTCTCCCTCTCGGTTGTTTCTATCGAGATACCGTCGAAGGGTTCTGCCACGTCGGGGGCAGACCGCCTCAATTCATCGAGAAACACGCCGACCGGGAAGGTGAACATCCCTGAGTTCCAATAGAAGTTCCCATTATCAATATAACTCACGGCTGTAGCACGATTTGGCTTCTCATGGAATCGTCTCACACGGTAACCGGGGGGGTGTTCCTCTGCGGTTTCGATATATCCATATCCGGTTTCAGGACCTCGGGGAGGGATGCCGAAGGTCACAAGGAATCCTTGTTGAGCCAGTTGAGCCGCCTTTTCGACATCCCTTTGGAAATGATCGACCGGATTTATCAAATGATCGGAGGCTAAGACGATGAAGCTTTCCTCTGCCTCTCCCTCGTTTTTCAGGAAAGCTGCGGCATAGGCGATCGCAGGCGCGGTATTGCGGGCGATGGGTTCAGGAAGCACAATGCGCCTCTGAGGACTCTTTGTAGATGAAAGGGAGTTCCACTGCTCCACGATCTCATCCATATGATCCTTATGGGTGACCACGATAATCGCTCCCTCGATTCCAAGAGAGGACGCTCTTTCCAATGTATCTTGAAAGAGGCTCTTACCACCGCGGCGCAGTGCAAGAAACTGCTTTGGGAAAACTGCCCGAGAGGCAGGCCACAGCCTGGTTCCCGATCCCCCGGCTAATATCACTACGTGTTTAACCATCCCTCCGATTCTCCGATCTTTGGATTAAGAAATCCTTTAGATTATTAATTATAATCGTTAGATTATAAAGGGACCGTGTTGGTCTCTATAATATTGACTGGAACATCGGTCTGTATCAAGCCGTTGTATGGAGAGTATGGAGTGCTTTGCGAGCAGACCGCAGCCGCAGCCGACACTTCTCTTGACGTTTAAGACCAAAATCCATACATTGTGCGTTTAGATGCGGGATGTAGCCTAGTGGCTAAGGCGCCTGCTTTGGGAGCAGGAGATCGGAGGTTCAAGTCCTCTCATCCCGAATAGGGATGTTGTTCATCCCGGAGAGGGATGTTGTTCATCCCGGAGAGGGATGTTGTTCATCCCGGAGAGGGATGTTGTTCATCCCGGAGAGCAAGATTTCCTGATCTCTCCGCAGGCGTCCATAGCTCAGCTGGATAGAGCAACAGCCTTCTAAGCTGTGGGTCGCAGGTTCGAGTCCTGCTGGACGTATCATAGGTTCATAAGTTCTATCAACTTGACAAAGAACGAGGATTTTTGTAGGTTTTTAAGCTGTAAAATGGTGTGTCGTTGGTCGCTTTTACAGTGTAAGCTTGATTAGAATTTTCCGGATCGCCAACGATTTGGCCAGTGAGGCCCGGCAATTATTTGGCAAAATCTCTTATATATTCTTATATAAGGCACGGTTTTGCTGCGTGATTGCATATGGTGGGTATAGCTCAGTTGGTTAGAGCGCCAGTCTGTGGAACTGGATGTCGGGGGTTCAAATCCCCTTACCCACCCCTAGCCATGCGTCCGTAGCTCAGCTGGATAGAGCGCCGGACTTCGAATCCGTAGGTCGCAGGTTCGAGTCCTGCCGGGCGCGATAAACTAACTATCGTACGTAAATTGGGCCGTTAGCTCAGCTGGTAGAGCAGCAGACTCTTAATCTGCGGGTCGAAGGTTCGAGCCCTTCACGGCTCATACGAGTTCCGCTGGGCATCAGCTGTTTTAGCGCTGTTGAGGGCGAGAGTGGTGGAATTGGCAGACACGCTAGATTTAGGATCTAGTGCCGAAAGGTGTAAGGGTTCGAGTCCCTTCTCTCGCAACGCGACAGCTTCCCGGGGAACGGTTTGTGGTCGAATCATTTTAGCTGATAGCCACTGATCCTGCCTTGGGGTAAAGATTTTTTGCGGGAATAGCTCAGTTGGTAGAGCGCCACCTTGCCAAGGTGGATGTCGCCGGTTCAAGTCCGGTTTCCCGCTCTTTTGTTTTCGAGCTCATTTGCCTCTATTGGCGATCTAATGCATCGATTCCGTCGAAGTCGAGACTACTGACGAGTTTGCATTATCAGGGAACCGATGCACCGGATCGCCTTTTGTTTGGAGAAAGTTCCAACTATCAACAGGCTGATACTTTCAAGAGGTGTTGAGGATTCCAAAGGAAAGTGAGAGTTCCCAAAAGGCAAGCAAGTCAGTATCTTAACACTACAGAAATAAACAATCTCGGAAAGGTGACACAATGAAGGTGAGTTCAAAGGAAGAGTTGCTGGAGAATTCGAAGGTACAGGTGAAAGTGACTATTCCAAAGAAGGATGTAAAAGCCGAGTATGACTCTCTCATCGGGGAGTACTGTCGCAAGGTGGCCGTTAAGGGATTCAGAAAGGGCAAGGTTCCTGCAGAGGTACTCATTCGCAAGTTTGGAGACAGCCTTATGAGTGAGGCAACGCAGAACCTGATTGAGAAGAGTCTCAAAGAAGTTTTTGAAAAGGTAGAGAACAAGCCCCTACCCTATTCGGTCCCGACTCTGGCGGAGAACAGCAAGCCGGAGTTGAACCTGGGAAAGACGTTTTCCTTTGAAGTTACCTATGACACCTTTCCGCATATCGAGATCGGTGAATACAAGGGTCTTGAAATCAAAGAACCCTTGGTTTCCATAGGCAAAGAGGATATCGAAAGAGAGCTAAAGGTGATTCAGGAACAGAACTCTATTGTCACCGATAAGTTGAACGGTAATGTCGAGAAGGGTGACACGGTAACGATTGATTACGTAGAGCTGGACGAATCCAACAACGAGGTTGAAGGGACAAAGCGAGAGGGTTTTACCTTTTTCGTAGGTTCCGGTTATAACATCTACAAGATCGACGACGACATCGTAGGTATGACGAAAGGCGACGAGAAGGATCTGGAGAAGGTGTACGCCGAAGATTTCGAGTATTCCGAGCTAGCCGGCCGAACCGTCAAGCTGCGTGTCAAGCTCACCAGTGTGAAGGAAAAGAAGCTTCCCGACATTGATGATGAGTTGGCGCAGGATGTGAGCGAGAAATACAGCACCCTGCAGGATCTCAAGAATGATATCTCGAAGCGGCTCGAGGAGGCCTCCAAGACCAGGGTCCGGGAGTTGGAAGTACAGAGTCTATTCGAGAAGATAGTGGAGACCTCCAAGATTCCTCTTCCCGCATCGATGATAGACCAGGAACTAAATCTGCGGTGGAACAATTTCATCCGACAGTTCAGATCCAATAAAACTCTTGTGCTTCAATTATTGGAGAAAGAGGGAAAGACCAGGGAGGACCTGCTGGCTGAGTGGCGTCCCGGCGTCGAAGAATCTCTCAAGACCAGATTGGCTGAATCGCACCTCACAGATTTAGAGAACCTGGAGGTGAGCGATGAGGAGGTGGATGAGAGGATTGCGGATGAGGCGGAGGGCCAGGGAAAGGATGTCAAAGAGGTCAGAGAGGAGTACGAAAAGAATAATTTTTTGGAATTGATCAGGGATCGCATAAAGGTCCGTAAGCTTCATGATCTATTATTGGAGAGCTCTACTGTGAAGAAAGGGGAAAAGGTAAAATTCCTGGACTTTATGGAGGGAAAACATTAAATTTTTGGGTGTAACAACCAACCGCAGAATCAATACCTCGTAAACGGAACGGCACCTCGGGGGCCGAGCATGTTGGATGCGGGTGATCGAGGTAGAAAGCATCGGAAGGGTAACAGAAACTATGAACGAAAAGGCCAGCAACTTGGTTCCTATTGTAGTTGAGCAATCAGGGATTGGTGAGCGATCCTATGATATCTTTTCACGACTTCTAAAGGATCGTATCGTCTTTTTGGATGGCGAAATTCATGATGTGAGCGCCGATCTGGTGATCGCGCAACTTCTCTTCCTGGAATCCCAGGATCCGGAGAAAGATATCCAGCTCTATATCAACACGCCGGGAGGGACCGTGACGGGGGGGCTCGCTATCTACGATACCATTCAGTACATCCGCCCAAATGTGCAGACGATCTGCATGGGGCAGGCTATGTCCATGGGCGCTTTACTTCTAACAGGTGGTACTTCGGGCAAGCGATACGCTCTTCCCTCTGCCCGTATCCTGATTCACCAGCCCTGGGGGGGTGTCTCCGGTCAAGCCACCGATATAGGTATCCAGGCGAGAGAGATCGTGCGTGTCAAAAAACTGATGATCAAGTACTTCGCCACGCACACGGGGAAATCAGAGGATCAAATTTCCACGGATCTGGAGAGAGACTTTTACATGTCCGCTGATGAAGCGAAAGTTTATGGATTGATCGACGATATTCTGATTAGAGGAAACAATGGGAAAAACGTCAAGAAATGAGGGTCAAAAGGTCTGTTCGTTCTGCGGCAAAAACGCAGATATAGCGCGGAGGCTGATAGCGGGTCCCGGAGTGTACATCTGTGACGAGTGCGTGCACGTCTGTAAAAAGATCCTCGATGACGAGGAGGATGTTCTCTCCAATGAATTTCTCGATGAGGTCCCCACTCCCCATGAGATAAAGGAGTACCTCGATCAGTACGTCATGGGCCAGGAGGCTGCAAAAAAAACCCTCTCCGTTGCGGTTTACAACCACTACAAGCGAGTTTCCCTGGGACAACACCTCGAAGATGATGTGGACATAGAGAAAGCGAACGTGCTCATGATAGGTCCGACGGGTACCGGTAAAACACTGTTGGCTCGTACCCTGGCCAAGAAGCTTCGTGTTCCCTTTTGCCTTGCCGATGCCACAACTCTCACAGAAGCCGGATACGTGGGAGAGGATGTGGAGAATATCCTGCTCAAGCTGATACAGAATGCGGGCAATAGCATTCCCGCAGCCGAACGGGGTATCATCTACATTGACGAAATCGATAAAATTGCCCGAAAGGGCGAAAATATCTCCATTACCAGGGACGTGTCCGGCGAAGGTGTCCAACAGGCTCTCCTGAAAATTATCGAGGGAACCGTCTCGTCGGTTCCGCCCCAGGGCGGGAGAAAACATCCCAACCAGGAGATGCTCAAGATCAACACCGAGAACATACTGTTTATCTGCGGTGGGGCATTTGTCGGATTGGACCACATCGTGGAGCAACGCACCAGTGAGCATCCCATGGGTTTCGGTGCTGACATAAAACCAACAAGGGAGAAGGACCTGGTGGAGCTTTTCTCTCACCTCCATCCCGATGATTTGATACGCTTTGGTCTCATTCCTGAGTTTGTAGGCCGGCTGCCCATCAATGTGACCCTCGAGGAGTTGGACAAGGATTGCCTGAAAAAGATCGTCACACAACCCCGTAACTCTATCCTGAAGCAGTACAAGGCATCGTTGAAACTGGACGATGTGGACCTCGTTTTCGATGATGAAGCCATCGATGTGATAGCCGAGAAAGCAATGAAACGGAATACCGGGGCCCGTGGTCTTCGTTCCATCGTTGAATCTATCATGATGGAAATCATGTTCGATCTTCCATCCATAAAGGGTAAGAAACGTGTTGTCGTGACAAAGAATGTCGTAGAGAAATCCGAGAAGCCGGAGCTCCTTATACTGGACACAAAGAAATCTGCATGAAATTGCAAAAAAAGAATGACCTTCCTATGATCCCTCTTCGGGATCTCGTAGTTTTTCCCCAGATGGTTGTTCCGTTTTTCGTAGGTCGCGAGAAAAGTGTCCGGGCTGTGGAAGAGGCCAACAATCGGGGAAAGGTCGTTTTCCTGACGACCCAGAAATCGGATCAATCAGACGAACCCGGTGAAGGCGACATCTATCGAATCGGAACCGTTGCACGAATTCTCCAGATGCTCAAGCTTCCCGACGGAAGCATAAGGGTGCTCGTGGAGGGTACGGAAAGAGCCGGATTGATTCGGTTGCTGGAAAGCAAGAGCATCTATAAGGCAAAAATTCAACCCATCAGAGACAGCGACAAGGTAGACTCTCGGATTGCGGCACTTATGCGCACAGCTCAAAAGGAGTTCTTGCGTTATGCAGATCTTTATAAATTGGTTCCTGAAGAGGTGGTTTGCAGTATAGATAAAGTCGACAGCCCGGACAGGCTCGTCAACATGATATGTTCCCATGTCCCCCTCAAAGTGCAGCAGAAAGTCGAGCTGCTTTCGATAACCGATCCGTCTTCTCGCCTCGAAACCCTCGTATCCGTTCTTATCGCGGAGACCGAGGTTCTCGGTCTCGAGAAAAAGATCAATTCCAAAGTCAGAAAACGGGTGGAGAAAAGCCAGAAGAAGTATTTTCTCAACGAACAGCTCAAAGAGATCAAACGGGAGCTCGGAGAGGACAAGGATGACCCTACGGGCGCAAAAGAGCTGGAGCAACAGCTTAAATCAAAGGGCATGCCCGAAGAGGTTATGGCCAAGTGCCTGAAAGAGGTCAATCGATTGGCGAGGCTGCAGCCTATATCCCCGGAGTCGGGGGTTCTCCGCACCTATCTCGAGTGGATCTGTGATCTCCCCTGGAAGGAAACTTCCGAGGACAACAGGGACATCGACAAGGCGCAGGCCATACTGGATGCCGACCATTACGGTCTGAACAAGGTCAAAGAAAGGATTTTGGATTTCATCGCTGTGCGGCAGCTCAAGGAAAAGGTGAAGGGCCCCATCCTCTGTTTTGTGGGACCTCCGGGGACGGGTAAAACCTCTTTAGGCCGATCAGTGGCCCGGGCACTGGGGCGAGAGTTCGTACGGGTTTCTCTTGGCGGAGTGCGGGACGAAGCCGAGATTCGTGGACACAGAAAAACCTATATCGGAGCACTTCCGGGTAAAATCATTCAATCCATGAGAAAAGCGAAAACCCGTAATCCGGTTTTTCTGCTCGATGAGATCGACAAGATGAGCGGTGATTTTCGCGGCGATCCGGCTGCCGCCATGCTCGAGGTGCTCGACCCTGAGCAGAACTCGACCTTTGTGGATCACTATCTCGAGGTTCAGTACGATCTTTCGGATGTCATGTTCATCACCACAGCCAACTCGATCCACAATATCCCCTATCCTTTACGTGATCGGATGGAGATTATCGAGTTGTCGGGTTATACGGAGTTTGAAAAGAAAAAGATAGCCGAGCAGTTTCTCATCCCAAAACAACTCGAGGAGAACGGCCTCTCCTGGGCTGACATCACGTTTCAGAAGCCGGCACTTCTGAGTTTGATCCGTTATTACACGATGGAGAGCGGTGTGAGAAACTTAGAGCGTGAGATCGCCAACGTTTTGAGAAAAATCGCCAGAAAAGCGGTGAAGCAAGGTTTGTCCGAGCAGGAGGGGAGGGGAAAAGATTTCCGTGTCACGGTAACCCCGAGAAGCGTAGAGAACTACCTGGGAAAGGTGAGATATCAGGAAAATGGAATGCCCTGGGAGCCCGAGACCGGCCTGGCCTACGGATTGGCCTGGACCGAGCTAGGGGGAACCCTTCTGCCAGTCGAGGTCTCTCTGAACAGGGGAAAGGGGGAGTTACAGCTTACCGGTAACCTGGGTGATGTCATGAAGGAGAGCGCTCAGACCGCCCTCTCCTTTTTGAGGAGCAACGCCGGTGTCTTCCGAATTCCTCAGGATTTTTACAATGAAACGGATATTCACGTTCACGTTCCGGAAGGGGCCATCCCGAAGGACGGACCCTCTGCCGGCATAACCATAACGGCGGCTCTCCTGTCGGCTATTTCGGGATACACGATCAAGGCGGGACATGCCATGACCGGTGAGATTACCCTCACGGGGAGATTACTGCCGATCGGTGGGGTCAAGGAAAAGGTCCTGGCGGCTCACAGGAACAAGATGACCCACGTTCTTATGCCTGAGCTCAACCGAAAGGACATCGATGAGCTGCCAAAGGAAGTGCTTTCCTCCGTCAGCTTCCTCTTTGCCGAAACGATTCCCGATGCTCTCTGTGCCCTCTTTCCGCGTGAGTTGAGATTGAATCGTAGTCGATCCACAAGACGCGGT
>SDBV01006473.1_pt1 | contig 16226 bp, 17 predicted proteins | sample 2277081 | NCBI WGS metagenome assembly SDBV01 (sample SAMN10402039, study PRJNA504765) | marine sediment metagenome | isolation source: marine sediment core GS10_PC15, 223 cmbsf | place: Arctic Ocean: Southern Knipovich Ridge | collected 2010
CCAACAGAGATAAGCACGTACGGCAACCCGAGCATCGCATCGGCGACGATCAACCCGCCCAACGTGTTCACGTAGCCAGCCTGTGTGAACACGAAGAACACGCCCACCGCGACGATAATGATCGGCACCATCAACGGCAGCAGCATCAGCGTGCGCAGATACTTCATCGACCAGTGCGAGCCGTGCTGAATGCCATACGCCGCTGCAATGCCCAAAGGCGTTGCGATCAATGCTGCGCTAAAGGATGCGATCAGCGTCGTGCGCGCCGCGTCGATCCACGCCGGGTTGTCGAAGAACGAGTGATACCAGCGCAGCGAATACGCGGGCGGCGGGAACGTCATGAAGCGCGTATCGGAGAACGACAGCGGCACGACGATCACCACCGGCAGCATCAGAAAGGCAAGGATCAGCACGACGCCGGCACCCAGCCCAATCCTTCCAAATGAGATCCTGTTCATTTCGCCCCCAGCGTCTTTTCGAGGGGAATCACGCGGCTCGCGGCGAAGAAGATCGCGAACACGCAGATCAGCAGCACGACACTCACCGCACTCGCCGCGCCCCAGCTGTTGTAAATCTCGACATTGCGGCTCACGACCATCGACACCATGATCGACTTGCCCCCGCCCATCAGTTCCGGCGTGATGTAAAAGCCGAGACACAACACGAACACGAGAGTCATGCCCGCGACGACACCGCTCATCGACAGCGGCAGGAACACACGCCGAAACACGTGCAGCGGCGAGCCGCCGAGGCTTGCGCCTGCCTGCGAGAGATTCGACGGAATCTTTTGCATCGCAGAATAGAGCGGCAGCACCATGAACGGCAGCAGGATATGCACCATCGCGACGATCGTGCCGAACTGGTTATACGCGAGCTGAATGGGCCGATCGATCAGCCCCATCGACATCAGCGCCTTGTTCACGAGACCTGTGCGTTGCAGAAGCACGAGCCAGGCATACGTGCGCACGAGCACGCTGGTCCAGAACGGCAGAATCACCATGCCGAGTATCAACGCACTCCATCTGGGCGGCAGGGACGCCGCAAAATACGCAACGGGATAGCCGAGCAGCAGCGTGACGAGCGTCACAATGATGCTGAGCTTGAACGTCAGCAGGAATGTATCCAGATACGCGCCCGTAAAAATCCGCCGGTAGTTGACGAGCGTGAATGCGCCATCGTGATAGACCGATTGCCAGGACAGCCACGCAAGCGGTACGACAAGCAGCACTACGACGACCAGCAGCGCAGGCGCCATCAACAGCAGCATCGCGCGATCTTCGCGCTGTTGATGGCGAACCGACGCGTCTTTTGTCACAGCCTGCATCAAGGTGTGTTCCTGAAAAAGCCGCTTGGCGGTCGTCATCATGCACCCACGGCGTCGAGAAACTGATACCACGCAGCAACAAGCCGGACCCCCGGCGCGCGCAACGAATGAAAGGGCACCGGCCGCAAACCGTCCTGTGCGAGCAGCGCAAGCTCCGGAGTTTCCCCGAGTGCGAGCGCCGCGGCATGCTGGCCGATCAGACTGGCCATCGCGACGCCTGCTCCGTTATATCCGAGACAGAACGTTGTGGCATCATCGCTGCGCCCGACATGCGGCAGCGCATTGAACGTCATGCCGACGTAGCCCGACCAGCGGTACGCGACACGCACATTCACGAGATCGGGAAACAACGCGACCATCGCGCGCCGCAACGCGTCGAAGCCGGTTGCCTGCCCTTCCTTGCCAAACGCATCGCGCCCGCCAAACAGTATGCGCCCATCCACTTTGCGGAACCACTTCATCATGCGGCGCGTTTCGGTGTAGCTGCGGCGATGAATCATGAGCTTTGCGTCCAGTTCCGCAGGCAGCGGTTCCGTCGCAATCATCGCGCTGCGGAACGGTACGAGTTCGCATTGATAGGGCGACGTGGCATCGGTGAGATTCGAATAGGCGTTCGTCGCGACGATCACCTGTTTCGCGCGCACTGTGCCACCGGGCATGCGCAGCAGCACGCCGCCTTGCGCACGCGTCATCTCCAGAACGGGCGTCGATTCATAGATCGGCACACGGCGCGCCGTCAGACCGCGCGCAATGCCCCGCACATATTCGAGCGGCAGGATCGTGCCCGCGTCGGCGCTCAGCACACCGCCGGCAAAGCCCTTCGACCCCGTCTCACGCATCACTTCCTCACGCGACAGCGCGATCATCGATGTATCGTTTAGCTCTTTGCGCACCCAATCCGCTTCGGCTCGAATCGATGCCAACGCGCGCTCGGTATGCGCGCAACGCAGACTGCCCGTGTGTTCGAACTGCGCGCGCTCCAGCTTGAATTCATCGATGAACGCTTCTACGGCACGCACGCCTTCATGCGCGAGGCGATGCATGCGCTTTGCGGTATCGAGATCCCAGCTGTTCGCAATCGCCGGAAACGACAGCCTAAACTTCGACGACACCACGCCACCATTGCGCCCGCTCGCCCCCCAGCCAATGGGGTTCGCATCGAACACCGCGCAATCGACACCGCGCCGTTGCAACGCATACGCTGCCGACAGTCCCGAATACCCCGCGCCGATGATCGCCACGTCAACAATCAGATCGCGCGCGAGCGGTGCGCCTATGCTGATGGGCGCATGCGTAACGGGCGAGCGTGCAGCCATCGCCCGCCATAGCGAGTCCGGCTGCGGCCTGTACGGCATCCTCGGCACAAGCATGATCAGGCGGCGCGCGCTTCGGCTTCGACGGCATCCGCAAGTGCGGCGAGCGTCGCGAATCTGAACGTCGGCTCGGTGACGGCTTCAGGCGCCGGCGTCGCACCGAAGCCCTTCAAGCTCTGGCGTCGTTCGATCCAGCATGTTGCATAGCCGAGCTTCGTCGCGACGCCGATGTCGTGATACTGGCTTTGCGCCGTGTGCAGAATCTCGCCGAACTTGTATCCGAATGCGGCCTGACGTCCGCGGTTGTAGGCGAAGAATTGCGGATCTGGTTTCGCGACGCCAGTCTCGTCGCAGCAGACGGTGTCGTCGAACGGATCGCCGAGCGTGTGCGCATACACCGACAACGCAACGCGGTCCGCATTCGTCATCGCGACCAGACGGAAATGCTTGCGCAGGCGCTTCAGTGCGACAACGGAGTCGTCGAACGCCGGCCATTCGAGCACATCACGCTGAAACGCGGCAGCCGATTGCGCATCGTCGGGCAAGCCAAGCTCTTTAGCGAGCGACAGATACACATTCGCCATCTCGCGGCTCGAACGTCCCGGGTACCTCGCGCGGCCGCGCATGTACGGCTCGAAGATCTGGTCGTCGGTGAGGTCTTGCGCCTTTGCGCCGCCCAGGCGCCGCACGGACGCGAGCACGCCCTTTTCGAAGTTGATCAGCGTGCCGACGACATCGAACGTCAGGACCTTGAAATCGGTGAGCTTCATTGCATCATCCTTTTGCAGTTTGCGTGAATCGCGTCAGACGGAGTGCCCATGCACAGGCGGTAAATGAAATCAGGCGGGCACGACGATGGTGTCCTGCGGATCGAGTGCGACCGTCATCTGCCCGCCCGGCGATGGAATGCGCCGGCGCGCACCATGGCTGCCGGGCTGGCGGAGGCTGATCGATGTGCCGTCGGCGAGCGCGGCGAACACACGCAGGCTCTCGCCCTGATACAGCACCTCGGTGACGCGACAAGACAGGCGGTTGGTGCCTGCATGAGCGTCACCGTCATCGATCACGAGCTTTTCGGTCTGCACGGCGAGCAGCAATCTGTCTGCCCGCGGCAAAGGATGAGCGGTGCGCAAAACAGCATCGCCCAGACGCACGGCATCGTCACCGGCGCGGCTCACGTCGAGCAACGTCGCTTCGCCGATAAAGCTCGCGACGAACACATTGCACGGGCGGTCATAGAGACCTTCTGGGGTATCGATCTGCACGAGCTTGCCGTCTTTCAACACCGCGACGCGGTCGCTCATCGTGAGCGCTTCGCGCTGATCGTGCGTGACGTTGATAATCGTCGCGCCGAGCTTGCGATGCAGGCGGCGCAGTTCGATCTGCATCGTTTCGCGCAACTGCTTGTCGAGTGCGGAGAGCGGTTCGTCCATCAGGATCAGTTGCGGCTCGAAGACAATCGCGCGTGCAAGCGCCACCCGTTGTTTCTGACCACCGGAAAGCTGATGCACGCTGCGCCCTTCGTAGCCGCTCAGCTCGACCATCGCGAGCGCATCGGCGACTTTCTTCGACCACCCTGATTTGGGCTCGCGGCGCGCGCGCAGCGCAAAGGCGACGTTCTCGCCGACGCTCATATGCGGGAATAGCGCGTAGTTCTGAAACACGATCCCGATGTTGCGCTTGTGCGGCGGCGCAAATGTAATGTCCCGGTCGCCAACCCAGACGGTGCCCGACGTAGGCTGAACAAAGCCGCCGAGGATGCCGAGCAGCGTCGTCTTGCCCGATCCCGACGGCCCGAGCAGCGACACGAATTCGCCCGGCACGATATCGAGCGATACGTCGTCCAGCGCGACCACTGGACCGTACCGCTTCATTGCCGACCTGATCGACACTCCCGTTTTCGCTCGTGCATCCATGGCCTGTGTCCCGCTGGTTGGGCTGCGTTGAGAAAAATATAAGTCCGGTTCTTTTTGACGGCAATTCCCAAATTGTTGGATCAGGCATAACATGAAGTCATGCCAAACCTTCGCAAGAAACTCCCCAGCGCCAATGCGCTGTTCGTGTTCGAAGCGGCCGCCCGCTGCGGCAACTTCACGCGCGCGGCGCAAGAGCTGTATGTGAGTCAGCCGGCCGTAAGCCGGATGCTCGCGCGCATGGAGGATCATATTGGCGTGCGCCTGTTCGAGCGCGTACGCGGCGGCATCGAGCTGACCGAAAGCGGCCGGATCCTGTACCTCAAGATTTCTGAAGGTTTCAACGGCATCGAGAGCGCAATCCGCGAAATCGAGGCGCGGGCGACGGGCGTCGAACTGGTGACGCTGTCGGTATCGACAGCCTTCACGACGCACTGGCTGATGCCGCGCATGAGCCGTTTGAATCAGGCGTTTCCCTCAGTCGATTTGCGCTTTCAGCTGATTTCAGGGCGCATCGGCGGGCCGCTCAATGACGTCGACCTGGGCATGCGTTTTCTGCACGATGGCGAGCTCGACGAGAACGCCGTACTGGTGATGCCCGAGACGCTGCTGCCCGTGTGCAACGAGCGCTATCACGAGGCGGCGTTGACGGACGCGGGCCGCGCGCATGGCGACACCGTAATCGTGATGGACGACGAGCAGCGCGGCTGGCATGAGCGCTTCAGCACCTTTGCGGAGCATGGGCGGCACGTGGCGGGCATGCTGAGTTTCAGCGATTACGCGATCGTTGTGCAAGCGGCGCTTTTAGGTCAAGGCATTGCGCTTGGCTGGCTGAATGTAGTGTCGCACTGGCTGTTGGAGGGCGCGTTGTTGCCTGCCGAACAGGAAGTGATCGTGACGAACCGGCGCTGCTGTCTCGTGACGCCAGCGAACAAGCCGTTACGGCCAATTGTGGCTGACGTGCGTGACTGGATTATCGAGGAAACGCGGAATGATATGCGGATCGTCGCGAGGAAATACCCGAAACTGGCGCAGACCACGTTAGGGTTGTCACAACCTCGCCAATAAAGTTGTCTACGTGAGACTGGCACTACGAGCGCGCGGCGTCCCGCTGTGCGAGTCTTGCCGACGAGCTCGTCGATGCCATGCCCACGGTCATTGGGCCCAGCGCAACACCTGCGCGTCGAGTCGCTTTGCGATCTCGATCAGCCCGGCACGCGTCGCCGGATGCAACGGCGCGAGCGGCCGGCGCACGGCGTCCGACGCGATCACCCCGCCCTCTTTCATTAGCGCCTTGCAGGCGATCAGTCCGCATTGGCGGTTTTCGTAGTTGATGAGCGGCAACCAGCGCGCGTAGCCAGCCACCGCTTCTTCGCGATTTCCTGCCAGATAGGCCTTCAGGATCGGCTGCAGGCCGTCCGGATAGCCGCCGCCGAGAATGCTGCCTGTCGCGCCCGCATCGAGATCGGCCAGCAGCGTGATCGCCTCTTCGCCATCCCACGGCCCTTCTATCGCATCGCCGCCGAGTTCGATCAACTCGCGCAGTTTCGCCGCCGACTGCGGCACCTCGATCTTGAAGTAGCGCATGTTGCGGATCTCCCGTGCCAGTCGGGCGAGAAACGCCGCGGATACCGTCGTGCCGCTCATCGGCGCGTCCTGATACATGATCGGAATCTCGATGGCGTCCGACACCTCCGTAAAGAAGCGCTCGATCGCAGTCTCGTTGCAGCGGATCGTGGCACCGTGATAGGGCGGCATGATCATCACCATCGCCGCACCGGCTTCCTCTGCCGCGCGGCTGCGCGCAGCACAGATTGCCGGATTGAAATGCGTGGTCGTGACGATCACGGGCACGCGTCCGGCAACGTGATCAAGGATCGTGGCAGTGAGCAGCGCGCGCTCGCCGTCGGTCAGCGAGAACTGTTCCGAGTAGTTGGCGAGAATGCAGAGTCCGTCGGCGCCCGCATCAATGATGAAATCTACGCAGCGCTTCTGCCCGTCGAGATCCAGCGCACCCGTTTCGGTGAAAATGGTGGGCGCCACGGAGAAGGCGCCCGTGTAGCGACGCGTGATTGGCATGGTTCCATTCATCTCGCTTCCTCACATAATTAACTTAAGATTACTAATTAATTACTTCTGTTCAACACCCTGTTACCTATCAAAGTATCGGTCTAGCCAGGTACCTTCGCGAAGTCAAACCCGGCCATATCTCCCGCGCAGGCCGTCCGCGATCCCGCACAGGATCGCCTGCACCTTCATGCGTTTTTGCCGGGCGTGGAGCAGCACGAACGCAAGATGCTTGAGCGTGATCAGGTTGATCAGCACCAGAGCAGGATAGCTACGCCAGTAGTCACGTGCGACGAGGATACAGTTACGCGCTGCATAGTAGTGTCGCAGCGCGCTTTGATCGAAAATCTCGACGCGCGGCCAGTGCTGCGCCGGCGTCGGTTTACCCAGTTCGTGCGGCAGTGACACGTCCGCGTTCACACACACAGGCACACCACGAGCCTGGGCACGCATGCAGTATTCCGCGTCAACATGGTCGATGAAGAAATCCTCGCGAAACCGGCCCAGCGCACGGTACGCTTCGAGCGAGATGGCGGTGCCGGACGAGATGATCACCGAGCACGGTTGCAACCCATGCGCCCCGTCACGGATTGGCATGATCTGCGCCGACCAGCGCCGCACGGTGAAGAGCGGCAGGTCGCGCCGGAAGTTCAGGTTAAAAATGCGCGGTCCGACGAGAAAGCGCCGGTCCCCAACCGATGCGCATCCCTGCAGCATCCGTTCGAAGTAATCGTCCGGAATCATCGAATCCTGATCGAAGATGAAGAACACGTCGCAGCCGCGTTCTATCAGGAATTCCACGCCCATGTTGAATGCACCGGCGATGCCACCGCGGTTGTGATTGGCGATCACGTCAATGCCGTGCGCGGCGAGGCGTGCATGCAGGACGGGGTCCGTCTGCGGGGAGTTGTCGACCGCGACGACGACGGGGCTTAGGGCAGGCAGGCGCAGCAGATGATCGGCCTGCTCCGCGCTCGGCTTGTACAGCGTTATCAACGTGCCATGTTTCATGACGACGCCTCATAGCAAAAGTAAAGTTTCGCCGCCCTGTTCGTGGACGGCCACTTCCTCCTTTCGATTGCTGCTGTCCCGTTGGAAGGCCTTCGGCGCGTGCCGTGCCACCCATTATTTCGCGTATAGCTTCACGACACTCGCATGGACAACGCGCGTGATCTCCTCCATGCGCCAGCGGATGTGGGTATCTGTCAACGCCACACAACGCGCGACATCGCGCTCTGCCAGTGCGTCGAGAATCTGCAGGTGCTCGGCGAACGCCTCGTTGCGGCGCTGATCGACGTCGACCCAGCGCACGTAGTGAATCCGTGCATTGATTCCCTGCAGCACCCGCCCGATCTCCCCATTGCCCGACATCGCGGCCAGTTCCAGATGGAACTGCTCATCCTTCACGACAAGCTCGTCCGACGGCATCCGTTCCGCGCTCTTCATCACCTGCTTCCAGAAGCGGCGCAGTGCCTTGATGTCGTTGTCGGACGCTCGCTCGCATGCGAGCATGACCGCCGTCGATTCGATCGAACGTCTCAATTCAAAGAGATCGAACACGTCCTTCCCGTCCAGTTCTCGAATGAAAAATCCACGGTTCGGCACAAACGCCAACAGGTTCTCCGCCACCAGCCGGTTGAGCGCCTCGCGAATCGGCGTGCGGCTCACGTCGAAACGCTCCGCCAGCTCAAGTTCGTTGACGCGCTCGCCCGGCCGGATCTGGTACAGCACCGCCATCTGCTTCAACTGCTCGTAAATCTCGTTGACCGTCATCCCCGTGCGCTTCGGCGCGACGGAGTCCCGCGCACCGGGACGCACGTTCCGCACCATCACGGAATTCGCTGCCATTTCGTCTCCTGATTCGATCTGTGACTGCTCATTATCGACTACCTTGCCAGGCTTCCAGGCGGCGGCACGTTGCGCACCGCGGGCACGCCCCTGTCCTGCGGACACATGCCTCAGACCGTGAACAACCGGCCGAATTGGGGCAGCGTATCGGTGACACCCGCGAGCCGCAGCGCGTGCCAGGCCAATGCATGATTACTCGACAGAATCGGTTTGTCGAGTCGCGCCTCCAGGCCGGCGATCGCGTCGACGAGCCGCAGGCTGGTACACGACACGAACACGGCGTCGACCGCAGGATCGCTCGCTAGTTCGAACACGGCGTGCTCGAGCGAGGCACGGTCGATCCGCGCGACTTCGTTGTCGTCGCGGTGCTCGAATGATCCCATCCGGACGATATCCACGCCGCGCGCCTGCAAGTAGCGCGCCATCGCCTCGTTGATCGGCCGCTCGTATGGCGTGAGGAGCGCGACGCCGCGCGCACCGAGCGCGCCGAGCCCCACGCGCGCCGCGGTGATCGGCGTCGTGCACGCAATGCCGGGACGCGCCTCGCGAATCCGTTCGAACACCCGCTCCTCGCCGAGCACCATCGACGCCGATGTACAGCCGAACGCCACGACATCGAGACGCTCGCCGGGCCGGATCAGCTCCACGCTCGCGCAGATCCGGCCGTCCATCTGCTGGAGTGTGGCTGCCGTGATCTCGGCCGAATTCGCCACGCGGCTCTCGTAGAACGCGACGCCTTCGAGCGAAAACATGCGGCGCCATTCGTATTCGATCGTGTGATCCGTGGCGAGCACGACAAGGCCAATCGCCGCACGCCGCGCGATTCCATCATCCAGCGAGAACCCAAAGCGAGCATAGGCGTCCACGCTACGTTCAATGTGATTCGAGAGAAGTTCGCTCACTGTAATGTCATCCCTGTGATGTCAATCTCGGGTTGCCGTCCATTCATCAGGTCGGAGAGGATCTTCGCGGTGCCGCAGGACATGGTCCATCCCATGTGTCCGTGCCCCGTGTTGAGAAACAGATTGCGATGTCGGGTCGCACCGATCAGCGGCGTGCCTTCCGGTGTCATCGGCCGCAATCCTGCCCAGTAGGACGGCTGAGCGTAGTCGGCGCCGTTCGGAAACAGCGCCCGTGCCGTCGCAAGCATGTGCGCAAAATCGGTGGGTGCGTGCGCCGTGTCATAGCCGCAAAACTCCGCAGTGGCCGTCAGACGCAGACGCTGCCCGAAGCGCGCCCAGGCGACCAGCTGGTTTTCCTCGACCCCACCAAGCGTCGGCGATTCGTGCGACGCATCGATCGGCAGCGTCACCGAATACCCCTTGACCGGATAGATAGGCAGCCGGTAGCCGAGCCCACGAGCCAGCAGCGGCGAGTATGAACCGAGCGCGAGTACGAAGCGGTCGGCCGTGACCCGGCCCGCCGAGGTCTGCACGTAGTCGACGGCGTCTCCACTAGCACGGATGCCGTCGATGGCAGTACCGAACCGGAAATCGACGCCGATCTCGCGGCAGCGCCGCTCGAGCGCTCGCGTAAACAGATGTGCGTCACCGCTCTCGTCGGTTGGACAGTAGATAGCCCCGGCGATATCGCCGCCGGCCGCACGCAGTGCCGGTTCGCGTGCAATCACGGCCTGCCGGTCGAGTGTTTCCAGCGGTAAGCCATTGTCGGCGAGGATCGCCATGTTCGACACGCCACGCTCGAACGACGCGGGATCGCGATACAGATACAGCAGTCCGCCACTGATCCGGTCGTAGACCAGCCCCTCCTCGCGAGTCGCTTCCTGTAACTGCTGCTGGGCATAGCGGCAAAGCCGCACCTTGATCGACGTATTGCGGCGCGAACGTTCGACGGTGCAGTTCTGCAGGAACAGCCAGCACCACGCCCACATCCGCCAGTCGGCCTTCGGCTTGAGCCGCAGCGCCTGCCCTTCTGTAAACAGCGACTTGAGCAGGATCTTCGGCGCGCGCGGCGACGCCCAGGTATACGAATGCCCCGGCGCAATCAGGCCGGCGTTCGCAAAACTGGTTTCGAGAGCGACACCGTCGCGGCGATCGAGTACAACCACCTCGTCGCCTGCCTTCGCCAGAAAATAGGCGGTGGTTACGCCGACGATTCCGCCACCAAGCACGACGGTTTTCATCCGGACTCTCCGAGGGTTAGTTAGTCTGTGCCTACAGCGCCGCGATCGCCGCGATCTCGACCGTGAACTGCGGAAATGCAAGCTTCGACTCGACACAGGCGCGTGCGGGGGCATGGCCTTTCGGCACCCACGCATCCCAGATCTTGTTCATGTCGGCGAAACTGCGATGGTCCGCGAGCCAGATGCTGGCGGATACGATCCGGCGCTTGTCGAGCCCCGCCTCCTCCAGCAAGCGGTCGAGCTTGTCGAGAATCTGCCGGGTCTGGCCGGCGACGTCGAGCGACGTATCGTCCGCCACCTGCCCGGCGATAAAAGCGAATCCGCCCGCCGCCACCATCTGGCTCATCCGGTCGCCTGTTCCATAACGCTTGATATCCATCGAACCGCCTCTCTTATGGCCATTCACCTTGAGGCCGATCCTAGCACTCATAATTCACAACTGTATACACATTTTCAATAAAATCAGCCCTCGCCCCAACCTGGAACATCGATTCCTGAATGGTGCAAGAGATGACCTTTAGATGTGCATTTAATGCTTCAAATACGGGATTAAATAGCCTTTTCCGGACTCGTGACCGGACACGAAAATTCCATCAAAAATTTGTCGCACAAGTATTTTTGATCAGCAATTCTGTAGACACTTGTGTATATCAAATCATGTTCAACCTTCATTTGGAGAAGCACGATGAACCTGTGTCGCTGGAGTGTCGGGGCCGTGGTCGCGTGGTATCTGTGCGCGTCGAACGCATGGGCTGAGGTCAACCTGGGTGCTGTATTGCCACTGAGCGGATCGAGCGCGTCGATTGGTGAGGACCAGCGGCGCGGTATCGAACTCGCCGTCGCGAAGATCAATGCGCAGGGCGGCGTGCTTGGCCAGAAGCTGCAGGTCAGGATCGAGGACTCAGGCGGCACGGCGAATACCGCGCTCGACGCGACGCGCAAGCTTGCCACCGTTGATCACGTACCCGTCGTGCTCGGCGAGTTCTCATCGTCGGTGACGATCCCGATCGGTCAGTTCCTCGTCAGACAGGGTGAAGTGCACATCAACATCGGTTCATCGAGCCAGCAGATCCGCAAGATCGGCACGGGCTCGTTCAGCGTGATCGGACTCGACGACCTGTCGGCACGTTTCGCCGCGCAGGACGTCTACGCGCGCAACCTGCATCACGTTGCGTTCATCGCGCCGAACAACGGCTACGGACAAGGTCTTGCGACCGAGTTCAAGAAACGCTTCGAGGCGCTCGGCGGCACGGTTGTGTCGCTCGTGCTCTATACCGAGGGGCAGTCGACCTATCGCCGCGAACTGGAGCAGGCCGCGCGCGCGAAACCCGACGCTTACGTCTACAGCGCGTACGGCCAGGAAGCCGCAACATTGAACCGTCAGGCGTACGAAATGCAGCTCAACAAGCAGCCCTGGTATGGAATCTATCTGACGATGTGCACGAGCGATACGACGCCGCAGATCGCGCAGGGACAGATTGGACTCGAAGTCGCGGCGGGCGGCACGAACGCAAAGTCCTACGCCGACGCCTACCAGGCCGCCTACAAGGAGGCGCCGCGCTCCGCGTTCGGCAGCTATGCATATGACGCCACGATGCTCGCGGCGGCGGCCATCAACAGCGCCCATTCACCGGACCCGGCGAAGATCCGCGCAGCACTGGACGCGATCGGCAAGGGTTACGACGGCGTCACGGGCGACATCGCGTTCGACAGCGACGGCCAGCGCGCGGTCCAGCCATACGAGAAAGTGGTCTTCAAGCAGACGGTGGTCGCGCAGTGAGCGTCATCGCCTCCCTTCCACGGAGAATGCCATGCTGCAGTTCCTGCTCGACGTTCTGATCCGCACCTCCGACCTGCTGCTCGTCTCGATCGGACTGTCTACGCTCTATTCGCTGATCCGCTTTCCCAACATCGCGCATGTGCAGTATGCGATGCTCGGCGCATTCGCCTCGCTTGGCTGTGAACGCGCCGGCCTGCCTCTGGTTCTCGCCACCGCCGTATCGTGCACGCTGGTCGGCTGCCTCGCGGTCCTGCTCAACGTGTTCGTGTTCGCCCGGCTGCTGCGCTCGGGCAGCGCGGTTGCGATGATCGGTTCGCTCGCGGTGTCGCTGATCGCCGTCGCGCTCGTGCTCGGCACTGCGGGTTCGCGGCCGCTCCAGTACGCGCAGGATCTGACGCCGCCGCTGCTGATCGACGGGATCGCGGTCTCGCGCGCGCAACTCGATTCGATCCTATGCGGCGCGCTCACACTGCTCCTGTTCTCCGTGCTGCTGTACCGGACCGATGTCGGCCGCTCGATGCGCGCACTCGCGTCGAACCGCCCACTCGCACTCGCGACCGGCATCGACGCCCAGCGTGTAACCAATGTCATCAGCTTTGCAAGCGGTATGCTCGCCGCCCTGGGCGGCACGATGCTCGGCCTCACCGAGAGCGTGCACGTGAATTTGGGCAATGGGTTGCTGATTCCGGCGTTCTCGGCTGCGATCCTCGGCGGCCTCGGCAACCCACTGGGCGCGGCCGCCGGTGCACTGCTGATCGCTCTCGCCGAAACGGTGATGCTCAACATCGACCTTGGCTCGCTGACCGGACATGCATCGCTGGTATTTCCGGTTGCCTACGTGAGCGCGGTGTCGTTCCTGATCCTGCTTGTCACCCTGATGTTCCGTCCGTACGGGATCTTCGACCGGGAGGTGCGGCGTGTCTAGTTTTCTCATCCATCTGCTGACCTCAGCCTGCCTGTCCGCGATGATGGCACTCGGACTCAATCTGCAGGCCGGTTACGCGGGCATGGTCAATTTCGGATTCATCGCGTTTGCCGGGCTCGGTGCATACGCGGCCGGTATCGCTTCGCAGCTCGGCTGGCCGCTGCCGGCGGCGCTGGCGCTCGCGGTCGTGGCGGCAAGCGTGCTGGCGGTCGCGATCGCGCGGCTTGGCCGCATGCTGGCGTCGGACTATTGGGGAATCGCCACGCTCGCGATCGCAGAGATCCTGCGCACCGTCGCGCTCAACGAAACCTGGCTCACCGGCGGCGCCCAGGGTATCGGCGGTATCGCACCGCTGTTCCCCGGACTCGTTGCGCCGTGGGCAGACCTTGCCTTCCTCGGCGTTGCCGCCGGATGCCTCGCTCTCGTCTACGCGGGCTACCGCCGCATCGTCCGCAGCCGTTTCGGCCGCGCGTTGAAGGTCATGCGCGAGGAACCTGCGCTCGCCGTCTGCTTCGGCTACGACCCGCTCTCGCTGAAAACGCGGGCCAGCGTCGCGGCCGCGCTGCCCGCCGCACTGGCCGGTGCACTACTCACCTGGTACATCAGCTACGTCGGGCCTGACACGATGCTGTCGTCCGAAACCTTCGCGCTCTGGACAATCGTCATGGTGGGCGGTCTCGGCAGCAATGCCGGCGTGCTGCTCGGCGCGGTGCTGGTTCAGGCCGTTTATTCGTTCGCACCCTTCCTGAAAGACTGGTTCGGTGTCGGCAGCGACCTCGCGGGCGCCGTCAGGCTCGGCCTCGTCGGACTGATGCTGCTCGCCTGCCTGCTGTGGCGGCCACGCGGCCTGCTGCCGGAACGTCTGGAGATCCACCCATGAGCGCGCTCCTCGAACTGGATGGCATCGCCATCCGCTACGGCGGCAATACCGTGCTGTCCGGGCTCACGCTGTCGGTCGACAGTGGCGAGATCGTCGGTCTGCTCGGCCCGAACGGCTCCGGCAAAAGTACGGTCCTGAACGCGGTCACGGGTTTCGCGCCGCTTGCGAGCGGCGAGATCCGCTTCGACGGCCGCCGGATCGACCGGCTCGCGCCGCAGCGCATCGCGCAGCTCGGCATACGCCGCACCTTCCAGCTACCGTCGATGCCGGCCCGGATGTCGGTGCTCGAACTGACGATGGCCGCCTCGTCGGCAGGCCACGGACTCGGCGCGGCGCTGCTGCGCGGGCCCTCGCTGCGCGCGCTTGAACAGAAGACGCGAACCCGGGCCGCCGCGCTACTCGACGAGCTCAAACTGTCCGCCGTTGCCCAGTTGCCCGCCGCATCGATCTCGGGCGGCCAGAAGAAGCTCCTTGGCATCGCCTGCGCGATGATGACCGAGCCGAAGCTGCTGCTGCTCGACGAACCGACGGCAGGCGTCCATCCGAACCTGCGCGGAGAGCTGGTCGCGGAACTGCGGCGCATCCATGGGCTCGGCGTCACGCTCGCAGTGATCGAGCACGACATGCATTTTATCCGCGAGCTGTGCGACCGTTGCATCGTGCTCGATCGCGGCGCGGCGATCGCCAATTGCAAGCCGGTCGAGCTCGAGCGAAACCGGCGCGTGCTCGACGCGTACCTGGGCCGGGCGCACAGCAACCGCCGGCCGCTGGAGGCGTCATGATAGAAGTCCATCAGCTTGTCGCCGGCTACACCCCGAGCGTTGACATCCTGCATGGCGTGTCGCTGCGCGTCGGCGCGGTCGACATGATGGCATTACACTGTCCGCATCCGTACGGCGTCCTGAAAGATGGCTTGGGGAGCTGGAAACGAAAGGTGTGGAACGCCTGCTTCAAGCGCGTCGACGCGATCGCCAACCGATATCACGTCCGCGGACAGAAGACATGGGACAAAGAGACGCAGCGGTATAGCGTGGCGGCGTTCCCCGTGATGAGGAGCGCACAGGACGCCATGTCAAAAGAGCCACCGCTAAAACCGAGAAAGACGGCCTCGGTCGGGCTCGGCAAGAACGACGACCGGAAGCAGCCCACGATTGCGTCATTCTGCGGGAAACGCGGCCTTCCGGCGGAACAAGAGGAGGAAAGGGCGCCAGCGCTCAAGAAACGGCTGCCATGTATTTTCCCGGGCGATCACCCGTAAAACGTCTCGCCCATGCGTGCGAGCGCCCTGCGTACATCGTCTGCGGAGATCGTCTTGCGCCCTCCGCCGTGACAAAGCACGAGTGAATCGAAGCTCAGCGCGCGAACGAAGTCTCCGAGCGGCACCTGCAGCTCGTCGAGCAGTGCGCCCTCCATGTGAGTGACCCCGCTCCGGCGACACACGTGCTTCAGGGAATTCAAGCTGAATTCCGAGCGCGCGGTGCGCGAGTTCTTGCTTGCGCGGCGCATTTTTGATCCGTTCTTCTTGAATCGGGAGCGATGCCCCGAAACCCCGTTGAGTTCTGGTTTCGACTCGGGCTTGAGGACTCGTTCTTTCACTTCTTCTTCTTCTTCCTCCGTCTCCTCCTGCTGCTGCTGCTCAGATTCGATTTCGGAATCTTGCTCTTGCTCTGGATCCAGATCCGCCTCGCGCTCCGCGTTTGACTCGGGTTCGGATCCCGATCGATCGGAGACAGGATCGACATCACCTTTGATCCCGCCGTAAGGCAACAGGTGGGACTGAAGCTTGTCTCCTAATTTTTGAATCAAGTTACGCGGTGAGGTGCCGGTGGAATCCATGTCATGGGACGCGGTCACCATCGTGTGCAATACGACGACGCGGGGAAATGACACTTAAGGATGAGAAATATTGTTCATTTTTTCGTTTCAATGTTTCTCCTTTGCGACGGGAGAAAAATGACAGCTTACAAGCGGGAAGGCGGGGGGCACGGCATTGCCCTCCATTCTGCGAGGTACCACTCAACAAGACCCTCGGG
>SDBV01006474.1_pt1 | contig 16223 bp, 7 predicted proteins | sample 2277081 | NCBI WGS metagenome assembly SDBV01 (sample SAMN10402039, study PRJNA504765) | marine sediment metagenome | isolation source: marine sediment core GS10_PC15, 223 cmbsf | place: Arctic Ocean: Southern Knipovich Ridge | collected 2010
TTGAGACTCTGTTTGTGAAAGGTATTTGTGATTCTCAATTCTATAATATCCTCAACGTCGGTGCAATAGGTTAATACCAGATATGTGGATAAACTCCCTACTTGATTAGGGGGGATAGGTGCTAGTAAGCCTTCTTGCATCTTCGTCCAAATCCTGTTATTATTTACCTCAATTATGGCAGAAACAAATACACAATTCTTACCAGCCTATGATGATATGGTAAAGGCGGGCATGCACTTTGGTCGTAAAAAGAGCATTTTTCATCCCAACATGAAACCTTTCATTTATACGCTGAAGGACAATATATATATATTGGATTTGATTAAGACCAGTGATAAATTGATCAAAGCCGTTGATTTTCTCAGAAGAACAGCGGCCGAAGGTAAGACCATCCTGTTTGTTGGTTTGACGAAACAGTCGGCCGAAGTAGTCAAGGAGACAGCCGTTGAGTTGGGTATGCCATATGTTGTCAATCGCTGGCTGGGAGGTACTTTGACCAACTTCAAAACGATCATTGAAAGAGTAAAATATTTGGAGAGCCTCGAGAAAGAGAAAGCAGAAGGTGGTTTCGAGGGATACACCAAGAAAGAGAAAATATTAAAAGATAGAGAGATCGAAAATCTCCAGAGAAGATTTGGCGGAATCAGGAAATTGACTAAGATACCGGATCTAATTTTTGTTTCATCACTGAAAGAGAGCCAGTTACCAGTTCACGAGGCTAAACTAACCGGTGTTAAGGTTGTCGGTATCGTAAATACCGACAGTGATCCAAAGCAGATCGACTATTCAATTACCGCAAATGACAATTCCAAGAGATCGGTGGAATTGATATTGGGAGCGATTGCGGCCGGTATTGCTGAGGTGGCCAAACAGCAGGTTAAAAAAGAGGAATAACCATGGCAGATAGTACGGAGACAATAAAAGAGCTGCGCGTTTCTACGGGTCTTTCGTTCAAAGAGATAAATAGGGCGCTGGGCGAGGCCGGAGGCGACAAAGCTCGCGCTATCGAGATTCTAAAGGCGCACGGCGCTACCGTTGCTGCCAAGAAATCACAGCGCACCACAGGGGAGGGAATAATTGAGGCATACATACACAGCACCAAGAAGATTGCTGCGGTGGTCGAGCTTTTGTGCGAGACGGACTTCGTCGCTCGCAACCCTCTTTTCTCCGAGCTTGCCCATGAGCTGGCTATGCATATTGCGGCCATGAGCCCGGAAAATCTAGAAGAGCTGCTCAAGCAGCCCTTTGTAAAGGACCAGGATATAACTATCCAGGAGCTGATAAACCAGTACATAGCTAAATTGGGCGAGAACATACAAATTCAAGGCTTCGCCCGATATCAGATATAGACTGTAAATCTTCATCATGTTTTTTTTCATCCCTTTTGGTATTTTTTTGGCCTCGCTGGTGTTGATAGCGGTAATTGTCGTGCGTAAGTTCACTTATCTTAAAAGGCTGTCGCCCGAGGCGATAGAGAACTCCAATACCGTGCAGGGCGGATTCTGGGAGGAGCTTTTTCCGGAACTTTCTGATAAACTGAAACAGATTAAGTTGAGAGAATACAGGGTCAACTTTCTTGAAGAATTTGAGAAATTCTTAAGAAGATTAAGATTGATATCTCTGCGAATCGACTCTTTAACCAATAAGATGATTCATTCGGTGCGTAAATCAACTCTTTACCACGAGGAGATATTGAGCAGGGAATCAGACATTGAGGGTACACAGGAAGTAAAACCAGCTGTCACCAAGAGGGGGTTCAAAAAAAGAGAGGAATACAAAAAAGATGAGCAGCAATTGATAATAGAGATAGCCAAAGATCCTAAGAATCCGGTTCTGTATAAAAAGCTTGGGCAAATATATGTCCTAACGGGGGAGAATGAAGATGCCTACCATTCGTTTAAAAAAGCTCTTGAGCTGAATCCGGAGGATGAAGATATTAAAATGAGATTGGACAAAGTTACGGCTAAGCTAGACAAGTTGCCGGCGTAGCTCAGAGGCAGAGCAACTGTTTTGTAAACAGTAGGTCGTCAGTTCGAATCTGACCGCCGGCTCACTATTAAAAACAAAAAGGGGGTGTGGCGGAGTGGTCAATCGCACCTGACTGTAAATCAGGCGGCCGTGTGCCTACGCAGGTTCGAATCCTGCCGCCCCCACAATAAAAGAAGAGTTGCCGAAGTAGCTCAGGGGCAGAGCACTCCCATGGTAAGGGAAAGGCCGTGAGTTCGAATCTCACCTTCGGCTCATATGTCACAAGATAATTTAATAAAATTGAAGTGTGGAGAGTGCAAGCGTATTAATTATTATTCTACCAAGAATAAGAAGTTAATCACCAAGCCGATAGAACTAAAAAAGTTCTGCAAACACTGTCGCAAGCACACGCCACATAAAGAAGCCAAGAAATAAAGTTTTTGGCTTTGGGGGCATAAGCTCAATGGCAAACTGTCGGTCTCCAAAACCGAACTTCCAGGTTCGAGTCCTGGTGCCCCCGCCAACTGGGAAAGCGTTTATTCATAACGCTTTTTCTTATACGGAGTGTGAGACGGTAGAACCTTTTGATATAATAAGAAAATGAAATCAAAACCAAAATATATTTATTTGCCGTTAATTCCAACAAATAAAACAGCAGTTACAATTTATCCATATATATTTTGGTCAAAAAGGAAGGAGGGGTGGCTAAATCCTTGTATTGTTAAACACGAAATGTTTCATTGGGAAGAACAAAGACGATGGATAAAAGCTAAAACATTGGGATTATTGCAATGGTTAGCGATATATTGTATTGAATGGTTTTGGTTTAACTTAATAAAACGATTACCTGCCAACAGACACCCTATGGAAAAACCTGCTTACGAAATACAAAATCTGTGCGAAAAAAAAGTAGCCAATCAAACAAAATTATAAGGGAGATTGGCAATAATCAATAAACTAAATCTGTCCCTGCGGGGATAGGTTTGGTATAAAAAACCTCTCTCCACTCATAAAATAGGTTCTGACATCGTCCCATACTCCCCGCCAGTGTGTACGAAGCGAGCATAATTGCTCGTTTTGTCCTTTATTTACAAGGCTTTTGTTTGGTTCTAACCTTAGGTATTCTTTCTCAAGAGCAGGATAACCATTTTTAAACAGTACGAACAGTATAAAAAAACAAACGCCCCCCGCGATATGCGGGGGGTCTAGGGGTCTTGTTGCGAGAGGATGAAATCTCGCACCTTAAACGCGGCATTGGTCATTATCCTGTTGGTGAACAACCCAAAATGATGTTCAGGGTGAGGTACAGGCTCGGGGTTATCTGCATAGCATGGCACATTAGCTATCGCTTTTTCAGACCAGCAATACGCGTCACTGATTTCGTACATGAACGCGTACTCGACTCGAGGCATTGAATTTGTGATTTCGAGGAAGGCTTTGTAATGCTCCCCCCTCGTAAGATGATCCATGCCGCCTGCGGCCGGTAATGTAAAGTGGCCGTACTCGGTGATGGCTATTGGAATTCTGGTCCCTCGTTTTACGTGGGTACGCGCCCTTACCGGAGAAGGCACTCGACGGTATGGCCGATAGTGCTCGTAGAGAACCCTCTCGAGACTCTCGATGGAGTCCTTTAAGTATTCTCCTGGGTGCACGCCCTGGTTATAGGGGTGCAGAGCCAGAAGATCAAATGGTGGGTGACCCGAGTATTTTTGGTAATAAAGCTCCAGAAACATGTCAAGCCACTGGTCAGCGTGAAGTCCAATTGAAGAGTTGGCCGCTCCCGGATAACCTGACAAGCCACCAAAGAACAGCTTGGCCTGGGAGTGCCTGCGACGGAGATCATGCCTATTGGCGTGCCTGACTACGTCGTATGCTCGTTTTGCGAGCTCGACATAGTTAGAAATGCTTTTAGACCAGTCTCCGTGCGTTACTCCACCACCTTGCGACTTATGCCACTGGCTCCACTTGAGATTTTGCTCACTTGGCAGTTGCCAAAGAGTAACATCCGGAAACGTCCAGACGTAAGCTCTGAGCATTTCCTCGTAATACTCTGGATCGAGACTTTCCTGGAACCAGCCTGGTTCCAAATGGGAGAACTCAGAATCATGAACTTGGAAAAGAATCTCAATTCCGTTCTCCTTCCCAATATCAATCCACTTTCTGAGCTTTTCGATCTCAGACCTACCATAGAACCGGTAGTCGCTGATCCAGAGATCGGTCCTGATAACCTTTGTTCCAAGTCGACCCATCAGCCAGACAACCTCTTCGTCAAAGTGTTGTTCGACTGTGCCGACTTTTAACTCAGACACTCTTTTGGAGGTGGCTGAGTTTAGGCTAGTAATCAGGACAAGTATTAGAAACAATTTTACGATGGCCATTTTGCCACCTCCTTTTTTCAGAATTTGAATTGTGAAACAACTACTTTCTATTTCTATATTATAGCATAATTATAGCTAAAAATCAAATGTTTGCCTTGTTTCTTTGAGAATAATATACATTACCCGTCTATCTATGCTTAAAATAAACGCCCGAAGAACTACTTTAGTCATAACTGTGCGGGACAGATAATGTCCCGTTTTGTTTTATCTAAGCCCGACCTTACCCGAACTACTTGTCCCCGCCAATATCCAAAACAATAGTGAGTAGCAGGGTGGGGTAATTACACTTTTCCTAGGTTAGGCATGTAGATATACTTGGTTTGTTGCTGAATTATAGTTCTAACGTTGTCCACGATTCCCCGCTAGTTAAACTTTGATTCTATCAATCTAAATTTATTATTAATAAAGCCCCGAGAAGGGGCTTTATATTGTGAAAAGAGTTGGGAGACGGGGTTTTGTCGGCTCATGGTTTCCGACCAGAGCGTTTTAACAAGATCAGGATCCGTACCTGTTTGGGCACAATTAATCAGTCGTTTGTCAATATTGAAAAAGTTATTCTAAAAGTTATTCTGAGACCAAAGGATAGATCATTCACAACCTTATAAGGAGAAAGACAATGGCTAGAAAACCTTCTAATAAGAAGCGTAAAGCAGTTAAGCCAAAGGCCCCCAAGAAGAACGGTGAAGTTTCGCCGAAACTAACAGAGAAAAAAGCGATTGAAAAACTGGAAGCCGGTGAAATTGGGACAGAGCAATTTCTGGCTAACCTCAAACCTGACGACGAACTTGGGACCTACTGGGGCGACATATACAAACTAACCAAGAGGCGGCGTACTTTCAGGAACACTGACTTGTTGCGGTTTGCCAAGAGGTGGAATATCTCTGGCAGAAAGCGTGAGCATGTTCTGAATTCAACCCGTGGTATTGTAAACAAGTTTGTTGAGTGGAAGGCCCTCTCCGTTTTTAGGAGCGGGACTCATATAAACTACTTGTGCAATTTGCCTGAATTCTACAACGCGGAAGAGCTCCTAAAGCTCATTCCGTCTGAAGACATCTCGAGAGTTCTGAAACCTCTGCAAGATGGCCCGATGACGCTTGGGGCGCTTGAACAAGTGCTCGAGAGAGTTACCGGCGCTCATGTTCTAGAGACCATTCTTACCCATTACGTAGACGAAGGTGCTGTCGAGATCGTTAAAAAGCCCGCAGGAGCTTTTAAGCTCACTGACGCGGCCAAGATTACCGGTACTGACCCAAATAGCCTTGGGGCGCTTAAACTCTTCCAGGCCGAGAATCTGCTCGACCAGGATGAAGACACGGAAGCCCAAAGGGTTGATCCCCAAGACACCAGAACGCTTGCCAGGATGGTCAGAGAAGATCTGGAGAGCAAAATTGTTCCCACCAGGGTAATTAGTGCAAAAGGTGAAAGCGTGCGAATTGTCTCCGTAGGCGAAGTTCGTCTCGGTAATCAATTCACCGACCTCGACTTTTTCCTGTTCGGCCAAGAACAGATCGAGAGGGTTAAGCCCGACGTCGTGGTAGCCAGCGGCTTTGTCCAAGGCGACCACCGTAGTTATCAGGTTGAACGGTTGCGTGCTATGACCAAGGCCGCCTTGCTTAATAAGCTGGGGTCTCAGTATAAGCATGCTGACCGGTTACTCAGGGACTTTGAAAAAGGTGCTGAGAGAGTCTTTTATCTCCAGAGCGATGATGACTGGAATATTGCCAAATCCAGAACCTTGATTGCCATGAAAGGGCTTCTCGGTTTGCGCAGGGCCGGTCTGAGCAGTCTTTTCCCCGAGGAAATCGCGAGATTGTCAGGGCGAGACTATGTGGATTACCTGCAAAAACAGTGGGAATACGTTCAGCCGTACATGTGGCGTATTGGGCGTACTTTGCTCAACAAGAACGAGGTTAATGAGATCGCTCCGCATCTCAATAAAGATGAGTTCCTTTTGATTCTCATGGTCCTTCTTTTCAAGAAGTTCAACCACGAGATTCCCGAGGACTTTAGGAAAGTTGTCGATGTAGAGGCTCTGTTCGGTGACAGGTCTGGGAGCAAACGTTGTGTTACCCCCGACCCGTTGTTTCTGAGGTTCGACTTCGATAACGGTAAATCCACGAGAGTCCAGTGGGTCCATAATTTCGCTTACTCTGATGTAACGCAGTATCTCGATTCGCTCTTCGCCATGGAAAAGAGTTTCCGCCAACTGCAAGCTCGTGGCGTGGAGACTCCTGATTTCGTTTTTGACTTCCAACAGGAAAGGTTCTTCGGAGCCAACGTTGGCGGTTGCATGATGTTCAATCTGCCTGGCTGTCAGAATCCATCACTGGCTGCCGAGAGGAGAATGAAAACTTTCAACACGCAGATTGTTGGAGAGAAATCGCATAAGCAAATCACCGTCCGTAAGGAACCGGTAAGTCCCGGCATCACCGACTTTCAGATTTTCGAAGACGGACGATTCAAGTTCCGGGTGCTCAACAATACCGTTCGAAGAATTATTGAGAACAGCAAGCGCGTTCCCGAAGTGAAGGGGCGAGTGGCCCTGTTCCAGGATATTCAGATTGGCTCACCGACAATGCGGCTAGAGTGGTTTATCAAGGGTCTCGACATAGCATTGTACGGCCCTGATCCGGTTGACGACCTCATAATCAACGGAGACTTAATTCATGGCTTTTCGGTTTACGCCCAATTTGTCCCAGAATCCAGGATCAAAAGACTGGTGTCAATTAAAAGCCAACAGGCAATGGCAGAAAGAGTCATGATGCCGTTTTTCCCGGCTCCAACGGTCAAGAGAATCAAGCGCGTCATGGGTAATCATGAATGGGACAACAAGGGAGTCAAGCACGAGGGTGCGGATTACCTGTCGTTCCTGGAATCTGGCCTAAGGAACCGCTACTCTCACTACAACGAAGGCTACAAGCAGGCGGTATTGGATTCCGGTTTTAAGGGGAAGATTGAAGACCCCTATAAAGATATTGAGATTACTTCTCACTCTCGTGGCAGAACGGTCAATTCTGGTAACCCCGAAGGCGGCGGTACGGTTCACTGGCCGTACTTTACGCAGACGATCGCTGGGGACTACAGATATGCAGTCCAACACAAATGGCAGCCATTTGGTGGCGGAGGACGTACTGCGGTTGACAAGCAGATCAAATGGATGACCAATATGGCTAGGGCGGCTCGAGGCATCAACGTGATGCTTGGTGGCCATTGGCACTATTTCTCTACGGCGATGGTTTCCGATATCTTAATGCTTCAAATTCCGGGACTGGTTGATCAGTCTGGATATGAGGTCGGTTTCGGTCACACGCCCCTATCCTGGTTCTGTATGTTGGAATTCTCCAACCATACCGGCATTACCGTTGAAATGTATCCCATGACTTACCTTGTGGACTATCAGTGCAGAAGCCCGTTCTACAAAGACAAGAATGAACTTCTTGTCAGGCCTAAGCCTGGTACCAGAGAGTACAAGCATGGTTTCGATTCCCCGCTGATTCATCAGTGGGAAGAAGAGATCGACAGCGAACACATTGAAATATAATTTCTTTGTCTAAATAAAAAACACCCCGTCACAAGGCGGGGATTTTTCTTTTTGGAAATTGATTAAGATTTACTTCTGGCATCAAGGGCGTGGTTAACGCCAAGACGCTGAGGGAGAAATGGCATAGGGAAGGCATCGCCAATTGTAGTCCGATAAATTTCACCAGTCTGTTGACTGTAGCCAAGCAGTACAACACCAGGGTCATATTTACCATCAGCACTGAAGCAATTTTCTGCGATGCACTGGAGACAATGTCCGCAGGATGGACAAACATCCCCAACGTTTTGGATAGGGGAGAGTCCACCTTTTCCATATGGAGGCCAGACCACTCCATCACTTGCCGGTGCTCCGACGACAGCCATAGCGTGAATTGAGAACGGACCTAATTTAGCGACGGTAGAACTAATAGCATTCTCTTCGGCATGGACTGTTTCAGACCAGTTTACATTTTCTACATTGCATCCTTCTGTGAAGGTCCCATCTTTTGTGATGAGCGCGCAACCCACCCAATAGTTCGAGTAGGGAGCTTGAGCATTAAGACGTACTGCGCATGCGCGTTCAATCAGGCTACTCTCAGAAGGGGTTAGCTCAGTGTAATCAAGAACATCAATTGAGATCATCTTTGTGATCGTCTTCATTTATTTTTTCTCTCGTTGTTAAGTATCAGGTAGTCGGAATATATCATACAGAAAAGAGAAAATCAAAAACCCCTTAGCTCGGGGGTTTTTGATTGAAATTTCTAGAAGATGTCTATCTTTAGTTTTCTAGTCTTAACCTTGCTTCGATCAATCTGACGCATCAGTACTTCCACATCTTCAATCTTATACATTCGATAATTATTCACGGGGTTGCGGTAGGCAACTAGTGATCCTCTCTTGTCCCAGTTGCGGACTGTCAAGGGCGTTACTCCGAAAATTTTCGCTACTTCATTTACGTTGAGATATTTTTTAGGCATTTCTACGAAGGGTTAGATTAGTAATTTATTTATATAAAATATTAATTTTAATTTTTAATTAGTAAATTTTTCTTTTATGTTTTATCAATCTTTAGCTAGTAAGGTTTATACGAGTTTAATATAGGTATTATATCTTTTGTCTAATAAAAACGTCAATGTTGATAAGTCTATGAAATTAACTCCAAAAATATAACAAAAATTTCCCTCAAAAGTTTAGTATTAGATCACACGTCCGATACATTAAGAGTTATCCACTTTTTTAGCGACCCCCATTGTATAATTAACTTGCTGAATATGTTGTAAACGCTGGCTATAAGTTAATCCGATAACATATCGGATAGAGGTCGAAAGCAGAACAAAAAAGATTAATTTTTAAAACAGCAGGTAGGTCGAAATAGAGATCAAAAAAACCGCGACCCCGACAAAAGTCAGGGTCGTGGAGAACGCATCCTTATTCCGCTAAAGCGGAACTCGGATTTTTATATTTTAACTCATTTTGACCCTAAATTCAATGTTGCCTGAACACGACAAGAGAGCAAAATTAAACAACTTAAAAAATAATCCGAAAAATAATTTCGGTGATTTTATTTCTCTCGCCGACGCAGCAAAAGACTCTCCTTACTCACAAGAATATCTGAGCCTACTCGCGCGTAAAGGAAAATTATTCTCTAAAAAGATTGGACGCAATTGGTATACCACAAAAGAAGCAGTCCAAAGTTATTTGACCAAACAAGGGCTAACGATTGTCATTCCAAAAAGTGAAATTAATTCTTCGTATCAGGGTAAGATTTCAAAACCATTCGTTATTCAAAATCCGCAAATAGTTGGGGCCGAAGCATATTTCCATACAGCAGAAGAAGAGGAGCAGGAAACTATTGAGCAGGAAGATGCAAAAAGCAAGGTCATGGAAGAATTTGAAAAGATGAATATATCTAAGGCCGAAGTTAAGAAGACCATTCCTTCTAAATCTGTAATTCCATCGGGCCCTAAATTTACTGTGCCGCCAAAACCGATTTTAACTACGCCCGCTTCTCCTCGACATATGGTAGGGCAAGTACCAAAAGTTTCTCCGAGTACGTTGACAAGAATCTCTGGTAACAAGGAGGGTTTGGAGCAAGCAATCAGTCAGATCTCGAAGAACCTAGAAAAACTATCAGAATTGCAGCAGGTCCAGACCGAAAGCATTGCTCAAATTCCGGCGACGATTCAAGGTGTATCAAGCGAGAAAGGTGGATCCGAGTTGTCAGAAGAGCAGCAAGAATTTTTTGAGGTGGAATCTACTTCTTTGTTACACAAGTTCAACAAACTGAATTATATTTCCCGTAAACTGTTCAATGACCCTAAAAAAACAATGGGTATAGTTATCTCCGCCATTGTTTTACTTTTCTTAATCGGCGGAGGTTTCAGTTTCGGTCAGATTGACGCTTTGGCGCAAAGGGTAAATCAATTTTTCAAGGATGCTGATACGATACAGGGCCATTTTGCCGGTACTCACGCCAACGAAGTTCTGCTATTAGATAAAGCTGGCAATATTTCCATATATGGCCATATCGAAACACAGGGCCAACTGCGTTCTTTCGCGCCAGATGGTGTTGCGCCGATAGTCGTTGACTCCGTGACGTTGGTTGAGAATTTAAATGCCGAATATTTAGACGGATTAGTGTCAAAAGATTTCACCCTCGCTTTTGTCACAAAGAACGGAAATATTACCCACGATGATGTTTTCCTGGAAGGCAATGTTGAAGTCGGCAAGACGTTGACCGTAAAGGGTGCGACCAATCTTCTAGATTCGCTGAATGTTTACGGAACTCTTGGAGTTTTCGCTGATGCTATCTTTGGCAAGAACGTAACCCTGACCTCAGGCAATTTGAAAATAGAGCAGGGCAGTATAGATATACCGATCGGTGACGTTAATATCGGTCAGGGCAATCTTCAATTAGGGCAGGGGACGATTGAGATTAACAATACAAAAATGGTTAGGAATTTGAATTCCGAATTCTTGCAAGGCAATAGACCTTCTGACTTTACTCTGGATTTTGTTATCGGCAATGGCAATGAAACTAATAATCTTGCCTTTTTTAACGGCGGGCTATATGGAGGAGATGGTGCCTTTGCCACGTTGGGTGTCGCCGGAGACGTGAGTATAGGAAGTCAAGATAATCCTAGTAATTCTAGGTTCGTCGTGTTCTCGAAAAGACTAAAGATAGATGAGGATGGTAATCTGACAGCTACCGGTAATCTGGTGGTTGGAGGTAAGGTAAAGTCCAATTTAATACCGTCCGGTTCATTTGATCTCGGTTCTTCAGCTAATCGCTGGGATAATGTCTATGCCAACAATGCCAATTTTACCTCGGCCACTATTTCAAGCATAAGTTTCAGCAATGCTAGTTTCGGCGGTACCACGAGCTCCTCTTTCAGAATCAACAGCGACAACACAAGTTTCGACTCCGAAGACTCCTATCTTGCTTTTGACAGGGGGGCAAGTACAACTGACGGTAGAATTCTGTGGGACTCGACAAATAACAGATTTGATTTTAATCAACCAGTCCAGGTTTCCAGTAGTAGTTTTGTTGTATTGGGTTTCGCTTCGGCATCTCAGACATTCGGTTCCGGACTGACTGATTGTACGGCAAATATTAATAAACTTATTTGGGACAGTTCTACGGGCGTATTCAGTTGTGCCAATGAAGCTACGGGTATCGCTGGAACCGTTGAAGTAAAAGAAGGCAACGACTTTATTGTCAATGCCTCATCACTTTCCTTTAATATCGGCCACTTTGAGATAACGGCTAGCGGTTCTAATGACGTCACTATCAATCTCGACTGGGGGGTTAATGGTCCTGCGTCTAAAGCTGCTAATGAGACCATAACTGGGTTCTGGAATTTCAGTAACAACGCCTCTATTTCTCCAAAGCTGGAAGTATACAATACGACAGCCACGGCTTCTCTTGAGCTATTCTCTGCTAATCAAGGCGACAAAAGATTCACTATCAGGTCAAACTATCAAGGAGCGGGCACCTCTGACCGCCTATCTATTATTAATAATTCAAATATTGAGCTATTTACCATTGCTTCCGCCGGCAACGTTGGCATAGGGACGACAGCACCAACCGCAGCCTTGCATGTGGATGGTTTTGTAAAAACTGAAAGTGTTGGTTTCATTTTAAACTATGATTTTGGAGCAGGCTATAATAGCATTCTTGCTTTGCAGGAATATAATGGTAAGCTCTATGCCGGTATGGGGAGTGGCTCTAGCGACGATGATGTTTTCGTTTATGATGATCCCAACTGGACATTAAGTGCAGACCTGGGTACTGGTTTGGATCGTGTAGAAGCCCTGGCCACATATAAGGGGAAATTATATGCCGGGACCGGAGGAGGCTCTGGAGATGCAGAAGTGTATGAATTTGACGGATCTTCCTGGACTTTAAGTAAAGACATGGGAGCAGGCCCATTTTGTGTTATGAATTTTGAGGTATATGATGACACATTGTTTGCGGGCTTATGCACCAGCTCTGAATTGTGGATGTTTGACGGAACTACATGGTCGGTAAATAACGATTTTGGCACTGTGACAATTGTTGAAGATTTAGCTGTCTATAATGGCAAGCTATATGCTGGAGTGCGTGACGGCGGATGGGCAGAAGTTTGGGTTTATGATGGCGCAACATGGGTGCAGACACTTGATTTTACAGCTACTTATAGCCGTATCAAAAGTTTAGCAGTCTATAATGGTAAGTTATACGCGGGACTAGGAGATGGAAATTCGCTCGCAGCTACCTATGTTTTTGACGGAACTGCATGGGTCTTGGATAATGATTTCGGACTTTACAATGCTGTGGAGACACTGGTTGTTTATAATAATAAGTTATATGCTGCCCTTAGTGGTGGTTCGGGAGAGGCAGACGTTTATGTTTTTGATGGGGGAAGTTGGTCTGAGGCTTTTGACTCAGGCACACAATATGAAGATGTTTTAGGCATGGCAGTTTTTGATGGTCAGCTTTTTATAGGTGTTGGAAATGGTGGTGGAGATGCAGAAACTTTTATTTATTCTGATCGAAACGAATCACAGCTGGCACAAGAATTAGATCCTGCGGTCATGACTCGTTTTAATGAAACTAGCCAGCATTTTTTAAAAAATGTTACCGTATTAAACTTTCTAGGTGTTGGTACTTCAACCCCCTCCACAGTATTAGAAGTAGCAGGTACAGCCTCAGCCTCATATGGACAGTTTGCCAATACTATACAAGTAGGTACAGGAGGCCTAGCAACAGAATCCTATAATAGGTTTAGCTTAGATAATATAACAGCTACTAATACCTCAGTAATAGATGCAGCTAATGACCTATTCATATCAGGAGGCTTAGAAGTAGATAGTCAAGTATTCTTTGATTCTACAGCCTCAGTCTCAGCTAACTTTGAAGTCGTAGGTTTCGCCTCTGCCTCTCAATACTTCGGAGCAGGTGTAAATGGAGCGGGTGACTGTAATGATGCAACTGACAAACTCCTATACGATTCAGGTACAGGGCTATTTACTTGCGGAACTCTGGCAGATGACGATATACCGAATGACATAACAATAGATTTAGCAACTCTCGCCACAACCCTAACTATTACAGATAACGAAGACACGTCCGAGACCAATGCAATTATATTCACATCCGGCGGAGCCTTAACTGGAGGTAATTTAGGATTAGAATCAGATGGCGACTTAACTTACGATCCCTCTACTGGAAATATATCGGCTACACAATTTGGAGGAATCACCGAAGCTAATTTAGTAGATAAAAGTGCTATTGAATCAATAACTGGTGCGTGGACGTTTACCAATGCTTCCGTGTCTTCCAACTTTGAAGTAGGAGGGTATGCCTCTTTATCAAATACCCTATTTGTAGAAGCTAGTGGGAATGTGGGGATAGGGACTACCTCCCCAACAACCAAACTGGATGTAATAGGTTCTGCCTCAGTCTCCCAGAACTTTGAAGTAGGGGGTAATCTAATAGTAGCCGGTGATATATCCGGTGGAACATCAATCTCAGGGAACTTCAACCCAGCAGCAGATAATACCTACAATCTTGGCAGTTTAGACTTTAGATGGAGAGACCTCTTCCTAGGCCCCACATCACTCAAAATATCCTCAACAACAGGCGACTCGGGTACAGACCCAGATCATACCCTTGGAGAACTGCAGTTTGTCAGCGGCTCATCACTATCCCTTGGTACCCAGGCAGTAGGTTCAGGTAATGCCGGTACTCTTGAATTAAGAACTGACGATCAATCAAGATTATTCATCAGTTCAGGAGGGAATATTGGGATTGGGACGACGAGTCCGACAGGTAAACTTGAAGTTGCAAATGGTTTGTTGAACGTTAGCAGCGGTTTAAGTGGAAACCATCGTATTGCGACTTCTGATTTTTCCAACTCCTTACTTTTAAGCAACTCAGCAGACCCAGATACAGGTCTTTATTCAGTAGGCGGTTCATTTCTTTGGTTTAAGGTGAATAATGGAGTAAAAATAGGAATTGATACCACTGGTCTTGTTGTAAATGGTAGTGCTAATTTTACTCTAAGTGGTGGTGACCCTTTTATTCAATTACAGTCTAATCAGGATGTTATTCTTACTCCTTCTTCAGGCAATGTCGGCATCAACACCACCACCCCCACAACCAGACTCGAAGTAGTAGGCACAGCTAGTGCATCCCAAGGTATATACACCAACGAACTAAATGTAGCCTTAGCCGGTGCGGCCACGGTTAGTTACTCAAGGTTCGGCATAGGAACTACAGATTATTCTCTTACAGCTTCAGATGATTTACTAATTAGTGGCTTAGCTGAATTTGACGACCAGGTGTACTTTGATAGTAATGCCTCTATATCAGGTAACTTTGAAGTTATTGGTATAGCCTCTCTATCAAATACTTTGTTTGTAGAAGCTAATGGCAATGTCGGCATAGGCACCACCTCCCCCCTAACTAAGCTAGAAGTCCAAGGCACAGCCTCAGCCTCTCATCTATTAACAACCGGAGGTCTACAGGTAGCCAATGGAACATCAGTCAGCTATTCAAGGTTCGGTATTGATGAGACAGATCACTCTAACTACATATTAACCACAGATGACCTGTTAATATCAGGTGACCTTGAGGTTAACTCATCAGCCCAATTTGATTCCTTCCTCCAAGTTGGCACTAATACCCTGTATGTTAATCCTACAACAGGCAACATTGGTATTGGGACGACTTCTCCCATTGATGCTCTTACAGTAGTTGGCGGGATTGATTTGATTCATGTAGCAGTTTCTAATGACGAACACGCACTAGAGATTGATTGCGATGCCGCAGGATTCGGAGACATTAAATGTTTAGATATTGTTTATGTAACAGGGGCTATTGGAGCAGGAGAGGATGAGGGTGTCATTCTTTTAAACATAGACCGAATTTCTGCTAATGGCGGGGAAGTATTTGGTTTAGAGATTTTATCAACCGAAGGCGGTGCGGCGGTATCTGGATTAAAAATAGGCGTGGGAATAAGCCCAGTTCACCAAGACGTGGGTTCGTTTATTGATGCGGCTATAGGTACGGATAATACTAACTCTACCAATGTTCCGGATATGGTAGATGGCAGTTCGGGAACGACTACGGCTATATTTGAAGCCGATGATGAGTTTATAATCATAGGTGCGTCTGCATCCTTTGAAGAACTTGAAATTGTACTAACGACAGATGCTTCAAATCCGGGTATTAAACCAACCTTTCAATATTCAATTTCAGGCACAAATCAATTTACTACATTCTCTCCTGTTGACGGTACAAATGGATTTAGAAACACGGGTATTATTGCTTGGGATGCTTCTGATTTAAGCGGACACGTTGCAGATGACGTAACCAGCACTTTTAATATAAAAATTATACGAACCCAAAACAATATGAACACTACTCCAGTTTTGGGATATGCGAAAACAGCCGCTACTACTGAATATCTTTGGACTAATCTTGGAAATATAAACGTCAACGCCTTGACCTTGGTTCAGGGACTTCAAGTAAGTAATGCGGCCTCCAAGGCATATTCACGTTTTGGCACAGGCATGACAGACCATGGATTAGCCGCCTTTGACGACCTACTCGTTACAGGACTCACTGAATTTGACGACAATGTTTTCTTTGACTCTGCTGCCTCTGTATCAGGTAACTTTGAAGTTATTGGTATAGCCTCTCTATCAAATACTTTGTTTGTAGAAGCTAATGGCAATGTCGGCATAGGGACGAATGTGCCGGGGGCTAATTTAGAAGTTTATAAAGATGGAGCAGATGTTGATTTTCGCATTCACGAAGACTCTGGGACAAATTCAGCAATTCTTAGATTACGCACTGGAGAAGATGATGCC
>SDBV01006475.1_pt1 | contig 16221 bp, 13 predicted proteins | sample 2277081 | NCBI WGS metagenome assembly SDBV01 (sample SAMN10402039, study PRJNA504765) | marine sediment metagenome | isolation source: marine sediment core GS10_PC15, 223 cmbsf | place: Arctic Ocean: Southern Knipovich Ridge | collected 2010
CCCACAGGGCCCGGTAGGCAATAGCATGAATCTTGCCACAAGTCGTGAAGGTGTCATCGATGTCAAAGAAGATGCCCAGAAGCCTTTTTACGGTGTCGGCATTGATAGTCTCGATACAGGGAATCATGATCATGTCTCCACTTTGATATGATCGGTTTTATTCTGCTTCTTTATAAACCAAAGTTGCCCGTTTGCCAACCTCCCATTTTTTTAAAACTTCGAATAGTTCCCCCCTTGACAGCGTTTATGCATAATGGTACTAAGTTTTAGGCGGAATTTAGACTTGAACCTCTCCTCCCCAATCTTAAGGCCTCCCAGACAGATGTTATCCCATTAGCATTAGATATTTGCTGGAAGGATGTAGTTGAAGCACGCTATGATTTTGTAGGTTTAACGCTAAACTAATCCCGGCTTTGTGATTGCTATTCGGACTAGATTGGCATCTCTGTTGTTCAGTTTTTTGGGGATGGAAATGTATGATCAATTAATCGAGGCAATGGAAAAGGCTATTCAAGAAGTCAAGGAGTGGCCGGAAAAGGTTGTTCAGGTATACCATCACAATGATGCCGATGGCCTCAGCTCGGGCGCAATACTCACCAGGTCCTTTGAAAGGCAAGGAATTGAGGTCCGTCGCTTCTGCATGGAGAAGCCTTATCCGGCGGTGCTGAAAAAGGTTTACGAAGGGGAAGGAAGCATTCTCAGCTTTGCAGATTTTGCCGGCAGAATTGCCCCTATGATTTCCGAACTGAACGGGGGAAGGAACCTGACGCTGATCCTGGATCACCATGTGGCCGAAGCCTCGACTGATCCGAAAGTCCATAACCTCGACCCTGACATCTACGGGCTTAAAGGGGACAGGGATATTTCCGCCTCTACAACGTGCTATCTTTTTGCACGGACTCTGGATCAGGCTAACCAGGACATGGCCCATATCGCAGCGGCGGAAGCGGTGGGAGACGGTTTTTTTGTAGACGGCCGGCTGGTAAGCCAAAACCGTCAGGCTGCGATGGAAGCCGTGCGACAGGGCATGATGGAGATTAGGGAACATGAAACTGGAGAACGGTATTTTCTAACATCCTCCAGAGGTCGGATGCCCTGTGATGAACTGGGTGTCTATCTGGGGATATTAGGAGGAGCAGGCTATTACCAAAACGGGCCCGATATGGGGGTCCGGGTCTGCCTCGAAGGGGTTTCGCCAGAGTCGGACCAGATGGTGGGTGAGTTGGAGACGGTAAAGACGAGGGCCTTTGATGCCGAGATCACGCGGCTTAAGGGGGGCGCTCTGAAAAAGTCGCCTCACATCCAGTGGTTTCACGTAGGAAATCGATTTTTCCCCATGGGGGTGAAGATGGTCGGTGCTTTCTGCCATGCCCTGAGGAATATGGACTTTGTCGATCCCAAGAGATACATCGCTGGATTTCAGATTCTTCCCAATGAGATTCCAGGATTTGGCCCTTTTGCCTTTAACGAGGCGAAGATCTCCATGCGGGTTTCCCCTTACCTGGAAAGGGAGATCAGGGAAGGAAGAGCAATGGGGCTCGATATTTTGCTTCCCGAAGCAACGAATAGACTCGGGGGATTCTCAGACGCCTGCCACCGGCTGACTGCCGCTACCACGGTGGCCATGGGTAAAGAAGAGAAACTGATCGAGGAGATGGAAAGAATTCTTTGCGGACAATAGATTCCACTTTCTGGCGTAGTAGAACGCTGAAAAAGAAGAAGGGAGTTTAGCATGGGCAGGGGAACGGATTTTGGCAAGACCATCCTGATAGGTGATCAATTTGTTCGGCGGGGAGTTCCGGCCATTGTCTCGTCTATCCCATATGAAACCGTGGCAACGGTGGAAAGGATCGACGGAGGATGGTGGGTCCTGGAAGACAATCGGGTCGAGGTTCCCGGATATAAGGAAGAGAAAAGGGAGCAGCAGGTCCAGGCGATCAACAGGATTCTCGAAGTAATGAAAAATGACGTCAAAAGGAATCCTATCAAGATCACTTTTGGAGGGACACTCCTGGCTGGAAGCGGGGTAGGTGCCAGTGCCGCCAGTTGTGTTTCCCTGGCGAGGGCATTGAACGAAGAATTCAACCTGGGCCTTTCCATTGACGAGATCAACGAATTGGCCTGGGAGGGGGAATTTGCCTATCATGGTATCCCGAGCGGGGTCGATAATACAGCCTCAACCTACGGTGGGCTTTTGTTTTACCAGGTGAAAAACGAACAAAAGCGTTTTGAGAGGATACAGGTCAGGAGACCCATCAAAGCAGTATTAGCCAATAGTGGCGTGACCGCCGATACATCGGCTCTGGGTGGTTTTATCAATAAGGAAAAGGAAAGGGATCCGGGGCTATTTTCGACTCGCCTCAAAACCATCACACAGCAGGTTCTGGAAGTGAAAAAGGGGCTTGAGGCTGACAATCTGGAGAAGGTGGGGGCGATCATGTCGGAAAATCACGGAATTCTGATCGACATGGGGCTTTCCCACAAAAAACTGATCTACCTGTGCAACTTGGCCCTCGAAAAGGGGGCTTTGGGAGCAAAACTCACAGGAGGAGGAATGGGCGGCTATATGATTGCCCTGACTCCGGGGAAGGATCTTCAGGAGAGAGTCGCTTCAGCCATTGAGAAGGAGGGATTTGCGGTCATTCGAGCAACGATCGGTGGAAATTGACTGACTAGCACACCGCTGGGGAATGTGGCGAATCAGCCCTTCTAAAAAAACTCAAATCAATAGGCCATGCTGTCTGAGATTAGGCTCTTTTTATTTTGACACACAAACCCTTTTTCCCTATATTAACCCAATTAAAAAGTAAATTCTATCATTTACTATTGCACATCAAGCCATAATATAATATTATAATTTTATGTATTTAGAAATGTGCCCTCACTTGTAGTTGAATACATGAGATCAATCATACCTCTATCCACTAAACGGGTATGGGCCAATTGCCTCACAACAAAGAGTCGCATCCAGCGGGACGTAATGGAGTTTATGTATTGTCGGAGATAGTGAGCGGGTATAAGAAGGCGTGGTCGGTCTAAAAAAGATAGGCTGTTCTCCTTATCCGATCGCGCTCCTATTTCCGAAGCTTGGTTTGCGGAGTACTCATGAGTCGATCCATCCGCATATTGGATCTGATCAACAAAGAGAAATTGGACGGAATCCTCCGGGTTTTCACCGAAGTCACCGAGGTTGCATCCATTATCGCCGATGTGGAAGGCCAGCCCATCACCAAACCACATAATTTCACAGCATTTTGCTACAAGTATTGCCGCCCTAGTAGTGAGGGAAGACGTAAGTGTCACGAAAGTGACCGTTATGGAGGACGGGAATCGGCGAGTTTAAAAGGACCCTTCATTTATAATTGCCTAAACGCGGGATTAATTGACTGTGCGGTTCCGGTCATTGTGGAGGGTTACCATCTGGCCACCTTCTTCTGTGGCCAGGTTCTGGAAGAACCCATTGAAGGAAAAGTAGCGGTTCAGCGGGCTCGTTCTATCGGAACAAGAGACATAGACGGTTACTTGAAAGAACTGGAAAAGGTACCCTTAATGAGCCGCGAACGCCTACTGACTATTGTCAATCTCATGGAGGTGATCACCCAAACGGTCAGTGAATTGGCATTGCAAAAATATCTTTCGTACAAACACTCTCAGCGTTACCTAAATAGACTTATCAACAGCGTTTCCGATTGCATTATCTCGACAGATGCTGATGGTACAATCTCTATGATCAACGAGGCTACCACCAAGATATTTGGCTATGAAATGGAAGAAGTTATTGGCCAGTCTATTCTGATGCTTTATTCGGACGCAGCCTCAAAAAAAACCTACCAGAAAAAGCTGGAATCGGGCCTGAATTATAACTGGCGTGCTGAGTTGACCGCCATCAAGGCCGATGGCCACATTTTTCCAGTTCAGGTATCCTTATCCGGGATCAATGACGAAAACGGAAAAAATATTGGTAATGTGGGAGTTATCCGAGATATCTCTGAAGAAAAAAAGGTCGAGCGTATGAAGGAAGACATGATCGGAATGGTAACGCATGACATGAGAAATCCCGTCCTTTCATTGCAAAAAGCCATACAGCTTTTGGTGGATGGGAGCTTGGGACCAATAAACCCAAACCAGACGGAAGTCATGAACCTGGCTTTAGCCACCAGCCATCAACTATTTGGTATGACGAACGACTTACTGGATATTTATCGTAACGAAAGTGGCCAATTCTTGCTCTATCAGTCCTCAGTAGATATGCACGAAATCATTCAGGAAAGCATCAGCCAGCTGAAATTTTTTGCAAAAGATAAGCAGATCTCCATCCTCTTGGAATCATCCCCAGCTCCGGTGAAACTGAGGGGAGATCATAATCGTCTCATGCGAACGTGCGTTAACTTATTGGATAATGCCATCCTTTTTAGCCCAGAGGGAGGTACTATCAGGATTGCCTCTATTCAGGTTAATGGGAGTAATATGCAAGCGGTCCAGTCTACCATCCCCCATCTAGGCCCTCGTCGCATCCGAGCGAAACAACAGTACATATTGACCACAGTGTCGGACCAGGGTCAAGGTATACCAGTGAAATACCAGCAACTTATTTTTGATAAATTCTTTAAAATCAAATCCAAAGATCGAAAAGAGAGAAAGGGAGTGGGTCTGGGTCTGGCATTTTGTAAACAAGTGATTGAAGCTCACGGGGGCTTTATATGGGTGAAATCACCCCTCACACGCGAAGAAACAGGCAGGCAACAAGGATGTCGGTTTTATTTCATCTTGCCAGCCGGCCCCGTTGAATAGTCAGTCAATAAGACGTCAGCTTAATCCAATTCTCTCTTCCTTAGACATGAAGGTTTTATTGATCCAGGAAGATTATCTTCTCTCGCAACCCGCACGCTCCATCGACTAAAAGGGTGCACAGCCTGCTCCACTGACTATTGCTGGGCCATTAAGAATTGCGATCCGCTGAACATACCGGATCATTGAACTCTGATTTAACATTATTTCTCCTTGAAACATCAATGAAAGCAAGGAGTATGCTGAAGGATAGAGTTATGAGAGTTTTCCTTGCAGATGATCACCCTTTGTTGCGCATAGGCTTACGCCTTAGCTTGAGCCAGGAAAATGATATTGAGATCATTGGTGAAGCTAGTGATGGCTTTAGCGCGGTTGAAAAAATCCAGGCCGATCCTCCAGATGTCTCTCTGATCGACGTGGATATGCCAGGGATCTCAGGTATCGGAGCCATTAGGATATTGCGCAAGGCCATTCCCAAGATGAAGATTCTCGTGCTCTCTACTTATAATGATGAAGAATATATCCGGGACGCCATGCGGGCCGGTGCAGACGGGTATGTATTAAAGTCTGTTGGGATCAATGAACTGGTGAGAATCATCAAGTGTCTCAGTGAGGGACAGCCGACAGTATCTCCCTACCTGGTAAATTTGACATTGGGTCTTGAGGCTGAGCAAAACGATTCGGAAAACATGAAGACCCCATTGTTGACCTTACGAGAGAAAGAAATACTTCAATTTATCACTCAAGGAAAGGGCAATAAAGAGATCTCCGACACGCTCTGTATCAGCCTGGAAACAGTTAAGAGTCACACTAAAAATATCTACAAGAAATTAAAGGTAAAAAATCGTGTTGAGGCTGCCATGATGGCCATAAAAAAGAAGCATATCTTTTGAACTTGCCTTCTTTACGCCCACCTTTTCTCCCCCAAAATTCCCCCCAATGAGGGAGCCAATTTCCTCCTTTTGAGGGATTTAAATTGGCGAGGGATTGTGCTTTTATCACCATGTTGGGGGCTTCTGATACGGGAAAAACCACCCTTCTGAGGATAATGGCCGGAATAATTGCGCCGGACAGGAGAAAAATCTTTTATGACGGCAAGGATGTGACCCATACGGCCGTGCAAAAACTGGCCATGGTCTATCAGTAGTTCGTCAAATATCCTTCCATGACATGACGATCTACGAAAATATTGCGTCCCCCTTGCGCGTAGCCAATAAAAAATACTCGAAAAAGGAGATGCCTGATGGGCCTGTCGCTGCAAAACATTGACAAGGTCGTAGGCCGGGAGATCCACATCAAAGATGTCAGCCTTGAGTTTGAGTCCGGTTCCCGCAATGTGATCTTAGGCCGCACCCTGGCCGGCAAAACCTCGCTGCTTCGCGTCATGGCCGGCCTGGATCGTCCCACCCGTGGCAAGATTCTGATCGACGGAAAAGATGTCACCGCCGTATCGGTGCGAAGGCGCAGTGTGGCGATGGTCTATCAGCAGTTTATCAATTATCCCTCCCTTACCGTTTATAAAAACATCGCCTCGCCTCTTAAGACCAGCGGCAAGAACAAAGGTGACATTGACCGACATGTTCGAGAAACCGCAGAAATGCTTCATATCGAGGACCTGCTGGACCGTATGCCCAGTGAGCTTTCCGGCGGACAGCAGCAGCGCACCGCCATCGCCCGGGCCCTGGTCAAAAACGCCGACCTGCTCTTGATGGATGAGCCTTTGGTGAACCTGGACTATAAGCTACGCGAGGAGCTGCGGGTTGAACTTCAGGATATTTTCAAGCAGCGCGGGGCGATCGTCGTGTACACCACCACGGAACCGACCGAGGCGCTGATGCTGGGAGGCAATATTGTGGTAATCGATGAGGGCCGCATTCTGCAATCAGGCCCCACTCCCCAAGTATATCATAATCCGATCACTATGAGAGTGGCGGAAGTCTTTAGCGACCCTCCGATTAATTATTTGGTTGCCGGTGTCAATAGCGATTATGTCTATTTCGGTCAAAATATTCAAATACCTTTGACAGGTCATTTAAAAGGGGTAGCACCCGGGGATTATAAAATAGGGGTGCGATCAAACCACCTGTTTCTATCCCGACGGGATGCTAACGATGTAGAATTCATGGTTCGGGTAGAATTATCCGAAATGAACGGCTCCGAGACCATCACGCATGTAAATCACAATGAAACCTCACTTGTGGTGCTGGATAATGGAATCAACCCGCACAAAATAGGAAGCGAAATTTCAGTATTTATCAATCCTCGCTCTTTGTTTTTATATGACAGTGCAGGTTCTTTGGTCGCATCACCAAGCAATGGTCTTTAGCCCTCTGTATTAGGGTAAGATCTTAAGAAATAGATATTCTGTTTTTAGATATATTGTAATCCCAAACCTATAGCATGTGAGGATAGACTCTGGTCGCTAAATCAGTAATGAAAAGGAATCTTGATTTATCTATCCGGCATCTTGTATCGCTTCGTATCAAACCATGAGACGGAGATTATATTTTTTTAGACTCACTAGTTTAAAGCGGAGGCCCCATAATAGGAGATTTACGAGGAAAATCGTATGGCACATATTGAGTTTAATGAAATAGCTCACAGCTATCTATCCAATCCGAAAGGCGAATCAGACTACGCCCTCAAATACATTCACCATAAATGGGAAGATGGGGGTGCATATGCATTGCTTGGCCCTTCCGGATGCGGTAAAACCACTCTACTCAATATTGTCTCAGGGCTTTTAACGCCCAGTAAGGGGCGGGTGTTATATGATGGCAAGGATGTAACGGACCTCCCTCCGGAAAAAAGAAATATCGCTCAAGTATTCCAGTTCCCTGTTCTTTACGATACCATGAGCGTTTATAATAATCTTGCTTTTCCATTGCGAAATCGTGGCATCCCGGAAGAAGAATTAAAGAACAGGGCACTGGAAGTCGCCGAGATACTGGATCTAACGCCCTTTCTCAATAAACGGGCCGCGGGCTTAACCGCCGATGCCAAACAAAAGGTCTCTCTGGGAAGGGGGCTGGTGAGGAGCGACGTGGCGGCCATTCTTTTTGACGAACCGCTTACGGTAATCGATCCCTATCTGAAATGGCATTTGAGACGTCAATTAAAGGAAATACACGAACAACTAAAACAAACCTTCATTTACGTAACCCATGATCAAGTCGAGGCCATGACATTTGCCGACCAGGTCATGGTGATGAATGAGGGCGAAATTCTTCAAATCGGAACACCTCAGGATCTCTTTGAAAACCCGGAACACACCTTTGTGGGCCATTTCATCGGCAGTCCGGGGATGAACTTCATACCCTGCACACTGGAGGGAAACGTGGTCAAGTTTAATGGGGCTCGAATTAAAGTGGGCGACGATGTGGCGGCCCGCGCTAAAGCGGCCCATGGAAAACTGGAGTTGGGTATACGGCCCATGTATCTGGAGGTGCATTCGCAGTCCGTTAACGGAGGGGTATCGGCCAGGGTAAAGACAGTTGAGGACCAGGGCAGTTGTAAGATTGTAACCGTTGCCTTGGACGACAATATTTTACATGCCAAGGTCCAGGAGGGACAGGCCGTCCAGGAAGATAAGGTCTGGCTTCGATTTCCACCTCAATGGACGAAACTTTTCGCCGATGGGCATTTAATACAATAGTTTGCGCCCATCCAGAAACAGTCAATTTTTGAATGCTGATGGCTGACAGCGCGAATCCGAAAACAATCATTTTCGGATGAGCGCTAGTGAGGGCCAATATGGAGAAGTGGCAAAATAACAAGGCCTGGTTTCTGGTTCTACCGGCATTTGTCATCGTAGCATTTAGCGCCATCATCCCTTTGATGACCGTGGTAAACTATTCTATACAGGACATCTTCGGGCCGGGTGAGACTTTCTACGTGGGTCTCGAATGGTTCGAGGAGATGTTGGCCAACTATCGCCTGCACAAGGCCCTGCGGCGCCAATTTATCTTTTCAGGGCTTGTCCTGTTAATTGAGATACCCCTCGGGATACTTATTGCGTTGGCCATGCCCAAACGCGGTTGGGGCGTCTCCGCCTGTCTCGTGACGTTGGCGGTGCCTTTGGTCATACCATGGAATGTGATCGGAACGATCTGGATGATCTTTACCCGGCCGGATATCGGCCTGTTCGGCGTTGGGATCAACAGCCTGGATTTGTTGGAAAGGCCATTTGATCACACGGCATACTGGCTCTACGCGTGGATCACCGTGATGGTAATGGAGGTCTGGCACTGGACCCCGCTCGTGGCCCTTTTATGTTATGCCGGTCTGCGGGCCATCCCCGAGGCATACTACCAGGCAGCCAGGATTGACGGCGCGTCATCATGGGCCACATTCTGGTACATCCAGTTGCCCAAGATGCGCGGCGTGCTCACCATTGCCGTTTTGCTGCGCTGGATGGACAGCTTCCTGATCTACGCGGAAATCTTTTCCCTGACCGGAGGGGGTCCCGGCAATACAACCACCTTCCTGTCCATCTATCTGGTTATGCTAGCAACTATGCGATTCGACCTTGGACCGGCCGCGGCCTTCTCGCTTATTTACTTTCTTATCATACTGCTCTTTAGCTTTATATTCTACCAGGCATTACTGAACGTCGGAAAGGGAGAGAAGGTATGAAAATCCAGAAACGAACCATCGGACTACTTATATATTTCGGATTCCTGATCATCCCCATATACTGGATGCTCAACATGTCATTGAGGACCAGCAGGGATATCCTCGGTGATTTCGCCCTTTATCCGGCAAATATGACATTAATTAACTATATCAATATTTTCACGGATCCTACCTGGTACCTCGCCTATGTCAACGCCATGATCTATGTCTGCATGAATACTGCTTTCTCATTGGCACTTGCCCTGCCCGCGGCCTACGCCTTTTCACGCTACAGATTCCTTGGTGACGGGCAGATGTTTTTTTGGTTGCTGACAAACCGTATGGCGCCTCCGGCGGTCTTTCTCCTGCCCTATCTCCAACTCTATGGAAGCATGGGCCTGCTCGATACGCATATCGCTGTGGCCCTGGCCCATTGCCTGTTCAACGTGCCCCTGGCAATCTGGATCCTGGAGGGCTTCATGTCCGGGGTTCCCAAGGAGATAGATGAGACCGCCTTCATCGACGGGTACAGTTTCCCGCGCTTCTTTATCACCATCTTCATTCCGCTGATTAGGGCCGGGGTCGGAGTGACCGCGTTTTTCTGTTTTATGTTCAGTTGGGTTGAGCTGCTCTTTGCCAGGACACTGACGATTACAGCGGCGAAACCGATAACCGCCGCTATGACTCGTACCATAAGCGCCTCGGGTCTTGACTATGGTTTGCAAGCGGCAGCCGGCGTGCTCACAATCATTCCGGGCGCTTTGGTGATCTGGTTTGTGCGCAACCATTTGGCCAAGGGCTTTGCCCTGGGTCGTGTATAAAGGGGAGCTACTATGGATCTTCAATGGATGTATTGGACCGTGCCCACGGCCATTCTCTTTATCGCCCTTTTCTCGATGATCGGCGGGATGCTTGTATGGGAGCTTATATCGCCGACTGTGGAACGTCGAGGTTTATTAAAGATCCCGACGACCCGCGGGACACGGTTCTTTTTGGGCTTATTAGGTAGCGCCTACGTCCACCTTGCCTGGATCGCATTCACCGACTTGACGTTGTGGATCGCGCTTCCTATTTCCGCTTGTTGGGTTATTATTGTTATGCGTTGGGGGTAAACGAAAGAGCGAAACAAGTCTATCTTGCTTTATGTCGTTGAGTGGTAGCGGCCTTCACGCCGGCGACGGAGACCAAGAAAACAGAAAACCAACCATTGAAGGCCTAAAGGAGGGGACGAGAGAAAAAAATGAATAAGAGGGGGTTTATGTCGTTCGGCGTTCATGGCCTTCACGCCGGCGACGGAGACCAAGAAAACAGAAAACCAACCATTGAAGGCCTAAAGGAGAATATCAGATGAGAGCAATGATTCGCAGAAAGAGTACCAGGATGATGCTCCTGGTGGGTGTTGTGGCTCTGTTGTTCGCGTTCTTCGCCGGTCCGGCAAGCGCCGACATGGCAGCCGCAAAAAAGTGGGTTGACGAGGAATTTCAACCGTCGACCTTAACAAAGGCCCAGCAGATGAAAGAGATGGAATTTTTCATCAATGCGGCCAAGCCCTTTAAGGGGATGAATATCAGGATCGTATCCGAGACCATCCCGACCCATGTGTATGAGGCAAAGGTGTTGGCCAAGGCATTTGAGGAAATCACCGGTATCAAGGTCTCCTATGACCTGATTCAGGAAGGTGATGTCATCGAAAAGCTGCAGTCCCAGTGGGCATCAGGGAAGAATCTCTATGACGGTTGGGTTAACGATTCCGACCTCATTGGCACACACTGGCGTTACGGATATGTGATTCCTTTATCCGACTTCATGAAGGGTGAGGGTAAAGACGTGACACTGCCAACCCTGGATGTGGATGACTTTATGGGCAAATCCTTCACCACCGCCCCGGACGGCAAGCTGTACCAGCTCCCGGACCAGCAGTTCGCAAATCTCTACTGGTTCCGTTATGACTGGTTTAATCGCCCGGATTTCAAAAAGAGATTCAAGGATATCTACGGTTATGAGCTGGGCGTGCCGGTCAACTGGTCTGCCTATGAGGACATTGCTGAATTTTTTACCGAGCATATCCGAGAAATCGACGGCAAGGCTGTTTTCGGACACAATGACTACGGTAAAAAGGCCCCGGACCTGGGCTGGCGTTTCCACGATGCCTGGCTGTCCATGGCCGGTGGGGGTTCCAAAGGGATTCCCAATGGTATCCCGGTTGATGAATGGGGTATCCGTGTTGATAAAGATTCCCGCCCTGTAGGCGCAAGTGTTTCTCGCGGAGGCGCAGCCAATGCTCCCGCAGCCAAGTACGCGCTCCGGAAATATATGGAATGGATACGAAAATACGCGCCTCCGGGTTGTCTGGGAATGGATTTCTACACCTATGGGCCGTTCCTTGCCAAGGGTAACATTGCCCAGCAGATCTTCTGGTATACCGCGTTTGTGCCTGATATGGTTAAACCGGGTCCAACAGTTAACAAGGACGGGACCCCCAAATGGCGTATGGCCCCATCGCCCCATGGTCCTTACTGGGAAGAGGGGATGAAACTGGGTTATCAGGATTGCGGTTCCTGGACCTTTATGAAGAGCACGCCGTTAGATAGACGCAAGGCTGCATGGCTCTTCGCGCAGTTCTGCGTGGCTAAGACCACATCCCTGAAAAAGGCCCACGTGGGCCTGACGCCCATCCGCGACAGTGACATCCGGCATAAGTCCTTTACCGAGCGCGCACCAAAGCTCGGCGGGCTGGTAGAGTTCTACCGCAGTCCGGCGCGTGTGGCCTGGACGCCGTCCGGCACCAACGTACCGGATTATCCCAAGCTGGCACAGTTGTGGTGGCAGAATATAGGTGAGGCGGTTTCCGGTGAAGTGACCGTAAGTAGGGCGATGGACAATCTCGCAAAAGAGATGGACGCTGTTATGGCGCGTCTCGAGCGAGCAAAGGTACAGAAAATAGCCGGTCCCAAGCTGAACAAGAAGAGGGATGAGTCCTACTGGTTAAATAAGCCTGGTTCACCCAAGGCCAAGGTCAATGAGAAGCCGCAAGGGATAACGGTCAACTACGACGATCTTATTAAGGCCTGGCAAGAGGGTCGTGTGAAATAGCCGCATAGCTGTGATGCCTTTTGTTGTGCTATTTTAATACCTTAACCCGGACAAGCCGGAACCAGGCAGGTTTTTGGGCGCTTGATTTTCAGCTTGTCCGGTATCTGTCTCTGAGAATTTTTCTGCCACAGAAGGCACAAAATTCATTTCTAAGAGATTAATTCGCTCCGGCCGGTAATCCCTCCGACTTTGGGATAACGCGCAAGCACCATGCCAGGAGCGCATGAATAGGTGCTGAACTTCTGAGGGGTTAAAGTCGATGCTTTAACCCCTCGATATCTATGGAGAAAAAACAATGGCCAATTTTGTGGGAGCCTTGGATCAGGGCACTACCAATACCCGGTTCACCATTATTAATCATAACGGACAAATCGTCGCTCTGGACCAGAAAGAGCATAAACAGATTTTTCCGCAGCCGGGCTGGGTGGAGCATAACTCCCTTGAAATCTGGCAGAACACTCAGGATGTTATCCAGGGAGCCCTTGCGAAGGCGGATCTTTCCGGATCGGATCTTACCGCCATCGGCATCACCAATCAGCGGGAAACCACTGTGATCTGGGACAGAAATACGGGCAAGCCTTTCACCAACGCCGTTGTCTGGCAATGCACTCGCACAGACGAAATTTGTAAAGAATTAACGCGGGACCAGGGACAAGACCGTTTTCGGGACAAGACCGGTCTGCCCATCGCCACTTATTTTTCGGGTCCGAAAATCAAATGGATTCTGGATAACGTTTCGGAAGCCCGTGCAGCGGCGGATAAAGGTGAGGCCCTCTTCGGAACCATGGAAACCTGGCTCATCTGGTGGTTGACCGGGGGACCCAAACAAGGGGCTCATGTCACAGACGTAACCAATGCCAGCCGCACCTTGCTTATGGACTTGAATTCCCTTAAATGGGACGACAATATTTTGAAAATTTTGGGTATCCCCCGGCAGATCCTCCCCCGGATCGTTCCCTCCAGTGATACAAAGTTTTGGGGCCTGACAATGAAAGATGGACCGCTGGGCGCCCAGATTCCAGTTTGCGGCGCGCTCGGCGATCAACAAGCCGCTCTTATGGGCCAGACTTGTTTTGAAACTGGAGAAGCCAAAAACACGTTCGGCACCGGCTGCTTTCTCCTTCTCAACATCGGGAGTGTGCCAATTTCAGCAAAACAGGGGTTGCTCACCACCCTGGCCTATAAGATAAGTAACCAGCATGCGGTATACTGTCTGGAAGGGTCCATCGCCATCGCCGGCGCCCTTGTGCAATGGATGCGGGACAATCTGGGGCTGATCTCAAAGGCACAGGAGATTGAAGACCTGGCCAGAACAGTCGAGGACAACGGCGGGACTTATTTTGTCCCCGCTTTTTCCGGACTCTTTGCCCCGTACTGGCGCTCGGATGCGCGCGGGGTGATCGTCGGCTTGACCCAATATATAAATAAAGGCCATATTGCCCGTGCGGTGATAGAGGCTAACGCCTATCAGACCCGGGACATTGTCGAGGCTATGAACAAGGAATCCGGTGTTAAGCTGTCAAGCCTCAAAGTGGACGGGGGGATGGTCTACAACAATATGCTCATGCAGTTTGTGGCAGACACTCTGGACGTTCCTGTCATCCGGCCCAAGGTTTCGGAAACCACCGCACTGGGAGCGGCCTATGCCGCAGGATTGGCGGTTGACTTCTGGTCCGGCCTGGAGGAATTACGGCAAAACTGGGCCTTGGACAAAACCTGGAAACCTGCTATGACGCCAGAAGCTAGGGAAAATGGATACCAGGGATGGAAAAAGGCAGTGGAAAAAACGTTTAACAGCGTGAAATAACCTGATAACAGGAGATCAGCGTATCCTCGATTTTCCTCACAAGGATTTTCGCAAGGCCAAGATCTTAAATTTCCCCAAAGGTCCAAGGGATAATTCCCGGGATTGTTGACGCTTGCGCCAATCCGACATCGGATTTTCTTTCTTGAGTATTTCCAGGAGATTCCGCACCAAATCCAGGATCTTTTTTTGGCGAATGGGCACCGAAAGGCTTTGGCTATCAGTGTCGTTCGCCATACCTGTGCCGTTGACTAATAGACCGCCAGGATAGTTTTCGCTAATTAGTCTTTTCACGGATTCTTCCACTGATTCTTTAAGTGAATTACCGCATGTTCAGAGATTTTTTTCGTTTTATTTTTTAAATTGTAACAATAAACGATTCGTTTCGAAAGAGAAAAAATATCCTATAAAATGTCATTATTCGAAAATGAAACTTGAATAAATGATCGATTATGTATAATAAAGTTTTCAATAAACAACAATTAACATTCCTCTGTTGCACACTGATGGAAAAGGAGATCTTATTTGTACACCCAGGTATTGATAATCGGTGGCGGGGCGACGGGTACGGGCCTTGCACGGGATCTTGCGCTGCGGGGCGTTCAGTGTATTCTGGTTGAGCAATATGACATCAATGCAGGAGCATCCGGCGCAAATCACGGGCTTTTACACAGCGGAGCCCGCTATGTTTTTTCCGACCCTGGTAGTGCAAAAGAGTGTCGTGATGAAGGAGAGCTTTTAAAAAGACTGGCTCCCCACTGCATCGAGGACACAGGAGGCCTGTTTGTTGCGGTTGAGGGAGACGATGAAAGGTATGTGGCGGATTTCCCTCATTTGTGTTCCGGGTGCAACATACCGGTACAGGCATTGGACATCAGGGAGGCCCGCGAAATTGAACCCGCCCTTTCCGACAAATTAATTTCCGCTTATATGGTGGAGGATGCATCCATTGATCCTTTCAAGCTCTCCATGGAAAATATTTCCCAGGCACAAGACCTGGGATGCACTTTGCAGCGCTATACAAAAGTCACAGGATTCGAGAAAAGCAACAAACACATCCGGGCCACCCGCCTGCTGAACATACTAACCGGTGAAGCATTCATTATCGAAGCAGAGCAGGTGGTCAACGCCACCGGTGCCTGGGCCGGTATAATCGCAGGTCTGGCCGGTGCCACCATCGATATGCTTTACTCCAAAGGGAGTCTTTTGATCACCCATAACAGGATCACAGAGCGGGTTGTGAACCGCTTGCGCCCTTCCTCAGACGCAGACATTCTGGTCCCGGGTGGTACGGTTTCCATCCTGGGAACAACGTCTGTTCGGATAGAAACCCTGGAAAACATCTACCCCACTGTCAAAGAGGTGGACTTCATTTTGGGTGAGGGCTCTGCGATGCTTCCTGTTTTGGAGACCACCCGCTATATTCGAGCCTATGCAGGGGTCAGACCTCTGGTCGGCTCGCAGACCTCAGGTGACGATCGCAGTGTCAGCCGGGGGTTTGCGCTCTTGGATCATTCCGAAGACGGTCTTGAAAACTTTGTCACGATTACCGGGGGCAAGCTTACCACCTACCGTTTAATGGCGGAAAAGACGGCGGATCTGGTCTGCCGGCGGCTGGGCGTTTCCCGCCCCTGCCTGACCCGAGCAGACCCCCTCCCCTCGACCCAACCCGCCAGGTGGACTGAACCAGGGCTGGCACCGAAACTGTGGCTGAAACATCACGATCCGGAGGATTTCCTGCTTTGCGAGTGCGAAATGGTCCCCAAGAGCGCTGTGGATACTATCATAGACTCCATTCATGAAAAAAACGGGCGACCAGACCTCAAGGCCATCGCATTGCGCAGCCGAATCGGCAAAGGCGCCTGCCAGGGGACCTTTTGTGCGGTCAGGGTTACCGCCTATATGTATGACCGGGGCGAGCT
>SDBV01006476.1_pt1 | contig 16221 bp, 17 predicted proteins | sample 2277081 | NCBI WGS metagenome assembly SDBV01 (sample SAMN10402039, study PRJNA504765) | marine sediment metagenome | isolation source: marine sediment core GS10_PC15, 223 cmbsf | place: Arctic Ocean: Southern Knipovich Ridge | collected 2010
AGGGCCCTGGGGGCGCCCTCGATCTGGTTTATTACGGTGGATCCCGTCGTGGTAAAGCCCGAGACGGATTCGAAGATTGCATCGACGCCGCCGAGCGTCTCGGTGAACACGTAGGGAAGCGAGCCGAACGCGGATGCGGTCAACCAGGCGGCGCTGACCACGAGAAAGCCATCGCGGGTTCGCATGCGTCGATGCTCCGGGTGCGAACCGAGGGCCATCGCGAGCCCGACGACGAACGAGGCGATTGCGCTGGCCGCGTAGGGGAGCATGGGTTCGCCGAAGCTGAAGGCCGCCGCGATGGGTACGAGTTGAATCGCGGCGAGGCCGACGAGTAGCCAGCCGAGAACATTTGCAATGAGCGGGGTGTTCACCGCTAGCTCGGCGGTGCGTAAACGTGCCAGCGAAGCGGAGTGCTCTGAGCGCCGATATCCGTGTGGACGCGGCACGCGCCGTGTACCCGCACGATCTCCTGCGCCGCCCGTTTGACCGCTGTCATCAGTTCCACCAGGAGTTCGTCGTCGAGAGCCAGCAGCGATTCTACGGCTTGGATGGGCTCGATGATGAGGTGCCCGGGAGCCAACGGGCGGTTGGGTCGAACTGCGCGGACCGCACCGGTCTCGAAGACGATGGGTTCGGCCGCGGCGGGCTGCGGGTTGGGATCGACTGGGAGCAGGGACTCGACTTCGGATCGCAGGCTTTGGATCAGGCTTTCGCGGGTGGCCGGCGGGATCTCAGCCTCCCGTTGGTAGTTGGGGTGGCTGACGCGCACGCGCGCGAGCGTATTGGGATCGCAGAAGCGTCGCTGCGCGGCTTCGTCGAGCGCGAATTTGATGTACTGCACGGCGGAGATCCGGTCTTCCTCCATCTGCTTCGGGTCGAAATTCGCTTTGACTTCGACGGCTTCGGCTTCATCTCCGATGATCAACGAGACGTGCTCGTCGACGCCGATGAGTCGGTCGAGCGCGGGTCGGATCTTAGCCGCTTCGGTAATTTCGATGAACAGGGTCGCCGAGAGTTCGCAATCCCCGGGCATCAGTTCGTTGTAGGTGTCGATTTCGTGTTGGATCTTGTCCGGCATAGAGATGCCTTCCACCCAGACCATTTCCTGGACCTGGAATCGAAGCGTCTCCCGGTCCTCGAACAACAGGGTGATGTTTTCGCCGACGGCGAGTCGGCGCGTTCGCTTGTAGTCGATCACCGCCGCGCGGTAGCTCGGGCGCAAATCCACGTACTTTTCGCGGTCGACGATGTCCTCGAGGGCGAGCGGTTTCACGATGCAGGCTCCTGATAGGCGTTGTTCAGGAGAACCACGGGGTGCAGGGGTTTCACGCCGAGACCCTTCTGGATGCGCAGAGCCGCGAGGGGGCAGTCCGTGGAGATCCAGTCCGGCTTGGCGGCATCCAAGCGCTTGAGCATACCGCTTGCGACCTTCATCGACTCGTTGTAAAAGCGCTCCTGCATGCCCCAGGTGCCGTCGACACCCGAACACGCATCCACCAGCACGACCTCATCGGCGGCGAGTTGGAGCAGATCGCGCGAGCGAAAACCGATGTTCTGGGCCCTCAGATGACAGGGCGCGTGATAGGCCACCTTTCCCAGAGACGATTTGAAGTCGCGATTCAGTTTTTTGGCGCGCGCCAGGTCGTAGATGTACTCCATGAGATCCCGAGTGCTCTCGGCGACGCGCTCGGCGTCGGCGTTCCCCAATAGTTTCGGATACTCGGTCTTCAGCATCAACGAGCACGAGGGCCCAGGTGCGATGACCGTGGCGCCGGCTTCGACATAGGGGAGCAGGTCGGCCACGTTCTTCTCGGCGTTGCGCCGCGCGGCGTCGAGGTCTCCGGTGTCTGTAAACGGCATCCCGCAGCAACGTTCGTAGCAGAGGTCCACGTGCACGCCGCTTCTCTCGAGGAGCTCGACCGCTGCTCGCCCGGTATCGGGATCGTTGTAGTTGACGCTACAGGTGGTGAAGAGAACCGCGTGGCCGTTCTCACCCTCGGACCGCCCCGGTCTCTTCGCGAACCAGCGCGCGACGGTCTCTCGATGAAACGAGGGTTGGATCCAGTCTCGGTGGATGCCGAGCGTCTTCTCCATCATGATGCGCGAAAGCCGGTTGCGGTTGGCGGCATTCATCAGCGCCGGCGCGAGGGATCCGATCTTGCCGATCAGATCGGTCCGGGTGGTGGCCCGCCGCGCGAGTGAAACGCCATCACGTGCCGCGCGGATTTGCTGATGCCTGCGCATCAAGGCCGGAAAGTCGATGTCCCACTCGTGAGGCGGCGTGTAGGGGCAGTGGTTGTAGCAGAGCTTGCAGTGGAAGCAGAGTTCGTTGACTTCGTCGAAGCCGGCCATCGACACGCCCTCGATCTCGCGATCGGTCGCGTCGATCAGCTCGAAGAGTCGAGGGAAGGATGGGCACAGCGGTAGACAGCGGCGGCACTGGTGGCAGACTTCACCCGTGCGTCGCAGCTCGCGCTCGAGCTTCTCGGGATCGTCGTAGCCCGGATCCCCATAACGCATCTCTGTGGACGGAATTTCGGGCGGCAGGACCTTCATCGGGGGTCGCTCCGAATTGCGATGCACCGGCGCGGACGCTCGCGGTCCAAGGAGGGACCGCCTCGTGTCAGGCGGTCCCTCCGCGGATGGGTGATCGCTTGGCTAGAGCTTCTCCAGACTGTCGAGCGCGTTCTGGAAGCGCCCTGCGTGCGACTTCTCGGCCTTGGCGAGGGTTTCGAACCACTCGGCGACGTCGTCGAACTTTTCATCGCGCGCGGATTTGGCCATGCCGGGATACATCTCGGTGTATTCGTAGGTTTCGCCCGCAACCGCGGCCGCGAGATTCTGATCCGTCGCTCCGATGGGCTTGTCGGTGGCGGGATCGCCCACCGGCTTCAGGAAGTCGAGGTGGCCGTGAGCGTGGCCGGTTTCGGCCTCTGCGGTGTCGCGGAACAGACCGCCGACATCCGGGTAGCCCTCGATGTCCGCCTGGCGCGCAAAGTAGAGATAGCGGCGATTTGCCTGGGATTCGCCCGCGAAGGCGTCCTTGAGATTCTGATGGGTCTTGGATCCCTTGAGTTCGGACATGCTGGCTCCCTTCTGTGCCCTGTCTACCCGGTCCCGTTTCCGGAAGATCCGTTGCCGTTGCCGTTGTTGCGCAATCGGACGAAATCGGGGCGTGCCGACTGTCGCGGAATATTGGCGGACCGCCGGGCTCCGGTCAATTCCCCGCCGTTCGGGGCTGGTCCGACGCCGTTGTCGCGGTTGTCGGTCAGGGGCATTCCGAGCGGGCGAGGGCGCTACTCGACGGGTTCGGATGTCTGTTCGAGTCGTTCCAACGTGCAACCGGCCATCGAGCGCAGATCGGGATCGGGATCCGTTTTGGCGATCTGCCGGAGCGCCGCGATCGAAGCCCTGGGCAGCGCGTCGGCGTGTTCGCGAGCGAGCGCGCGCAGCGAATGCGCGGCGATCTTGCGACTCGTGGCATCGCTCGGATCCGCAACGGCTTCCGTCAGTCGATCGAAGGCTTCCCGCGACGGATCCGTCAGCCCTGCGAGCGCGGTCAGCGCCGCGTGACGAACGGATCGATCGGGGTCGCGGCTGCCTGCGAGGAGTGCGCGTGTGGATTCCGAACGCTCGGGGCCGAGTTTGCCCACGCAATGCGTCGCCATGCGGCGAACGTCGGCGGACTCACCGTCGGTCACGAGGCCGACCACCAGCGGCAGGACCTCCGGATTGACGCGCCCCATGTCGACCAGCAGCCGCGCAGCCTTCCAGCGCACATCGCCCTCGCGGCTCGCGAGCGCTTCGACGATCGCTGGCAGCAGCCGCGGGGTCGGGGGCTCGATGCGCGCGCTCGTCAGCGTCGCGTGCCAACGGCGCGACGCGTCGTCGCTGCGAAGCGCGCGGTGGACGGTCTTTTTTACTTCATCGGTTTCGCGAGCCAGGCGCGCGAGCGAATCCGAAGCGGCGAGGGCGACCGCCTTGACGGGGTCGCCGAGCGCTTCTCCCAATGCGTCGATCAAGAGGATCGCCGACGGATCCTCGGCAGCCTCTCGGCAGGCCGAGGCGCGCTCGTCGGGCTTCGGGCTCTGCAGCCGCTCGACGAGCGGGTGGCTCACGCGAGTTTCCAGCGCACCGGCTCGGCATCGCCGTCCGCCGCAGTCGTGACGCGGCCCTCGGTTTCGAGCTTTCGCAAGTGCGAGCCGACCGATTCGCCGGCCGCCCAGTGCAGAGAACGCGAATACCCCGCGTAGATGCGCGCGACGATCTCGGATATCGCAAGTGGGCCTTCACCGAGTGCGGCGAGGATCTGGTCTTCGCGCTTCTGGCGATGCGCGATGTATTCGCGAATCTTCGCCTCACCATCTCGGATCAATGGGCCGTGCGCGGGGTAGATGACCCCGGGCTTTTGCGCGAGCAATCGATCGAGTGAGTTCAGGTACTGGAGCAGGTCGCCTCCGTTGCCCGGAATCACCGTGGTTCCGACGCCGAGCACGTTGTCGCCCGAGAAGAGCGCTCCCTCCTCTTCGAGTACGAAACAGAGATGGTCTTCGGAGTGCCCCGGTGTGTGGATGGCGCGCAGCGTCGCGCCATCGGTGCGCACGACCGACCCCTCTCCGATGGGTGTGAGCGCGACTTCGTGGCGCTCGTCGATTCCGCTCCAGGGCCGCTTCGAAACCTTCAGGGCGCCGTAGCGCTCGACGACCGACCTCGCGCCGCCAATGTGGTCCTCGTGGCCGTGGGTGAGAACGATCTCCTGAATGCCTTCGCAGCCCGCCCGCTCGAGAGCGGCATCGAGTATCGGCAGGTAGGCCTCTCGACCCTGTCCGGTGTCGAGCAGAATCCTGCGCTTTCCCGTGCCGATGAGATACGTGTTGGTTCCCGGGCCCGTGAAGACACCGGGGTTCTGGCCGAGCGCGACGACGACCCGATCCGACCAGCGATCCACGTCGGGGAGCCGGAGGCCCAGCATCGTCTGCGGTGTTTGAGACAGTCTATTCTCCGGAGATCGTCATCTTGGAGATGCGCACCGAGGGCGAGGCGGTGCTGCCTAGCCAGAGCAGATCCGACCCGATGGCATCGACATCCATGAGCATTTCAGCGAGGTTGCCTGCGACCGTGAGCTCTTCCACGGGTCCGACGATCTCTCCGGCTTCGATCCAGAGGCCCGCCGCTCCGCGCGAGTAGTCACCGGTAACCGGATTGAATCCCATCCCGATCAACTCAGTGACGAGAAGCCCCCGCTCGGTGCTCGCGATGATCTCGTCGAGAGTCTGGTGGCCGGGTTCGAGCCATAGGTTGGTCGAACCGGCGACCGGCGAACTGCCCGGCCCGCGCGTCGCGTTGCCCGTGGACTTCATTTCGAGTTTTCGCGCCGAATAACTGTCGAGCAGGTAGCTCGAGAGTCGCCCGCGGTCGACGACGACGGTTCGTCGCGTCGGCAATCCCTCTCCGTCGAAGGGCTTGCTTCCGAGTCCACCCGGGCGGGTTCCGTCGTCGATCACGGTCATCGCTGCTGTGGCGATCGTCTCTCCGAGTTTGTCAGCCAGGTAACTGGTCTGGCGGTAAACGGAATAGCCGTTGACGCAGCTGATCAGGTGGCCCAGCAGGCTGGGCGCCGTCACCGGATCGAAAATCACCGCCGCCTCACAGGTCGCGACGCGTTTTGCGCCGAGTCGACGCAGCGCGCGCTCGGCGGCCCGGCGGCCGACCGAGCTCGGCCGCTCGAGGTCTGACAAGCGCCGCGCGATCGTATACCAGTAGTCGCGCTGGAGGCCGCCGTTGCTCTTGGCGACGGGTTCGGAGAAGAGCGAGTGAACGGCCGTATCGTATTCGCCGAAAAAGCCCGCCGAGTTTCCGTAGGCGACGTGCGAGAAGCTCGACCCGACCTGGGAGCCCTCGGAGTTGTCGATTCGAGGGTCGACGCCCCGGGCCGCGGCCTCGGCGGCGCGGGCGTCCTGGATGCGCATTTCGACACCGACCTCGCGATCGGCTGGATCGAACAAGGCGAGATCGGGAATTTCAGCGGCGAACGGTTCGTCGGGAAGACCCGCGATCGGGTCCGCCGCCGTGGCCAGGGCGAGGCTGGTCGTTTCAGCCGCCATGCGATCGACGGCCTCGGGCGACAGATCGCTCGTCGAGGTGCTCGCCGAACGCGTCCCATGTTCGCCGGCCACGAGTGCGCGAATCCCGAGGACGTGTTCCCGGGCCTGGGTGACGAAGTCGATCTCCGCGGCGCGAACCCGCGCTTCGACGCTGTTGCCCTCGATCAAGATCGCATCGACAGCGCTTGCTCCGGCGCGTCGCGCGCGATCGATGGCTCGCTCAACGGTGTCGCGCGGCGCTTCGGCCCTCAACTGGCTGTCCCTCCCACGGTAATCCCGTCGAGCCGGATCGTCGGCAAGCCCACGCCAACGGGCACGCTCTGGCCATCCTTGCCGCAGGTCCCGATTCCCCGGTCGAGTTCGAGGTCGCCTCCGATGCGCGAAACCCGGGTCAACACATCGGGTCCGTTTCCGATCAGGGTCGCTCCCTTGAGCGGCGCGCCGATGCGGCCGTTTTCGATCTCGTAGGCCTCGCTGACGGAGAAGACGAATTTTCCGCTCGTGATGTCCACCTGGCCGCCCGCGAAAGAGACCGCGTAGATGCCGGATTGCACGGAGCGCAGGATTTCCTCGGGGTCGTCGTTTCCGGCGAGCATGAAGGTGTTGGTCATGCGCGGCATCGGGATGTGGGCGTAGCTTTCTCGGCGTCCGTTGCCAGTCGGTTCCATCCCCATCAAGCGCGCGTTAAGCCGGTCCTGGAGGTAGCCGCACAGGATCCCGTTCTCGATCAGCACCGTTCGTTGGGTCGGGGTTCCCTCGTCGTCGACGTTCAGCGAACCGCGACGTTCGTCCAGGGTTCCGTCGTCGACCACGGTCACCCCTTCGCTCGCGACGCGTTGCCCGATGCGGTCCGTGAAAGCCGATGTCTTCTTGCGGTTGAAATCCCCTTCGAGGCCGTGACCGATCGCCTCGTGGAGCAGGATGCCGGGCCAGCCGGGGCCCAGAACGACGTCCATGGTGCCCGCCGGGCAGGGCTTTGCGTCGAGGCTCAGCATTGCGATTCGAACGGAATCGTCGACGAGTTCGCGCCAGGTCGCCGTCTCGAGCAGTCGAAAGAAATCATACCGGCCTCCCATTCCCTGATAGCCGATTTCGCGTCGACCACCTGAGTCCTCGGCGACGACCTGCACGTTCAATCGGACGAGTGGCCGGACATCTGCGCTGAGGCTGCCGTCGCTCCCTGCGATCAATATCTTCTGGTGTTGGGTGACGACGCTCGCCATGACCTGTTTGACCCGCGCGTCACGCCCGCGCGCATAGACGTCAATCGCCTCGAGCAGTTCGACTTTTTCGGAGACGGGTACCTCGGTCGGAGAGCGTTCGACCGGATACAGATTCCTCGCGTTCGCGCCGGTTCCCTGCACGGCGACGGCATTGGTCTGGCTCGGACTCTCGGAGATCGCACGTGCAGTGGCCGCAGCGAGCTCCAGGCTCTCGACCGTCACCTCGTCCGAGTGCGCGTATCCCTGGCGTTGCGCGACCTGGGTCCGCACGCCGACGCCTTGCTCCAGGTGGCGGCTCCCACTCTTGACGATGCCTTCCTCGAGGGCGACCGAGTCCGCAACGGTGTATTCGAAGTAGAGGTCCGCATAGTCGACCTCGCGCTCCAGGGCCGCGTCGAGCGCACGGGTCAGACTTCGATCGTCCATCCCGAATTGGTCTCGGAAAAACGAAACGGCGACCTCGCCGCCCTCGTTACTCGCCATGGTTCGATCCTCCCCGCCGCTCGCCGGGGTGATCCGGAAGCGCCACCAATTGATCCAGGAGCGCGGCCCATTCGGGTCGCGCGACATCGCCCGCCAGGAGCCCATCGAGCTTAGCAAGGGACCTCACATGGATCGCCCGGAGCCCTGCTGCGCGGGCTGCCTCGATGTCCAGCTCTTCGTCATCGCCCACGACGACCGCTCGCGAGGCGGGTACCTGGAGTCGTTCGAGTGCGCGATGGAAAATCGCGGCCTGGGGCTTTGCGGCGCCGACATCGGAGCAGAGGACGACGGCATCGAACAGTTCCGCAAGCCCGAGTCCCTGAAGGATGTTCGGAAGCCGTCGGTCGAAATTTGAAACGATCGCGGTGGCCCAGCGAAGCGATCGAAGCCGCAACAGCAGACTCCGCGCGCCAGGGACTTCGCGCCAGTTTTGCGGTCGGCCCATCACGCCGAAGAGACTCTCGAAGAATCCGTCGAAATCGGAGAATCTGGCGGCCGGGTCGGCTGCTCGAAAGGTGTTCGAAACGACTTGGCGCCACCACGCCTTTTCGAGTTGGGAGACTTCTTCGAGTGAAGCGTCCGGGAATATCATTGCAGGAGCAGCCCTGAACGCGCCGCGAAACGCGGCATCCAGCCGGTTTGGTGGAAGGGCCACTCCGTGTTCACGAGCGACGCGCGCGTAGGTTTCAGCCACGGGCTCGCGCAGCTCGATCAGCGTTCCAGCGGCATCGAATAGCACGGCACCGCGGCGCTCCAATCGTCAGCTCGGACGTCGACCGGAGGCGATGAAGGTCGCCGGCAGTTTTCGACTCGATGCGAAGCCGGCGTGCTCTTCCAGCCGAAAATCGATCAGACCGACCGCGCGGAACCAGCTCGCGACTTCCTCCGCCGAAAATCCGAGCCAGCTGACACCGAGCTCCTCGCGCATCCATTCGTGTTGATGGGGGACGAAATCGACGGTGACGACGGTGCCTCCTGGCTCGACCGCCCGCGCCATCTCGGCGATCGCGTCCGAAGGGGAGGGGAGATAGTGCAACACCATGTGCGCGAAGGCGGCGTCGACTTCGCCGTCGGACAGTGGCAGGGCGCTCGCCTCGCCGTGCCGGAAATCAATCTGGAGGTCGGGCTCGGCCGCGGCCTTGGCGCGCGCGGCGTCGAGCATGCGCGACGAGTGGTCGATCGCTACCACCCGCACCCCGAGGCGCGCGAGCTCGATCGCGAGGATGCCCGTGCCCGTGCCGATGTCTGCGACGACGAGATTCGGGGCGAGCAGTCGCGAAACCGCGCGGGCGCGCAGCGCATCATCGTTGAAAACCTTGCGCAATGCGTCCCACTCTGGACCGACCGAGTCGAAGAAGCTACGGGCGCGCTCGGAGCGCGACTCCATGACGCGCACGAGTGCCGCGGCGTCGCGCTCCGCGGTCGCGTCACCGCGCAGGTTCTCGACGACCAGTGCCCAGGTATCTCGCCACGGCGCTTCGCGCGGCGGGACGAACCGGTAGAACGCATAGGTTCCGTCGCGGCGATCCTCGAGAAGTCCGGCTTCGCGCAGGATCGCGAGGTGTCTCGAAACCCGGCTTTGCGCCATGCCGAGGACTTCCATGATTTCCTGGACGGCGAGTTCTTCGCGCTCGAGCAGCGCGAGAATGCGGATGCGGGTCGGGTCCGAGAAGATCCGAAAGACGCGCTGTAGCTGCTCGGCCTTCATGGCCCTCACATCCGCCGGCGGGTCCCGGTGATCGCCCTGAATGGGTTCGAATACCCGGGGTCTAGCGAATTTTTGGCTCCGCGACCGTTCCGGATATTTTGACGAGCGCACTGCCGTCTCGGCCGATCTTCACAGCGCCGCCTCGCACGGAGCGGACAACTTCGGGTTTGATGTCGAGTTCGAACTCGAAACCGATCGGCGCCTGTTCGAGCCGCTCGGCGCGGCCGATCTTGCCGCTGCCCGAGCCGGAGGCGAACGGGCCCTGGAAACTCAGCGAGGTGAGCTTTGCGTAGGCGTCCCCTCCGAGCCTCACCGCACCCGTGAGGCTCTCGAAGGGCAGCGGGGCGGAAAAGCCCGGCATCGAAGTCGAGCCGTCCCGGATCTCGAATTCGACCAGGCCCTCGAGTCCGTTTTCGGTCATCGAAACGTCGAGGGTCGCCTCGAGGGTTCCCTCGAAGCCTCCGATCGGGATCCAGTCGGCGATCGGAGGTAGCTCGGGTCGGGCGTCTCGAATCGTCCCAACCCACGAGACGACGTCGTTCCAGCGGAGCGTCCCGTTCGCTCTTCCGGACGGGCTCTCCAATTCGACGTGGAAGGCCGGCTCGCCCGCGAACCAGGACAACGACCATGCGGGTCGGACGAGCGCGCGATCGATCTGCTGCGGTAATCGACCCGGGAACGTCACCCGCAGCTGCGTGCCTTCGAGCGCGGGGCCGGCGAGTTGCAGGGTCGGGCCGATATCTCCAACCGCGAGGTGGATTCCGTGGCTTTGCTCGATCCGGTTCGCGATCAACACGCCGAGTTTGTCGTAGGGAAACCCGCGAATCAGAAACAACGCAATCAGCAGCGCGCCCGCGCAGGGAACCCCGATCGCGATCAGCGGGCGCGGCAGCGCTGCGCCGGTCCGGTGGTGGGTGGCTGTGGTCATGCTAGATCGGCTCGAAGGTAGAGACCGTAAAGGTCACGTCGAGGAAGTCGGGTCTGTCCTTGCGCGTGCGCATGCGCAGGCTCTTCACGGAAAGCACCTCGTCCGAGGATTCGATCTGGTGGAGATAGCTCACGGTCTGTTGGAGCGTGACCTGCTTGAGCGCCACCTCGACCTTGGTTTCCCGATAACGATCGTCGGAAGGCGTCGCCTGCGGTTCCATCGATTCGACCTTGACCTGCGAGGCCCTCGCGAGAGATTCGAGGGTAGTGCGCAGATTGCCTCGTGTGCTGCTCTGGATCCGTTGTTCGACCGAGGTGAGCCGCTCGTTGACGTCGTCGAATTCTCTGCGCAGGCGAGACATGACCGTCAGCCGTTGTTCGGCCTGGGTGAGTCGCCGTTGGGCATCGCCGCGAAGTCCGAACGACGATTCAATGATGCCAAAATAGAAGACGAGCACGACGAGCAGAACGCCCACGATCGAAACCAGGATGCGTTCGCGCTCGGAAAGATCATCGAAGGCGGCGCGCAATCGGCTCCACAGCTTCTTCATGCGGAATCCCCGGGCGGCGCCAGGCTGATCGTGACGTCGAATCTCTTGCCGCCGCGTTTCGGGTCCGATTCAATGGATCCGATTCGCGCCTGCGCGAAAGGCGGAAACTTTGCGAGTTCCGCACCCAGGAGATCGGCGGATTCGAAGCTCTTGGCGTAGACCCGCATGCGAATGATCTGCCGGTCGATGCTGAGTTCATCGAAGACGACATCCAGATTCTTGGGGACGAGCTTCGAAATCTCGGTCAGCAGGTCGAGCGCGGAGAGGTTACCGCGATAGACACCCAGAAACTCGGCGCGAGCAGAGGCGGATGCGATCTCTTCGCGCAACGCGGTCAGCGGGTTCGAGGGCAGCTCCTGGCTGGGAAAGGCCTCTGTGTAGAGTTGCTCGATCTGCTCCTCCATTTGCCTTGCTCGGCGGTTTTCGAGGCCAGTGGCGGTTCCAATGTTCACGAGGCCCAGGATCACGCTGGCTACCGCCAGGCCGAGGGGCCAGGCGAACTCGCGTCGATAGCGACTGAGGTCGAGTCGGAGGGCGAATTCATCCTGGCGGAAATCCATCCGGGTCTTGGACTGGGCGGTACCCCGCATCGCCAGCGCGATCGCGGGCGCGAGGACGATCGCGTCGGTATCGGTGGTCAGGGCTTTTCCGAAGTCCTGCATCGGTGCGCCCAGCCGCTTTGCGCTGAACCCGGTTGCGGTCGAGAGATATTCGTCGAGGTGATCGAGCTGCGCGGTTCCGCCGAAGAGCGTGAGTTCCTTGACTGGCCCCGATTTGAGTGCCGCGATCTGGGACTCGAGCGCGCCCAGGGTTCGGATGATCTCGCGCGCAATGCGGTCGAGAGTGGCGCGGGTGGCGGGCAGGGTTTCGGTCACACTTGTGCCAATCACGCCGCGTTCGCATTTTTCGCGCTCTGCGTCATCGACGCTGATCGCGCGATCGCGGGCGAGCGCTTCGGTCAGCGCGGCACCGGCGATCGGAAAGGTCCGCGCCGACACCGGCTGCCCATCCGCAATCAGACAGCAGGTGGTCTTGCGGTGGCCCAGATCGATCAGCAGACGGGTTCCATCCAGATCGAAGAGATTGCTCAGGTGGCAGAGAATCAACCCCTCGGCCTCGAGGGTTCGGGGTTCACTGTGTGCCTCGCGAAGCGTCCCGAGCAGTTCGGAGACGTTGGCACGGGTGGCCACCGTCGCCACGACTTCGGCGTGGTTTCGGTCACCGCCCACGATCTCCCAGTCGACCAGCACTTCGTCGAGGTCGAATAGAGAGTCGGCCTCGATCTCGAAGGGAACGACCTGGGTGAGTCGCTTGCGGTCTCGAAACGGAAAGCTCAAGTGCCGGGTGGAGAGCCGGTCGCCGGCCAGCGCGCAGACCGTGTGGTCGGTGGAAAGCCGGTGCATGCGGACGAAGTGCTGGACGAGTTCTGCGAGCGGGGCGTCGCTGTTCGCGCGCGGAAAAACCCGCATCGCGACGGCCTCGAAGCCGCGCAGCGTTTGCCGGAATTCCACCGCCTTGAGGCTGTGGCTCCCGACGTCCAGTCCGAGAATGTTGCTCAGAAGCGCCATCGGTGCCCCTCGATCACCGGGTCTGCCACGATAGCATCAGCGGTGGATCCACACTGCGGTTGACGACCGCTTCGATGCTCCGCCTGACATCGCCCACCTGGGCATTGGCCACGATCGTGAAGACGCTGGCCGTATAGGTCGGGGGCGGGAAAATCGAATTCGGCACGATGCTGCTTATCGGCGTGCAACCCTTGAGCGAGAGAGATTCACCGCATAAGAGTCCGCCCTTTTGGCGTATCTCCAGGATTTGCTTGACCTGGTCCTCGCTGGCCAGCCGATCGTCGATCCCGTCATTGGAGTAGATCAGGGCGAGTACGTGGGCCGGTGCGGTGTTGAGATTGACCCCCCCCACCCCCGCGAAGGGCTCCACCGTGATGTAGGGCTGCAGCGCCTCCACGAGCTTGCGGTCGAAGCCCTCGATGAGGAAGAGATCATCGACGCTCATCAGGGGCCCGTTTGCGGCTCTGTAGGGCGGCTGCCGGAGCTGGTAGTAGGTGTCCTCCAGACCTCCCCCGAGCCGAACCGTATCCGCGTCGACCCAGTCCAGCAGCGCTTCGCTGAGTTCGGAAATATCGTAGAACTTTTCACCTGGTGGAATCTTCATTTCATCGATGACCTTCTCGAAGAACGCGTGCAGAAAGGGCTCGGTTTCGGCGTAGGCGGCCCCGCCTTCCGCGTAGTCGAAGATCGAGTTGAGGTTGAACAGCATCCCCGAATCCTCGATCCGGATCTTCAGGATGGCCCCGGCGCCCCCGGGAATCTCGATCTCCGAAAGCTGGGACCAGGCGTCTTGGTGGCTGTCGATGACCTGCTGGGTGGCCTCTTCCTGGATCTGGTCCATCACCAGGACGGATTTTCCGAGCCGAATCCCGCTGCGGGCGAGGGCCTCCGCGCGGGCTGCAGCATCGCGGTTGCGCGCGACGCTCGCGTCGATGACGGCCCGCCGCGTGAAGGTCGCAATCGAACTGGTGAGCAGCAGTGCAAAAAAGAGCACGACGAGGAGCACGACGCCTCGTTGGTGGGTGGAACGATTCAACGGCGGCATATTGGATTCACCAAGGACTTGCAGTCCTCGGGCATGCCCCGGTAGTCCGCCGGCCCGAACGGCATGTCGGGGTCGCCTTTCGCCATGCCACAACACGCTTGTGCCCAGGTGCTGATCCCTTCGGATGCGCAGGCCGCACGATCAAAACAGTCGGCATTCGTATACCGCGCGTTGTTGCCACCTTTGCGATCTTTGCTCTTCTTGCCACCCTCGCCATCTTCCTCCTCGGAATCCTCGTCTTCGCCAGTTCCGAAAATCGGGTTGTTCGGATCCGCGAGCGCTGCGAGATCCAGGGGGCGAACCGGGATCAAGACTCTCCTCCGGTAGACCGGCGGCTCTTTCTGATCCGATGCCTGGTCGGCCATCAGGGACAGCCGAATCTCCACCGCCAACGGGAGGGAGCTCGACTCGAGGAGGGTCGACGAGTCCCATTCGCCGCGGAGTTCGCCATCTTCGCCGAGGAAGCTGAAACCGAAATATTGGAGGCCCTCGGCGAGCAGGAACGACCCGTCGTCGCCCTCTCTCGGGAAGCTCTTGTCGAGGCTTTCGGGAAGGTGGGGCGAGGTCCATCGATACAGCGCGATCGAATCGTCGGGCTGTGACTCCACCGTGTAGGCGACGGTGGCGAGGTTCGTCTCGGCAGAGTCCGATCGCGTCGGGTCGTGGTTTCGGGTGACGAACTTGAGTCGCTCGGACGCATCGCCGCCGAGTCGGGCCTCGCCCAGGAAGATCCACGGGAACGCGAAGGGGTCCATCTCTGGAGGTTTCACCAGGAGAAATGCGCCCTCGATGTCGCGAGCGACGCGATCGAGAATCGCGCTCGCGCGCCGCACGCCACGGGTGTGGTCCGAAGCGCGGGTGCTGGCGCGAGCGAGGTCCGTATAGAAGTTGAGCGCGACGAAGAAGACGAAGCCGATCAGCGCGACGACCGCCATCACTTCGAGCAGCGTGAATCCCCCCCGTTTGCGCGGTTGACGGTTCACGGTCGTTCGCTCCCAACGCTGTCCTCGTTCAGCACGCTCGCCGCTGCGAGCCTGGCGGCCGCATCTTCGTCGACCGCGAATATGGTGCGCGTCACCGACCGCTCGTTTCCCGCTTCGAGCCACATCACCCTGAGCTCCACTTGAAGAAACGCCGGAGCGTCGGCGCCCGGCCCTCCAACCTGTCCAGTCGGAAGCGGTGCTGTCTGTGCGGCCGGATTTGCCGCGTTGCGCGCCCGCTCTTTCTCCGAGGCGGTCTTGAAGATCTTGGTCTGGAGGGGGGTCACTTCCCACGTCACCGTGAAGCCGTCCTCTTCTTCGGATCGGGTGATTCCGATCTCGGGGGCCGCGCCCGTTTGGAGCTCCAACTCGAAATCGCTGAGTTCCCAGTCCGCGAGCAACGATGCCTCCAGCATGCGCCGGCTCTCGCCCTCGGAGCGCAACCCCCGAATCGCGACGCTCGACAGCGTGGTGTAGAGGATCGCGAGTATCGCAACCGCTCCGAGCACTTCGATGAGCGTGAATCCGCTGTCAGAATTCCTCATCGAGAATCCGCACCGCATCGGCCAGGGGCAGGATCTCCAGCGCGAGTTCGCGCCCACCGGGTTCGTCGAGCACGAGCACCGTGTACGACGACGTTCCGTCGCCCTCGAAGGTGATGAACGCTTCGCCGAAGTCGACTTCGCCACCGGGCGTCTCGATCCATCCAAATTCGATACCAGTGGCAAGGGTTTCGAGTCGGCCGAGAGGCCCCAAGAGAGCTTGAAAACTTCGCTCCGCTGCTGGCGGTGGCGCGAGGGAGAGCCGCGCGTCGATGCCGGGTTCGGTCTCTGGTTTTGGTTTCGGAGCCGCATTTTCGGCAGCCTCTCCCTGCCACTCGAGCTTGTAGGTACCGGCGTCGAGATCGATCGCCAACCGGTGGACTCTTCCGGTCATCACGGCGCGCTGTCGGCCAAAATCGATCCGCTCGACGATCTGCTCCGCGGCATTGCGCAGTTTGTGCGACTGCAGGGCGCCGAAATTGGGCAACGCGAGGCTCATCAGCAGCCCGCCGATGAGCAACACCGCGAGAATTTCGAGCAGGGTGAATCCTGCCCGATCCCGCGCGCGGTGTGCGCCCGATCTCAGCTGCCCTCCCCGCCGCCAGCCCAATTTCCGATGTCGGCATCGACATCTTCACCGCCGGATTTGCCGTCTGCCCCGTAGGACCAGAGGTCGAACGAGTGGCTGTTGTTCTGGCCCGGTTGTTCGTACTCATAGGCATTGCCCCAGGGATCTTCGGGTACGCGTCTCTTCTGGAGGTATCCCCCTGGTGGGTAGCTTCTGGCGTCGTCGGGCTCGTTCACCAGCGCATCGAGACCCTGCTCGGTGGTGGGATAGCGGGCGTTGTCCATGCGGTAGAGCTCGAGCACGGATTCGAGGTTCGCGATTTGAACGCTCGTCGCGGTGATGCGACCCTTGTCGACCTGCGCAAAGATAGAGACACCGACGATCGTGCTGAGCAATCCGATGATCAGCACCACGGCCATGATTTCGATCAGCGTGAAACCCGCGTTCTCGCTTGCTTGAACGATCTGTTCTCGCCCAGCAGTTTCGGGCATCTGTGTTCCTCCGTTTCAGGAAATCGAGCTG
>SDBV01006477.1_pt1 | contig 16219 bp, 14 predicted proteins | sample 2277081 | NCBI WGS metagenome assembly SDBV01 (sample SAMN10402039, study PRJNA504765) | marine sediment metagenome | isolation source: marine sediment core GS10_PC15, 223 cmbsf | place: Arctic Ocean: Southern Knipovich Ridge | collected 2010
TCTCCGGCAGCTGGAAAAGCAAGTCCTTCAAACTGTTAATTTCTTCATGGCTGGCCGACCCATCTGCCCAGGCAGCGGCGATCATTACTTTGGCTAATGCCATGATGGCATCTGATTTTGGCACAATTTCCTCCTGACCTGTATTCATTTTAATAATTGTCAATCCTGAAGTTTGGGGTACACCGAGTGATTGATTGTGGTCCCCCGGTAGAAGCAGGACGAAAAGCATTCTACCATAGCATGATTAATGCCAATTTAGAAATCGATGGCTTGGGATGCGAATTTTATATTTTTTCAACCAATTGGATTACTATACCCAGACCAACCAGACAACTTTCGCACATAATTTGTCAGCTGATGAGGATGATGAATATTCGATATGAACTCTCCAAGGGATGAATTATTTGCACAGGAGCAGCAAAACCCATATCTTGAAGGGCTTCCCAGAAGTCTCACACCTATTCTTACCCATCAACCTCCATTATTTATTCGTTTAAACAAATACAGATCTTGGCTATAATTGTGAATAACCACCACCCATCTGGCACTGTATTCTACTGCAGAATTCATCTGTGATGAGCTGACGCGCTGCCATACCCGCACATCCACGCCATGATTTGCAAATACAATCTTGCCATGTTATAAATTTGAGGTTGAGCGCCTCAACAACAGCTCACGCGTCCAGTCATCTATTATAAGTTCTCTGCAATGAACCCCCGAATTCAATTTAGCTTAACTGTATTCCAATAACTTTCAGCGAAGATGAGAAAATAATAAAGCACCAGAAGGATTTATCGATGATCGAGAATAATATGAACCAAACTGTATCCCTCAAGGATGGCAGAAACCTTGGTTTTGCTGAATGTGTTGACACCGCTGGTGAGGCGGTATTCCATTTTAACGGTTCTGGCGGCTCACACTTAGAATACCCAGCTGATCAATCTATCCTGACGGATTTGGGGATCAGGTTTATCGCAACCAACCGCCCGGGGTATGGGCTATCCGATCCACAACCGGATCGACAGCCGCTTGATTGGCCGGATGAGATCATCATCAACTCTCCTTGGGGTTTTAACATCAAGGAGATAAGAGTACGAATCGATATCCGGCAGGGCGAAGTGGACAAGAATGTGCCTCTCAACCAGGCTCAATACCAGCACGAACTCATCCCGAACAGCCGGCTGACTATTCTCCCAGACCAGGCACATCTCTACTTACTATCCAACTGGTTTGAAGTACTTAGAGAATTGGTGGAGTAAGTAACAGTTAAGGTTGTAACACGCACCCGGAAATTACAGTGATTTAGAATCAGTTATGTATAATGAATAAGTAACGCGAATTACTTAAGGTTTGATACATGCCTACCAATCTTCCCCCAGATTTTTACGATGCCGAAAAGCGCTACCGTCTGGCTAAATCACCAACGGAGAAGATCGCCTGTCTGGAAGAGATGCTGAGCATCATCCCCAAGCATAAAGGGACTGACCATATTCGCGCTGACTACCGCAGGCAGATCTCCAAGCTGAGAACTGCCTCGCGAACCCAGAAAGGCGGCAGCATCCATGTTTCTGCTTTCCGCATCGATCGGGAAGGACCAGGGCAGGTCGTCGTGCTGGGACCAACCAACGTGGGTAAATCTGCGTTGGTTGATGCCCTCACGAACGCCTCCCCCGAGGTCGCCCCCACGCCGTACACCACCTGGAAACCAACCCCGGGTATGATGCTGGTCGACCATGTACAAATCCAGTTGATCGACACCCCTCCGCTCGATCGCGAGTATCTCGAGCCAGATTTAATCGACCTCATCCGCCGCTCGGATCTGATCTTGCTCGTTCTTGATTTGCAAACGCACCCGGATCAACAACTGCATACCACCATCGAAATTTTGAGACAGAACCGCATTGTCCCCCTGCACCTGAAGGACAGCAGCGAAGAAGAACAATATGTGTGGTACGTTCCCGTCTTCGTGTTGGCCAACAAATGTGATGATGAGAACCTGGATGAAATCTGCCAGGTATTCCGTGAGCTGCTCGAGGATGAGTGGCCGATTATATCGATCTCTGCAGACACTGGACGCAACCTCGATCAACTAAAACAGGCAGTTTTTGATAGTCTGGAAATTCTGCGAGTTTATTCAAAAGCCCCTGGTGAAGAGCCTGATTTCAGCAAACCAGTCGTGATGAAGAAAGGCGCTACTCTCGAGGATTTCACTAAGGAGATCCACAAGGATTTCCAAGAGAAACTCAAATTCGCCAGAGTCTGGGGGAGCACAGCGTTTGAGGGTCAGATGGTCCAGCGCGACTACATCCTCCAGGATGGGGATGTGGTCGAGCTGCGCATCTGAATCCTTAATTTCCCTTTCCCACCGCTGAGTAAACTTATATCTCTTTCCTTAATAAGTTTGCCAGTTCCAGGACAATATCTTCTGGCGAACCTTGCAAGAATTCCCGTCTGCGTTCTCGATAAGGAGCTTCGGCTAATCCAGTTATAATCGTAGGTGAGCCAGTCAAATCGATATGCCCGGACTCAGCATCCGTCAAACGACCCTTTTCGAACGCCCAAGACCTGAGACGATAATAAATTAATCACGGCCCATTCCCAATTGGCGAGGGATTTCACCACTGCAGAGTGCCAGCGCTACCTGCACTTGCCTTCCTGCGTGGAGGATTAACCCTCGACGGGGCGATATCCTGGGTTGTTTTGAAAAGATCGCGGTCGGAAAGATCACCAGTTGAGTGAACTCTATCGTTCCTTTAGGGTAGGATCACAACTTTTAACCCTTCTCGACGCCCTGCTGTCTGAAAAGCCAGCTCGTATTCGGAGAGTGGGTAGCGGTGCGTGACCAATGAGCGCACATCGATCAAGCCATCTTCGACCAGCTGGATCGCCCGGGGATAAGTAAATTTCATGCGCCGGGAGAGTTTGATCGTCAAGCCTTTACGCCGCGCAGTCGAAGCGGTGAAGGTTGTCCTGTCTTGGGAGGGGATGCCGACCAGGATCACCCGGCCTCCAGGTTTTACCGCGTTGATTGCGGTTTCCACCGCCTGGTTTTCACCAGCCACCTCGAAGGCCACTTCGACTCCCCGTTCGCTGGTTGCATGCCAGAGTTCTTCCTCATCCCATTCCTCCGTAACCAGGTAACCCTGGGTTGCTCCCATGGAAAGGGCCGCTTCAAGGCGCTGATTCACCCGGTCGGTGACCAGGATCTCACTCGCTCCAGCCAGGCGCGCCAGCTGTACGATCATCAATCCAATCGGACCAACCCCAAACACGCCTACCGCTGTTCCGGGTTTGATCAACCCCAATTCCACGGCATGCAACGCGACACCCAAAGGTTCGAGCTGAACCCCCTCTTCATCATTGAGAGAATCGGGGAGTGGGTAGAGGTTTCGCTCTGGCCAGACCTGATATTCGCACAAAGCACCATCGTCCACACCATGTCCTGCGAAATGCAAGTTGCTGCACAGGTTTGGATTTCCACCCAGGCAGAATTCACATTCCTGGCAGGGGATGGCTGGGTCGACCGCCACCCGTTGGCCATTCAAAGCCGAGTTGGTATCCTCCACAACTGCACTGTATTCATGACCGAGGACCAACGGTTTTGAGATCTGCGCATCACCAATGCTCGCTTCGCCAAACCAATGCAGGTCAGACCCGCAGATTCCCACTGCAGAGATCCTCAGCAGCACCTCCCCAGCCGCGGGTTGCGGAATCGGTTCAGAATGGAGGCGCAGGTCGCCCACGCCATGCAAGCGTAATACCTTCATATTCTCAACCGACATATATTTTTCTCCATCCAGAAAACTTTAGTTCAGGAAAATTATACCCTTTTCTTTACACCCCACTTACCGGTCATAATGCTGGCGGTAGATCCAAGTTAGCTGAGTGCCCCATAAGGTTTACAATATGATCAATGGCTTCGTTCAACCATCTCCATACCCACTCCTATTATTCCTTTCTGGAAGGTTTGACTTCACCTGCTGACCTTGCGCAGACAGCCGCGCGACACGAAATGGGTGCCCTGGCGCTCACCGACCGCAATTCTCTATGCGGAGCGATCGAGTTTTACCTGGCCTGCCAGGGTGCCGGGGTACAGCCGATCCTTGGCCTGCAGATTTCTGTATCCTCGCCTCTGCAGTCGGCACCCCTGGAAGGCGACCTGGTTTTGCTGGCTTGTGACCTCTCCGGTTGGCGAAGCCTCTGCCGCCTGAGCAGTGCGATTCAATCTGATGCTTCCGCTGATTCAAAAGAAGTACTATCCTTCACCCAATTTGCTGAGAGTACTCAGGGTCTCTTGTGCTTGACTGGCGGCAGCCAGAGCTGCCTCGACAAGCTGGTCCGCACGGGTCAAACAGAAGGGGCCAGGCGTTATCTGGGATACTTGATCGATCTCTTCCCGGAGCGCTTGTACGTTGAATTGCAGCGCCGAACTCCCGAGGAGGGAGCTAGTTCTGAGCAGCTGGCAAAAATCGCCGGGGATTTGAATATCCCTGTTGTCGCCTCCAACGATATCCACTACTTATCTCGCCACCAGGTTGAGCAGCAGAAATTATCAACCGCCATCCGGCTCAACCAATCTATCACCGCTTTACCTCCCGCGGCTGCACCCCCGCCTGGGTCCCACTTCACCACGGTGGAGGAGATGCAGAGGCGCTTCAGTGATATGCCCGCAGCCATAACCGCCACAGAACAGATTGCAGAGCGCTGCCAATTAGATCTGCCTTTGGATACCCCGCGCTTCCCCCAGGTTCGCCTGCCTGCCGGTCAAACTGCTATTCAGGCTTTACGATTGAGAGCCGAGCAAGGCGCGATCAAACGATATGGTCAAATTACCCCCCGCATCCAAGATCGGCTCGACCATGAACTATCTGTAATCGAGACCAAAGGCTATGCGCCGCTGTTTCTGATCATGGAGGAGATCGTCAGCCATGCTCGCCAGTTAGGCATCCCGATCTCTTCCCGGGGATCGGCAGCTTCCTCCCTGGTGGCTTACTGTCTGGAGATCACCACCCCGGATCCGTTAAAGTTGGATCTATTCTTTGAACGCTTTTTGAACCCGGCAAGAGAGTCACCACCGGACATCGATACTGATATCTGTTCCCGTCGCAGGGATGAAGTGATCAACTTTGTTTACCAGCGTTACGGTGCTGAACATGTCGCCATGGTGGCAACCATCAATCGCTTCCGCCGCCGGTCGGCCTTGCGCGAAACGGCCAAAGCACATGGCTATGCACCAGAGAAGATCAAGACTTTGGTCGATCAGCTGCCTCGCCGCTGGCGAGGGGCACAATCCCGGCGCACAGAGACACCCTTTGATGACCTGCTCAAACGCTATCCAGGCTCACGCTATCAGAAATTATTTGCGGACGCTGCTGGTTTGATCGGTGTGCCGCGCCATCTATCGATCCACCCCGGGGGAATGGTGATCTCCCCTGGACCGATGACCGATTTGGTGCCCACCCAGCTGGCTTCCAAAGGAGTCGTGATCACCCAGTTCGATCTCGAATCGGTCTCTCACCTCGGTTTAGTGAAGATCGACCTGCTCGGTATCCGCAGCCTGACCGTGCTCGGTGATGTCGCCCAGGAGCTGCAATCGCGCAGTCCGGCTTCCTATGCCTCCCCTTTGGACGCACTCGATGAAATCCCCGATCACGATCCAATTACTGCTGAGCTGCTCCAAGCCGGACGGACGATCGGCTGTTTCCAGATCGAGAGCCCCGGTATGCGCGCTACTCTGAAAGAAATTCAAGCCGGTAGCATGGACGATCTGATGATCGCCTTGGCTCTTTACAGACCCGGTCCGCTCACTGGCGGCTTGAAAGATGCATTTGTGCGGCGCCACCGCGGGGAAGAAGAGATCACCCATCTCCATCCGGCTCTCTCCGCAGTCCTGGAGGAAACCTATGGTGTGGTCCTTTACCAGGAACAGGTCCTGCGTATCGCCCACGAACTGGCGGGGCTCAGTCTGGCGGATGCCGATTTGCTGCGCCGGGCGATGAGCCATTTCGATCCTGGGGAACAGATGGTGACACTAAAAGAGAAGTTTATCGCCGGAGCCTGGGAGAACAGCCAAATCCCACCTGGTGTCGCCGAACACGTATGGGAGCTGATGGCAGCTTTCGCCGGTTATGGGTTCCCCAAAGCTCACGCGGCATCTTACGCTCAAATCTCCTGGCGAGCGGCCTGGAGTAAAGCCCACCATCCAGCGATATTCATCGCTGCGGTACTCGCCAATTGGGGTGGTTACTACCGGCAGCCGGTTTATCTGAATGAAGCCCGCCGTCTGGGGCTTAAACTTCATGCTCCTAATGTGAATTACGCCCAGCGCCAGTTCAGTGTCAGTTATATAGCTGCAGAACCAGTGCTGTTCATGGGGTTGGATCAGGTGCGTGAGCTCACCCGCAACACTCAGATGCGGATCTTGAAACAGCGACCCTTTAGCTCGCTGGCTGATTTCCTGACCCGCGTCGATCCGCGTCCCTTGGAGGCCGAGAATCTCATCCGCGTGGGGGCTTTTGAAGGGCTAGGTGAGATCCCCCGCTTATTGGATGTGATCAAGCAAGGTGGATGGCAGGGTGGACAGCTATCACTGTTTTCATTTGAGTCGCCCACTGCCCCCTCGGGTGGCGACTGGACGCTGGAGGAAAAAGTTGATGCCCAGAAAGAGATCCTGGGCGTCAGTGTGGTCGCCCATCCCTTGGAGTTGTATTCCGAACAAATCAGATCTGCTGGAACCCTGACCACGCTCGAGGCATCGAACAGGATCGGGCAGCGCTTGCGGGTGGCTGGCATGCGATTTACATGGCAGCGGAGAGGCGGCAAAAGTGGCGAATACATATACTTAATGGACCTGGAGGATCTGGAAGGGATGCTGCTGGTCGTGATATCTGAAGAAGTATATCGCCGCTACCAGAGAGTGTTTTCCCGCGATAAACCCTTCATTGTTGAAGGTGAAATCAGCCTGGAAGGCAGATTCAACGAGCCAGCTATTCGAGCCGAGAGAGCCTGGCGGCTGGAATAGCCGTAATCCACAACTCGCTTCCACAGCATATCAGCCATACCCATGAAACTAGCGCTGGTTGATTATTTACCCCCACTTAAAGCATCTTGCTGAGCTTTCACCCTCAGCCTTTCCTGAACTTTTTCACTTTCCAGTTCGCGGATGGCATTAGAGGCGATCCAGCGGGCGCTTTTCGAATCAATACCCTGGATTTCTTTAGCCACCTCGATCGCCTCCTTGTTTAATGCTTGATTTCGCTTCCCAATATTGCGCAGCGCCCAGTTGACGGCTTTCTTGACAAAGTTGCGCTCATCTGTCGCTCCAACTACAATAACCGGGAAATATTGAGTAAAAGCCTCATCACTGGCTTCTTTATCATGCCAGGCCAAACAGGCGATCAATGCATAGGATGCCCGCTTGACAAACTCCTCCTCCCGGAGCGACCATTCGTAAATCTTCTTCTCTGCCAATGGGGTTCTTTCGAACAGGTTCATGCAAACCTGGTCACAGATATCCCAGGAATTGATATCCACCACCCAGGTCTCCATTTGCTGCTCAGATAATTTCTCTGGTTCTGCGATCATCCCAGCCACGATCATCCCTTCAGGGACACCAGTTTCCCATAGGTCCAGAGCCAATTGGTGGTCTTTACCAATATCCTTGGCTATCTTGCGCATATCTGGCACTGAAACACCCAGCCTTTGGTCGCCCACGATGGCAAATCTGGCCATCCCCTGCAGCTGATCTATTTCAGCCTTGGATTTTAGCTGTTCCATAACTTCATCAACCGTTGCCATGCGAATTCTCCTGGATTATCTCGGGCGGAGCCTCTGCTTCCCATTGTCAATGAATTCAACCTCAGATCTTTCGCCCTAACTACTATTAGACAATCACACAATCATGAATATGCTTACCACGGCCAGCACAAATATCACCGCATAAACCCACTGCCCCTTTTGAGCAAAGTTGCCTGGACTAATGTTAACCGTGTAGAGCAGCATGCCCACAGCAGTTAGATAAATGAAGGCGGCCCAATCCTGGTTGGTGAATGAACAAATTCCAGCGATTAGCAAATAGAGCTATCCCCCCTTCCAGGAGCCGGGAGCATTCTTTGATCGTTCCTACCTTGATACCATATCCGGTCTTTCCGCATTTCACCGCACTGGTCAGATAAACCCCAATAACCATTAGCTCCTTTAATGAAGAAACTTCTGCGCCTGCCTCCTTGAACGCTTCCAAAGTGGTTCTCTCGAAAGCAGAATCTCCACCCGCATAGTCATAGTCTTTGCGTTCAGCAGGAGCGGGTTCGGGGAGCAGCATTATGGATATGCCCTGCGGATTGATCTCCACCTCTGGGATCCCATAACCTTCATACCTGACATCCAGGCATGAAAATTCTGGGCAGCCAATTCGTCCTTACACTGGCATGCTTGTTCCCCTTTCGAGTCTATCCAGGATTAATCGGTCTGTCTAATTTCCCTTCCCGATAATAAAGGTGTGCTGGCAAGAGGTATAGAGACCTCATTTATGCTCCTTTGATCACGACCTAGATAAAATTATAAATGAAAGTTCTGTGCTCAGGCAGGCTTATCACTGGCCGCCGAATAAATCTCCCTCATCGATCTGCTCGGTCTTACTCCTAAGATTCTTGTATTGATAAAACCACATTCTTGTGCCAACACCTGCCAGTCATTATATGGGATCGGATATGGAACCCAGGGATTTCCACGCTTGATATTGTATTCCACCAGGATCAAGCGTCCCCCAGGGGTTAAATAGTCAAGGATCGCTCTGAGAATAGTCTTTTTGTCCCGCTGGAAGTGCAGGGAGTTCGCCATCAACAGTCCATCCAAGGGAGGCAAATTGATGGGGTTGTTGTAATCTGCAACCAGGTAATGCATTTCTGGTCCATGCTCCTCAAATCGGCTTTGTATAGCACGTTCTTGCTCATTTAGGGCCTGCATATTTTTGTCTACTGAATAGATCATGCCATTCAATCCGATCAGTTCGGCCAACGCCAGAGTGAATGCCCCTCTGCCCGAACCGAATTCTGCCCAGACCCCTCCTTGGTTTGGCACTCCCTTTCTAATTAGATTCAAATGATCAGCATGGTTCATATCAAAGTTATATTATTTGAACGATCACTATATTTGCATGGAAATACGAGTTGCGCCCTTCTCAGCGTTGATTATTGTAGCCTACCACTTGTGGAGGTTAAAGAAAAAGCCGGACGTGAGGGGGGCACGTCCGGCAATCTAAGGAGGGTCACCAGCACTATCACCGGTGACGTGACACCTGAATACCAGTAAAAGGGAGGGCAGATGTCTGTACCTAATATACACCAATTTGGTCTTATTTGCATTAATTATTTATTAGAAATTTATCATCAGTTATCCTCATCTTCATCAATCCCAAAAATCTGCATCCAGTTCTCAACCTCTTCGGGACTCAGATCACTTTCAGGCTCCAAATAACTATCAGCGGTATCCCCCAACGCCTCAAACACCTGCTGGGCAAAAACTTCTGCTGTTATGATCTTAGCTCGCGCTGTCCGGGCATTGGCCTGAACCTCGCCATCGGAGCTGACTACAGTCCAATTGCGCGCTTCACCTCCAAGACGTTTCAATTTCATTTGAATCGCCTGATCTGCTGTCCTTCCCTGGCGGACAAACCGGGCAACTACCCTCCCAAAATTGCGCGCTTCTGGACTGCCAGGTGGCGCATTATCAAAGTACACCTCGACTTGCTTGCGACGGATCCGGCAGAATTCTTGCAACAGATTCACCAATTGGATCTCGTCATCAATATCTTGGAGGCTCATGCCTGGAATTTTTGGGATCAGATTATGACCATCGATAATATACGGCATATTCCTATCCTTTATACCTGCTCAAAGTTAGAATATTGGTATCAAAATTATCCCACGCCTCCCCAAAGAGATAAAGGGAAATGTCCTCTATCTGCGCTCAGATCCTTGTCAAACTCAGCTGCGGCAAAGCGCACTATGTGCTATGATTTGTCGCGTAACCCATTTGATGGATTAATTTCCTTGAAGGGGTATTATCTGAATTCCGAAACCTAAACGGTAAACCATGAGACATTGGAAGAGGTTATTTTACTACCTGATCATTAATGTTTTAGTTTCTGCCTGCACGGTTGTCACTGTGCTCACCCTCTGGCAGCGCTACCAATCCGAGATACCTTTATTAGGTGATGTCAATCCATTAGCTCTGATCACGCCCATGTCTCCCCGGTCGTTATTCCCTGACTATGTATCCAGCGCGGAGGCAATGGAACCAACCGCCATACCAGTACCGGCGACCGAAACTCCATCTGAAGATCAACCGGCTGAGACAGCCATGACTGAGATGGTGTACACTGTCCAAACCGGGGATACTCTGGGAGCGATCGCAGTCAAATTTAGCATCACTGTGGCCGAGATAACCGCAGTGAATGAAATCGCTGATCCCGATGCATTAGAGGTTGGACAAGTGCTGATTATCCGCAGACCCTTGGTTGTCCCTTCAACTCAAACTTCCCTGATAGCAGAGGAAATTGAAGCAGAATTGGAAGCCACGACCGCCAATCCGACCCGCACACCCATCCCGCTCACTGGTGAATCACGGGTGACCATCGACAGTGTAATCGGGGTAAGCGACCTCGCCTCCGAGCGCATCTTCTTGAAGCGGGTTGGTCCAGGTGAGATATCGCTGACAGGTTGGCAATTGGTCGCTGAAAATGGTGATGTTTTTGATTTTCCGCAAATAACCCTTTTCGAAAATGGAGCAGTTTTCATTTACACCAGGGAAGGGCAAACCACAGCAGTTGCCCTTTATTGGGAGCTGGATCACTCGGTTTGGGAGTCAGGTGATAAGCTGGTCTTGCTGGATGACCTGGGTGAAGTTCATACTACTTACCAGATTCCATGATCAATTATTGTTACGATCAGTTCCCTCCTGATTTCTTTCGCAACCACATCCCCAACCACAATTGAACGAGAGTCATATCCAATACTAACTAAAATCTGGAGTTCATGCCCAATTTTTCAATTGAAGAGATCATCCGCCAGGCGATTGAAGAAGGCGAGTTCGATGATTTACCCGGCAAAGGTAAGCCCTTACAGATCGAGCAAAACCCTTACCAGGATCCTGATTGGCGAGCAGCCCACCACATCTTGAAATCCAGCGGGTTTACCCTACCCTGGATCGAATCCTTGCGCAAAATTGAAACAAATCTACAACTGGCACGCGATCGACTTTCGCGCGCCTGGTCCTGGCGCCAGGACCAGCAAGACCACAAATCCCAAACAGAATTCGTTGAAAGCGAATGGATGAAGGCAAGTGAGAATTTTCAGGAAAGGATCGTCTCGATCAATAATCAAATCCGGGCATACAATCTGGAAGTACCTAACGGTCGCTTTCAATTACCATTGGTAATCGCCGATCAGGAGATCGAGAAGGTTATCCGAACCTTATAATTTTATGTGGAGTGTTGCGTTCCATGGCTGCATCTGATAAACTAATTCCCAAAGGTATCTGAATGCCCCAAGCACTATACAGTAAATATCGTCCACGCCGGTGGGAATCCGTAATCGGTCAGGACCACATCGTCCAGACCTTGCGCAACGCTGTGGCCAGCGACCGAATCGTCCATGCGTATCTTTTTGCTGGCCCGCGCGGCACCGGAAAAACCACAGCTGCCCGTCTATTAGCGAAAGCTGTCAACTGCCTCGACAATGATCTAACTGAGCGCCCGTGCGATAAATGCGAACACTGCCAAGGCCTGACCTCGGGTCGCTTCCTCGATCTAATCGAAATCGATGCAGCCTCCAACACCAGCGTCGATGACGTGCGTGATCTGCGGGAGAAAATCAACTTCTCACCAAACCTTGGCAGGTATAAAGTATATGTAATCGATGAAGTTCACATGCTCTCCACCGCGGCCTTCAACGCCCTCTTGAAAACACTCGAGGAACCCCCTGCGCATGCTATCTTCATCCTCGCGACCACTGAAGTCCATAAAATTCCAGCTACGGTGCTCTCCCGCTGCCAACGGCACGAATTCCGCCGCATACCGGTCACCGATATCGTCGCTAAACTGGAAGAACTTGCTGACAAAGAGCAGATCCAGGTCTCAACAGAAGTCCTTGATCTTATTGCACGTCAGTCCACAGGCAGTTTACGAGACGCAATTTCTCTCCTCGACCAGCTTTCTTCGACTGGTAAAACCATCAACCTCGAATTAGCTCAAGACGTACTAGGTACAGCCACCAGCCAGGCAGTATTCGAAGTTATCGATTCGCTGCTGGCCTGTGATCCAGGAGAGGGTCTTGATCACATTCACCAGGCACTCGACTCGGGCAGTGACGTCCGGCAGTTCACCCGCCAAATCGTTGATTACCTGCGCAGTTTATTGCTGATCCAGATCGGGGAGGTAAATCCCAGCAACGAGACGCCAGAGATGGAAATCCAGCTAAAGGATCACGCCAAGAAGATTAACACGCCAGATTTGATCAGGGTGATTCGTTTGTTCAACCAGGCAGCCAACGAATCGAGGGCAACCTGGCAACCAGGATTACCATTGGAAGTGGCTTTCATTGAAGCCTGTCAAACCCTGGCGGATCCCAAACCGCAAACCGCACCGGCAAACCCAGACTCATCAGGGCGACCAACTCCCACAGTGGGTAAAAAACAGCCCCCAGCGGAAATACCTTCCAGCACGGATCGAGAGGGAAATGTTAGCCGTGTAACCCCGTCACCGGGAGATGATCAACTATCATCGAATCTAAATCAGAATTGGCCTCAAGTGCTGGGGATGGTGCGCACAGAACATCCCAATCTCTATGGCTTGTTGAATTCTTGCCAATCACGGCATCTCGCTGGCAGTGTTTTGGTCCTTGGTTATGCCAGCGATATCCTCAAGAACCAGATGACCAAAAGAGATAACGTGGAGATCGTCCAGCAGGTTGTGTCCCAGGTGCTGGGGACTGAGATCGCTGTCCGCTGTGTGATCACCACCACGAAGAACAATGACATCCCCACGGAAGTAGATGACGATGGCATGGTTGCATCAGCATTAAGGGATATGGGCGGAGAGATCGTCGATATCCAATAAACACACGAATAAAGGTTTATAGGTGAATTATATGGCCAAAGGATTTAAGGTGCCCAAAGGGGCGAACATGATGCAACAGATTCAGAAACTTCAGCAACAGATTGAAGAAACTCAAGCCCAGCTGGCTGAGGAGACTGTCACAGCGACTGTCGGCGGCGGGGCGGTGAAGATTGTTGTGACTGGAGATCAGCGCTGCCAATCGGTGGAGATCGATGCCTCTCTTTTTGAGGAGGCTGATGTTGAAATGCTGCAAGATCTACTCCTGACGGCATTCAACTCTGGGTTGGATAAATCCCGCGAGCTGGCCGCCGAGCAATTGGGACCTTTAGCGGGCGGGTTGCCCATCTAATCGACTTTTTCAATGATCCTCCCTGCACCAATTCGAGATCTGATCAACGCTTTCTCACGTCTGCCGGGGATCGGACCCAAGACTGCCTCCCGGTTAACTTTTTACCTGCTCACTGCCCCAGACGATCTGTCCCAAGACCTGGCAGCAGCTTTAAGCGCTCTTAAAACACAGACTACCTATTGCGAGACCTGTTTCAATATCACCATCACAGGTCAGACACAGTGCGAGATCTGCACCGATGCGGACCGTGACCAGGAAGTGATCTGCGTGGTTGAAGAACCTCTGGATGTCCTGGCAATAGAACGCACAGAAGGTTTTCACGGTCGATACCATGTCCTCCAAGGAGTCTTGTCGCCGATTGAAGGTATCGGTCCAGAGGACCTAAAAATACGTGAGTTATTAACCCGGGTATCCAATGCAGCCACCCGGGAGATCATCCTGGCGACAAATCCCAGCATGGAAGGTGATGCCACCGCAATGTACCTAAGTCGACAGCTGGCATCATCAGCTGTGCGCGTCACACGTTTGGCGCGCGGCCTCCCGGTTGGCGGGGATTTGGAATATGCTGACCCGCATACTTTGATGCGAGCGCTGGATGGTCGGCAGGAGATGGAGAACTGATCCTGTAATCCTGAACCGGAGCAACTCAATTTAAGCGTCGCACTCAGCGGAATGCGGCGTATTTTCTTTGGAGCGGTAATTACATACCAAAATTTATCCCTGGTCTCGAACTGAGCCGTCTTTTCTACTGGGAGATTGTGCTCCCGCGGCTTGATCAGCTTTATCCTAGATTACCAAACGCCGCCGCACTTCACAGTCCTGGCAGGGAGATGCTCGGGCTTGACACCCAAATGCCGAGGCCACTCACCACATCCGGGGTAGTGCCGGGGCGCCTGCGCCATTCCAGGTATTAAGCCCAACGTGGTGGTGATATCCGCCCGCAGAGAAGAATGAAGCAGTCGGTTTGTAAAGCAGAATCATGTAAAAACCCATCGCTTCATGATAAAAAGCCTCGGCTTCGGGGATGTATGCCATATACAGGTGCGGCAGTATTGGGGTGCAACCCCAACCAGCCCTCGGGGTTGTCTTCTAACTCGGATAATACGCCATCGATATCCAAAGGGTCAGTCGCTATTTTTAAATTACCAATCTTCTCCAACTGCCATTCATGACGTGGACGGTCACGGTAGATTTCGATGTCAATGCCGTCTGGTCGGTCGGGTAAATCGCCTCGCCCACCAAGTGACCAGCAAAACCCTGCATCGTCGTTCGCGTCTCGGCGATTCGGTGCAGGGATTGATCCAGTTCCAGACGAGAGGGGACAACGATAGCAAAATGCTATAGACCTTTAGACCCCTAATACGTCGGCCATCTGGGTATTCGGTGAGGATCACCAAATCTCCTTCCCCTGGGCTTAGATGTGCTGTATGATCCGTTTGCTGGTGAACTTGAAAGCCAAGCGCCTGCTGGTAGAACGCCAAGGATCGTTTGAGGTGGGTGACAGTAAGGAAAATCGATCCCAGGGTCGTGTCAGGATGAATTGAAGTCGTCCTTGGATTTATTGATTTCCGAAAGCCCGGACGCCATCTGGTAAGATTTTGTAAATAATACGCACATCCCCCTCACGCCACGATTAGTATCTTTCCTGACCCAGGTATTATTACGCAAAGGCATCAATGTGTTCATCAGCCGCTTCGGTTGTTACATAGGCAACCGAGCCGCGCACTCCCAACCAATAGTAAGGGTTTTGCGGGTCAACTAACAGGATTGTCGCAAATTACGGTTTCTGAGATTCTTGTCTTTTTGACTCCCTCAAATTGTATTGGGTCAACAATATTTATTGCGTCAACGATCATGCCAATGACGAAGTAATCTGAATCCACCTCCCATTGAAAGATTACATTCAATTCGTTCCTATCCAAAGGAGTGCAGAGCATCACCATACCCTCCAGCCCTATATAATGGGCAATTGGACGAGGTTCGGCCCAACCGCTCTCGACGGCTTGCCGGGCGCGCTCCGCAGGAAGGGCAGCTTGCCGGCTGCCATCGGGGAGGAGATGAGCGATTCACGCCCTCGAGCGATCACCTCAAGATGGGCCAGCGGCAGCTCTTCACGCAACCATAAGAGACGCGCCCCGGATACAGAAATCACTCTTGGACGATTTCCTAACCCAGGTAGTACAAGTCAGCGCCGGAATAGATCGGTGTTGACATCTGGAACGGGATGCACACCGATCTAGGCATGGGGTATACCCTTCTTCCGGCTCTATCTATCCAAGGCTGAATAGTTACGTAATAAATATATTTCGTGAAGTGCTTGTCTGTTAAACTGGTATTAGGACTCGTCCTGTCTAATCAGTTCTATCTCGATATCAATTTTAACCTCATCACCAACCAGGACACCACCGGTTTCAAGAGCCTGATTCCAGACCAACTCCCAGTCTTTGCGGTTTATTATGGTGCTAGCTGTAAAGCCTGCACTGGTAATGCCATAGGGACTCTTGGCCTGCCCGGCGTATTCCACGTCCAGGATAATTTCATTGGTACCATCTTTGACGGTTAAGTCACCGATCAGGCGCGCGTGATGGTCATCTACCAATTCAATACGCGTGCTTTTGAAAGTGATATTTGAATATTTTTCAGTATCCAAAAAATCGGGAGAACGTAAGTGAGCATCTCGCTGGTCTTCAAGGGTGGAGAGGCTCGCGCTTTTGATGACTACATCGATAGACGAGTCGGTTGGGTTATCCTCATTA
>SDBV01006478.1_pt1 | contig 16216 bp, 14 predicted proteins | sample 2277081 | NCBI WGS metagenome assembly SDBV01 (sample SAMN10402039, study PRJNA504765) | marine sediment metagenome | isolation source: marine sediment core GS10_PC15, 223 cmbsf | place: Arctic Ocean: Southern Knipovich Ridge | collected 2010
ATAAGTATCATTGACTTTGGAGTTACCTTAAGTACCACTCCGGGTGCAGGGGATGTAATAGAAATTGGAGGTAGCGATGGGTTGGACGGTGCGGGAAGAATTTCCCTATTGGAGGATATGGGAACCTGGTATGGATTGTGGAATTCAATAAATGACGGCAAGGTATACAGGTTGAACTTAGGGTTGACGGTATATGATATAACATATAATATTGAAAGGTTAGCTGAAATTAGTTTCCCGGAGGGAATGTCATTGGTAAGAGAAGGGCTTTATTATTATGGTTTTGTTGTAGGAAGACAGAGCGGGTTTTATCGAATTAAATTTGGAAGCGATATAAATTCTGCTCCGGTTACTGAACAGCTTGGAAAATTAAGTATACCAGACCAATTCAGATCAATTGATGTAGTTCGCATCAGTCCGGATTGGTTAATCTTCACCACTAGTAGAAACGGAGGATTACTATCAAGAATTGATTTTATTGATCAGTGCACAGGAACACTTTCTGCAAGAACCGAATTTGAACCTTTAGGAGTAAAATTTGAATCGTCGGGTAACAATGTAATTGAATTGGATGCTTTTGATCTACTTGGTAACCGTGATACTCACCAAGAAACTTTGTCCGTAAATATTGATACTGCTCCAGTTATAAATTTTCTAAATTCTACTTGTTTTGCAAACCCAGTCACATTTTCACATTCTACAAACCAAACACTAAATACGTTTCTCTGGGACTTCGGAGACGCCTCTCCAACCTCTCCCGATCCCAACCCCAGTCACCAGTATGGCTCCACCGGTAAGTACAGCGTTCGTCTTACAGTAGAATCTGTTAATGGCTGCGGACAGTTCATTGAAAAAGAAACTTCCATCTACAACCCTTCTGTTGCTTCCTATACAGTACCTCCCGGGCTCCTTTGTTCAAATGATCCCATTGTATTCACCAATACGTCCACCTTCGATGCGGGTAGTCCAACTACCTGGTTGTGGGACTTTGGGGATGGTAGCCCAACAAGTAATGAACAGGCCCCCACACATATCTTTGCTGAAGGAAATACCTATACCATAACACTTACAGCAACTTTGCCAACATGCTCTGATGTGTTTTCTACAGAAATAGTCATCGAGGAAGGCCCGGCAACTGATTACTCCTTCCAAAATGCATGCGACGACGGTACAGCGGTGCAGTTTGAAGACCTTACAACTGGTATATCTCCCATTACCACTTGGCTTTGGGACTTTGGGGATGGGAATACTTCCACTCTTCCCAGCCCGGACTATACCTTTGCCATTCCGGGAACTTATAATGTTGCACTCACCACCACCAACCAGGTTGGTTGCAGCACTTCCAGCATCCAGACAGTAGTGGTACATTCAAACCCTGTTGTTGCATTTCATAATGAACTTGCCTGCGAGGGCGCACTTACTTTTTTCTTTGATGACTCTGCTGTTGACAATGCCAATATTACTTCCTGGCAATGGGATTTTGGAGATGGTACGCCCACAGATACATTGCAGTCACCATCCCATTTATATGCTACCACCGGTAGCTACATAGTTTCCCTTAAAGTAAGCTCGAACTTTGGTTGCACCGATTCGATTGCTTCAAATATCAATGTGATTATTGCCGCATCACCATTTTTTACTTACGATAAATCGTGTCTGGGGGATCCAACCCAATTTACAAATGAATCAACCACGGAGCCATCCAATCCGGTAACGTCAACTACCTGGTTGATTGATGGAAAAATATTTACCGATTCAAATCCTTCCTATACTTTCCCTGTACAAGGTATCTACACGATCTCACTTACCGTTGTAACTGAAAACCAATGCCTGGTGAACTTTATGGAGGATATTTCTGTTAATCCCGATCCCATTGCATCCTTTGGGTTTTCCCAGGCATGCGACAACGGGCCGGTAACATTTTATGACACTTCCACAACTTTCAATGACCCCGTGGTTTCAAGGACATGGCAAATTGATGGCGAGGTCTTCGCCCAGGATTCTTTAGTCAGTGTAGTACCAGATGCCACCGGTATGTATAAAGTTTCTCTTTCTGTAATTACGAGCAATGGTTGTTCGAATTCTATCCTTGAAAATGTGGATATACTTGCGTCTCCAAATGCTGGGTTTGGGATGAACACCTCCATCGGCGCGTATCCACTGGAAGTTGATTTTATCAATACATCCCGGGATGCTACCAATTACTCATGGAGATTTGAGGCGGATACGGTTCAAAGCACGGACCTGGATCCCAGTTATACTTTTGTAGAACCGGGTATGTATGATGTTTTACTCGTAACCGGAAATAACATAGGTTGTACCGATACGGTTATGCAGAAAGTTGAGGTTGTGGAACCTGTGATGGATGTACTTTTAAATCAGTTGAATCCTAAATCAGGAGACAACGGTCGTGTACAACTTATCCTGGATATTCAAAACAAGGGTAGTGTTACCATGACGGATGAAAATCTGGAAATACGGATTACCATTGGAACTGATGTTTCGATTACTGAACCTTTCAATGCCATACTATATGCCTTTCAATCAACAAATTACACCCTGAATTTTGAGGTTGAGGATGGCATTTCCAACAATGTTCCGTTCATTTGCGTGGAATTGATTCCTTACAATGCACCAGACCCTCAAACACAGGTTTCGAATACAAGGGAGTGCCTCAATTTTAAAACGGAACCTGTTTTCCTCAACCCTTTTCCGAATCCAACATCCGATGAAGTATCGGTTGGTATTGTAATCCCTGAAAAAGATATAATTTATGTTACCTGGATGGATGGTAACGGGAAAGTGTATTTCCGACAAGAAGTTACGGATACGCAGGCAGGTTATAATATCATCACCTTTGATACCCGTACATACATGGCCGGAACGTATTTTGTTATTGCTGAATACAGGGGTTCTTCGCAAACATTTAAAGTCATTGTGAATTAATTGAGTCTACCGTTTTTGTCTTACAATTCGCCCTTCGGGGCATTTTTTGTTTTAACAAGAAAACTTCAAGAACTGGGATCTATTTCGGATTTAAAATTTCTAATTTCGGATTTAAGACACCCAATCCTCCAACATTATTTTACCTTCTATATTTCTTTGCTTATCCTTTATTTCGGATTTTAAGACATCCAACCACCCAACCATCATTTCACTTTTTATATTACTTTGCATATCCTTTATTTCGGATATTCGGATTTAAAAATTTCTAATTTCGGATTTTAAGACATCCAAGCTTCACTTCACCTTCTCCAATATTTCATTCGTCTGGTAAATCGCATTTTCAAGATTGTCTAATGAAACTTCGAGCTGGGTGCGGATAGTTTCAATTATAAAATTATGAGAATCGAAATTCGGGATTTTGGTATTGCCCATACCATCCATGAGCGAAGTGAGATTCTCCTTTGCCTTATTCAACCTGATTAAATCTTCAGCAAGTTCTTCATGCAATTTCCCTTTAATCTCATCATTTAATCCGTCGTATCCTTGGTTGTCTTCACTCATTTTTGTTCTATTTTGTTGCCTGGTGTTTTCTATATTCGAATCTATTGCAATTTCGTTTTATTTTGAATGGATTATTAAAATTTCTTTCGGTAATATGGATTATTAGAGTATTTCAATATCACTTTATAGTGATTAGGAAGCAGAAGTGCATAGGTTCATCCAGGAATAAGTATATTAAATTTTAATAAATATTCGTTTTTTATAAAGCCAATAGCAGAGATACCAGGCAATTCCAAGTACCACCAACGCGTTGAAAACATGCACTATTTCGGTATTAAATCCGATAAAAGAGAAAATATCATTTGTAAACGAAGAAGTAAACGGGACCAGCCACTCCCTGCCGGCTGTTTCCATAAAAATGTAAATAAAAATCGGGTTCATTCCTACAACCGCAAATACGAAAATCCACTGATGGACACCTTTGACATCAATAATCCAATAAGCAATAGACAGGGCAATCAGGCACCAACCACCGGAGGTGATCACAAAAGATGATGTACAGATTCGTTTAATAATGGGTGTTAATCCAACCCAATCCATTGAATAACCTATTACTAGCATGCCCAGTCCTGTGAAAAGCAGAATTTTGACTTTTTCGATTTGCTTTTTATCTGAATCAAGAAGTTTGCCCGCCAACACTCCCCAGATGGTGTGTGCTGATGTTGGGATGGCATTGATGGTCACCCAACCACCACCATGATTGATCTTACCCATCAGGACCATATCCATGAAGGAACCAAAATTATGGTCTTTTACAAAAGGTTGATCGTATCCTTGAATCCCGGTGTATCGGTAAAGTATTTCGGTAAGAGCCAGCAATCCCAGACTTATTAATAATTGCTGTTTCCAGGGCAGGTTCATGAGGGCATAAGCCACAAGAATCGTTACCGACAATTGAGCAAGTACATTCCACAGTTCCCAAACCAACCGGCCATTATAGCCAATGTGCAATCCAACACCCAGGGCAAGCAGAATAATGCACCGCTTCACAATATGTTTGGTAATATCCCGGGATGTCTGACCAATGGATTTACGTTTCTTGACCGAAAACCACATGGCCGTACCCACAATAAACATGAAAAACGGTTGAATAAGGTCCCAGAAACGCAACCCATTCCAGGGATGATGATGAAATTGTATTGCAAGAGCGTTCCAAAAGGACCCTTCAGAAGTACTCTCAAGTAAATACTCGTAGAGTAAAGTTCCCTCTGCCACAAGCAGAAACATTGTGAAGCCCCTGAATAGGTCAAGGGATTTGATTCGAACAGGTTTATCCATGGGTTACATTCAGGTTTACCCTGCAATGTAATAAAATAATTAAAAGAGGTTCCCTGACCTTACCCAATATAATTAGGTCCGGATTTATTGTAAGATGTTAAATGTATATAGTGCAATGGCAACGATGAACACAACTATGCCCAGAGCCATCCAATGAAAGACATTTTCTTTCTTCTTATTTTTTCGTCTTCACTCAATTCATTAAGGGTAATTTTCAAATCGTTAACAGGGGATTAATTACGCTTGTTTAAGGCGCTTCTTTTTCGAGAACCGGAAGAAACCTTCCTTTGGGAGTGCTTTCGATTTCCCTGATAAACTGAAATCCTAACTTTTCATAAAATCCTGTTGCATTGGGATCAGCTACAACCGTAATTCGATTGAACGGAAGCGATTTCAGGTTATTTAATGCATATTCAATCAATTGTGACCCTATTGTCAAACCTATAAATGATGGTAGCACCCAGGCATGGGCAATTTCAAGTTTCTTCTCTGTTCTGTGAAATTCAATGGCACAAAATCCTACAATGGAATTCCTTGAATCTTCAATTGCTTTGAATACAAAATTATTCCGGATGTACCGGGCGGATATAGTCAAGTCATCGGTCCACAATTCAATCCATTCTTCAGGATAGTCCCAATGTCTTTTAGCGCTAAATGCGATTTCAGTAAGTTGGTTTCTGTCCTTCTCTGTGGCAATTTCGAAATGGAAATCCTTCATAACAAAAGTGGAAAACGAATTAAAAAATTACGGTTTCTTTACGTTCAACGATCATTCAGTTTAATTTGATGCAATATAATCCTCATCTTCAATTAGATATGTTCATGTTAAAAGTCAATTGTAAACTGTGCTTCATTTTTTGATAACTGATTTGTAAAGCCGGAAATAGTAACCCCCAAAAGTCTGATTTTCATACCGGGTTCGAATACTCCTAGAAAAAGTTCTTCAGAAAGACGGGTTATTTCATCCAGACCCTCAATGGGATGGTCCGTTGTAACGCTACGTGTAATTTGAGTAAAATCAGCAAATTTTATTTTCAGGGTAAGTGTCTTTCCTTTTGATCCTGCCTTTATTAACCTGGTATTTACTTCAACAACAATTTTGTTAAGTTCTTCAAGGAGTTTTTCTATTTCTTCGAAGTCTTCCTCAAAGGTACTTTCTGCACCCAGTGATTTCCGAGGCCGGTCGGGTGTAACAGGGCGATTGTCAGTACCATTAGCTACTTCATGAAAGTAGGACCCGGCTTTACCAAAATTTTTCACAAGGTTGGCTTTGCCAAAGTTCTTCAGGTCCAGACCGGTGTGGAGGTTCAGTGACTTCATTTTCTGGGCTGTAACCTTCCCAACACCGAAAAATAGTTCAACCGGTAACTTTTCGATGTACATCTTTGATTTATTTGGTGGGATTACAAAAATTCCGTCGGGTTTATTTACATCAGATGCAATTTTTGCAAGGAACTTATTGATGGAAACTCCTGCAGAGGCTGTCAGGCCTGTTTGTTCCTTTATCCTTGATTTGATTTCTTCTGCAATCAATGTAGCGGATCGCATCCCTTTTTTGTTGGTGGTCACATCCAGGAAAGCTTCGTCCAGCGATAAAGGTTCTATCAAATCAGTGTAATCCTTAAAGATTGATCTTATCACCATCGACACAATTTTGTATTGCTTAAACCGGGGTTTCACAAATATCAGATCCGGGCATTTTTGCATGGCGATTTTTGAAGACATTGCAGAGAATACCCCGAACTTCCTGGCTTCGTAACTTGCGGCAGCCACCACACCCCGTTTTCCCGATCCACCTACTGCTACAGGCTTCCCTGCTAATTCGGGATTGTCGCGCTGCTCAACAGAGGCAAAAAACGCATCCATATCGATGTGAATGATTTTTCTTACGTTGGATTCCATACCTGAAAATAACGAAAATCTTGTGAGAAGTAGGCAAGCCATAGCTCATAAAATCAGCACTCGACAATACCCCGATGCAATCATCCTGGCGAAAGTCAGGATCTGTTGTTTAGCAGCATATAAGTTAGGCTAATATGTATTCGCGTAGATTTGTGAAATACGTGGCCATTATTGAAGTTAACTTTATACCCATGACAAAAAACATCTACCTTTTAATTCCCTTTTCAATGATGTTGTTTGCAGGTTGTTACCAAAAGGAAGACAATAACCAAATCATCTTTCCACCGGCGCTGGTAGATTTCTCACTTTATAGTGGCTCCCCGGTATTTACCGGCACCGGTATCGATACCTGGGATAAAAACATCCGTGAAAGAGGATATATTTTACTTGAAAATGGCATTTATAAAATGTGGTACACGGGGTATAACTATGATATAGAAAAAACAATGCATCTCGGGTACGCAACTTCTGAAGACGGTATATCCTGGACGCGCTATCCCGATAATCCAATTTATAATGATTACTGGACAGAGGATGTTCATGTTGTTAAGCATGGGGATAAATATTATATGGTTGCTGAAGGAGAAAATGATGTTGCCCATATGCTTACTTCAGAGGATGGCATCCGCTGGATTCGTGATGGTGATCTGGACATCCGAAAAGTTGACGGAGAGCCCATCAGTGAAGGCCCGTATGGAACACCTACCCTGTGGCTGGAAGATGATAAATGGCATCTTTTTTACGAACGTTATGATTCAGCGATATGGTTGGCTAAATCAAGCGATACCAACGTATGGATAAACGTTCAGGATGATCCTGTAATCGTGAAGGGTCCGGAAGAATACGATTTGCAAGGCGTAGCTTTGAACCAGATCATTAAATTCAAGGGGATGTACTACGCGTACTACCACGGTACGCCCGATGAAGACTGGGCACGGTGGAACTCCAACGTGGCAGTATCTGAAGACCTGGTCCACTGGACGAAGTATGAGCATAACCCGATTGTTGATGTAGATGATTCTCATGGTAATTATTCCAGCCCAATTCTGGTTCCGGAAGGCGAAGGCTATCGGCTTTATACTATGCATTGGGAAGTAAGGTTGTATTTTCAGGATAGAGAGAAGTAATCAAGGCACGATTCCAGGTCCTGCCAATAGCTGTTGGCATGACTGAAATCCTGATTCAACTACAACATTCCAGTTGCTTTTAAACAACATACACTTATGCACAACTGCCTGCGGCTAATGCAGGTTTTGCAATGCGTACCCATTTAGAAATCAAATATACTTTTGATTTGATCCACAAATTTTATTAATTGAACCTCGAACTAAAAAGTTATACAATGCAACTTCAGAAATCATATTCATACTACTTCGCCCTGACTATTTTAATAATTTTCACTTTTCAGTTTACAAGCTCCAATGCACAGTCAAAAAAGTATTCCACCAAAAAGATAAAAGCACTTAAATCCGAGGTAGCAAATACAATTGATAGCCGTGGCAAGCAAGCCCAGGTGATGGTGGATAAGGTATTCAGCTTCGCTGAACTGGGTTTCCAGGAATTTGAAACCATGAATTACCTGACTTCTGTTCTTAAGGATAATGGATTCACAATCGAAAAAGGAATAGCGGGTGTACCTACCGCCTGGATGGCAAAATGGGGTTCTGGCAAACCGGTAATTGCCATAGGCAGCGATATCGACTGTATCCCCAGGGCATCGCAAAAACCCGGTGTTGCCTGGCATGACCCGATCGTGGAAGGAGCTCCCGGCCATGGCGAAGGTCATAATTCGGGTGTTCCGCTCAACATTATTTCGGCCATTGCTGTAAAAGATATTATGGAACGGGAAAACATTACCGGTACACTTGTCCTATGGCCCGGGGTAGCAGAAGAGCTGTTAGGTACCAAAGCGTTCTTCACCCGTGATGGTTATTTTGATGATGTTGATTTATGCATATTTACGCATGTAAGCAGCAACCTTGGTGTTTCATACGGGCAAGCGTGGGGTACCGGGTTAATCTCTGTTGAATATACATTTGAAGGGGAAGCAGCACATGCAGCGGGTGCTCCGTGGCGGGGGCGAAGTGCCCTGGATGCCGTAGAGTTAACAAGCATTGGCTGGCAATACCAGCGCGAACACCTGGATCCGATCCAGCGGTCGCACCATGTGATCAAAAGTGGGGGAGACCAGCCCAATGTGGTACCTTCCAGTGCAAGTATCTGGTTTTTTGTACGTGAGGTTACTTACCCTAAAATTATGTCCAATTACGAGCGTCTTAATGAAATCGCTGCCGGAGCTGCCATGATGACCCGTACAAAAATGACAAAAAGAGTGTTGGGAAGTGCCTGGCCCAGGCATTTCAACAAAGTAATTGCGGAAACAATGTATGAAAATATAAAAAGTGTCGGACTACCAGAATGGAGTGAAAATGACCAGCAACTTGCCAAAGCCATTCAGTCAGAGGTGAGTTCAAGAAATTCGGATGGTTTAGCCACAGAGCTACGCGATCTTGGATTACCGGTTACCGAATACCGGAGTGGTGGGTCGGATGACATTGGTGATATCTCCTGGAAGGTGCCAACGGTAACGATGTGTTATCCTTCAAACATCCCCGGTTTGCAGGGTCATCACTGGTCCAACGCAGTAGCAATGGCAACACCCATTGCACACAAAGGGGTGGTAGCAGGCGCCAAGGCCGAAGCCATGACTATTCTTGATTTTTTATTGAAGCCCCAGCTTGTAACCCAGGCGTGGGAATATTACCAGACCGTGCAGTTGGAAGAACAGGAATACAAACCCATGATCTCTGATGAAGAGACTCCGGCAATCTATCTCAATGAAGATATTATGTCAAAATTCCGTCCACAACTTGAAAAATATTACTACGATGAGTCAAAATATGATACCTATCTGGAACAACTTGGAATTGTATATCCAACTTTGAAAGAGAAATCCGGCAGCAAATAATGATATTGAAAATCAAGCTCATCCTTTTATTTGTTATCGCCTGTTTTACAGCCCTGGCTCAGGTTCCTTCAGATAAATTTGTGTATCTCCATCAGGTTATCCCAAACATCAAGTTGGACATGCGGTATTATTCCAATGATAATTTCATGGGAACGCCGGTAGACGGATACAATAAGCCGGTAGCATTATTTACCGGAGAAGCTGCCTCCGTGCTAAAAATGGTCCAGGTCGAGCTGGAAAAAGATGGATTGGGTCTTAAAGTTTTCGATTCCTACCGACCGCAAAAAGCTGTCAACCATTTTATCCGGTGGGCAACGATGCTTGGGGATACGCTTACAAAAAAGAAATACTATCCCGATGTTAGAAAAACAGATTTGTTTGAACTTGGGTATATCGCCGAACGATCAGGGCACACGCGAGGTAGTACACTGGACCTGACGATTGTTTCGTTGGATTCAGGAATGGAACTGGATATGGGGGCTCCCTGGGATTTTTTTGGAGAGATTTCCAATCATGGTACCAAACTAGTAAATAAACAACAGCAGGCTAACAGGGACATTTTATTAAAGGTTATGAAGAAGTTTGGGTTTCGACCTTATCAAAATGAGTGGTGGCACTATACGCTGGAAAACGAACCCTATCCGGATACTTATTTCGACTTTGATATTGAGTAGGATCAATGTTCAAAATCCTCATTTGGACTGATCAATATCATTGCTAACCATTGGTTTCATGGTTTATTATATTGATACCATGAAACTAACATGAATTTTTTTGATAATAAATTAAAGAAATGATTAAAATAAATTCATGGGAGTTCCTGAATGTATTACAAATTTTTTGCAGGTTTTCTGCAAGCAAAAAATTTTAAACTGATGAAAAAGCTGCTATTGGTAATCTATATATTGTTGTTGGGGGATGTTCAACCCAACCGAATGTAAACAAAGAGATAACTACAGAAGATTGGGGTTCTATCATTGTAGGATTAACCACCTGGGACGGACTGGTACAGGCGCCTTACGGGGACTGGTTTGTTTCAAATTATTAAAATTATGTTGTTGATTCAGCCACACTCAACTCGCTACAATCGATGGCTAAGATCAGAATTGTTCTTTACATGGGCACCTGGTGTGAGGATAGCCAGGTACAGGTTCCTGAATTTTTCAAAATTTTGGATTACCTGGAATATGATATCAATAACATGATGGTGATTGGATTGGAGAAAAAATCAGACGGTAAGCTGATAAGTCCCACCCATGAAGAAAAAGGAATGAATATTACCCATGTGCCTTCATTTTTATTTTATAAAAATGGTAAGGAAATAGGGCGGATTATAGAGTTTCCTGAGCAAACACTTGAGAAGGATATGCTGACGATTCTTGATGATTGAATAGTTTAATCTGATGAATGAATGATTGTTTTTTATTCATCTTTATAGTTACTACACTACCCTAATTTAAACCCGTCAACTTCGGGCCTGCCTGGCGGTAGGCAGGCTTGACCCGGAGATCTCTATGTTATGAAATTGCTAAGTTTGGAATTATCGGGACCCGTCCGAACGGTGTTAGCCGGGCGGATAAACCCGATAAGGACGTTTTTTGATGAATGAATGATTGGTTTTTGATTCATCTTTATAGTTACTACACTACCCTAATTTAAACCCGTCATCTTCGGGCCTGCCTGGCGGTAGGCAGGCTTGACCCGGAGATCTCTATGTTATGAAATTGCTAAGTTTGGAATTATCGGGACCCGTCCGAACGGTGTTAGTCGGGCGGATAAACCCGATTAGGACGTTTTTTTATTTGCCCGCCACCCACTGACATAGCGGTCGTACTAACAATTAATCTTAACCCCAGGTTTCCATCAAAAACCGGATCCAGTTTTGGTGCATAATATTTCCAATATCTTCATGTTTATACCCCCTGGCTTCCAATAAAGGAATGATTTTTTGCAGATCTGCAATCGTATTTAAATCATAAGGTGTTTGCTCTTTTCCAAAAGCGCCGTCCAGGTCGGTACCCAGGGCAGCATGCCTTGAGTTACCTGCTAACTGGCAAACATGGTCAATATTGTCAACAACAATTTCCAGGTTTACATTTTTGCTTTCCGGTGTTGATTCGCCACGAACCCAATCCGGTACCATCATCCATGCATCCAGTGCTGCCCCAATTACTGCCCCACGGGAAAGAAGTTCGCTAATTTGCTCATCACTGAATTGGCGGTTGTGATTTACCAGTGCCCTGCAATTGTTATGGCTTGCCCACACCCTTCCATGAAAATGATCCATTGCCTCCCAAAAACTTTCATCACAGAGGTGGGTCGCGTCCAAAATAATGTTTAGTCGCTCGATTTCCTTGAGGAGTTCCCGGCCTTTTCTACCCAAACCACCGGATGTATCTGTACCCTGGGCGTATGTTCCCGGGCCATAATGCGCCGGTCCTACTGCCCGAAGGCCTTGTTTGTATGATCTTTCGAGATGGCCGATCGTTACCAGGGAGTCAGCACCCTCCAACGACAAAATGTACCCAATCGGATAGTCCTGCATGGTCTCCCAGCGATCTAAGTGGTTTTTGAGATCAGCTGCATTTGTAATCTGTTTAAGTACACCTGCTTTTTCCATGGATTTATACCATTCCAGCTGCCCTTGTGTTTGTGCCCATGCTTGTTCCGGCGAATGCCAACCGGGCAATGAACTGCCTCTTTTTACATACCTGGCGATTTGGGTGGCGACGCAAATACCTATATTACCTTTTCGCATCGCATCAAATGATACAGTTCCTTTCCCTCTGTCGGGTTTGTCATCCATTTCTGTTTCACTGCTGCGAATTTCTTCTACTGTCCACCGGAGATCCCGGTTCCATTCCATTGCATTCATGGATAAGTCAAGATGGGCATCGAAAATCAACATTGATTGTTTCTGCATGATCAGAATAAATTCAGGTTAAATGGTAATATGACGCTTTCTGGCTGCAACCTCCCATTGGCCAACAATTTCATTTTTTTCAACCACATATACAGTTTCATGCAATGCGGTGGTGGGACAAATATGCCTGGGTATTGCATAAATCAGGTCCCCGATATTCCAGGATTTTGCAGACAACGTATGAATGACTAAATGTTCCTCACTATGTGTTTCAGCCTCGAAGTCCTCTAATTCCGGGAAATAAACCCTCGGATGCTGCATCTCTGAAGCAACCGATTTATGCCCAAGGTCAAGGCATAATCTGTTTGTTCCGGGTTTGCTTACCACCCGGGTTGCCAATACTGCTGCAAAAAGAAATTTTAAATCGGGAAAAGCTGAGTGGTATCCATAATCCCAAAGCAGGGTGGTGCCGGGACTAAGTTGAAAATGTGGATTTTCGGCATGAATGGGAAAGGTGGGCGTACCACCTGCAACCAGGTATGGTATTTTTAAATCCTGGGATTCAAGAAGTTTAATAAATTTTTTAACAGGTCCAAAATCTCTTTGTACCGCTGAATTTCTATCCTTTAAATCGGATTGATGATTGTGACCATCGTACATATGCAAACCTGCATTTTGTAGATGTGAACTATTATCGATCACCCTGTAAAGTTCCAACGATTCCTGTCCGGGAGTGGAGCCTGTACGGTTCATCCCAACATTTAAATCCAGAAACACACGAATTTGAACATTCCCTTCCCCGGCTTCTTGGTTTAGTTCAAATATTGAATCCCGTGAATCTGCCAGGGCAAACCATTGTACCTCGTGGAATCGAAGGATCAACTTTATGAAGCGGTCAATCGTAGATTTTGAAATAGGGTAGGCAAGTAAAATTTTGTCAGCTCCGCACGAGGCAACCATTTCAGCCTCAGCAATTGTTGCACATTTAAAATTTCGAATATTGTTTTCAATTTGAAAATGTATGATTTCAGCAATTTTGTGACTTTTTACATGGGGCCATAATCTTTCAGGGTTCCCTGCAACAGCAACCATTTGCCGAATGTTTTCTTTTATCCGATCAGGATATAAAAGCAAAGAAGGCGTTTCGATGGTATTTTCATCTGATATTTTATACCAGGGATCCATATTATTGATAATGGATTTCAAAAATAGCTTCAATTTCAGTAGCCATTCCTCCGGGAAGCATCATTCCAACGGCACTTCTTGCCCCTATTCCGTTATATTCTCCAAACACTTCCATCATGAGTTCGCTGTAACCATTGATTACGGCCGGTTGGTCTGTAAAATCAGGTGTACAATTGACCATCCCCAGGGTTTTGATAAGTCGTTTTATTTTATTCAGGTCGCCTATCTCTCTTTGCAATGTTGCAAGCATGGTCAACCCGGATTGCCGGGCAGCATTCTTACCTTCTTCTGTGGTAAGGTTGTCACCAACTACTCCTTTGATTAATGACCCATCAGCCTGTACCGGCCCCTGGCCGGAAATGAATAATAATTTCCCGGTAATTACAACTGGTTTATAAATCCCTCCGGCTGGAGGGGGAGGGGGCAATATAAGCCCCAGGCTTTTTATTTGATCTTCTGGTTTCATTTTTTATATAAATTGATCTAGTACAAGGACACCCAATAGCCCTGAAATTCCAACGATGGTTTCCATCACTGTCCAGGTTTTGAAGGTATCTTTTAATGACATATTAAAATATTCTTTAAACATCCAGAAGCCGCCATCATTTACATGAGATAGCATCAGGCTTCCCGAACCAATGGCCAATACAATAAGTTCCGTTGGCGTTGAGGTGGTGGAAACCATCGGAAGGATAATTCCTGCGGCTGTTAGACCTGCAACTGTGGCGGAACCTACACAAACCCTGATGGTTGCCGCAATCATCCAGGCCAATACGAGTGGGGAGATGGTGGAATTGCTTAGCAGTGACCCAATATAGTCACTTACACCCGTATCGACGAGTATTTGCTTAAAAGCCCCTGCCCCGGCAATAATCAGGAGGATCATGGTAATGCTGGATACTGCCACAGAAAGTTCAAGCATCAGGGTTTTCATATTCTTACCATCACGTAATCCCAGGGTAAAAATGGCAAACAAAACTGAAAACAACATCGCCAGCGATGGGTGCCCCAAAAAAGACAGTTTTTGAACCACTAAGTTTTCCGATCCCAACATCAGTCTTAGCACTGCAGAGGTTCCGATCAGGATCAATGGCATCAGGGCTGTCACCAGGCTAATAGCTGTCGAGGGCAAAAGCTCTTCTTTCATTGGTTCTTCCTTGTAAAACTCGGCAAGGGGTTTGGGATTATATTTTTTGAGAGTACGGGAAAAAAACACCCCGCCAACAATGATTGCAGGTATGGCAATTATTATTCCGTAAATAAGTGTCAGCCCGATGTCCGCGCCAAGCATTTCTGAAATGGCCGTTGGGGCCGGGTGAGGAGGTAAATATCCGTGGGTGACGGAAAGGGAGGCAAGCATTGGTATTCCGACATATAAAATAGGAAGACGGGTACTCACGGCCACGGTAAAAACCAAAGGGATGAGGATTACAAATCCAACGGAGTAAAACATAGGGATACCCACGATAAACCCGGTCACCACTAAAGCCCATTGTATATTTTTTAAACCGGCAAGACGAATCATCGTTTCCGTTATTTTTTGGGCTGCCCCGCTATCTGCAACCATTTTGCCCAGCATCGCACCGAATCCAAGTATAATTACAAGGCTTCCCAGCGTGGATCCCATTCCTGTTTTAATGGACTCTATTGATTCTACAAAGGATAAATCCTGGCTGACACCAAGAAATAAAGAAACGATAATGAAAGAAATGAATGCATGAAGTTTGAAAACAATAATTAAAACCAGGAGCAGTAATACTCCGATTACAACAATCACTAATGGCATGCCTCAGGTATATTTTTCAAAGAAGTGGCAATTTAGTTTTAGTTGATTCTATTACCAAATTATGACCCGATGATTCGATGGTTGACGATCGCGGAATTGGAAGATTGAAATACTGGAATGTTGGAATAAGAGATGGCTATTAAATACGGTCAATACTATTTAGTTCTGAACTTAGCTTGTATTCAGGGTTTTCAACTTTTATAACTGTAAAACACGCCTAACTTATATGCAGGATTGGCAAAGATTAGTTTTCCACAGGGCAAATCCTGCAGATGCAGTTGTTCCACTTTGTTAGAAATTTTGTATGACAATTTGGGAGCGAGGACAAGGTATTCGCGATTGTTAGAATACAAACTTGTACCCTCTGAATTAAAGTTTGGTTCCCTGTTTTGAAATGATTTGACTGCATACAACCTGACGATTGGAATAAACTTATTGAACGTGATACCTGTTTCTATACCATAGTGGAATTCATCGGAGTATCCCCCTGAAACCCCGGTGAGCGTTAGTAAGAAAATAAATACCAGACACATCAATTTACATTGGATACCTGGAGTGTTCATATTTATTTGTTTTATAATAAGCAAATTCTGAAAAATGCAACACAATTAAAAATCGCAGACACAGTTAAATTAGTTGCAGTAAGTGCAAAGCATTCTTAACACGCGGTTTGCTTTTTGCAATAATTCGAAAAAGTAATACCTGGATATTTAAAATCAATTTTATA
>SDBV01006479.1_pt1 | contig 16216 bp, 18 predicted proteins | sample 2277081 | NCBI WGS metagenome assembly SDBV01 (sample SAMN10402039, study PRJNA504765) | marine sediment metagenome | isolation source: marine sediment core GS10_PC15, 223 cmbsf | place: Arctic Ocean: Southern Knipovich Ridge | collected 2010
AGCTTACTACGCAACCTCAAACTCCAAGGATTCCTTCGCCCCAACCCAATACTCTTCGTACTTTCTCTTCTCCTAATCGCATCGCAGCCGCTGAGGACTGCCTCACCACACCCTCTACCTCCCGCCAAGCTTACTACGCAACCTCAAACTCCAAGGATTCCTTCGCCCCAACCCATCATCTATCTCCTTCTCAACACCTGATACAAGTCTCTCCTAATCACTCTTCCTACGGTACTTCCACCCTTCCTCTCATACTTTAAGTGCCCCCCCTCTCTGCGTAGAGAACGAGAACAGGGGGGACACTACAAACCAAAACCTCTCTAACCATAATACCTCCGATACGGAGGGGGTTATATGAACTTAAGGTCACCCTAACCACCCACATAACCCAACTTAATATAAGCTCAACTGCCCCAGCTCAACCGAAACTCGAGAACGGCCAGCTCATCAAGCTCAAACCCGGCCCATCACCGGCGCAAACGAGCCTGCAACGCTAAAGCTCAGGATAATCAGGCGACGCAGCCCTGGAAGAGAAACTCGATAGACTCGATAGGGTTTGTTTGTCACAATGCAGTGCCGTTCGCAAGCTCACTTTCCCACTGCTTTGTTCCGCACAATAGAGGCACGTGAATGAAAAGGGGGATGGTTAGGTTGGGGGAGAGGAGGAAGTTAAGCTAAGCTAAACAAAGGGAAGTAAAGCAGAAAGTTTAAATACTTCAGAGAAAAAAAAGAAGTATGGCTGAACCTAAGAAAGAGCCAACTGATTATAAGCGAGCTAAGGTTGACAGAGCATACTTCATGAGAAAGTTTCTTGGCTTTACCCCTAGAGATGACCAAATGGGAGTTATAACTGCTCTAAAAGAAGGAGCGAAACGAGTTCTTATTTGCAAAGGTAGAAGATGGGGTGGGTCTAAACTATGCTCTGCAATTGGACTGACAGCATGCGCTCAAAAGCCAGGACTTAAATGCGGCGTCTTTGCTCCTGGAGAAGATCAGCTAAAGGTATTCTTTGAGCACTTTGAAGAGCATATTAACAGAGGCAATATAGAAGCAAGCATAATTAAGCATGACAAATTCTTGATTAAGTTCTCAAACGGCAGCTTTATTCTGGGAAGAATCCTAAGCCCACTTTCTAAAGGAAAGAGAGGAAGAGGTTATGATCTGGAAATTTTTACAGAAGCTGCTTTTATTATGGACGACGAATTGCATATTGTAAGGTTAGCTAAACTAGACAATCCTGGAGCAGTGGAAATTCTTGAAAGTTCGCCTAATGGGCTCAATCATTTCTACAGATCATACGAGGACCCTGATTTTGTGAGTTTTAAATTTCCAACAATAATGAACCCATTGGTATCAAAAAAAGAGGAAAAGAAAGAAAGAGATAAGATGACTAAAATCCAGGCAGCACAGGAACTGGATGCGGAATTTATAGATGACTCAAGCAGTCCTTTTCCCCAGGTACTTATCGATGAAGCTAACAAAACAAGCAAGCTAAGTAAGTATTGGACGAAATGCGAAGACCCAACGGGAGTTTATGTTGCCGGACTTGATCTCGGGAGAAAGCGAGATAGGTCTGTAATGTATATTTGGAAATGTGAGCCTAACGGAAACCTCCAGGGAGTACATAAAAAAGTATCGATGTATGATCCAAATGACCCAAGATTTTGGAGCAAAGTAATAGACCATTCAGAATATCTATGTAAAGAGTATAAAATTCAGAGGCTTTTGGTTGATTGCACAGGGCTGGGAGATAAGGTTGTAATGGATATGAAACTCCAATTTGCAGAACATCAAATCAACACAAGAATTGAAGGATTCAATTTTACTTATGCTTCTAAAAATAAGTGGGAAGGATTAATCAATCAGTTGTCTCTAAAGTTAGAAAGATATAAGCTGCATTTTCCATTCGACAAAGAGTTCCAATCTCAGCTAAAAAGCATTAGATTTAACTCAACAAAATTGCTTTTTGAAGCAATAGGAAAATCTCCTGATGAAGTTATGGCTGCAGCACTAGGCGCGATGGCCATGGTAGAAACAACAACTTTTTTCTATTCGAAAGCAAACGAACCAGAAGAAACTACGGCGCATAAAGGATTCAGAGAAAACGCAGTTGCAGTATCCTATCCTACGTCCTAAACATAAGTTTTAAATACTTCTAGGTTAATTAGCAAAATATGAATTATTTCTCAAGAGCGATAAGAGGCCAGGCCTTGTTAAGTCAAGCCAGACTAAGGGCAGAAACTGACAAAATTGGATTCACAACTTCTTATTCTAAGGTATCTATTGATAGAGATGAGATTGCTTTTGTCGACAATACAAGATTCCAAACAGGAAAAGGAAAGAAAGAACTTGAAATTCTTTATAGAAATTCATGGGCGGTATATAAGGCTTTAAATGTAAGAGCAAATATTCTATCCTCGAGAGGACTAAAAGTAATCTGCAAAACAGACAAAACAAAAAAAGTTCTCAAAGAAATGTTATTTAGAATGCATCCATCGAGACCGATGGAAATGCTTCAGGAATCTTTCAGATTAAGATCACTTAATGCAGATATATTTGGTAATGCATTTGATGAATTATTATTCACTCCAACAGGAACAAAAGAAAAACCAAAGTCTGTTTCAGAAGCTACAGACATGTTAGGGTTTTCTGTTATGCATCCAATGAATACTGATTTCATACGAGAAAATTTTGATTCCTTGATTACAATGGAAGGCAACAAGCCTAAAGGATATGTATGGAGACAAGACCCTTTACAAGAATCAGATAAGGGAGTTGAATTAGAAATTCCAAGAGTAGGGCATTTAAAATATAATGTAATCGGAGATGAGCTACTTGGAATGTCCTCAATAGAACCAATGTTCAAAACAGCAGAAAGGCTTCTTAAAATTGAAGAGGGCGTAACTCAGGGAATCTTAACTCATGGAAATCCTCTTCACGATGTAATAGTAGGCGATGAAGCTCATCCTCCAACCAAAAATATGATTGATGAAATAGCAACTGCTGTTCAAGGACTCAATACAAAAAGCGAGTATGTTCACCCTCCATGGATTCGAGTCGGACAGATTGAATCGTTCTCGCTTGGAAAGTCTCCTAATTATATGCAACCATTTATTACAGCAATTGCAGCCTGTACTTCAGTGCCTGAATTTATTCTTTTAGGGCGAGGAGAAGGATGTTATTCTTCAGACACTCAAACCCTAACTGAAGAAGGCTGGAAATTTTATTGGGAAATAAAAGATAAAGATAAAATTGCCACTTACAATCCAGATACGTCAAAATTAGAATATCACAAACCAAAAGGCTTTTCTTTATACAAACACACAGGGAAAATGCTGCATTTCAAAAATTCAGTTACAGATATTATGGTTACTCCAGATCATAAGATGTTCGTCTCTTCGCAAAGTGAAGGGAAAAATTCAAACAACTGGAAGCTCACTGAAGCTCAAGATATCAAATTTTCTCGTTTCCACTTCAAAAATAATTTGAAATGGGATGGTATAAACAAAGAATCTATAGATATCCCTGAAGTTAAATATGATCCTCAATCAAGAATTGATAATGAAGGTAATATAAAAATACCTTCAGACGTATTCATGGAATTTCTAGGTTATTATATCTCAGAAGGGTCACATAGTGGTCATACTAAAAAAACTTATAAAATTGAAGTTTGGCAAAATGCAGGCGAGAAACATGATAAGATGAAAGTTTGTTTTGAAAAACTTCCATTCAGTGTTAACTTTGAAAAAGATAGATTTAGATTTGCATCAAAATCATTATACTATTGGTTAGACCAATTTGGGAGCTGTAGTTTAAACAAAAGCATTCCTAAATGGATTAAAGAATTGAATCCAAAATTGTTGCAAATATTACTAGATGCATTAATATTAGGTGATGGAACCAGGCATTCCCAATTTAATGAAAATTCAACTACAATCTGTTATTATACATCTTCAAGACAATTAGCTGACGATGTTTCTGAAATAATGTTAAAGACAAATCATGTTGTTAATATTAGAAAATACCCTCAAGAAGATAAGGCTGATAAATATAGGGTTTTTGGAAACAAATCCTGGAAAGATTCTAAGTTCCTAAAAGAGGATATCGAAGAAATTGACTATGATGATATGGTATATTGCTACCAGGTACCGAATCACTTATTCGTTACCAAAAGAAACGGCAAGATTGCAATACAGGGAAACACAAACAAAGCAACGGCACAATCCATGATAAATTTTATACATCAGGCAATCTTACCTTTGCAAAATGCTCAAGCCCTTTATTTTGAAGAGCAAATCTTAGCTCCGCTTATGAAATTAAACAAAATAGAAGAAATTCCAAAAGTTGAATGGAATGAAATCCTTCCAAGAGATCCTAACGATTATGCTAATATCATAAAAGTATTTTCTGAATTAATACGAGACGAGAAGCCAGTTGTCTCTGGGGAAGAGCTTAGAGAGATGGGTGGACTTACTAACGAAACTTCTTTCAAAACAGAAGGAACTTCAGTAGAGATGGCTAAAGGTTCAGAAAAAGAACCAATCAAGACGGAGGCGTACCTTGAGAAAAACAAAAGAAAATAAAGGAGATATAGATCCTAAAAAATTAAGCAATATGGAGCTTATTATCTATCACAGACAAATTCATATAATGTGGAGAGCAATGCTAGAGGGAGCAGATGTTGGAATTGAAAAAGACCAAATTTTTAATCATCATGAAATAGCAGCCAAAGAGATGACAAAAAGAAAGATACAAATAGATTCTGACGGAAATCATACAACGCCACTTCCAACAACTCCAGAAGAACCAATACCAGTAAATAACGAAGCAACAAGCACAAAATATTTAAGGCATTATCCGGGACATGTTGACAGAAAGAAGAAAAAACCAGAATTGTCAAAGGAACAAATTGCAGATATCAAAACTTTAATAAAGGGAACACAATCTCTTTCAGATATAGCAAGGATGGTTGGTTGCTCTAAATCGAGTGTGGTTTATCATGCAAAAAAAAAGGATTAAGAAATGTTATGGGCACAATCAGGCACTTGTTTTCAGATGCTTTTTATTCACGCTAATTATCCACTGGCATAAACCAAAACAATGGAAGAGACACAAAATCCAAAAGTCCTGATTGGAACTATCACTTATGATTCTGATTGGTATTGCCTGAAGCAATTTGCTGATTCTATTGACAAATTAGAACTAGAAGGAATCGATTACCAACACTTGATTATAGATAATTCTGACACAGAAAACTATTGCAAACAACTTAAGAAATTTATGCCCTTAGCAAAAATAATTTATTACAAACCGCCAGAAGATAAAAAAGGATTTGACAGATTCAGACACTGTGAAATCAAATGCAGACAGATGATAGTTGATTATTTTCTTTCTCATGATATGGATTATTTATTTTTTGTAGACTCAGATGTAATCTGCGAGCCAGATGTTCTAAATAAATTATTATCCAGGAACAAAGATATTATCTGTGGATTGTTTAGGTACCGAGACCCACCTGAAGGAAGACCTCTTTGGTTCAGGAAAACTTTGCCTGTAAAAATATCTCACGTAACTGGAGTCTGGAAAATAACTTTTATCACAAACGAAGAAGTTGCAGCAAGCAAAGGTATAATGGAAATAGATTGCTGCGGCTTTGGTGCAATTCTTATTAAAAGAGAAACTCTGGAAAAAGTTAAACTTCGTAAATCTCCTAATGACCACTATGGAGCAGACATACATTTCTGCTATGACGCTAAACAATCAGGCTATAGGATTTTTGGATATCCTTCTGCTAATTGTAATCATCTTTACAAAAGATGTGCCCGGAGGGTTGAATCAAATGCCCACGCCTTTTGAACATCTGGATTCTAAACTAGACAATTCTCCTTTTATGAGAAGTGAAGAACCTGAGATGCTAGTGCATTTTGTAAGTAAGCTTCCAGAAAATCCTACAATATTTGAAATAGGAACTTTTAGAGGATTATCTGCGGTTTTAATTGCAAAGAGCAGAAATTGTTTTATAATCACAATAGACCCTCACATTGGAATAGAAAATTCTTCTCTAGGTTCAACAGAAGAAATGGCAAGAGCTAATTTCAAAAGATTTGGAGTAGAGACTCAAATACATCATCAAAAAATATCTTCTCAGGATTTTAATCTCAACTGCGAAGTTGATATGCTTTTTATCGACGGAGAACATTCTTATAAAGGGGTCAGCCATGATTATTATAAATTCCAGAAGTTTGTAAAAAAAGGAGGGTATATTGTATTTCACGACTACGAATTTAAGGATATCAAAAACTTCTGTGATTCTCTGGGAGCCCAAGCTATAATTCATAAATCATTATTTGTAATAAAAAAAGTATAGGACCATCATCCGCCCACGAGGCGAGGCGGATAATGGTCAAAGGAAAATGGCACTAGGAGAAAAGCATAAATGTTGGATGTGGTTGTGTAAGCATTGTAGGAGGTTATGAAAATGGAAAAAGTAGGTCAATTAAATGGTAAGATAAAATATACAGCATCAGTTTTTAAAGCTGTTGAGTTTAATCATGGAGTTAATTTTGTATCTAAAGAACTTTATGATAGTATAGGCAAAGAAGATAAAGTATATGGTATGGAATTGTTTGAGAAAGAAGATGTGGAAAAAGCAATTAAATTGCTTAAAGGTATGTTGAAAGAACTTGATTTTAAACACGATAAGTTGATAGACTATTGTTTCCCAGACCTTAATACCCTAAATCAAAATAAGGAGAATTAAAGATGGCATTAGGAGAAAGACATAAATGTTGGATATGTTGGGAGAAGAAAGCTTATGAGTTCAAAGAGAGTGGAAAAGGAGAGTTCAATGATTTTAAACAATCATGCTCGCTAGAGAGAGGGAATGAAAAAACAATAGTTGAGAACTGTATGATGTGGTTATGTAAGGAGTGTAAAAAAATATGAAGGTTTTAATTGCAATAGGCACATGCGACAAGTTTGCTTACTGCGAGGAAAAAGCAATCACTGCAATTCTAAATCAAACTTATCAAAATTTTGATTTCTTAATCGTTGACAATTCAGAGAGCTTAATATACTCGACACAATTAAAGTCTAAGTATCCTGCAGAGATAATCCACATAAAAAGACAAAGATACTTCAGAGATTCGCTAGGGAGCGTGAGAAAAGCAATCAAGGACTACGCGGTTTCTAGAGGATATGATTATTTGTTTTGTGTAGACGCGGATATGGTAATTCCATTAGATGCATTACAAAAGCTGACCGTACATAATGTTGATTTTTGTACGGGAGTGATTGGATATAATCATGATCCCCAAGGAAGAACTACTTGTTACATAGCCCATGATAAACAAAACAAAGTAAAACTAACAGGACAGCCAAATTTAAAAGCATTACTGTTTTCTGAATTAAAAGATTCGAACGATATCAGGGAAATTATATCATGTGGATTATCATGCTACCTTATAAAAGTAAATCATCTAATTGGAATGGATTTTTACATATCACATTCACAAATGGACTTCTTAGAAGATAGAACTTTCTGTCGAGACTTGACACAAAAAGGAATAAAGCTATGGTTAGATCCAACAATACTCCCAGCCCATCTACATATTGGGATGAATGAACGATATCTTAGACAAATCAATTAGTTATATAAATAAGTTTCATCATAATGTCTTGAATGGTAGAAAAACTAAGTCTAGAAGACCAATTAAAATTGCCTATTGTTATGGAACTTCTCGAGGAGAATGAACGAATTACAGTAAGTCTTTCAACAAAATTACCTGATTCTAAAATTGAGAATTTAACAGTGCCTCACACTTTCAAAGATAAATTGCTAATGGCTCCAGGAACACATAACGAAATAACCTATTCAAAAGAAGCTATTATGGCTAAAGTTAATATTGCAGATGGAGTTCAATTATTTCTAGATCACAAAGATACTTCTGGAGAAGGAGCACAAAATTGGATAGGAACAATTGCTAATCCGGTTTACAAACTAGGCGACCAAGGAGAAGGTATGTATGGTGATTTAGTCATTGTAGATAAAGTCTCAGCTCAAAAACTAGCAGGTGGAGCAAAGTTAGGGGTCAGTCCAACTATAGATTTTGACAGGACAGATTTCGGATGCACAACCTGCGCTTCAGATTTAATGTGGAAATCATTTTCTTTAGTTAGTAGCCCTGCAATCAGAGCTACGATGTTAAATTCTAAACAAAAAAAAACAGGTGAGCTAAATATGGAACCAACAAAACCAAAAACATTTCCTTACAAAGTTGAATTAAGTAAGGACAACACTCCACAAACGGAGACAATAGAACTTTCTGATGAAAAAGCTGTAGAGCTTTTGACAAAGAGAGACACTGACATTAAAGAGCTTCAGAAAGTCAAAAAAGAATTGACTGAAAAGCTCGAAAAATTCGAGACAGCTCAAAAAACAGAACTTACCGCTGATTTAGCTGCTAATGAATTTTTAGTAGGCAGAGTTGAACCATCTGAATTAGAAGATAGGATGAAATCTCTTATGGAGAAATCACCAGAGATTCTTCAAGAAGTTGGAGCAGTTATTGGAGACCATGCAAACTTACAGGAATTCAAACAGTTTATAAAAACATATCAAGTAGAGAACAAAGATAAGTCAATAAAAGATGCAGCTTTGGCATATACAGAACAGGCAAATAAACCTGAGCCTGCAAAATTAGGCGTAGAACCAACAGCCCCTGCAGTTCCTGCAAAGGTTCCTGATGCAACTGCTCAATTAGCAGCAGCTTCTTTAGTAGGCGCTCCACAAGACCCACAAAAACAAACAGCAGAACTTTCTTCAGGTCAGGCAACAGACGCTGACAAAGACATGTTCAAAACAATGCATGCGCAAATGTTTCCAGGGGTGCCACAATGAGATCAATAGCAGAATTATCAACTGATCCAAATACAACAAAGGTAGCAACTACTGGAGTAACCGATATGCAGCCTACACAGTGGGCAAAAGAAGTTGTCTTGTTTGGTGAAGCTTTAAGATTACTAGATCAGGTAATTTGGATAAGAGATGACATAGTGGGCACAAAAGATGAAGCACTTGTAATCCCTACACAAGAATCACACCTTGACATTACAACAACGCCAATAGACACTACATATCCAGAAGGTACAGTCAGAAACTTTACCATTATGAGCAACACAGGAACGCAGACATTTACTATAGCCAATACAGACTTCTTAAAAGGAGGTATCTCTATTGGTAAAGAGTTATTCATGACTTGCTCACTTGACTTGATTGGTGAAGCTAAAAGATACATTGGAGAAGATATTGCAGACGATGTTGATCTTGCAATTGCTACAATGTTACAAAACACAGGAGTTACAAATCAATTATGGGGTGGAGACGCAACTCAAGTTGAAGATCTAACTGCAGGGGATGTTTTGACAACTGACTTAATTGCTGACGCAAGAAGGCAAATAGCAGTTAATAACTTTGTTGCAAAGTTTATAGTAATATCTCCTTTCCAGGAAGCAACTCTCTTAAAAGATTCTCAGTTTGTTAACGCAGCTGAGTATGGTACAAATGAAATTGTACTAAAAGGAGAGATAGGCACTTATCTGGGCCTGAAAGTTATTGTTACAACAAACGCTAACTTGTCTTATGACACCTCAGCAACTGAAGTAAATGAAAATGCTGCAGTTGGATTTAACATGAACGTTGTTCCTGTTGTTGGTGTTAACAGAAGTGGCCAGAAAGCAGCTGGAGCTATTGTGTGGAAAGAAAAACCCCACATAGACATGGAGTTCGAGAAGAACGAAGCTAGACACTTAATCTTCTACGACCAGGCTTTCACTACTGGAATACTTCATATAGAAGCAATAAGCTTAATTAAAGTTACACGAACTTGATTAAGTAATTTTTTTTCTCTTTTCCTTTAAGGAAAGGAGCAGTCATACTCGTTAAACATGACAAGAACAAACCGAGTCCTTAACGGACATAACAAAGCAGGCTTCCACTCAGGTAGGCTTCACGCCCATAATATCATAGCGGGCAAAGTTGACGTAACCCTTGGTTCTGGAGACGGTACTGCTACGATTACTTTTGCAAGACCTTTAGGAAATGCAAATTATAGAGTTCTTTTATGTCCACAGGAAGCTACAACAAATGATGATTTAACACTTTCAGTAGATTCAAAAAAGCCACAATCTTTCATTATTAACGTTACTTCTACAAACCATTCATCCCCAATTACAATAGGTTATTTAGTTTTAGCTTCTAGAGGAAGTCAGACAGATTCTCACGGTAGATTTGGATTTCACTCAGGAAATGCACACTTCAGAAATCTTCAATTTGGAAAAGCAGTTGTTCTTGTTAACGGAACTGAAAAAGTGATAACTTTCCCAAAACCTATGACCCACAAACCAATTATTCTACTTACAATCGATGATGAAACTGTTGCAACAGCTGGATTTGCTTATGTCTCTACACTTCCAAATCATGGATCTGTGGGAATTAAAGTTGCTTCAATAGCAGGTCCAACTACAAATGTAGATATTACATGGGTAGCTTTCGACCCTGGATTCGAATATAGTGCAGCTGATGCAGTTGGAAATACAGGAGATGCATTAGTTGGTGGCAATAGACAATCTAAGTTTGGAATACACTCCGGAAACTTCAGAGCTAAGAACTTCATCGGAGGAATTATGGCAGATGACACGGATGGAAACGGAGACGGAACTGACGCGGTGACTTTTGGTCAGATGCTCAGAAAAACTCCAGTTGTATTTAACATGATTCAAAGTCCAGTAGCTGATGTAACGGCTGTAGCTTATGTTACAAGTGCTTCTATTTCAGGTGTAACAGTTGGTGTTAATAATTCAAATACTACCTCAGATGGCGTAATTCACGGTTTTTTAGCAATAGATTATGAATGGCTGCCAACAAAGGCAGCGGAGTAAGAAAATGACTGAAGATAAAATTCCTCATTGGAGAGACGGAAAGAACGCAAGGATTGAAGCTCGAGATAAAACCAGAGCAGAAGAGCTAGCAAAAGAACACAAAAATAAGAAATCAGAACTAGATGATCCTACTCACTGGAGATATAGAAAGAGCCAGGGAATATCTCATGGCACAACAACAACAAAAGACATAATTGGGAAAAAAGAGAAGAAAGAGTTACCTAACAAGGTGCCACCTAGTAAAGTACCACCTAAAGAAGAAAAGGTTGAACCAAAAAACAGGGTATTCACAAAAGAAACTGCTAAAGACTTGAACAGAGATCAGCAGGAAGAAATCCTAGTACAAAGATTTGTTAAGTTCACTTCAAAAGATAAAGAAGATGATCTAATCAAAAAGATTATAAAGTCCAATCCAAAAAAGGTATAATATGTCAGCAAGAGTTAAAACATTAGGCGGTGAAATGGTCACAATTACTGAGACCAAAGGATCTGATACTTCAGACCGTCACTGGTTTATTGTCTCCGGAACTGCCCAGGGAGTTTTGGATTACCTAAATGAAAACGGCATCCCTGAACATAAAGTCAAAGGCACAACTGTTTTATCAACAACATGGCATGTGCTTTTTCACAAATGAAATACATAAACAAATACACAGTCGGGTCAATTATACTAACTTTGTTTATTTTGGGCTATACAGTAGATATTCTTCCTGACAGAATTAATGTTGAAATGCCATCTGCTGAATGTGGCACAGCTTTACTTAGAGTCACTAAAGACGATTTTACTCTTAAGTGTGGAAGCAGAATTGCCTTCCAGGCAGATACGATTGTCGAGTATTATAAAACGTATGGCCCTGATGAATGGGTCAGGAATTTTAGATATGTAGGAAGAGCTAAAAAAAGTATAATTCTGGAATTATTTGAGTACGAAGATTCCTTTGATATAGTTCGTACAACGCGGTATAGGAAAGGGAGGCAATATCTCGAAGATGGAATCTTAAGAGAAATTTACACTTTTACTGGCGACAAAGTAAAAATCACATATGACTATCAAGTTAACAATAAAGCAAAACATAGAATTTCAATGAGAGTAAAGAAGCAATACAATTCACATTTAAATCCTTTTGATCCTTTCGGAAATACTGCAATTCAAAAAGATAATCTACTTTATTATGAAGGATATGGGAATATGTTAATAGATCCTACAATCACACTTCATTCTCCTGCAGATAATGTTGCTGATTTTGTAGAGGGAGATACTGTGGCTTTCCAATGCTCAGTCAACCAAAGCAATGAAACAGGTTTAACTTCTGTCAAACTTTATTGGGACGCGGTAAACGAATCTAGATTTGAATCAAATGGAAGTACAGCTATAACAGGAAATGCTACTGTTACTTTTTCAAGAGTAATTCCTCATCCAGTTACAACATCTTTCCCAGGAACTTTCCAATGGGATTGTGAAGGAATTAACTCAACATGCACTTCAGGAACTAATTGCTCAACCTTTGCAAACAACAGAACACTAGATGCAAGATACAAACCAGAAATCCCAACAATAGATTCACCAGATGATGCCGATATAAATCTTTTAAATGGCTCAGGCCCTGATTGGAATCTTCAAGTTCATTATCCAGGACTAGGGAATTTCACTAGCCCATCTGTAAATCAATCTATCTGGATAAACTGGAGTCACCCTGGCTTAAGAGATAACAGCACAGGAGTAGTATGGAATTTATCTTATTTTGGAGTATTGAACACAACAAGAAAATATGATAATTTCTTTGGTTATGATCCAACGGTTAATGAAACTGTGTATGCTTCATGGAATGTCTCTAATCTTAAAGTAGACAGATATTCTCTTACTTTAATAGCCTGCAATGCTAAAAACACAACACTTTGCGCAAATAGCACAATTACAAATGCAGTTGATATATTTGACTATGGAGTTAGTATAACTGACGGAGGATCTACAATAAGATTTAGTCCTCAACCTACAATTACAAAAGGAGCAGCTCTAGGCCAAACAGCTTCAAAAGGAATTATAGAAATAGATTGGATAGGAGCTCAGGCTCCAGATGGAATAGTTAACATTTCTATTAACCTTACTGCAGCAGACAAATGCATGACAATATATTCCTTAGATTCAAATACACCAAGCTCTGCGCGTGAACTTATTAATCAAAGTTACATAATATCTCTAAATGAAACAGATACTGATCCAGATTATATCTGGTTATGGGCTGACAAACAAAGCTGCAGCACAACAACGCTACCATTATCGTTAGACTTAGATCTATTCTTCGGCGGACAGAGGTAAGCTCAGATGGGCTACTCCTCAATAAGTCTGTTCAGAAAACTTACAAACCAAAACCAAACAGTTATTTCTGACTCTGTTTTAAATGCAATAATTCCAATAGCAGACAGGCTTGTTAATAAATTAATTTCTACTCGTGTTGCCCTGGAAAAGTTAGATGGGCAGATAGATGGTTCTAATAAAGATTTCAGAACCAGATTCGCGCCTATTGCAGATACAACTATGAAAAATGTGACAACAGTAGATGACTGTGACACAGCAGACTTCACAGCGAGCACAGACGCGGTAGATGATGCTTTAACAGGCAAGCTAGTGTTTGGTGCCAATTCAATATCAATGGGAAAATCAGGCGTTACAGAAGCTTTTACAAGCTATGAAAAAACAGAAAGCTCTACAGTAGATGGAACTGGAACCAGGCTTAAAGTCACTGTTTTCATAAAAGACACACAAGAGCTCGCGGTAAATGATGCTTTTGAAATTAGAATAGGAAATGACAATTCTGCTTATTTTCACAAATTCCTAAATAGAGATGTTTTTAGAAATGGAAACAATGAAATTGACATAGACTTACTTGATATGGGTCAGACAGGAAGCCCAGACATAACAACCCTAGATTATATTTTCATTTCATTTAAGGTCCCTGCTAATGCAGATACAATTGCTGCAGGAAATCTAAAGATGGATTGGTGGAGACTTGAAGACATAGATGACCCTGATATTTCAGACGTAGATATTTTTTATGCTACAAATGATGACACTACAGGATGGAGAGAATTAGGATCTAAACAAACAGTATCTTCAATTCAATCTCAGGACGGAATTATTGTAATGAGCACAGCTCCAACAACTACAACTGCAGAAGCTGGAGTCTTTGGAAGTTATGCTTATGTCTCAAGAACAATGGATTGGAATTTAGTTAATTCTGCAGCTTGTTACATGGTCGCTCATATAGCTTCTTTTATCATAGCAGGAAGTGCTCCAAATTATACAACAATCCAGGATGCTTTTGCTCGTAGAGATATAGCTGGCTCCCCTGATGAATGGTTAAGATTAGCACTTTCTATTTTAATAAACGCAGTCGGTGAAGGTGCTGACGGTGTAGGATTCAGAAGAGTTGAAACGAGGGATTTGACATAATGGCATCTAACTTAGGTTATACAACTGCAGACAAAGTAAAGTTCCAGATAGAAAACTTTGATTCTGGAGCTACTGATGGAGAGATTGAAACTCTGATAAATCACGCAGAAGGAATTATAACTGCAATTACAAAAAATAAATGGGAGACAACAATTCCCCAATTAATAGAAGCTGCAACAACTCACCTAGCTGCGCTTCTTTTACTACAACATGATCCTTCAGGACTTAGCTCAACTTCAGAAGCTGCTTTTGAAGGAGATATTTTATGGGCTTTATGGTTAGAAGAGAAAGAACTATTGAGGGATATAACTGTTATTGAATTCCTAAAGACACAAAGACAATGAAAGATGGTATTACCAAGAAGAACAACGCAAGAGCCGAGAAGGCCACTTCCTTCACTCAGAGGTTGGACTCGTAAGTTTTCTAGTTTTCTTAGGTTTCAACAGTACAGAAGCGACCACGTCTCTGTTTCTACTGTAATAGTTTCTCTTGATGGTTCTGGTGATTTTGATGATATTCAAGCTGCTATTGATTCACTTCCTGATACTGGTGGAGAAGTTGTCATTAAAGCTGGGATTTATACAATTAACTCAGCTATTAATATTAGCAAGAGCGATGTGCACCTTATAGGCTCAGGACACAGCACAAAGATACAAACCACATCTGCAATTAAGATGATTAATGTAGGAGTGGACGCAAAATCAGATAGAGTTATAATTGAGAATTTATTTCTCTCTGGCTCAAACACAGCGGGTCAATATGGTATTTTCTGGACCAAGGGGACTGACGGTAAAATCTTCAGCTGCTGGATAGATAACATGGGTTTTTATGGGATTTTAATTAACTTTGTTGGAAGCTCAAATAATATTATCTACAAAAACACCATCACTAACAGTGGAATGCATGGAATACAACTTTCAGAAGCTGACGACTGTATAATAAGGGATAATATTATTGACGGTGGGAACGCAACCGCAATTCAAATTCAACAATTCTTAGGCACAAGCGATAGAAATCTTATTACAGGGAATTTATGCAAAAATAATGAAAGGGGTGTTAGAATTACAGGAAACAACAATTTCAACATTATAGTCTATAATATGTTTAGAAACAACACTATTGCTGATATAACTGACCTTGGTAATAACACTCAAATCGGCCACAACATTACAGACAGGCCAATCGCATAATGGCAGCCAGAAAAAAAACAATAACAGGAGAGCTAGTAACTCGCATAGGCGAGGAACACTCGGGGTTTCACTTATTAGGTGACTGCGATTTCAACAATAAAAATATATATGGGCCTCTTAATATTGTTAATAATAATGGAAATGTTGTTGGAATAATCAATGACACTGGACTTACCTTAAAAGACACTGCAGGAAATGTCACAGTTCAGATTGACAGACAAACAGGCCATATGAAAATCAAAGGAAGGTACTTAAACAAACAATGAAATTAACAAAAACATTAACAATAATTTTCTTATTGATAGTTTTTGTTTTATCTGTTTATGGATTCTCAGAGTTTGGAGCTCCGTCTGAGTTTGGAAACGAATCAACAACCACTTGTTTTATAGGAGGAGATAATGGAATAATTAACTGTACTGGAAACATCATTTCCTCGTCAGGATTCTCAGGAAATACCTCGCAATGGAACCGCTCGGGGACTGATGTTATTCTTTCAAATACGGGTGATAATGTTGGAATAGGAACAACATCACCAGACACCGCATTTCATATTAAAGCAGATGTTCCGGGGGTTGTTGGCTCCTCCTTCGCAGGACAAATAATTATTCAAAATCCTGCTGACAATAATAAATCTAAT
>SDBV01006480.1_pt1 | contig 16212 bp, 16 predicted proteins | sample 2277081 | NCBI WGS metagenome assembly SDBV01 (sample SAMN10402039, study PRJNA504765) | marine sediment metagenome | isolation source: marine sediment core GS10_PC15, 223 cmbsf | place: Arctic Ocean: Southern Knipovich Ridge | collected 2010
AATTTTCGTTCATCTTCAAAATGCTGCTCTGATAGGATAGAACAGACGATTTCTCTTATATGCGGACCAGATAAAAATTTAATACCAGAAGAAATTATTCTTCTAACAACCAATTCAGTTATTCTATCAGCAGATCTTTGATCTAAACCAGTTTCTCTAATCAGACTTTGTTCAATTTTTGCTGGATTAAAGTGTACAACATCACCCTCAGTTCTGAAAACTCGAGGTAATAATTTATTTACATATTTTCGTTTAAGATTTTCAGCTTCTTTATCTTCCAATGTTTCTGGATCTGATACCAAAACCAATATAAAGCATCCTCTTTTTTGATTTTATTTATTCTTATATAATGTTGTAATATAATATACTGTTTTTAATTAAATAGTTTTGTCGGCATTATGAACTGAACTAAGAGAATTAATAACAGTTTGTTATCGTTAATATTTTACCTCTTTTAATATAAAAATTTATTTATTTTTCCAATTTGAATTTAATTTATTAACTCTTTATTCGATATTTTAATAATTGGCTATTAAAACTATAAGAAAATTCTTAATTATGTGGAGAGTTTTCAATTTCTAATTTAATAATCTTACTTAGTACAAATATCACTAAATTTTGTCGTAGAAATACTCACCATTGATAAATTCATATCTTTAAAACTTTATAAGAACTAATAGTGATTATATATAAATAAAAAAATTTAATAAATCAGAATTTAGATGTACATCTACCATGAAAAAATACACAATGAATAAAGAAAACGTTTATTCAATTGAAGCTTTAAAAGGAGTTTATAGAAAAACATTAATATATAATGAATCTGTTAGGTTATGTTATTTTATACTCGAAAAAGACGCCAAAATCCCATTGCATAGTCATAAAGAACATCAGATTGGTTATGTCATTAAAGGAAAAATTAAGTTTACAACAAAAAATAATGAATTTATAGCAAAAGTAGGGGACAGTTATGTCTTTGATTCTAATGAAAAACATGGAGCTTTAATTTTAGAAAAAGCAGAAGTTATTGATGTTTTTAACCCCTCTAGAACAGACTACAAATAATTAGATCCTTATTTTTTTCAAAGATTAATTTTCTGATAAAATACCGTTTTACCATTGGTAAATTGCAACGGAAAATATGGTGAACATACAAATTAGAAATTCTCCCAACAGCCAATCAAGAAAAAATTCTTTTTTTTTCTCTCTATTGTTTTTTATTTTTGTTGCTAACCCAAAACTAATAGCAGCATTTATTCCAGTAAAGATAATAATAGAGAATGTCATAGCTGATAATTCAAATTTTATTATATTTAAAATGTTATCAAACAGTATCCAAGCGCCCATAAATCCCATAAGAGCAAATAAAAATATCCAACCAGAAAACTGAATTATTTTTTCAAGTTGTATATCTAATTCTGAAATACTCGGTAAGTGTTCAGATCGTGTTTTCTTGAATTTTGACATTTCAGATCAAACTAAATACTTTTTGATAATTAAAAATTTTATAATTCTTAATCTTTATTATTTAATAAATTAGTAATTCACATCAAACCTGAGATCTATTCTTTAAGAATAAAATTGCTTTAGCAATATCCCCATCACATTCTTTTAATACTGCTTCTGCTTCCTCCTTCTCCACGTTTGCTTGAGCTGCAACCAACATTATATCATTTTCAGTGATTATCGGTTTTATTTCAGATTCATCTAAAGGTTGTAATTCTTGAATTTTTTCTTCACTTCTAATAGATATACTTTCTGGAGAAACCTCTTCTGCTTGTCCAATTATCTGATATATTTCTTGACCTGCTTGTTTCATAAGTACAACTTCGGGTTGCTCAATAATTAACGTTTTTTCGGATCCTTCTATTATAACTCTGGTAGCATCTACTTGGTCCATATCAATCCCTTGTGTTGCCATTCTCCTACGCATTTGCCTTGATCCAAATTGTTGTCCATCTCGTTTCTTAATTGGTTGTGAGCGTTTAGGTTTGTTTTTCATTTTATTCTGCATTTCTTTTGGCAATTTTACCAATTTTTTTCACTTTATGACTTGTTTAATACTTTAAATTATATAATAATAGCAATTTAAATTTTTGATTTATATATACCTTTTCTAATATTTACGGCAATGCCACTAGAAAACGATTTCACATAAGGAACAGGAATTTTTAATTTCCCTATGGCTAACAATTCATCATCTTGATTAACGACAATTACTTCATCTAATGGTCTTAAATCATCGTCGATACCAACAACATGTTTGCAGAAAACATTCCTTCCTTTTCTAATAAATTCAGAAATTTCATTTAATACAATAACTCTTAATTTTGGAGCTGAAGTTTTCGTATTTATCTTTTTTGCTGAATATAAGCTTAATGTAAAGAAAGAATTATTTGGTCTCAATGTAAGTAATAAATTATTTTCATGATAAAGATATCTAATTTTATTCGTATTTGGTGATCTTTCGAGACGAATATGCTCGATATCATCAAAAAGAATATCAGTTACATTAATCCCAAATTGATAGTCTGAAATTGCTTGAATTTGTCTTAGACCTAATAAAAATTCATATTCCTTCAAAACTTGCAAATTAAAATATATTTTAATTAAAAATAAGCAAACAAAAAATAAATAAATTTATATATATTATGAGTAAAGTCTAGATTCTGCAAATTGATCTTTAACTTTATTCATCACTTTGTCTATTCCATCAATAAAATCTTTATTAATAATATGATCGGCATCTTTTCTAATTGCGAACATTCCTGCTTCAGTACAAATTGCTTTTATATCTGCACCTGTTGCTCCTTCAGTCAAGTTAATCAATCTTTTAAAATCAATACTTCCTTCAATCCTTAAATTCTTTGTATGAATTTTAAAAATGGATTCTCTAGCTTTTTCATTTGGAATGGGGAAATCAATCATTCGATCAAATCTTCCGGGTCGTAGTAATGCAGGATCTAAGATATCAATTCTATTTGTAGCACCAATAATTTTTACATCACCTCTTTGTTCAAATCCATCCAATTCGCTTAATAATTGCATAAGAGTCCTTTGTACTTCTCTATCTCCTGATGTAGCTATTTTTAACCTTTGAGACCCTATCGCATCTAACTCATCAATAAATAATATTGTAGGGGCTTTTTCTTTTGCTAAATTAAAAATCTCTCTAACTAATCGAGCACCTTCACCAATGAATTTCTGAACCAATTCAGATCCAATGATCCTAATAAATGTAGCCTCCGTTTCATGAGCGACTGCTTTTGCTAATAAAGTTTTTCCAGTACCAGGAGGACCATATAATAAAACTCCTCTAGGCGGGTCGATTCCAATCCTTTTAAATACTTCTGGTTTCTTTAATGGTAATTCTACGGTTTCTCTAACTTCTTGTATCTGTTCTTCTAATCCTCCAACGTCGCCATATGATATGTCTGGAATTGAATCAATTACTTCCATGCCCTTGACAAATGGATCCAATTTAGTAGGTAAAATTTCTATTATTGCAAAAGTCCTCTGATTTAATGCTACTCTCATACCTGGTTTGAGCTTTCCATTCTTTACTTTTCTACTAGTATTAACTACAAAACTCGGTCCAGTTGAACTTTTTACAATTGCTCTGCCTTTTTCATCTAAAAAATCAATGACAGTTGCAGTTACTAATGGAGGCTCTCTTAATCTATCAATTTCATTTCTTAAACTATGTAATTCTTGCTCTAATCTTAACCGTTCTGCATCCAATAGTTGTTTTTCAGTCTCTAAGTTTCTAAGTCTTTTCTCTAAATGTCGTGTATAAGTAATTAAATATTCCCCATCTTTGCTTTCTTCTTTTTTCTTCTTATCCTTAGCCGTAGTCAAAAAAAGTATACCCCTTCGTTTCTAACTTTAGTTTAAAATTTTAAGAAAATGCTTTAATTTAATAATAAACTTTTAATCATTTAAATTTAAGGATGTTTCCTTACAACTACTTAAAAATCCCGATTTCTAAAAAAATTATTGTTTATAAATTATTTATTATTCTAGGAAAACCATAAATTATAAGAATTTTTATTCAAATTCTATAAATAAGAAAAGGCTCATTCATTTAATCACACATATATTAAATTTATGCCGAAACTAGGATCTAATAAATTTGATAAGGAGTGTCCTATATGTGGTGGGATTATTTGGGGCAGGGGACAAAGAGTTTTGCTAGAAGGAACCAAAATTACTGTTTGTCAAAACTGTGCTCAACATGGAATTATATTACACGAACCTCTTTTAAATAGGTCTAAAACACACACACACTACTCCATTAAAGCTAGGCCCTCAAAACGGAAAGGTATTAAAAAGACCCTAATTGATGATCTAGAAATTGTTCCTGAATTTGCTAAAAAGATAAAAAATGTAAGAAATTTACTCGGACTTAACCAAGATCAATTTGCACAGAAATTAAATGAAAAACCATCGTTACTTCGAAGAATTGAAACTGGAAAGGTTGAACCCACTATTAAACTAGCAAAAAAAATACAAGAAGTATATAATATAATTTTGTTACAAAAAAGTGATGATTCAATCGAGGCTAAAGTTCGAGATAGTAAATACATGAAAAAATCGAGTAGAACTTCACTTGGGGATTTAGCATTTATAAAAAAAAAGAAATAAAAACAATACTTTAATTATTGATTAAATTTAAGAATCAATTTTTGATACTCTAATTAAAGCAGAATCGGAAGCTACTAAAAGACATAGTTCTTATGGGTCAACAGGTGTAAAGAAAAGTACATTCAAATTTCTCTTTAAAGTTGAAGAAACTCCTGAATATATAAGTGCTTTACCAGACTTTAAAGATATCGATTCTAAAGCAAGTGATTTGAAAAAAAGGGAATATTAATTCTTAACTAATCGAAATTTTTATGTTTTGGCTTATTACAATCTTTTTCTTTAAAAATTCAATGATTGCTTGATTATCTTGAGCCTCTAATGAACCTCCACAATCAGGACATTTAAAATTATGCTCAAATGCTTCATCAAAATTATATTTAATATTTGGATGTTGACAATTTTTGCAAATAAAGAAATAATTGTTCTCTTCAAATTGTAATCTATCTCTTAACTTACTTTCAATTAATTTTTTTTTCTCAAGGAGTATCTCTTCAAATAAATCGAATTCATGCCACCAATAATAGATAAACCATCCAGTAGATTTATCGCGTATACGTCTAAATTGCGCTAATCTTTCAGAATATAGTTTATATAGTGTTTTTCGTACTGTATTTAACTTTAAGATTTCTTTATCATCATGTTCGAAATCTTTATCAGTACCTTCAATATCACTTTTTATATTTTCTGTTATGTTTTCATCAGTTATATCCTTAGATTCAGAGTTCAAAAATTGTATTCCAACATAAATTGCTATTTCCCCCCCAATAATGTATAAGAAAGATTCCAAAAAGGTATTTAATTCCTTAATTTAACTTGACCTCATTGACATTTATATTAAACTTGATAAATATAAATCTTTTATAAAAATTAAGTTTTTTTGAAATTTTAAAAAAAAACCCAATTCAAAATATTAAACAACAATTGAATATTGTTTTTCTATAGTTTCCCTATCTACATTAATAGTACGAAATATCTTTCCTTTTCTTATAGCCATAATTCGCATTATTCTAGAATCTGTAATATTTTTAGGAACTTCAATATCTGTTATTTTATAATTATTATATATGGTAATCGCTTTCCACGTCTTCGGTATTTCTGATTTAAAATCATATAAAGCCAACTCTAAAGCATTTTTGAGATTTTCTTCCGTATTATTAATATATCCAGTACAGAATTGAATTCTTTTATTAACATCATCTTCCTCTCTTTTTTTTTTAGATGGTTGAGGAATTTTTTTTTTTGTTGTTATTTTACAAGAAGGATTTAGATTAAATGATAATAAAAAATAACAGTTCTCTCGAAAAAATACAATACTCTCTAATAATTTAGCTTTATTTATATAATCAAGGATTTCTGCTTTGTAATTTTTTGTCTTGCCAGTAGATCGTTTAAGAACCCAATTAAAGCCTAAATTTGTTATTAATTCTTTTAAATCAGAACTGGTAATTAATCTACCTTGAATTTCAAAATTTTCCTCTGGATCTGAAATTCCCCTTGCGACTAACTCAAGAATTAAATCTTCATATTCATGGCTCCCTTTAAGAGTTATTTTTGCCTTTGTTTGAGTGATTTTCAATGCCGGTCCTATAAAATCTCCTCTAGAGTATCTGTAAAAATGGCGATGAACACTCTTATGGTTTTTTGCTGGGTCTTCTAAAATAGGTTGTTCTATTATTTTTTTTAGAAAATGCATCTTTTAATTCGACTTAATTTTCTTTCAATATAATTTAAGTTCTATTTATTTAATATCAAAAGATTTTAATTATAAATTTAACCATCGTTAAAAAACTTAAAAAAAAATAAAACATATCTAAAAATATCGATTAAAAAAAAAATCAACCTCTTATGGCTAATTTACCATCCTTATCAATTTGGATTTTTGCATGGATTTTTCTTTTCATAGGAATTGCATCATTAGTAGTATTAATAGTTTATTCGAAATATGGAAGGGAGATATCAGTTCGACTATCTATAATTAGTATTGTATTTAGTTCAATATTTTTAGGATTTGGCTTTCATTTCTTATTATTATCTTGGAATTTATAATCCAAAAAATTAAAGTAAACATTTTAAAAACCGTTTTTTTTAAACTAAATGGTTTTAAGGACTAATACTCAAATTTTTCATATTTATAATTTGTTTTGTAAATATTTAATAAAGAAGAAGTGTAGTATTTTTATTACAAAATACTCTAATTAAAAAATAAGCATAAAAATTAAAAATTAGATTGTCATTATGTTATTTCAAAATGCAGACCCATTGATTTTTATAATATGGTTAATATTGGCGACAGTCATTGTAACATTGATAATATATATTGTTGTTATTCTTTTAGAATCAAAAACGAGAGCTTCTGATAAGAAATTCGTAATATTTTTATTAGCTTTTATTATCGTACTAATACTTCCAGTTGTATTAAATGCAATTGGAATGGTGTTGAATGCTATCGGAAATGCATTGGCTGAAGCAAGAAACGCTCTTGATAATGGTGGAGTAAATCATGTCGGTGATTTAGTACCCGTAATTGGATTTCTAATTCTTTTAGTACTTGTGAAATTCTTAATCGATATACCTTGGGATAAGTCAGTATGGATTGCTCTATTAGTATTATTCATACTATATATTATGTATTCTTTGCTTCCTGAATTATACACATTTTTAGGAGTAGGTTTTTAGAATAATTAAAAATCCTTAATTCCCTTAATTTTTTTCTTTTTTTTCCTAAATTGAAATGATAACATTTAAGGATTGAATGTAACCAATTTTAAAAAAAAGTAATATTTGATTATTATTAATCAGATTTTTTCTTTAAGCTTTAATCTTGGAGCAAGTCCTAGGCTCATCATCTCTTGTAATAGCAATTTAAAAGCATAAGAACAAACAACTTTTGAAATAATCGTTCCTTCCCCGCACACTGGACAATATCGCTTGTCTCTATTACGATCAAAAACAGCTAAAAGACCACATTTTTCACATACTAAGATAACTGTCCGATCTGATTCATCTAAAAGTCTTTCTTTTAGTAACAAAGCAGAACCATGTCCAACTAAACAATCTCTCTCCATTTCTCCAAATCTCAAACCTCCCTCACGAGCACGGCCTTCTGTAGGTTGTCTCGTTAAAATCTGAACAGGACCTCTTGCTCTCGCGTGAAGTTTATCTGCAACTAAATGATATAACTTTTGGTAATAAATTGGTGCACAATAAATTCCTGCCTCATACTTCTCTCCTGTAATACCATTATACATAACCTCTCTTCCGTTAAATTCAAATCCAGCTTTAACCAATTGCTTCTGGAGCTCTGTAATATCTGTCCATTCAAAAGCTGTTGCGTCTCCTAATTTTCCTGTTGTACATGCTATTTTGCCGCTTATTCCTTCAAATAGTTGTCCTAAAGTCATTCTTGAGGGCATTGCATGCGGATTCACAATAATATCTGGAATAACTCCAGAGGAAGTAAATGGCATATCAGCTTGATCAACTACTAGTCCTAATACACCCTTTTGACCATGCCGAGACGAAAACTTATCTCCTAATTCCGGAATTCTTAAATCCCTTACTTTAATTTTAACTAATTTATTTCCATCAACAGTTTCTGAAATAATTACTGTATCGACTATTCCCTTTTCATTATGACGCATATTTTTTGAAGTTTCACGTCGGTTAGGCTGCATCAATTCAAATTCTTCATAGGATTTTATAAATCTAGGTGGAGAAGTTCTTCCTATAAGTACATCCCCTCCATTTACTTGCGTTTCTGGTTCTATTATTCCGTCTACTTCAGACAAAAGTCTATAAGATTCAGCCGATTTAAAACCTCTAACTCCTCTTTCTGGAATTTCAAATTTATCTATCTCTCCTCCGGGGTACTTTCTTTCTTCAGCATCATAGGTTCTAAAGAAGTGACTACGAGCAAGCCCTCTCTCAATTGAGGCTTTATTAATAATAATTGCATCTTCAATGTTAAATCCTTCAAAACTCATCATAGCAACTATAAAGTTTTGCCCTGCTGGTCTTTTATTTATTCCAATGATCTCCATTGGGCTTGTTTTTACTAAAGCTTGTTGAGGATAATGTAGTGTGTGACCTCTAGTATCAAGTCTCAAATGCATATTTGCAGCAAACAAACCCAATGCTTGTTTAACCATTCCAGCTTCATAAGTATTTCTAGGTGATTGATTATGCTCCGGAAATGGAATAATAGATGCACAAATTCCGAGAATAGCCGCTGGTGATGTTTCTAAATGGGTATGCTCTTGCGTAATATCCTCTTCAAACATAGCAATATATGCGTTCTCCTCTTCTTCAGCATCTAAATATTCAATAACGCCTTTTTGAATTAAATCTGACCAAATAAATTTCTCTTTTTTTAACTTTTCAATATCCTCTTTTGAAACTAATAATTTATTGTTCTTTAATACAAACAAAGGTCTGGTTGCTCTTCCAGCATCACAGTTAATTTGTATTTCTTTCGAATCGTGATAATATCCAATGTTAACATGTTCTCCTATTTCTCCTTTTCTACGTTTTTCTCTGAGTTGGTAAATAAATGGGTTGTGTTGTTGATGTACCCCTACCAATTTTCCGTTTAGAAAGACTTTTACCTTATTTCCCTTAATATTTTTAACTTCATTAATGGGGATAACTCCTAAATCGATTAAAATATTCTCTATTATTTTTTCATCAGTTCCTACAGAAATTATTGAAGCAAGTCCAAGATTTTTAACTAATCCACAATTTGGTCCTTCAGGAGTCTCAGCAGGACAAATTTTTCCCCACTGTGTTGGATGTAAATCTCTAGCTTCAAAATGAGGTTGACTACGACTCAAAGGAGAAATAACTCTTCTCAAATGGCTTAATGTTCCAACATGATTAGTTCTATTTAGAAGTTGACTAACACCTGCTTTTCCTCCAACCCAATTTCCAGTTGCTAATGCGTGTCTAATTCTTTCAGTAATTACGTCTGCTCTAACCGCAGTTTTTATATTTGGTGCTCTTCCTCGAACAGCAGTTCTTTCTAATTGATATTTGATATCTTTTACGAGGTTCAAAAATGCTACTCTAAATAATGAAGTAAATAATTCTCCCGCTAATTTTAATCTTTTATTTGCATAATGATCTTTATCGTCTGGTTCTCTTAATCCTAAGGCAAGTTCCATTACTTTTTGTGCCATTTGCCCTAAATAATAAGCTTTTTTAATTCTATCTTCTTCAGCATTACCTACATGTGGCAAGAGGTATCTATCTAAAACTTGAAGAGCTCTTCGAATACGATAATCTTTCGTCTGACCAATTGCTACCCTTTTACCAATATAATCAAGAGCATTTTGTTGGGATTTTTCAGGATCTTTTAATACTTGAATTTCAGAGGCAACATCGATTACAGGAATTAATTCTTTTTGAATTTCATCATTTTCAGAAATTGCTTCAAAAATCTCTCTGTCTGAATGCAAACCTAAAGCCCTCATAAGAATAGCTAAAGGAATTTTACCTGGAACTGAAGGAAATGAAACTCTTAAATTTCCATCCTTCTTTCTTTCTATAGTGACTGGTGCTCTAAAACCACTTCTAGTTGAAAATACTTTTGCTTGATGAGTAGCACTAGAACTCCTACTCGCTTCTTCCGCTAATATCCTATTAGGAGCTAAATCTTCTTGTGTAACCAATACTCTTTCTGTTCCATTAATTATAAAATATCCCCCAGGATCGAGTTGGTCTTCACCACGATTTATTAACTCCTGTTCAGATAATCCCTCTAAAGGGCATCGACAACTTTTTAACATTATAGGAATCTTTCCAATATAGATATCAAGAGTTTCTTCTGCTTCTTCTCTCTGTGTTCGTTCATCTATAGTAATTGGAGTCATTTCTAAAGTGATATCAGCAGCATAGCTTAATTCTCTAATTCTTGCCTCTATTGGAGTAATCTCCATTGTGGCACCATCCGCTTCTCTTACTTTTGGTACACCAATTTTTATTTTTCCAAATCTTATTTTAAATCCGGGTATATCAGGTATCACTTCACCAGATTCATCAACTATTGTTTGCATTTCATATTCAATGAAGTTATTATATGAATCCAAATGCTGACGAACTAAACCTTTCTCATCAAATAAACTTTTTAATATAATCCATTTATCTTCATTAGATAATTTTTCAGTACTCAAAATCATTAAACCTATTAATTTTGTTTATAACCATTAAAATAAATAATATATTTCTAAAATATTTTACTAAAAAATATATTTCAAGATATGAGTTTAAATTAAAAAAAAATAATATTACACTTTTTCTTTTTTCACGTAACGATAATAATTTACAGATTTTACAGTAGTGTGGGAATCTCTAACAATTTTTACGACATCCCCCTCTTTTGCTCCAATTGCTATCGCAACTGGATCCTTTTCAAACATCTGAGGTAAATCATTTACTTCTATCTTATACTTATCTAAAAGATTTTTTGTTTCTGCTTTAGTCAAAAGAACATGTTTGGGTACGAACTTATGAAGTAAAACGTCTATCTGCTTCTTCTTTGTCAAGGAAAAAAATCCTCTCTTTTTACAAATTCTAAACTAAGAAATCATACCATTCTAAAAAATTTTTCCATTTTTTACTCATTTTTCTAATATCAACCGAGGATTAATTAAAAAGTCTCATTGGTGAAAACATTTAAAAACCCAATAGCCACTTCTTTTACATATTATTTCAATTTTTTCTGGAAAAATATCTTTAAGATAATTTAAAACAAAAGAAGCCCCCATTTTCTTCTTTATTACAAATTGAAATGAACCTTTTGGTTTTAAATACTTTGAAATATTATGGGTCAACTCTAAGAAGCTTTTTCTTCCTTGTCGCATTGGAGGATTTATATATATTCCATCAAATTTTAAATTTTTATTTTTAATTGGTTCAAAATAATTTCCTGATAAAACAGTTATCTTACTTCTTCCATCTGACAAATTAATTTTTATATTTTCTCTTGCACACCATATTGCACGTTTATTGATATCTATTAAAAAAATAGTACTTTGAGGCGATTTATATGCCAATACGATTCCAATAGGTCCATATCCACATCCTAAATCTAATAAAATACTCGGTTCTTTTGGAATAAGCATATGTTCTATAAAAACCTTTGTTCCCAAATCTAACTTTTTAAAAGAGAAAACTCCTGTAATTGTTTTAAAAATATAAAGATGTCTTCTTAAGCTTTCTGAAACCGTATAAATTTTTACTTTTACATCGGGAAATCGACTATAATAATGATTTTTATTATGCTTCATAGCAAAAAAAGAATTTCATTACTTACATTTTATTTTTCTCATTCCAGCGAGGATAAATTCCCCTCTCCATAAAAATTTTATTAGTTTTTACCATTAATCCTGATTTTGCTCTATATATTTGCATTGCCTCCTTTAAGGCTGTACCAAATCCTATTAATTCTTTTTTTAAAGTCATTAACGCAACTATCATATTTTCTTTTATCCTTGCATCAATATAGCAAATACCAGCAGAAGCTAGATCCGCGCCATGACATAAAGCATCTACTGCTGTGTCTCTAATATAAATTTTCGGTAAATGAGAAACCATCTTCTCCATGGGGAATATTAATTTTTTCAAATAATGATCATTTCCCTCAAGTTGATAAATTGAATAAGCATCCTTCAAATTTTGAAGAGTTATTAGGTTATCGTCTTCTCGAAAATTACCAACTCTTGTTCTCCTTAATTCAAGCATATGGCCACCAGAACAAAGTGCTTCACCTATATCAAAACAAAGTTTTCTGATGTATGTTCCTGATTCACACCCTACTCGAAATAAAACGTGATTATTATTTACTTCAATTACTTCACTATAATAAATCTCTCTTACTCTTAATTTTCTAACAACTGATGATTTCAATGGAGGTCTTTGATAAATTCTTCCAATGAATAATTTAAATATTTGTTCAATTTTTTTTTTTTCTTCTTTTCTGTGCAAATACAATACTCCAATGTATTCTTTACCTGCACTTAACAGTGCAGATAATACTCTTGTTGCTCTTCCGAGAGCGCAAGGTAAAACTCCAGTAACTTTTGGATCCAAAGTGCCGCCATGACCTGCATTTGAGATTTCTAAAATTTTGCGAACCCATGAGACTACCTCATGACTAGTAGGGCCACTTGGTTTATCTAAATTTATTACTCCGTACTGCAGAAACAAATCTATTCTTCTATTTTTTGGATCACATCCATATATAGGATTGGTATTATCTTGAGATTTAACTAAAAGTTGTTCAGATTCATCAGAGGGTAATTGAAATGCGAGATTTTGCATAGAAAATAATGATACGGTGATTATTTATGTAATCATAAAGTTATAGATTTCATAAACTTTTCTTAATTATATCGAATAATTATTTAAGTTTAATATATGCTACTTTATGGAAAAATAACGGGCTATAGGGGAATCGAACCCCTGACCTTTCTTTTTAAGTGAGATTTTCCCTTAAATGTCAGGTTAAAAGCCTGCTGCGCTACCTGCCTGCGCCAATAGCCCATAATAATCTTTCTTTTTAGTTAAATGTGAAGTGCATGGAAATAAATCAATTATAATATAAAAATTTTATTCAATTGAGTTTCTCTTCATATATTTTTATAAAATTAGTAATAAACTTTTGAATTTTAAGCTCATTTACTGAAATGTTCAAAACCATAACTGTTTAGTTCCTTTACTTTCCCTTCTTTTAAAATATAAACTCTATCTTTGGATATAACATTTCCAATTTTAAAAATCTTACCCCCTTTAGCTTTAATTGCTTTTTGGGCTGCATTAAAATCTTTCGGATTTAATCCAAATAAATGATTAAATTCTTCTCCTCCATTAAATACTAGCTTTTCTAAAGAAATATCAAATTCTTTAGTGTATTGAATAGCTTCTGAATCGATTAAATCCTCATTAAAATATATTTCAAATCCTATCTGTGGATTTGATAACATTAAATCTTTTAAAGATTTTGATAACCCATCTGAAGAATCTATACTTGAAGTTGCGAATTTTTTTTTTGATAATACAAAAGCTTCATTTCCAGTGATATCAGGTTCTAAAACACTCCTAATTGATCTTTCATAGTCTTTAAAGTCTTTGAGCTCACCCTTTTTATCCAAAAGAATATTAAAACCAACTCCAGTTAAGCCAAATTTTTTATTAACAACTAAAATATCGCCCACTTTTATCCCTTTTCTATATATTATATCCGAAGGATTTTTAAAGCCAAAAACAGTAGGATTTATTATTAATTCTTTAGTTTCATTAATATCTCCACCAATATAATCGATATCAAATTTCACACAACAGTCAATAATCCCCGTCATTAAATCAATGAAATCCTCATTTCTAAGATCTTTAGGCAATCCTAATGATATAATTATCCCGCTTGGTTTAACACTTTTAACAACTAAATCACTTACATTCATTATAACAGATTTCCTGCCAATCTGATAAAAACTCATTTGTGGTGGTACATCCGTACTAGAAACTAACATATCTGAATTTAAAACGATATTATCATCTAAATTTTCATCTTTAAGATTAAAAAAAAAAGAATCATCACTCAATAAAACTTTTCCCGTTTTTTTTAAAACCAATTCTTCAATAAGTTTTATTACTCTTATTTCTCCGAGATTTCTAATCTGATGATTATTATTCATTAAATAAAATTTAAAATTTTATAATAATTATATTTTTTGAGTAAATTAGTATAATTAAAAATATTATGCCTCTGTGGCTTAGTGGTATTGGAAAATTTAAAATTGTTTAAAATGCCAAAAGCAGTAGATCCGTAATCTACGTGCCGGGGGTTCGATTTGTACTTGGAATTTTTCCATCTCAAGAAAATCCCCCCAGAGGCTCTAATTATACTTCTTTTGTAGTAAGATAACGTCCTATTATTTGTAAGGCGAGCATTTTGAATGCATCATTTATATTTTCTCCTGTTTTGGCAGATGTTTCAATATAGGATAATTTCAGCTTAGTAGCAAGTTCTTCTCCCTGTTCAGTAGTAATTGCACGGTTTTCCACTAGATCAACTTTATTTCCAACTAATATTAAAGAAATGTCTTGTGAGGCATTGGAAATCTCTTTATACCAGCTTTCAATATTAGTGAATGTTTCTTTACGAGTAACATCATAGACTAAAATACCTGCTTCGGCATTAGATACGTAAGTTTGTCTTACACGTTGAAATTGTGCTTGACCTGCTAAATCCCAAATAACAAATCGAACTTTTGATTCCAATCCTTCAAAATCGCATTCTTTTTTCATTATAGAGGTTCCAATCGTTGCTTTATAATCTGTTTTAAAAGAATCTTCAACAAATCGATGTACCATACTTGTTTTTCCAACTCCACCTTCACCACCAAGAATTAATTTAAAAGCATATTCTCCAGATTGGATTTTAATTAATTGAAGCTTATCTACTTTTCTTTCAATTACTTGACCATCTACGTTACTAATTAGTTTGGGAATCACAGGACTTACTGTCCTTCCATCAAAAATACGGGCAATTTTTTCTGCGGTTAAATAAGCATAAGGAAAGACAGGATCTACCATTGCAATTGCCTTCAACACTGTTACAAAAATAGCTTCAGGACCTGCTTCACAAAAAATAAATCGGTAGTCTTCAGTATCGAATGTTCCGGTTCCAAAAGACCCTGAACTAAATTCTTCTGTTATTCTAGTTAAGACGGGCTCTACTAATGCACTAACACCTGCAATAACGTCTTCTTCTACTTCTGCATCAGAAGCGCCTTTTAAAGCAGACATAACTAAACCTTCTCTGTTTACTATTAGAGCAGCGATTAAATTTTCTCCAATATTTTGCTTATACCATTCAAGTAAAGCTTCTAATTTTTTTCGATCGACAGACATGAATTTGAAAACCTATAAAGTTTGTTACTAAATGTATTATAAAAAAACTAAAATATATTATTTTTTATAATAAGTTTCTCTTAAAAATTTATAGCAAACGATAATTGTTAGAAAAAAATTCGAATAATTGGTTTTTTTTATATTGATTTACAATAGGTGATTTTTTTTGCCATAATTTCTGTTTTATCCTTTTTGCTAATGAGGAATCAAATTTTTTATAAAGATATTCACCTACCCAATCAATAATTTTGTAATTACCAATACCAAATTCTTCGCTTAGTTTTGTTAATGATTTAACTTCTTTAATTTCAATATTTGAATAATTTCTAAATAATTGTTCTAAATATCTCTATACAATAATTCTTTTTCTTCAAACATTTTAAAAAAATAATTGTTCTTAAAAAACTTACATATTAGTTTGTAATTATATATTTAAACTGATAAAAATTGAAGTATTAAATGTAATATTAATAAAATTCAACGATAGTAAAATTTTAAAATATTAAAAATTTTTATTTATCAATTAATCTTTCTAATAGAATCTAAAAAAGAGGGAAATATTTAAGGAATAAGCAGGAGTTGCCAAGATTCTAGTTGAAATTATCTAGAATTCTTTTAGATTATATCTATTAAACTAGAATGGAAATATGGTCTACGGCG